>Ga0265313_10000203_pt1 | contig 63977 bp, 51 predicted proteins | sample 4123metaG_FD_203122 | JGI IMG/M metagenome (GOLD analysis project Ga0265313, IMG submission 203122) | Rhizosphere microbial communities from Carex aquatilis grown in University of Washington, Seatle, WA, United States - 4-1-23 metaG | ecosystem: Host-associated > Plants > Roots > Rhizosphere >... | reverse complement strand
CATGATGTCCGGCGACAGCGATTGCGAGCCGCCCGCGGCGCGCTTGGCGATGATCTGCTCCGCGGCCTCCCAGTCGCCCTTCTCGCGCACCAGATAATGGTAGTATTCCTCGGTTTCTTTGGCGGTGCGCCGGCACAACAGGTGGCCGCTGGCATAGAGCCCGCATTTGTCAGCGCCGGGGACCGCACGTACCTGCGCAACATCTGAGGCGATGGTGTCTTCTTCCGTGATCACCATGAACAGACAGTCGGTGTAGTTCACCGCGAAGGCGCGGCCGGCCGGTGACGAACCGGCACTCATCAGCAGCGGCCGCCCGTTGCCCCATGGCTTCGGTTTTCCCTCGACGTTTTTAAGGCTGAAATATTTGCCGTGATAATCGAACGGCGCGGTTTCGGCATAGATTTTATCGAGGATCGTGACCCATTCGGCCGAATAGGCATAACGCTCATCGTGGTCGCGCAGTTGCACCCCGAACATCGCGAACTCCTCGACGTTCCAGCCCGAAACGATATTGATGCCGAAGCGCCCACTGCCAACATGATCGGCGGTCACAATCGACTTGGCGGCGAACACCGGATGCACCAGCGGCACGTGGATGGTCGCGAAAGCGACGATCTCATCGGTGGCGGCAAGGAGTGCCGACGCCCACGACAAGGTCTCAAAGGTAGTGCCCTGGCGGTCGGTCTGACCGCCATAGCCGAGCCAGCGCGCGATCGGCAGCAGAAACTCCAAGCCGGCTTCGTCGGCGAGCCGGGCCGCCTCGAGATTTTCCTCCCAGCCTGCCTGCCAGCGCTCCGGGGCGGTGGTCGCGAACGAGCCAGAGCAGTTCATGCCGAACAGCCCCAGCTTGAAGCGGTTCGCGTTCTGCATGCGCGTCGTGCGGGTCGTAGGCGGCATTGATGTCATATCGCTAGCGCAATGGCTGGCGCAGGCCCAGCCGTTCGAGCCGCGGCAGGACTTCGTCACGAATGATCGGCATTTCCTGCACATAGTTCACGGTGGCGATCGCCATGCCGTTAAGGCCGGCATCGGCGAGACGTTTAAACGTCGCCGCCACTTCGTCATAGCTGCCGATGACCGGAAAGGTGCCGCCACCGCTGATGAAGCGTTCCATCATGGCGCGCAGGCGCTCCTGCGGCAGCGAGCGCCCGTCGCCAGCGATGCGTTTTCGGATCACCGCTTCCGCCGCCTCCCAATCGCCATTCTCGTGAACCACGTAATGGTAATATTCCTTTGTCTCCTTCGGTGTTGCCCGGCACATGAGGTGGCCGCTGGCGAACACGCCGATCCCCGACGTGCCCGCCCGCAGTGCGGCGATCTCGGCAGCAAGCTTTGAGTCGTCACCAATCACCATGAACAGGCAATCGGCGTGGCGCGCTGCGAAGGCGCGGCCTTCGGGAGACGACCCGGCGCTCATCAACAAGGGCCGCGAGTCGCCCCACGGTTTCGGCTTGCCGCCGACGTGTTTCAGATCGAAATACTTTCCGGAAAAATCGAACGGCGTGGTTTCGGACCAGACCTTTTTGACGATCGACACCCACTCTTCGGTGTATTGATAGCGATAGTCGTGATCGAGCAGCTGTGCGCCGAACATGGCGAACTCCTCGACGTTCCAGCCCGACACGACATTGAGCCCGAACCGCCCGCGTCCAACATGGTCTGCCGTAACGCAGGATTTGGCGGCAAATACCGGACTGAGCAGTGGCACGTGGACCGTGGCGAAGGTGACGATCTCCTTCGTTGCCGCAAGCAGCGCCGACGCCCACGACAACGTTTCAAAGCTCGTCCCCTGACGATCGGTCACGCCGCCATAACCGAGCCAGCGTGCGATCGGCAATAGAAACTCGAGCCCTGCGGCATCGGCAAGCCGTGCCGCCTCGCGGGTTTCCGGCCAGCCGGCCTTCCACCGCTCCGGCACGGCCGTAGGCACCGAACCCGAACAGTTCATCCCGAACAGGCCGAGCTTGAATCGGTTGCCGTTCTGCATTCTGGTGCGGCGCGTGGGGGCGCGGTCGAACGCACTTGTCATGACCTGCTGGCCTGATACCGATGGGCTTTATTTCGTGCCGCTGGCGACCTTTTTGACGATCGGTCCCCATGCCTGACGCTCGCTGCGTACGAAATCGGCAAGCTCCTGCGGCGACATCGAGCGCGTGTAGTTGCCAAGATCCTGAAACTTCTTCAGCAGTTCCGGCTGTGCCAGGGCCTTCCGCAAATCGGCGTTGATCTTTTGCACGATTGGCGCGGGCGTGCCGTGCGGCGCCACTAAGATCGACCAGCCCGAAGAGGTGAAGCCCGGTATCGTTTCCGCGACGGTCGGCAGATCAGGATGGTTCGGCAGCCGCTTCGGCGCCGCGACCGCCAGCAATTTGACTTCGCCAGAGGCGACGGCGCCGGCCACCGGCAACAAGGTCTGAAACATCACGGGAACGCGACCACTGATGACATCGGCCAAAGATGCCTCGGTCCCCGGATAGTGGATCAAGTTAAGATTGGCGCCGCTGCGCGCTTTAAATGCCTCCGCGGTCAGATGCTGCAGTCCGCCGACCGTGCCGGCAACGGCGTTGAGGCCCCCCGGGGTCTTCTTGGAAAGCGCGAGTAGTTCAGCCAGCGACGTCACGCCGAGCCGCTTTGATACCAGAATTGCGTAAGGCTGTTCGGCCACGAAACCGATCGGAACGAAGTCGCTGACATCGAAAGGCAGGTTCTGGTGCAACTCTGGCAGCGCGACGAACACCGAACCGCCGGCCAGGAACAGCGTATAGCCATCTGGCACCGCCGCTGATGCTGCGCGCGCGGCGTTCAGACCGCCCGCGCCGGCCTGGTTGACGACGATAACCTCCTTGCCCCAAATCTGCGACAGCTGAGCGTTGAGCAGCCGCGCCAGTGCGTCGAGCGAACTGCCCGCCGCCGTCTGGACGATAACGTGAACCGGCCGTGTCGGAAAATCCTCGGCCTGGACGTGAGTAAACGCCATCGCGAGCGCTGCAGCAAGGCAGGCGCGCGACAGCGCGGATCGAAGCGCACTCATGAGTACTCCTCCCACGCGTCGATTCGCGAGCCGGCCCGCTCTTTGACGCTGACCACGATGGCGCTGGTGCCTTTTGCACCTTCAGACGCGGCGCAGCGCGATTGCCCCGGCGCGGCGTTCGTTCTGCATTGCAGCCATTTGTATTTCACGACGCTCGATTCATTGTAGCAGCACACAGTACCGAGACAAGCTCAGCAGCGACTACAACCGTGCGGCAGACATTGCAGGAATTCGCAGCAGACATAACGAGGCGTCGCCATCGCTGCGCCTGCGTCTTTGCAAGAATAAAAATCAATCAAATCGTTCGGCAGCCGCGTCGCTGTCCGAGATCACGGCATTGGAGGCATCGAAACCGCGTGCTCACATTGGCCGCTCGCCCAGCACCGTGACCCGCCGCATCAGCCGGCGCTCGTCGTTGGAAAAATCGGTTCGGGCGTGCAGTGCGCAGCGATTGTCCCACATGAGAAGATCGTTCACCCGCCAGACGTGTTCGTAGATGAATGCCGGGTTTTCCTGGTGCGCGAACAGGAAATTTAGAAGCTCATCGCTTTCCGCCTCGGGCAGGCCCTCGATGGCGATCGTCATCAGCCGGTTCACATAGAGCGCCTTGCGGCCGGTCGCTGGATGGGTGCGGAACACAGGGTGCGCGAAATGCGGCACGCCTTCCTTGATCTGCGTGCCGCGCTTCATCGAAGCATTATCGTAATCGTAGGCGTGCAGCGCCTTGCAGCCGTCAAGGCGGCGCTTGATGTCGTCAGGCAACGTCTCATAGGCCTTGTAGGCGTTGGCGAACAGCGTGTTGCCGCCGGCGCTGGGAACCTCGATGGCGTACAGCATCGAGGCCATGGCGGGCTTTTCCTGATAGCACTGATCGGAATGGAATTGCATTTCGCCGTCCGGCAGGGCGCCGATCTGCTTGCCATTCTCGCGGATATTGGAGATCAGCATCACGGCCGGATTAGCGGTGGTGTAGCGCTTCGTGTGGCTGAGCGCGAGCGTACCGAAGCGCTCGGCAAAACGCACCTGATCGGCTTCGCTCAAGCGCTGATCGCGAAACAGAACGACGGCGTTGTCGTGCCAGCAGTCGCGGACGGTCTCGAACAGCGCGCCCGTCATCGGCTGGCTCAGATCGACATCGAGAATCTCGGCCCCGAGCGCCGGCGACAGCGGCCGCGTTCGCAGTTGAATCGTCGGATCCTGGATATCCGCGGCATCGGTTTGCGTCGTGGTCTGCATCGGCACCTCTCCCTGAGATCGCCGAAATCCTACTCCCGCCCGAACTGGCGGCGCAATTCGGTTTTGGCTTTCTCCAGCGTGCGACGGCGGCTAGCAGGCAGGTTCTTGCCGGCGCGGTTGATGTAGAAGGTCAGCATGGACAACGCCGAGCGATAGGGGTCCGCCTTGCGCCGGTGGCTTTGTTGCGCCGAGCGTTTGAGCGATGCGGCAATGCGCTTGGGATCGCTCCAAGTAAAGACGCCGCCTTGAAGGTCGAGCGCGTCGCTTTCGCGAGTGACGCGGCCGGACCAATAGCGCGTGCCGCCTTTCCGGCTTCCCGCTTGCCCGCGCAGCGACTTGCGGCGGTCCGCGTGAGCGGCGGTTCGCTTGCGCGGCGACCGGCCGTGACGTGTTTTTGATCGAGTAGCGGTTTTCGCCATGTGTGGCTCCCTTGCACGGCTCCCTGCACGCTATGCAAGAAAAACGGCGCGAACGCTATTTGTTCCACGCGCTCGCAACTAGCGCAGACTGTTTATTCGGCCGCGATCCGCCGGTTGGTCTGCACCGCAATGTCGGCGAGGCATTTGGCGAGCGCCTCGCCTTCGGGATCAAGCAGCGCTGCGGTGCGCGCGTTGGCGATTGCTTCTGCCGCCTGGCGCGGCGGCATCGCGCCCGCCAGCGCCGGGAGAATAAGCTCCCGCTCGATCAGGCGATAACTGTTCGTGCCGCGCTTATGGGTGTCGCCATAGCCTTTGATGAGGCGGGCGCACTCCGTGATCTCGAGCGCGAGATCCACCGACAGCGGCGCCGCCTGCACGATCAGCCGCAGCCACGCCTCGATGGCACGCTGCTCCTCGCGATAACGATAAGTTCCGGGCCGTAACGCGCGTAACTTGGCGAGCAGATAAAAGCGCAAATAGCCGAACACCGAGGCTGTATTGATCTCCATGCCCCAATGCGCGCGGCCGAACGTCGGATGACGCGAGGCGTAGGCCAGAACGCGCATTCCGAGCCAATGCGGCAGAACTGAGCAAAACTCCTCGACGCCCGGTTTGAGGAACTCCGTAACTCCGAATGGCTGGCCTTGCTTGATCGCCATTTGCGTGGCGATCCGCGCCATTCGGGCCGGGTCGATCTTGGCCTGCGCGACGCGGATCACGTCCTCATAAGACATACGCACCGCAAGATGCCGCGCCGTCTCGGCGACGAGGCGGCCGCCGGCTTCGGCCTTCGTGTCGGCATTGCAAACCGGCGCAAGACGATCGAGATAAAGCCGCGCGTAATCGAACGACTGATAGGCGGTGAGGCGGCGCACACCTTCGCTCGCAAATGCACGCGCAACTTCCGGCAACCGCGCGACAGCGCTTTCCAGATCAGCCGGCGACGCCACAGCCGGCCGCTCACGCTTGCCGGGAGCCGCAGCCGGTCGAGCGCCGTTCTGCGCCGCCGCCACTCCGGCACGGAAGCCGCGCAGGTTCGCCTCGACCGCTTTGCCGTCGGCGCGGATCGCCGCCTCGAACGCGCCGGCCGGAATCGGCAGCGCGCCCGTGCCCGCGACAACTCCGAGCATCACCGCATTGATCATGGCGCCGCTCTCGCGTGCAATCGCTTCCATATCGAGCAGCAGCGAGTTTCGTGAATTCTTTTGCACCACTTCGATCAACCGCTGTTGATCGTAGCGGCCCTCCGCCATCGCCATCTTCTCAACCACCAGATAGGAGCGGCTGGTCGAGGCGATCGTCGTGGTGCGATCCGCCGTCACATAGCCGCCCGCGACGGCGCGGCCGGCCTCCATCAGCTCGCTCGCAACAACGAGATCGACATCGGCGATGCCCGGCGCGAGCGCCAAGATCGGGCGTCGGCCACCTGCTGCGGCCTGCGGCAGCAGTTCGATGTGGTAGGTCGTGGCGCCGGTGCGCTGCGCAACCCCGGGGATCGACGTCGATTGTACCGGGAAGTCCTGGGCAGCCGCCGCGGCCACGATCCAGTCAGTGAGCACGCCGCCGCCTTCGCCGCCCAGTGCCGCGATCAGGATGGTCATCGGGCGCGCCGCTTGCACGGCCTGCTGCTGAATGGGAAGGGGGATAGGCCGTGATGAAACCGGGGATTGACCGCCCTCCCGGCTGCCTCCGGCACCCGACTTGGCCCTCAAGGTCAGAGGTGAATTTGCTTCATCGCCGCCGCCCCGCATCCACCCGATCACGGCACTCCGCACGCGATGCAGAGCGCGATCCCACCAGTTCGGATTGCTGATAACATCGGTGCGATAGAACGACGGGCACAGCACCGCCGCGTGCGCGACCTCACCGCACAACCCGCAGCCAACACAGCTTTCGATCACGGTCGCGACTGGGTCGGTGCGCAGCGGATCGGGATTTGGTTTGACGGTCAGCGACGGACAACCGGACAGCCGAATGCACGAGTGGTCGCCGGTGCAGATTTCGTCGTCGACACCAAAGCGCGTCGTCACCACGCGCTCGCCGCGTTTGAGCTTTTCGGAATTCTCCACGCGCAGCCGGCGCTGGCGCGCCAGCATGCATTCGCCATCGGCAATGATGACTTTCAACCCGCGCTCGGCAGTGCGCATCGCTTCCTTCAGCGTCGCCACCATCTTCGACACGCTGTAGGTCCGCACAGTGCGCAGCCACGTCACTCCGAGCGACCGCACCGTTTTCTCAATGCTGATGCCGGTCGGTGTGCCGGAACGGTTTGCATTGCTCGACGGCAGATATTGCTGACCAGTCGCGGAGGCATAGCCGTTCTGCATCACGATCAGCACACCGTCGCCCTTGTTGAACATGTTGGAGGCGACGCCGGTGACCAATCCGTTGTGCCAAAAGCCCCCATCGCCCATCACCGAGATCGGCCGCTTCGCCATGTTCGGGCCGACCGCGGCGGCGCTGGCGAGCGACATGCCATAGCCGAGGATCGAGTTGCCGAGAGAAAACGGCGCAAAGGTCGCGAACGAATGGCAGCCGATGTCGGCGCTGATGTGGGTTGGCCCGATCTCGCGCTGCGCGAGTTTGATGGCGGCAAACACCGGCCGCTCCGGGCAGCCGGTGCAGAAATTCGGTGGTCGCGGCGGAATATCGCCGACGGCGGCAAGTACGCCCGGCTTGTGGGCGAGCATGTCGTTGACGCGCGCGGCGATGCTGTCGGCGTCGATGCCAGCCGGACGCGTTTCGGTCAAGAAGGCCGCGACACCGCGCAGAAACACTTCGGAAGTGTAGTCGCCGCTCTTCGGCAGGCAGCCCTTGCCGGCCACACGCGCCATAATGCCGGCGCCGCGCAGAATAACGTTGATCTGCTGCTCGACGTAGTCGGGTAAGCCCTCCTCGACCACGAGCACCGCCCGCTTTTGCGCACAAAAGTCTTTCACTTCCTCCGGGACAAGCGGATAGGCGACGTTGAGTACATAGAGCGGAATGCGTGTGCCGCCATAGAGATCGGCCAGATCAAGCCGGGCAAGCGCACGCAGCAGAGGATTGGCCAAGCCGCCCAGCACGATGATGCCGACATCGCCGCAGTCGCCCGCGATCATCTCGTTGAGCTTGCGCTCGCGAATGAATTTTTGCGCGGCAGGCAGCCGCTCTTCGACCTTGAGCCGCTCCTGCGTGAAGATAACAGGCGGGTGGGCGAGGCGGCCGTATTCGAAAGGCGGCGGGCCATCGAGGCGATGCCGGCCGCTATAGGCGCCGCGCTTGTTGTCCTTGGCGACGAATTCGCCGGTCAGGTGGCAGGCGCGGACCCGCAGATCAAGCATGACAGGCGCGTGGCTTGCTTCCGAAAGCTCGAAGGCCTGCTCCACCATGTGGACGATGGCGGGCAGATCGGCACGCGGATCGAGCAGCCACATCGACGATTTCATCGCATAGGCATACGAGCGTTCCTGGATGACGCTGGCGCCTTCGCCGTAATCCTCGCCGAGCACGATGAGCGCGCCGCCGATAACGCCGGGCGAGGCGAGGTTCGAGAGCGCGTCGGCCGCCACATTGGTGCCGACGATCGATTTCCAGGTCACCGCGCCACGCAGCGGATAATTGATCGAGGCGCCCAGCATTGCGGCGGCGGCGGCTTCGTTGGTGCAGGTCTCGACGTGGACGCCGAGATCGGCCAGCAAGTCTTCGGCGTCCACCATGACGTCGAGCAGGTGCGATACGGGCGCGCCCTGGTAGCCGCCCACATAGCTTACGCCCGATTGCAGCAGGGCCTTGGTGACGGCGAGAATGCCCTCGCCGCGAAATGTCTCGCCGGCGCCAAGCCGCAGAGCATCCACTTCCTTCTTGAACGACCGTTCCATGGCGTGTTTTGGCTGCCGATTAAAGACGAACCCGTATACCCGTTTTTGCCGAATCCGTCATTCCGGACGGCCGCGGGAAGGCCCCGGGGCGCGGCATCACCTCAGCTTGGTGTTCGGCGGCGCTCCGGGTAGGGTGCGGCCCGCCGGCAGCGGGGAACCTGCCGGAAGGGCATGGGGACCCTATGAGTGGCCAAATGACAGGCCAGGCACAGATCGTTATCGACAAGGTGAATCACACCTACCGGCCGCCACGCGGCAAGCCGGTGCTGGCGCTCGCTGACGTGTCGCTGGAGGTCAAGCCGCGCGAGTTCCTCGCCATCCTCGGCCCCTCCGGCTGCGGTAAATCTACGCTGCTTTATCTGGTCGGCGGCTTTCTGCCCATCGAGACCGGCCACATCGTGGTCGAGGGCAAGGCAATCGTCGCGCCCGGCCCCGATCGCGGCATCGTCTTTCAGCACTTTGCACTGTTCCCGTGGAAGACGGTGCGCGGCAACATTCTCTACGGGCTCGAACGGCAAGGCCTGCCGCGTGCCGAACGCGAACAGCGCGCTAAAGCCTTCATCGACCTCGTCGGGCTCCGTGGCTTCGAGGACAGCTACCCGTCTCAGCTGTCCGGCGGCATGAAACAGCGCACCGCGATCGCCCGGACACTGGCCTTTGACCCCAACATCCTCTTGATGGACGAGCCGTTCGGTGCGCTCGACGCGCAAACCCGCTCGCTGATGCAGACCGAGCTGCTCAGTATCTGGCAGCGCACGCCGAAGACCGTTATTTTTGTGACCCATGACGTGCAGGAAGCAGTTTATCTCGCCGACCGCGTGGCGGTGATGTCGGCGCGGCCAGGCCGGATCAAGGCCATTGTCGACACCAAGCTCGATCGTCGCGATCCGAGCGTGTTCCGCGAGAAGGCTTTTGTCGAAAAGGTCGACGAGCTGTGGAATCTGGTCCGCGTCGAGGCCTTGAAGGCGCAGGAGGACAAGGCGCCGTGACTATTCTGGTCGTCATTCTGGCTGAGAGAACGCGATGAAATCGGCGGCTCTGCGCTATCTGCCGCTCGTACTGCTGGCGCTGGGCTGGGAACTGTTGGCGCGCCTCAACATCGTGGATTCGCTTGCGTTACCACCGTTGAGCAAAGTCGCGGTCGCCTGGTTCGACCTGATACGCGACGGCGAACTCGTCGATAACGGCGCGGTCTCTCTTTATCGCGGATCCGTCGGCCTGTTGCTCTCTATCGTCATCGGCGGCGGGCTCGGCATGGCAATGGCGCGATGGCGGTTGCTCGACATATTCCTCAATCCGCTGGTGGAATTGTTTTATCCGCTGCCGAAATCGGCGCTCATTCCTGTCACCGTGATCTGGCTCGGCTTTGGCGACGGCTCGAAGATTCTGCTGATTTTCCTCGGTTGCATGATCCCGGTCACGATTGGCGCCTATAATGGCGCACGCGGCAGCGAACAGGTGCTGGTCTGGTCGGCACGCAGCATGGGCGCGAGCCGGCTGCGCATGATGTGGGACGTCGTCATGCCGAGCGCGCTTCCCGAGCTGCTCAACGGCATCCGCACCGCGCTGGCCCTGGCGTTCATCCTTTTGGTCAGCTCCGAGCTGATCGTAGCGCAGCAGGGATTTGGCTATCTGATCGGCTATCTCGGCTCCACCGGATCGTACGAAGGCATGTACGCCGTGGTTCTGACCGTCGCCTTCCTCGGCTTTGCCGCCGATCGAATCTATCAAATAATCATGCAATGGTTGCTGCGATGGCGCGAGTAGAAGACCAGACCTCGCTGGCCGCCGCCGAAGCCGATGTAGCCGCGGCTGCGACGCGGCGGCTTGACGTCGTATTCCGCGGCGGCGCCGCAGTGTTTTCCATTCTCCTCCTTCTGATCGCCTGGGAGCTGTTCGCCCGCAGCGGCAAAGTGACAATGTTCATGCTGCCGCCATTCACAGTGGTTGCGCAATATATTTGGCGCGACGCGACGTCCGGCATTCTTTGGATCAATCTCGGACTCACATTGTATCGGGCCATGATCGGCTTCCTGATCGCGGCAATCGGCGGCATCATGCTGGCGACGTTGATGTCGCGCATAAAGCTGGTACGCTGGTTCTTCGACCCGATCATTTCGGTCGGCTTCCCGATGCCGAAGATCGCGTTCCTGCCGGTGATCATTCTGTGGCTCGGGGTCTACGACGTCTCGAAAATCTCCATCGTGGTGTTCGACGCGATCTTTCCGGTGGTGACGGCAACGCTGGCCGGCATCGCTGCCGTGGAAAAGGAGCTGCTGTGGTCCGCCCGCAATATGGGCGCCAACGAACGCGAACTGACTTGGCAGGTGGTTCTGCCGGCCGCGTCGCCGCAAATCTTGACCGGCCTGCAAGTCGCGCTGCCGATTGCGCTGATCGTCGAAATCATCGGCGAGATGGTGATGGGCGGCTACGGACTCGGCGGCGCCATGATGAGCGCCTCGCGTTTTGCCAATTCGCCCGGCGTGTTCGCCGGCATCGTCGAGATCGCGGTTGTCGGATTCGCCTTGATCAAAGCCACGGCGATGCTGCGCCGGCGGCTGCTGGTATGGCACCAGGAAACAGCTTAACCAAATCCGACGCGCCTTAGCGGTTCGGTGCGGCAACCGATAGACTTGCGCTGCACCGGCGTTTGCGCTGACAATCGGCCCACAAGGGCCGCAAAGGCTTGGCAACAAAGCAAAGTCGTCAATCTGGGAGGGTAAATCATGCGCGCAGTCACGGCGGTTTTAGGTCTGGCTTTGCTGCTGCTTGGGGCCGGCGTTGCACGCGCCGAGCCGGTGCAGATTCGCGTCGCCTGGGTCGCGCCGATCGCCAACTGGATCTCGATTTGGCTCGACAAGAAGGATTTGGCCCGGCACCTCGGCAAATCCTACAACTTCACGGCGGTGCACTTTGCCGGCACCCCGCCCATGGTCACGGCGGTCGCCAATAACGAGGTGGAAATTGGCGACCTCGCGTTTTCCACGCTGCCAATCGCCATCAAGAATGCCGGCCTCGACGACATTCGCGTGATTGCAGACGACTTTCAGGATGGCGTCGACGGCTACTGGACGATTCCGTTCGCCGTGCTCAAGGACGGACCGATAAAAAAGGTAGAAGACCTCAAGGGCAAGATCGTCGCCACCAATGCGGAAGGCAGTGCAGTCGATATCGCCATGAAGGCGATGCTGCACAAGCACGGGCTCGAGCCCAATCGCGATTATACCGTCATCGAAGCGCCGTTCCCGGCGATGAAAGCGATGCTGTCCGAGCACAAGGTCGACCTCATTCCGGACGTTCTGCCGTTCGCGCTCGACCCGCAAATGAAGGCGATTGCAAGAACGCTGTTCACCGCCAAAGACGCCATCGGCGTATCGGAGTTCGTCAGCTTCCAGGCGCGCAAGCCGTTCATCGACGCCCATCGGGCGGCGTTGGTCGACTGGCTGGAGGACACGCTGCGTATCCTGCACTGGTATACCGACCCGAAGAACCACGATGAAACCGCGAAGATTGCAGCCCGTTTCGTCAAGGCGCCGCCCGAACGGATGGGCTGGGTCTTTACCAAAACCGATGCCTATCGCGACCCCAACATGTTGCCGGATCTCGCCGCGCTGCAGCGGAATGTCGACATGACGAAGGAGCTCGGCTTCGCGAAGGCGAGCTTCGACGTCAAGGCTTATTCCGATCTGAGCATGGTCAAGGAAGCCGCGCAGCGTCTGAAATAACAAGCCCGCGCAGGCAAGACGTTAACGATAAGGTGCGGCAAGGCATACGCTTGCGCCGCACTTTCCGTATGCGCACAATTGCCCTAACAAGGTGGCCTGCCAGGTCGCCCGGCGGCTCGACCATGCCGAAATGGCGTGAAACGCGGGCCGGCAATCATAAAATCAGCGTCGGAGGATTTGATGCGCACTTTAAGTCTCGCCTGGGCGGTTGTCTGTGCCTTGGCGCTTGTTGGACCGGCCCATGCGGACCCGTTGAAGATTCGCGGCGCGTGGGTTGCGCCGGTGTCGAACTGGGCATCGATCTGGCTGGCAAAGAAGGACCTCGCCAAGCATTTCGGGCAGTCCTACGTATTCGAGCCGACGCATTTTGCCGGCACGCCGCCGATGGTTACGGCCATCGCCAACAATGAAGCGGAGATCGGCGATCTCGCCTTTTCCACCCTGCCGATCGCCATTTCCAATGCGGGCCTCGACGATATTCGCGTCATCGCCGACGAATTCCAGGACGGCGCCCCGGGTTATCGCGACGACACCTATGACGTCCTCGCCGACGGGCCAATCAAGAAGATCGAGGATTTGAAGGGCAAGGTGGTCGCCACCAACGCCATCGGCAGCGGCGTCGACGTGGCCATGCGCGCCATGTTGCGTAAGCACGGGCTCGAAGCCAATCGCGACTACACGATCATCGAGGCGCCATTTCCCGCCATGGCTTCAATGCTGGCCGAGAAAAAGGTCGCTCTAATCCCGGCAATCCTGCCGTTTGCGCTCGGTCCCCAGTACAAAATCGCCCGACCGCTGTTTTCCGTCCACGACGCCATCGGTGTCTCTCAGTTCGTGGTCTGGACGGCGCGCAAGCCGTTCATCGACGCGCATCGCACCGCGCTGGTCGACTTTTTGGAAGATTCCATGCGCATCGAGCACTGGTATCTCGATCCGAAGAACCACGATGCGGCGGCGGCTATCGCCTCGCAGATGACCAAGCAGCCGGCCGAGCGGTTCGGCTGGCTGTTCACCAAGCAGGACTATTACCGCAATCCGGAGATGAAGCCGAATCTCGACGCGCTGCAACAGAACGTCAACATGACCAAAGACCTCGGTTTCGTCCAATCGAGCTTTGATGTGAAGACGCATTCCGATCTCAGCCTGATCGAAGAAGCGGCCAAGCGCTTGAAATGAGATAACACACGAAGAGCGAGGTGCCGACAAACGGCGCCCACCCACCATCCTGGGAGGAAACAATGCGTCTTATGAAACTTGCGATGGCCGGATTCTGTGCGGCCGTATTGGGCGGCGGAGCCAGCGCCGAGCCCTTGAAAATCAGCGAGGGCTGGGTCGCGCCCGGCAACTGGGCCTCGATCTGGCTGCAGAAGAAGGATTTGGCCAAGCATTTCGGCCAATCCTACGTGATGGTGCCGGAGCACTATGTCGGCACCCCACCGATGGTCACGGCGCTCGCCAACAACCAGGTCGCGATCGCTAATCTCGCTTATTCGACGCTCGGCATCGCCATCCAGAACGCTGGATTGGACGATCTGCGCATCGTCTCCGATGAGTTCCAGGACGGCGTGCCGTGTTACTATTCTCAGGAATTCATGGTCCTGAAGGACAGTCCGGTCCATAAGGTCGAGGACCTCAAAGGCAAGGTGGTCGCCACGAACGCCGAAGGCAGCGCCGTCGACGTTGCCATGAAGGCGATGCTGCACAAGCACGGGCTGGAGCCGAACCGCGACTACACGGTCGTCGAAGCGCCGTTCCCCGCCATGCGGGCGATGCTGGCGGAACACAAAGTCGACCTCATCCCCGCGGTGCTGCCGTTTTCCTACGATCCGGCGCTGCAAAAAATTGCGCGCGATCTATTCGTACAGAAAGACGCCATCGGCGTCGCCGACATGGTGGTCTGGGTGGCGCGCAAACCGTTCATCGAAAAGAACCGCGCCGCCCTGGTGGATTTTTACGAAGACACGCTGCGGATCACGCACTGGTACGAAGACCCGGCCAATCACCAGGCGGCGATGCAGATCCTCGGCGATCTGGTCAAGCGCCCGCCCGCAATCTTCGATTGGGCGTTCACCAAGCGCGACGTCTATCACGATCCTAACATGATGCCGAACCTCAAGGCGTTGCAGAGCAACGTCGATCTGACGCACGAGCTCGGCTTCACCAAGGCGACTTTCGACGTCAAGAAATACACCGACCTGAGCATCGTCGAAGAGGCGGCGAAGCGGCTGAAGTAATGCATCTTCGCCCTTCAGGGCTCGGCGCTCTCGCGCCGAGCGCCTCACGGCGCCGACCAACATCAATGCATCGACTTGCCGCCATCAACGTTGATGGTCTGGCCCGTCATGAAATCGCTTGCCGGCGAGGACAGAAACATCACGGCGCCGACCAGATCGGCGGGCACCTGCACCCGTTCTATGGCGCGACCGGCAATGCGAGTGGCGAGATAATTGCCCGACGAGCTCGCCACCTGCGTCTCGCTCTGCGTCATGCCCGGCGTTACCGCATTGACGGTGATGCCGAACTCACCGACCTCGCGGGCGAGCGCACGGGTAAAGCCGATCACGCCTGCCTTCGAGGTTGTGTAGTGCAGACGGTTCGGCGTTCCTTCCCAGACGCGCGACGAGGAGATGTTGACGATCTTGCCGCGCCTTTGGGTCTTCATGGCGGGGAAGACGGCGCGGCAGCACAAAAACATGCCACGCAGATTGACCGCCATGACGCGGTCCCATTCCTCAACGGGGATTTCGAGCCAGGATCGGCGTGGCAGCGCGCTCATCAGCGAGGCGTTGTTGATGAGCACGTCGATTGAGCCGAAACGATCGAGCACGGCCGCAGCCGCAGCCCTGACGGAGGCTTCGTCAGCGATATCGACGCCAAGTCCGAAGGCCTGCAGACCCGCTTCGGTCAGCGACACGGCGACGCTCTCGGCCGCCGTCACATCGATATCGGCCGTGGCGACGCGAGCACCCGCCTTGGCGAATTCCTCGACATAAACCTTGCCGATGCCCTTGCCGCCGCCGGTAATGAGTACGCTGCGTCCGGAAAAATCAAACCGCTCGTTCACGGCCATTGTGTTTGTCCCCGTGATCATGGCACTGAATCAAGAATGAACCCCATCGATCTCGAAGTCATCTACCAATCGACACTGCAGATTGCGCGCGAGCTGACGCTCAACATGCTGCGCACCGGCTACTCCACAATCATCAAGGAGAGCCAGGATTTCACCTTCGCGATCTTCGATGCGCAGGGCCGCATGGTGGCGCAGGGCATCCCGCAACCGCTTCATATCGGTCCGGTGGCCGCGCAGGTGAACGAAGTGCGCCGCCGCTTTCGCGACGCCGCGCCGGGTGACGCCTTCATCGTCAATCATCCCTACCAGGCCTGCCAGAACCACTCGACCGATGTGACCATCGTCACGCCCATGTTCTTTGGCGAGCGTATCGTCGGCTACATCGGCAACACCGCACACAAGCCGGATCTCGGCGGCAAGGTGCCGGGCACCAACGCGGGCGATGCCACCGATCTGTTTCAAGAGGGACTGCTCATCCCGCCGATGCGCATTCTCCGCCGTGGCGAATTGATGGCCGATCTCCAAGCCGTCATCTGCGCCAATACGCGGACGCCGGAAGTGACCTGGGGTGACATCAACGCGCAAATCAACACCAACAGCTACGGCCTGACCCGATTCGCTGAACTGTTCACCAAATACGGCGCCGACAAAGTACTGGCCTGCTGGCGGGAATGGATGGACATTTGCGAGCGCGAGCTGCGCAAGGAAATCGCCAAAGTGCCGGACGGCTTGTACGGCCCCGAGACAGATTATCTCGACGACGACGGCATCGATCTCGAAAAATCCTATCGCATCTCGGCGTCGCTCGAAGTGAAGGGCGACGTGCTGCGCTTCATTCTTGATAGCGACGCGCAGGCCCGCGGGCCGATCAACTTGCGTCCGTGTGTGTCGCGCAACTTCATCCAGTGCCTCGTCAAGATGGTGTTCATCCCGAACTTGCCTGTGAACGACGGGCTGTCGCGACCGGTGCAGGTGTCCTATCCACCCGAAGGCTCGCTGCTCAATCCGCGCTTCCCGGCGCCCGTGAACATGTACGTGCGGCCGAGCCAAGTGACGACTTCGGTCGCCATCCGGGCTCTCGCGCGCGCCGTGCCGGGTCGCGTGCCGGCACCGGGCAGCGCCGCCGGGGGCTCGATCTCGAGCGCCGGGCGTCATCCGCAAACCGGCCGCTGGTATTCGCAATATGAAATCTTGAGCGGTGGCACCGGCGCGCGGCCGAACAGCGACGGCGTCAGTGCCATGGACGAACTGGTCGTCAACGTCATGAACACCCCGGTCGAGGCGGTGGAGACCGAATTTCCGGTACGCGTCGAGAGCTATGGGCTGGCTCAGGATTCAGGCGGACCCGGCACCTTCCGCGGCGGCCTTGGCGTACGTCGGCAGTGGCGGATTCTCGGCGACGAATCGGTCATCAACTTGCGCACCGATCGATTCAAGTTCTCATCGCCTGGCATTTTCGGGGCGAAGCCCGCGCATCCTTCGGCGGCCTCACTGCAGTCCGAAAGCGCGCCGCCACGGCCGCTGACGTCGAAAGTCGCCGGCCTGCGGCTAAAAAAGGGCGATTTGCTGTCGATGGAATTCGGCGGCGGCGGCGGCTGGGGCGATCCGAGGGAGCGCGCGATTGAGCGCGTCCGTGAGGATGTCGAGCGCGGTTACGTCTCGCGCGAAGCGGCGCGCGAGGATTACGGCGTCGCCTTTACGGACGATCACAGCGTCGACACCGCGGCGACGGCGCAGCTGCGCGGCAAAGCGCAATCCAAGGCGGTCTCATGAAATTGCGCGTTGGGATCGACGTCGGCGGGACATTCACCGATGTCACCGCATTCGATGAAGACGCCGGCGTACTCGTCGCCGTGTGCAAATATGCATCAAATCCGGCTCAACCGGCTGCCGTCATGGACCAGATCACGCGCGATCTCGCCACGGAGTTCGGCGCGGACTCGGTCGCGCTGATCCTGCATGGCTCGACCGCGGCGCTCAACACCATGCTGGAAAGCAAGGGTGTCAAAGTCGGCCTTATCACCACGCGCGGCTTCCGCGACGTCTACGAAATCGGCCGTCAATGGCGCGGCGACGAGGTGTTCAACATCTTCGCGCCGGCGCCCAAGATGCTGCTGACTCGTGATCGCATCCACGAGGTGCGTGAGCGGCTCGATGCCCGGGGTAACGTGATAGAAAAACTCGACGAGGCGGCCGTGGCTGCGGCGACGCGGCGTCTTGTGGCGCAAGGCGTAGACGCTATCGCCGTCTGTTTCTTGTTCGCCTACGCCAACGCGGCACACGAACGGGCAGCGGCGAAGATCATCCATGAGATCGCGCCGAACCTCTACGTCTCGCTGTCCCACGAAGTAAATCCGGAGTGGCGCGAATACGAACGTACCGCATCGACCGTGGCGAACGCCTATATCGGGCCGCCGGTCTCGCGCTATCTGCACGAACTGGAAGCGCTTTCGCTGCGGCGCTTTCCGCGCTCGCGCGCGCTGATGATGAAGTCCGACGGCGGCGCGGCCAGTGCCCGGATGCTTGATCGGACGCCGATCGAGACCGTGATGTCCGGTCCGGTGGCGGGCGTCATCGGCGGCCGCTACCTGGGCGATATCAAAGGCATCGAGAACCTCATCACCTTCGATACCGGCGGCACCTCGTCGGACATGGCGGTGCTGCCCGGACATCCGCTGTTCCGATCGGAATTCTCGGTGGCGCGGCACCCGCTGCGGACTCGCACCGTCGACATCGAAACCATCGGCGCCGGCGGCGGCAGCATCGCCTCGGTCGATCTTGGCGCGCTCAAAGTCGGCCCCGAGAGCGCCGGCGCCAACCCGGGGCCGGCTTGTTACGACCGCGGTGGCAGCGCACCCACGCTGACCGACGCGCTGGTCGTGCTCGGCCATCTCAGTCCGACCGCGCTGCTTGAAGGCGCCATGCCTATTTCGCAGGCGAAGGCGCGCGAGTCGGTGATCCGGCACGTCGCGCAGCCGCTCGGCCTTACGCCGGCTGAAGCGGCCTGGGGCATCCTTACCGTGCTCGCCACCAACGTCACGATGGCGATGCGCACCATCACGATCGAGCGCGGTTACGATCCGCGGGAGTTCACACTGATCGCTTTCGGCGGCATGGGGCCGACGATCGCCGGGCGCTTCATCGGCGAGCTTGGTATCGGCCGCATTCTGGTGCCGCGTGATCCCGGCACGTTTTCGGCCTTCGGTATGCTGGTCACCGACGTGCATCAGACCAGCAGTTTTACGCGCATCACCAGGCTCGATGCGATAAAGGCCGAGGAGCTCGAGCGGACGTTTGCGGAGATGGAACGGACGGCGCTCAGTGAACTGGTCCAGGAGCAGTTCCCGCGCGAGCAGCTTGCGACATTGCGAAACGCCGGCATGCGCTATCGTGGCCAGTCCTACGAAGTCAGCGTCCCAGTCACATCGCTGCAAAGTGACGCCGATCTTGCCGCACTGGCGGAGCGTTTCCACGACGCGCATCGGCGGCGTTACGGCCACATGGCGCAATCCGAGGCTGTCGAAATCGTGAACTTTGAGGTCACGGCGGTCGGGACCATTCCCAAGCCACAGTTTCAGAAACTTGCCCCGCAGGAACGGCGGCCGAAGCCACATGAGACCCGTACTGCGTATTTCGGACCAAGCGAAGAAAACAAAGTCCCCGTGTTTCGCCGCTCGGCGCTTCAGCCCGGCGCGGTGATCGACGGACCAGCCATCATCGACGAAAAGACCTCGACCGTCGTGCTCTATCCAGGCCAGCGCGCCATCGTTGACGGCTACCTCAACATTGAGATCGCGCCGGTCAGTGCGACGGCTTGAGCTGTGTAGACGTCAGCCCACGAGCACGTTTGAAAACTGCCAAGGATCGCGCTTGTCGATGTCTTCCTTGAAGAGACCCGGCCGACCCGTGATCGGCGTCCAGTCGGTGTAGGCACCGATCACCGGACCGAGATACGGCATCTGCACTTCCAGGCAGCGGCGAAAATCCATCTCGTCGGCTTCGACAATACCAGCGTTCGGGTTCTCCAGCGCCCAGACCATGCCGGCCAGCACCGCCGAAGTCACCTGCAGACCGGTCGCGTTCTGGTACGGCGCGATCGAGCGCGTCTCGTCGATCGAAAGCTGCGAGCCGTACCAATAGGCGTTCTTCTTGTGGCCATAGAGCAGCACGCCGAGTTCGTCGATGCCGTCGACAATCTCGTGCTCGTCCAGAATGTGGATGGCCGGCTGCCGATCGCCGGCTTGGCCGAATAGTTCATGCAGTGACAGCACCGCGTCGTTGCACGGGTGATAGGCGTAGTGGCACGTCGGGCGATAGATCACTTTGCGACCCTCGCGCAGGGTGAAATAGTCGGCGATCGAGATCGACTCATTGTGGGTGACCAGGAAGCCGTATTGCGCCTTGGCGGTCGGCGTCCATGAGCGCACGCGCGTGTTGGCGCCGGGCTGCGTCAGATAGATCGCGGCCTGGCAGCCAACCTTGTGTTTGAAGCCGTTCTTCGGCAGCTTCTTCTCATGTGTGCCCCAGCCCAGCTCGGCCGGCTGCATGCCTTCGGACAGGAAGCCTTCAACCGACCAGGTGTTGACGAACACTTCAAGTGGCTTCGGCCGCTTGGCGCGCTGGGTGTCGCGCTCGGCGATGTGAATTCCCTTGAGGCCGACCTTCTTCGCAAGCCGACCCCACTCCTCGCGGGTCTTCGGCTCTTTGAACTTAAGGCCGATGTCGCCGGCAACGTTGAGCAGCGCCTGCTTGACGAACCACGACACCATGCCGGGATTGGCGCCGCAGCACGATACGGCCGTGGTGCCACCGGGCTTCCTGCGCCGCGCGGCTTGGACGGTCTCGCGCAGCGCATAGTTCGAACGCTTCTCCGGCCCGAGCTTCGAGTCAAAATAGAAGCCGGCCCAAGGCTCGACCACGGTGTCGATGTAGAGCGCGCCGATCTCGCGGCAGAACTCCATGATGTCGAGCGAGGAGGTATCGACCGAGAGGTTGACGCAAATGCCCTGGCCGCCGCCCTCGGTGAGGAGCGGTCGGAGCAGCGTGCGGTAATTGTCGCGCGTCACCGCCTGGTGGATGAAACGAATACCCCGCTCATCCAGGAGTTTGCGGTCCTTGTCCTCGGGGTCGACCACCACGAAGCGGGATTTGTCATACGCGAAATGACGCTCGATCAACGGCAGCGTGCCTTTGCCGATCGAGCCGAAACCGATCATCACAATGGGTCCGCTGATGCGGGCGTGAATAGGCCACTCGGTCATCCCGTGCCTCCCAGAGCAAGAGTTGCTTTTGCACTCAGGCAGCGCGTTTCTCAAGCTTCCGCGCATGAGCACGTCGACCGACGCCCTTGGCTGCGATCAGCGCGTTCAGGTCGGGCTTCGGCTGTGGCTCGCCGGACGCGCCAATCAATCCGCACGCGCCCCGGAGCGCGCCGGGACGCAACTCCAGCGCCAACAGCCGAGCGCTCTCAAACCGCCCGGGCATCCGCAAGCCGCCAGTCTGTCCAGCCGTGAAGCCAAAACGGCCGTAATAGGCGGCATCGCCGATCAGCAGGATCACGCCATGACCAGCGAGGCGTGCGCGCGCAATGGCGCGGCACACCAGCGCTGAGCCGACGCCGCGGCAGCGATGGTCGGGATGAACCGCGAGCGGCCCCAGCAGCAAAGCGGGCTGTGCCGCCCCGGCGGTGACATGCCAGAGCCGGACGGTGCCGACGATCTGTCCACAATCGACGGCGACAAGCGACAGGCCGCGCGCCGGCTCACGCCCTTCGCGCAGCCGCTCCGAAGTCTTGGCGAAACGCGCCGGGCCGTAGGCCGCGTCAAGCAGGGCTTCGCGCGCGGCGGCGTCGGATGCTTTTTCTTCCCGGATGTTGACCATGATCCCGCTCCTTTCTCCCGTGCCGCCGGCGTGGCCGCTCGCCAAAGCGAGGGCCGCGCCGGGGCAACAGGGGCCCGCCACCCTGGTTCAGATGTGATAGGTCCGCAGCGGCGCGAAGCCGTTGAAGGCCACCGCCGCGTAGGTCGCCGTGTAGGCGCCGGTGCCTTCGATCAGCACCTTGTCGCCGATCTCAAGGCTGATCGGCAGCTCGTAAGGCCGCTTCTCGTAAAGCACATCGGCCGAGTCGCAGGTCGGGCCGGCAAGCACGCACGGTCCGACTTCGTCGCCGTCATGCGGCGTGCGGATCGGATACCGGATCGACTCGCCCATCGTCTCGGCAAGGCCGCCGAATTTGCCGACGTCGAGATAGACCCAGCGCACATGGTCGTGCTCGCTCTTGTTGGAGACGAGCACCACCTCGGCCTCGATCATTCCGGCATTGCCGACCATGCCGCGGCCCGGCTCGATGATCGTCTCCGGGATGCGGTTGCCGAAGTGCTTGCGCAGCGCCCGGAAGATGGAGCGGCCATAGCTCTCCACCGCCGGCACATCGCGCAGGTACTTGGTCGGGAAGCCGCCGCCCAGATTAACCATCGACAGGTTGATGCCGCGGTCGGCGCAGGCACGAAAGATCGCCGCTGCCGACTTCAAGGCTTCGTCCCAGGCCGCCGTGCGGCGCTGCTGCGAGCCGACGTGAAACGACACGCCGGCCGCCTCGAGGCCGAGCCCCTGCGCGTGCTCGAGCACATCGACCGCCATCTCCGGGTCGCAGCCGAATTTCCGCGACAGCGGCCATTCGGCACCGGCGCAGCCGAACAGAAAGCGGCAGAAAACCTTGGCGCCTGGGGCGGCGCGGCCGATTTTCTCCACCTCGGCTTTGCAGTCGACCGCGAACAGGCGGACGCCGAGCGCGTAGGCGCGCGCGATGTCCCGCTCCTTCTTGATGGTGTTGCCGAAGGAGATGCGCTCGGGCGCGGCCCCGGCCGCGAGCACCATTTCGATCTCGGCGACCGAAGCGGTGTCGAAGCAGGAGCCGAGCGAGACGAGCAGCGACAGCAGTTCGGGCGCCGGGTTCGCCTTCACGGCATAGAACACCCGGCTGTCCGGCAGCGCCTTGGCAAAGGCCTTGTAATTGTCGCGGACGACGTCGAGGTCGACGACCAGGCACGGACCATCGTCCAGCCCGTCATCACGGCGGCGCCGCAGAAAATCGCGGATGCGCTCGGTCATCGGAGTCGCTCCTTCATCCAGGTACAAGGAGGCATTCTGCAAGAGCAGCGTGCCTCAGCATTGCGGTTTAGCCGCCACGCTTTCGCGCGAACGACCGGCGTCAGCGGCGTTCAGTGCCTCGCGCCGACCGTGCGTTGGGGACACGGTGGGGCGCGCAGCGCTTTCGCCGAGATGCTGCCTTGGATTGGAGCGGGAATTCCCGTTCCGCACGGCCGGCAAGATGGACAAGCCTCTTCGGTGCTGACCTTTGGACGGCCAACGAGACCAAAAAAGCCCGCTCCGTCGTTGCTTTAAGCCGCGTCCCCCGTTGAGCGCGGGGTGCGCCGGTTTCGCCTCCGGCTGCCGATCACGTAGTGAGGCTCAGTTGAGCCTCAGGCGACTGTCCGGCCTCTTGTCCGGATGCCTACCGATCGACACACGGCCACAGGCACGTGCGAATTTGGGCGAGCGGCACATAGGCGCATCGATTCCGCATTGCAAGAAAAATCGACAGGCACGGCAAAAAAAAATCACAACGCCGGCCGCGCTCAGCGGCGATGACGGCATGCGCGCCGGTCAGATGACGCCGCACAGCGGCTATGTGATAGTGGCGCGCTTCGATAGCTCCACACGCTCAAGGATGTGACTTCATGTCTGGCTTGCCGATGACTTTCGCCTGCGGCCTCTACGATCGCATGCTCGCCCTCTATACCGGCGAGATCCAACCTGACGGCATCGACCTGAATTTCCTGGTCATGGACAATCCGCGGGAAATCTTCGACCGCATGTCCAACCGGCTGGAATTCGACGCCTGCGAGATGTCGAGCTCCGAACTGATCAGCCGCTACGCCGCCAATAAGCTGCCGTTCGTGGCCATTCCGGTGTTTGCCTCGCGGGTGTTCCGGCACGGCTTCATCACGGTGAACCGCAACCACGTCAAGAAGCCGAAGGACCTCGAAGGCAAGCGGGTCGGCGTGCCGCTCTATACGCAAACCGCGGCGCTATTCGTGCGCGGGCTGATGCAGCACGACCTCGGCATCGACCTGTCGACCATCGAGTGGGTCGAGGGCTCGGTGAACGAGCCAGGCTCCTACGGCAACCCGTCGGTGATGCCGCTCCTGAAGAAGACCAATCTGAAGCCGAACAAGAGCGGCAAATCGCTGAGCGACCTGCTGGCGGCCGGCGAGATCCAGGGTCTGATCGGGTCGAACATGCCGAACTCGCTCAAGACCAGCCCTGATGTGGTGCGGCTCATTCCCGACTACCGGGCCCAGGAAAAGGACTATTACAAGCGCACCAAGATTTTTCCGATCATGCACACCATCGTTATCCGGCGGGACCTCTATGAGAAGAACCCGTTCGTGGCGACCAGCCTGTACAACGCCTTCTGCGCCGCCAAGAACCGCGCCTGGGAGAAAATCCGCTTCAGCGGCACACTGCGCTACATGCTGCCGTGGCTGCCCGACGACGTGAAGGAAATCGACGACGTGTTCGGCGGCGATTGCTGGCCCTATGGGGTCGAGCCCAACCGGCCGACCCTGGAAGCGCTGGTGACCTACATGGTCGAGCAGGGACTGATCCCGGAGCAGATCCCGATCGAGAAGCTGTTCGTGCCGAACTTCGGGTAGAAGCGGGATGGCGACTCCCGCGCGGGCGCGGTATAGGCGGCGCAAGACTTCGGCGCGCCGTCGCCAAGCCCGCCGCACCTGAAAATATTGTGCGAAATGATCAGTTCGCAGGCATTATCCGCATTGCAGGGCGGATGGGTTTCCGTCGCGACGGCCACGCACTCCTTGACGTAGATCGCAGCCTGCACGGCACCGACTACATCGCGGCAGGGTACATCTTTGGCGTTATCGCCGGCCGCAAGCGACGACTTGCGGACCTCATAGGCCTTAAGGATGCATCCGCGATTGGCGCCGCAGCTGTCGCGATGCTTAAGCCACGCCTTCTGGGTGAAAACGAGCGATTTGACGACTTCTTCGAGCGCGTTGCCGGATTCGACCGGCAGGCCATCGAACTTGTTGCGATACGCAAAGGCGACAGCACGGTCGAGCGCCGCCAAGTCCGGGTCGGAACAAATGACCCGCTCGGCCGGGCTCAGCGGTCCGCTGCAAGAAAAGCTGGGCACGGCGGCGCTCGCGGGCGAGCCGCCTGGAGCCATGAACCCGATCGCCAGCGCGGCCGCCGCCGTTCTGGCCCGAAACGCCACTATACCGCTTTCAGGTGCGCGTCCTTGCGCTTGAACAAGTCGTCATCGGCGTACCCCATCGTCTCCGGCTTGCCGCGGCCGAGCATGACCTGAAAGTAGACCGGTCCGAGCGAGTCGTTCTGGTAGCCGTGGATCACACCGGCCGGGCAGGAAATGCACTCCCACGGACCGAGCCGCGTCGTCAGGCGATGACCAGTTTCGTCCTCGACGAAAACGTCGAGATAGCCATCCAGCACAAAGAACAATTCCTCGACTTCGTGCGTGTGTGCGGCATTACCCTGTCCGGGCTCGACATACATGATCGAGAGCGTGAAGTTGCCGGCCGGGATCACCGTCGGATCGCCGTGCTTGCCAGACCCGCCGGCACCGATGAAACGATGCTGTGCGCGCTTGTAGCCTTCGATCTTGGCGTCTTCGAACGCGGCCCAGTCCGGCTTCTTCTCCTTGAAGCGGCCGACATACCTTTTCATGATGTCTTCGACGGGAACGCCCTCTAGCTCTTTCGGGCGCGGATGACGAGCGACGGACATGGCTTTGCTCCTGATTGGGAAGTTGGACCAAATCTATTCTTGAAGCGGCCGCTCGTCCATGTCCTGTCATCCCGAGGTGCCCCGCACGCCACGCGGAACTCGGAGGGTGATGGATCAATGCTTCCGGGCGTCCTGAACGAGCTGCCAAATGGCGCTCGGCGACAACGGCAAATCGCGCGGCTGGACGCCGAACGATTGCAGCGCATTCGCCACCGCGTTTGCCATGCAGCCGCCGGCGGCGACAATGCCGCCCTCGCCCGCGCCCTTGGCGCCGAGCGGATTGATCGGCGACGGATGGTCCTCGGTGACGAAGCAACGCAGGTTCGGAAAATCGGAAGCCGTGGGTAGCAGATAATCGGCGAGGGAGCCGGTGAGGAACTGGCCCTGCGCGTCGTACTTGAGGTCTTCCAGCACCGCGCCGCCGAGTCCCTGCACCAGCGAACCGATCACCTGTCCCCGTACCGTGAGCGGATTGATGGCGCGGCCAACATCCTGCACCACGACATAGTCGACAATTTCGATCTGGCCGAGCCGCGCATCGACCGTGATGTGAGCAGCATGGGTTCCGTAGCTGTAGGTGTGCTTGTGGTTGAGGAACGCACCCTCCGCGGTGAGACCGACGAATTCCTTGAGCGGCAGGGAGACACCGTCGCCGATGACCTTGTCGACGTCGAGCGTGATTTTGGACTCGTCACAGCCGAGACGCTTGCCCGCCGCCTGGCGCAGCAGCGCCATGAACTTTTGTGTGGCGTCGAGCACCGCCGAACCTCCCATCACCACCGAACGCGAATGATAGGCGCCGTAGCCGTCACTCACGATGCCGGTCGAGCCATGATACACATGCCGGATGCGGTCGATCGGCACCTCAAGCGCGTCGGCGGCGATCTGGGCGTAGATCGTCTCGACGCCCTGCCCAACCGACGCCGTGCCCATGTAGACCATTATGGTGCCGTCGTCGTTGACCTCGAGGCGCGCGCTTTCCTTGGGACCTGCCGCACCGCCCTCGATGAAGCACGACACACCGATGCCGTGGTACCTGCCATCGATCAGCTTGCCGCCGAGCTTTGAGACGTCGGCGTAGTCGAATTCCTTCAGGCAACGGTCAAGCGTCGCCTCATAGTCGCCCGAGTCGGTCTGGTCATGGGCGTTGGTGGGCTGCGCGGTTGCGAGCTTGTAGGGATGCTCGGCTTTGCCGATCAGGTTGCGCCGGCGCAGTTCGACGCGGTCGATACCGAGATCGGCGGCGACCATGTCGAGCAGCCGCTCCATGTAGAAGCTGCCTTCGAAGCGACCCGGCCCGCGGTAGGTGCCGACCGGGGTTTTGTTGGTCATCCACAGATGCGAGTCGACTTTGTGGTGCGGACAGCGATAGGGCCCGGTCACGAATTGCGGCGCGTTGCGCGCGCCGACCGCACCGTTGGTGCGCATATAGGCGCCCATGTCGGTATGGACCTCGCCGCGCAGCGCGAGGATTGTACCGTCGCGCTGACAGGCGATCTCAAGCTCCGCCTCGGTCTCGCGGGCGTGGTTCATCGCCATCAAGTTCTCGCGGCGATCCTCGATCCACTTCACCGGCCGGTTCACGTGCATGGCGGCAAACGGGATGAGAAAGTCTTCCGGATAGAACTCGCCGCGCGCGCCATAACCGCCGCCGACGTCGTTCTCGATCATCTCGATGGCGGATTCCGGAAGCCCGATCTGTTTTGCAAGGATGCGGCGATTGAAGAACGGCACTTTCGCGGCGCCCGACACGGTGAGCTTGTTGTTGGTCGCGTCCCATTCGGCCATCACGCCGCGCGGCTCCATGGTGAGGCCGTAATGGCGGCCGGTCCGCATGCGCTCGCGTCGCGTGTAGGGCGCCTCTTTGAATGCCGCGTCGGCATCACCTTTGCGCGCCTCGAACGTGAGCGCGCGGTTGGTGCCGGTGGCCTCGAACAGCACGCTTTGATTTTCCGATGCCACCTGCCAGGTGGCGACCGCAGGCAGCTCGTCGATCTCGACCGCGATCTGCTCAAGCGCGTCCTCGCCGACGGCGACGCTCGATGCCAGCACCACCGCAATCGGCTCGCCGACGTAGCGCACTTTCTGGTGTGCAATAACCGGTTGCTCGTAGGGCTGGAATTCGGGCAGTGGCTGCAACCGCATCGGCACGATCGGCACGCCCGAGGGATAATCCTTCGACGTCATGTCCTTCGCGGTGATGACGGCGTGAACGCCTTCGATCTTCAGCGCGCCGGAGGTGTCAATAGAGCGCAACCGGCCGTGCGCCACGGAGCTGCGCAAGATCACCGCATAGAGCAGGCCCGGCACCTGGAGATCGTCAACGTAGGTGCCGCGCCCGCGCAGGAAGCGCAGGTCCTCGCGGCGCTCGATCGAGGCGCCGATGAAAGTATTTTTCATCGCGCGAGTCTCGTCTTATTTGACGCTCTCGTCTTGCCTGACGTTGCACCTCGCACGGTGTCTGTCATGGCACAGCCTTCTTGTATGCCGCCCGTGCGTCGAGCACCGCCTCGACGATGGAGATGTATCCGGTACAGCGGCACAGGTTGCCTGAAAGCACTTCGCGAACCCGATCGGCGTCGCAGTCGGGTTCCTCGCTCAGCAGTGCGTGCGCCGTGGTGATCATTCCGGGCGTACAGAACCCGCATTGCAGCGCATGATGCTTACGAAACGACGTCTGCAGCGGAGTCAGGCCTTCGTCGTGCGACAGACCCTCCACAGTCACGACCTTGGCGCCGTCGGCCTGCACCGCGAGCATCAGGCACGATCGCACTGCCCTGCCGTCGACCAGCACCGTGCAGGCGCCGCACACGCCGTGTTCGCAGCCGACATGCGTACCGGTCAGGCGCAGATGATGACGCAAACAGTCGGCCAGCGTGAGCCGCGGCTCGACTTCGACTTCGACCGGCTTACCGTTGACTTCGAACTTGGTGGCCATGAATTTCAAAACTCTATGTCGCCGCGGCTTTGAGCGCGCGCTCAACCATGACGCCGACAAGCGCCTTGCGGTAGGCGCCGCTGGCGTGGATATCGTCGCGCGGGTCGACGGCGGCGGACGCGGCCGCTTCCGCCTTGGCAATCAAGGCCTCGTTGATTTTTTGACCGTTAAGAATGGCCTCAACGCTCGGCAGCCGCATTGGCCGATCGCCGACGCCGATGACGCCGACGTGAGCATTGCGCGCCGTGCCGCTGTCGTCGTCATAGAACACCGCAGTCGCCGCCATGGCGAAGTCGCCGCGCCGGCGAGCGAATTCCTGAAAGCCGAAGCGGCGCTTGCCCGGCCATGCAGGCAAGCGAATCTCGGTGATGATTTCGTCGGCCCTGAGCGCCGTCATCAGCGGGCCCTGGAAAAAATCGCACGCAGCGATCACGCGCGACCCGGCCTTGCCGACGACACCGATCTGCGCATCGCACGTCACCGCGATGCCCGGCATTTCAGCGGCGGGGTCGGCATGCGCCATGCTGCCGCCGACGGTGCCGCGGTTGCGTATCTGATAGTGAGCAACGTGCTCCACTGCGGCTACAAGCAGCGGATGCGCCTTGGCGAGCCGCACATCCTCGAGAATGTCGCGCCAGCGCACCATGGCGCCGAGCGCAACGCCGTCCTGCGCGATCTTGATCTGACGGAGCTCCTCGAGCTTGCGCAAATCGACAAGCAGCGAAGGCGAAGCGACGCGGAACGCCAGCATCGGGACCAGGCTTTGCCCCCCGGCGAGCGGCTTCGCATCGCCGTTATGACCGGCGAGCAGCGCGACTGCCTCGGCAACACTGGTCGGACAGGCGTATTCGAAGGGAGGTAATTTCATCGGGGGTGTCCGCTTCGAACCGCTGGAAAGGGCTTATTTTCCACATTTTCTAGCATCGCGCCAGTTCGCCGGTCAACGTATTGCAATATGCGCAGGCAGGATGCATTGCAGGGCGTCACGATGCGCATGCAACTTCTGCTATGCCGGGGCTGCAATGAATACGATTACCTTTCTGTTTGGTGTCGCTTCGCTCGTTTGCGGTCTCATTGCTGCGGCAAAATGGTACCGAGCCAGCAAGATCGTTGTGAAACCGAACCTGTTCGATCTTTCTGACGATGTGCAGGAAACGGACTTCAATTGGGAGCTCATCCGCGCAATCATGATGGCCGGAAAGGAAACCAGCACGCTCAATCGGCTGGCCGCGCTATGGACTGCGGCGGCCGTCTTGCTGGGTGGCGCAACCAGTCTGCTGACAACGCTAACTTCGCACTGAGCAGCTAACTGGCTTTCGCCTTCATCGCATCCTGAATCAATTGCCAAACCTGTGGCGGCGACAGCGGCAACTCGCGCGGCTGCACGCCGAAGGAGCTGAGCGCGGCCGCCACAGCGTTGGCGACAACACCGCCCACCGGAATGATACCGCCTTCGCCGGCACCTTTGGCGCCGAGCGGGTTGAGCGGCGACGGCTTGTCTTCGAGCGCAATGGCCCGGATCTGCGGAAAATCACTCGCGGTCGGCAGCAGGTAATCGGCGAACGATCCGGTGAGTAGCTGGCCGTCATCGTCGTATATGAAATGTTCAAGGAAAACGCCGCCCAAACCTTGCACCACGGCGCCGACGCACTGGCCGTGCAGGGTCAGCGGATTGACGATGCGGCCGACGTCCTCCACCGCCACATAGTCAATCACGTCGACGCGCCCTGTGCGGGCGTCGACCGCCACATAGGCCGCGTGCGCACCGTACGAGTACGTCCGCTTGTCGCTCGCAAACGTTCCGTCAGCGGTGAGGCCCGCGAATTCTTTCAGTTCGATAGTGGCGCGGTTTGGCCCGATCGCAACACCCTGATCAATCGTGATGGCATTTGGATCGCAGCCCAGGCGCTTGGCGGCGCCCTCGCGGATAAGCGTCCGGAATTTGCCGGCGGCGTCCATAATGGCGTTGCCGCCCATGACGATGGAGCGCGAGGAGAACGAGCCGTAGCCCTGGGCGACGTAATCGGTCGAGCCGTGCAGCACCTGATTGATGCGGGTCATTGGCAGTTCAAGCGCGTCCGCGGCGATTTGCGCAAACACCGTTTCGACGCCCTGGCCGACCGAAGATGATCCGACATACAGCGAGATCGAGCCGTCAGCCTCGACAACGAGCCGAACGTTCTCGCGTGGCCCGGTACCGCCGCCCTCGAGGTAGCAGCCGACCGCGATACCGCGATACCGCCCGTCGATGAGCTTGCCGTTCTCTTTCGCGCGCTCGGCCCATTTGAATTCGGCGAGGCAGCGATCGAGCGTCTTCTGGTAATCGCCGCTGTCGCACTCGCTCTCGATGTCGAGCTCCAGCACGGTCGGCAGCGGATAAGGCATTTCCTGTTCGCGGATCAGATTGCGCCGCCGAAACTCAAGGCGATCGATGCCGAGGTCGGCCGCAGCCATGTCGAAGATGCGTTCGCGGCAGAAATCGGATTCGAAGCGACCCGGTCCGCGATAAGTGCCGACAGGAGTCTTGTTGGTGACCACGAGCGTGACGTCGACCCGAACGCCGGGAATACGGTACGGACCGGACATCACTTGCGAAATATTGCGCGCCGCCGTCGCACCGTTGGTGCGCACGTAAGCGCCGATATCGGTGAAGGCGCGGCAACGCAGCCCGCGCACCGTGCCGTCACGATCACAGGCAATTTCCAGATCGCATTCCATGTCGCGCGCATGATTGAGCGACGTCAGGTTTTCGCGCCGGTCCTCCGTCCACTTGATCGGACGGCGCAATAGACGCGCGGCGAACGGGATCAAAAAATCCTCCGGATAAAATTCGCCGCGTGCACCAAAACCGCCGCCGACATCGTATTCGACCATGCGCACCGATTTTTCCGGAAGTCCCATCATCTCGGCAAGCGCGCGCCGATTCGTGAACGGTACCTTGCAGACGCCTCTCACCGTCATGCGCTCCTGAGCGGCGTCCCATTCGGCCAACAGCCCGCGCGGCTCCATGGGGACCGCGGCATGGCGTTGCACGCAAAAATGTTCGCGGCGCGTGTAGGGTGCGTTCGCAAACGCAGCGTCCGCGTCGCCACGCACGGCCGTGATGGTGTCGGGCAGATTGGTGCCGACGGTCTCGAACAGGATCACATCTTCCTTGCGCGCCTTGTCGCGATCGGCCACAGCCTGCATCGGCTCGATATCGACCGCGATGGCCTCCAGCGCATCCTCGGCCAAAGCCGGAGTGTCGGCGATGACGACAGCGAGCGGCTCGCCGACATAGCGCACCTTGCCATTGGCAATGACCGGCTGTTCGTAGCGGCGGATTTTCGGTGTCGGATCGTGGCGCAACGGAATGGTCGGCACCTTGCCGATATCCGACGCGGTAATGACCGCATGAACGCCGGGGCGCGCCAACGCCGCCGCGCTATCGATCGCGCGGATGCGGCCGTGCGCTACCGAGCTGCGCAGAAACGCAGCATGCAGCATTTGCTCGCTGTGCAGATCGTCGACGTATTGCCCGCGGCCGGTAAGGAAGCGCAAATCCTCCAGCCGCTCGATCGGGCTGCCGACGAACAAATTGCTGGCGCGCTGGGTGGCGGTGCTCATATGACGATGCTCGTTTCCAGATTCAGGAGGGCGCGCGCGACGCTGAGCGCGGCGAGCGCCGATGTTTTGGGATTAGTCCGCGACGGCTTACCCTGCAACTGAATGGCGAAGCGGCCGGCGGCGCCTTCGGCTTCAATCTCGTGGACGTTGCCGGGCGCCTCGGGGTCGGCGACCAATTCCACCTCGGTCGCGTCGAAGCCGAGCCCCGCAAGCGCAACGGCGGCCGCCACATTGGCGTTTTGCGGATAAAGCAGCGCCGCTTCGCCCGCCGTGCCCCGATAGAGCACAGTGCGACTCTTCAAGCCGTCGAGGTCCGCAACCTTTTCCGCCGGTGAACCCCGCCACGCCGCCGGCGGCTTGCGCGAGCGATAGCGCACGGTACTCAATCCGCCGAGCCGCATCGCCGCAATGGCGTCAATGCCGCCGATGGCGCCCGCCGGCAAAAGAAGCCGACCGCCGCTTTGCGCCGCAGTCTTGAGAGCCTCAAGCAATTTTGGCTCGGCCAGCGCTCCGATCGAGATCACCAGCAAATCCATGCCGCGCCGCAAAACTTCAGCGCCGTATTCCTTGACAGCGCCCTGCCCGGCCACTTCGGCCACAACGCCAGGCCTGCGCGCGAGCAGATCGTCGAGAGTTTCGACAATATCGATGCCGGGCAGCGCCGCGCGCGCCTTCGCGACGCGGCCTGGCCGGCACAGCACGCCCGCAAATTTCACTCCACCATCCGCGGCGCGCAGCGCCGCAACGGCGTCCTGCGCGATGCCGCCGTAGCCAATCAGCCCGACCGAAGCCGTCACAGCCGCATGCCCGTGAACTTCCACTGCGATAGTTCTTCCATGGTGTAGCGCACGCCTTCGCGGCCGAACCCCGATGAGCCCACGCCGCCAAACGGATAAGTGTCGAGCCGGAAGCGGCTGGCGTCGTTGATCCAGACCGAGCCGACATGCAGCTTGCGCGACACCTTGAATGCGGTATCGAGACTCTTGGTGAAGCAGGCGCCCTGCAGACCGAATTCGGAGGAGTTGGCGAGCGCCAGCGCGGCGTCCACGTCCGCGACTGGCTGGACGACGACGACCGGCCCAAACGCCTCCTCGGTCATCAACCGGGCGCTGGGCGGCGCCTCCGCAACGATTGCCGGGCCGAGGATGGCGCCACGGCGCTCGGGCTTGAGCATGAGTTTGCCGCCCTTGGCGACCGCATCGCCGATCATCGCCTCGACGCGATCGGCGGCGGCGCTTGACACCATCGGACCAACATCGGTCGCGCCATCCTCCGGATCGCCGACCTTGAGTTTCTTCGCCGCGGCGACGAATTGCTCAAGAAAGCGCTCGTAGACTGCGCGCTCGACAATGACGCGCTGCGCCGAGATGCATTGCTGGCCGCTCGCTTCGAATCCGGCGCCGGCAATCCGCGTCGCCGCATCCGCCAAGTCGGCGTCGGCACAGACGATGTTGGCGGCGTTTGAACCAAGCTCGCCGACGAATTTCTTTGCGCCGGCGGCGCGCGCAAGCTCATTACCGGCCGCCGTTGAGCCGGTGACGGTGACTGCAGCGACGAGCGGATGGGCGACAAGCAGCTTCGCCGTGTCGCGCCCGCCGGGCACAACGTTGAATAAGCCATCAGGCAGTCCTGCGCTCTTCATCGCCTGCGCCATCAGAAGCGCGACTTCGGTGCCGGGCGGCGACGGTTTCACCACCACTGCATTTCCGACAGCGAGCGCCGGTGCGACTTTCTGAATGAGGAGATTCACCGGTCCATTGAAGGGTGTGATCGCGGCCACTACCCCATAGGGAATGCGCACAGTGAAACCGAAACGGCCCGCGCCGGTTGCCGCCACGTCGAGAGGCAACACCTCGCCATTCAGGTGCGGCAACTGCGCAACGCACGCGCGGATGAAAGCGCCGGCGCGCTTGGCCTCGAAGGTTGCGGCGCGGCGCGGCTTGCCGATGACGCGGATGAGCGAGCGCACCAATTCTGTTTCGATCTTGTCCATCGCGTCGGCCGCAGCCGCGAGCCAGGCGATGCGCTGGGCCGTGGTGGCATCCTGGTGCGCAAGGTAGGCCTGATGTGCGTGCTCGACCGCCGCGTCAACGATGCCGGCGTCGGACTCGATCATGTGCGAGGCAACGGTTTCGTCGATCGGCGAAACCAGGGGTGAAAACGCCGCGCCGCCAGCGGCCGCGGTGCCACCGATCCAAGGCAAAAGGCGTGGAATCTCATTCATGACAGGCCTCCACTACGGAACTTAAGCGCGTGACGCTGCAATCAAAGCAAACAGCCTGGCCGGCGTCACCGGATATTCGCCGATCGTCACCCCGAGTGGCGACAATGCGTGCTCGACGGCGGCGATAATCGCCCCCGCTGCGGGAACGCAGCCGGATTCGCCAACGCCTTTGACGCCGAGCGGATTGAGCGGCGACGGTGACTGCAGAAAGTGCAGTTCTATATTCGGAATTTCGGTAGCGCTCGGCAGCAGATAATCGGCGAATGTCGTGGTCAACGGCTGCGCGTCTTCGCCATAGCCCATCCACTCGTACAATGAATTGCCGATGGCGTGGGCGGTGCCGCCGATAAGTTGGCCCTCGACGATCATCGGGTTGATCAGCTTGCCGGAGTCGTTGACCACCACGTAACGCAGGATGAGCACTCGGGCAGTTTCGATATCGACCTCGACTTCGACCGTATGACAGCCCATGCCATAGGTCAGCGCATCGGGCAAAAAACTCTTCAGGCTTTCCAGGCCCGGCTCGAACTTTCCGGGCATCGAATAGCCGGGGACGCCGGAAACGGCCTCAGCCACTTCACGCAGCGACAGTCCGCTGCCAGGCGCGCCGACCACTTCGACGCGGCCATCGCGCAATTCAAGGTCTTCAACGCCGGTCTCGAGCAAATGAGCGGCCACCTGGAGCACCTTTTCGCGGACTGCGACAGCCGCGAGATGCACCGACGAACCGGCAGTCACCGTCTGCCGGCTGGCGAAGCCGCCCTGCCCATAAGGAATGACCGCGGTGTCGCCCGCAACGACGGTGACATTATCGGCACGTACGGCGAATTGTTCGGCACAGATCTGCGCCAGCGCCGTGCGGATGCCTTGCCCCATCGGCATGGCGCCTGTGTAAACCGAGATGCGCCCGGACCGCCCGACGCGGACGATTCCGGATTCGAATGGTCCGCGTCCGGTGCCCTTTACGCCGCAGCCCAGGCCGATGCCGAGGTAACGGCCTTGCTCGCGCGCGCGGCGTTGGCGCTCGGCAAAACCGGCATAATCGATCGCCTTGGTCGCCATCTCGACGCAGCGTGGAAAATCACCGCTGTCGTAGGCCACCGGCGACCCGGAGCGTGTCTTCAGCGGCGTGACGTAGGGCATCTTCTCCGCGGGCACAATATTGCGCCGCCGTACCTCGACGCGATCGAGCTTGAGTTCGCGCGCGATGGCATCGAGCAGCCGTTCCATCGCGAATGCGGCTTCGGGATAACCCGCGCCACGCACCGGCATGGTGGCGACCTTGTTGGTTTCGACGACCCTGACCCGCAGATCATAGGCCGGCACGATGTACGGCCCGGGTACCCCCGTTGACGTGTTGTAGGGGAGATTGAGCCCCTGCGGAGTATAGGCGCCCTGATCATGGATCAGTTCGCCGCGGATGCCGAGCACCTTGCCTTCGCCATCGAACGCTACTTCGAGATCCCAGTATTGGTCACGCTCCTGAACGGCCGCACAAAAATGCTCGCGGCGGTCCTCGACCCATTTGATTGGACGACGGAGCCGCAACGATGCAGCGGCAACGACGACTTCTTCGGGGTAGAGCACGAACTTGGCGCCAAACCCGCCGCCAACATCCGGTGCCACGACGCGGAGGCGGTTTTCGTCGAGCCGCAACAGCCGCATCAAAAACGCCCGCACCTCGTGAGCGAGCTGGGTCGAGGACCACAGGGTCAGCCGGTCCTCGTTGGCGTCGTAAACCGCGACTGCGCCGCGGCCTTCCATCGAGTGCGCGCCGCCGCGGTGCTGCTTGAGGTTCACCCGAGCGCGACGCGGCGCGCGGGCAAAGGCGCCTGCGGCATCGCCATAAGACTGGCGAAGTTCGATGAGCTGATTGCTCGATTTGCCGCGATGGGCGAGCGGTGCGCCCGGACGCAGCGCCGCGCGGCAATCGGAGATGGCGGGCAGAACCTCGTAGTCGACATCGACCAGGGCGGCCGCGTCCTCGGCAATGGCCCGCGTCCGCGCAATAACCACGGCGATCGCTTCACCGACAAACGCGACCTCATCCTTCGCCAGGACGAATGGCGCGACATCAGGCGGCAGTTGATCGGTCCGAAATTGCAACGGTAGGCGCTCGGCCGTCAGCAGCGGTGCAAGGTCGGCATGTGTGAGCACCGCGTGCACGCCCGGCAGCCGCATCGCCACGTCGGTATTGATGCCTCGAATGCCAGCGTGCGCATGCGGGCTGCGCACAAACGCCGCCTCCAGCATGCCCGCAAATTTGAGATCGTCGACGAAACGGCCGTCGCCGCGCAGCAGCGGCCCGTCTTCGAGCCGCAGCACTCTGTGTCCGATCGTATGGGTATCAGTCACGCAGGAAACCACCTTGCAATGAATAACGAGGGAAGCCGCCGATGTTCATGACTGCAGCCATTCTTCGAAGCGCCGCTGGACGGCTTTGAGGTTATTCGCCCACCAATCGAAATTGACGATGTGCGAGACCTTTTCGTTTGCCGGATAGGACGGCATGAGCTTGGCAATCTTGTCGTCGAGCAGCGCAATAGCCTTAGGATTCTGCGGCGCATAGTAGAGCAGCCGTGCGAACACCGCCTGATATTCGGCGCGTCCGACAAAGTCGAGAAATTTCATTCCGCCAATCGGATTTGGACAGCCCGCCGGTACGAACCAGCCTTCCCCGTGGCCCGAAGAAATCGCTCCGTTCCAAACCAACGCAAACTGCGCCTTGTGATCGAGAATGGATTGCGTGGCGCGGCCATTGGTCATGTGAATAAGGTCGACCTCTTCCTGCTCCATCAGCTGCTGTGACTGCGAGTTGTCGCTCCACCACGTTTTGACATGCGGCTTGATGCGATCGAGGCTGCGAAACGCGCGATCGACGTCGAGCGGGTAGAACTCGGCTTCGCTGACGCCGTCGGCCTTCGCCGCCGCCTCGATCGTCCACAGCGCGTCGCGCCTCAGGGCACGACGGCCGGGAAATTTCTCAACGTTCCAGAAATCGGCCCAGGAGTTCGGGTGGTCGGCGCCGGGCCATTTCCTGGTGCTGTAGGTGACATTCATCGATTGCGATTCGCCGCCAACCACATTGGGCCGCCGCAGCTGCACATCCGAGAGCGCCGATTTGTCGATCAGGCTCCAGTCCAGCGGCGTGAGCATGCCGGATCGCTGCGCGATGATGACCTCGACGCCTGAAGTCGTCACCGCGTCAATCTGCTGCGCGTGCGCCTGGTGCATCGCGACCAATTTGCCGAAATTGTACGGCTCCTGATAACGCACCTGGATGCCGGTCTTCTTGGTGAACGGGTCGCCGAAGGCCGCCATGATGGCCTTCTTCCAGGCGCCCCCGTAGGTGAAATAAGTCATCGGCTTGGTATCGGCCGAAGCGGAAAGCGCGCCGAAAAGCGACAGCAGTGTGGATCCTGCCGCCGCTTTGCCGAGCGCGCCGAGAAACTCGCGGCGATTCTGGCCGCGAGTCTGCAGCAAAACCTCCCGCAAGCGCGAACACGCCTCGTCCACGTCACCGTGTGGCCAGTTGCTCATGGATGCGCTCCCTTAAGCTCTGCACTGCTTCCTGTCGTTACGCCTTGGCGGCATCTTGGACCGGCTGCGGCCGAACCTCCAGTCATCCGGCCGGCTTGCCCGGCCGCGGCTTGGAGCGCGGCCCCATCGGTTCGGGCTGGAATGGACCATCACGCATTTCGAGATAGGCCTTCAGTCCCTTGGAACGCTGGGCCTCGAACAGGCGTTCGCGATCCTCATTGTGCGAGGAATGAACCAGAGCGCTCAGCGCTCCCTCAACAAGCAGCGCGGAATGCACGCCCGAAGCCTGCATGCCGAGCATCGCGATCGCTTTATTGATGCGGATCGATGGCTCCGGCACCAGCGCAATGCGCTTTGCCAGGGCGCGCGCGCGCGGCATCAATTCGTCGTGCGGAACCACCTCGTTGACCATGCCGATACGCAGCGCTTCGTGCGCATCAAAGTGGTCGCCGGTCAGCGCCCAGCGATTGGCGGCCTTCCAGCCGCACAGGTGGGTGAACAGATAGGAGGAGTTCGAAACGTGACGAACCTCCGGCTGGGCGAACACTGCCTTGTCGGACGCGATCGTGATGTCGGCGGCGAGCTGGTACCAGAATCCGCCGCCCATGGCCCAACCGTTCACCGCCGCGATCACCGGCTTGCCGAGCCGCCACATGTGCTCCCATTGAGCGACATGTTTGCCGTCGTGCCGCTGCCAGTATTCGATGAACTCGGCGTGCGACTTTCCCTTTGGATCCGAGTGCCGCACTCCGGAAGCCGGAGCCGACGTCTGATCGTAGCCGGCGCAGAACGCCGCGCCGGCCCCGGTGAGGATGATGGCGCGGACATTGCGATCCGCATCGGCCTCGTCGAGCGCCTGAAAAATCTCCGCCTCAAGGCTGCGCGACAGCGCATTCATGCGATCCGGACGATTAAGTGTAATGGTCGCGATCTTCTCGTCGACGCTATAAAGCAACTCTTGGTAGCTCATCCCTGACCCTTTCTTTCTTTGTTTGTCCGAACTTTTAGGATGCAGCACGATCGGCAACGTGCCGCGCGTCCTGCTGCAGTGGCTCAACCGCAATATCGACGGCAACGACGCCCTCGCCGCGCGGCTTGACGATGACAGGATTGAGATCGATGGCGCGGAAACGCCCGGCGTGCGCCAGCGCGAATTGTCCGAGCCGTACCAGGAGATCGGCAAGCGCATCGACGTCGCCCTCCTGGCGGCCACGTGCCCCCATCAGCAGTCTGGCGCCCTTGACCGCATGGATCATCGCCAGCGCGTCGTCACGGGACAGTGGCGCCATCTCGGTGCGTACGTCATTGAAGATTTCGACGAAGACGCCGCCGAGCCCGAAACAGACCGCCGGACCAAACAGCGGGTCGTCGATCGCCCCGGCGTAAACTTCGGCAATGCCGCCGACCATCGGCTGCACCAATACGGCCGCGGCCGACTTGAATCCCGCCTTGCGCGCATTGCCGATGACCGCCCGGTAGGCCTCGGCGACCTCTGCGGCGCCGCAGTTGAGGCGAACACAACCCACATCGCTCTTGTGCAAGAGCCCCGGTACTTCGGCTTTCAGCGCGACAGGCCCATCAAAGCGGCGTTGCAACGCGACGGCTTCCTCCTCGGAGTTGGCGAGTGCCGCGTCAATAATCGGGATATCATCTGCAAGCATCGCCTGCCTGATCGACATGAATCCGGCGCTTGCAAAATCCAGTTTCGTCTTCGCTTGAACCGGGCGTCCCGCAGGCGGCGCGACGCGCGCCCAATAGGCCCGCCGAATTGGCAAATAGCGCAGCGCCCGCATGGCGTTGGTGGTGCCGAGCAGAATCGGCACGTGGGCCCCGTGCAGCGTGGTGATCAGCTCGGAGTCCAGCGGTCCGCCCAACGGCGTGTATTGAAAGGCCGCGAAAGTGCGGCCCGAACTGCGAGCCGCATCCGCGATATGGGATGCCAGGCGCCGCATGCTTTCGTTGCCGCCGGCGCGCACGCTGACACTCGCTGCGATCACCGGGCGGCGGCGCTCGCCGGTCAGTGCAGCGAAGATTTTCGGCATCAGCGCCGGGTCGTCGTACATCGCGCCGGTGCCGTCGAGCGGATTGGTGACACTGCCGAAATCGGGCTGGGTCGCGCGCAGGCGTTCTTTGGTCTGCGGCTCGAACTGCGCGAGCGGCAATCCGACCTCCTCCAGCACGTCGGTTGAGATCGCAGCACCGCCGCCGCTGCCCGAAACCACGATGACATCATCCGAGATATCAATATCGCGCGGCGCTGTCGCGAAAATCTCGATCGCCTCGACAAACTCGTCAAAGCCGCGCACTTGAACGATGCCGTGACGGCGCAGGAATGCAGCCAGCACCTCGGAATTGCCGGCAAGTGCTCCAGTGTGCGAGCGGATCATCACCTGGCCGGCGGCCGAGCGACCGGCCTGAAACAGCAGCAGGGATTTTTTCTGCGCGTTCGCCTTGCGGGCGGCAGCCGCGAGCTTTTGCGGATTTTTCAGGGCCTCGATAACGATCGCCACGACCTGAACGTCCGGATCGTCGATAAAATAATCGACGAAATCCTCGATCGTGGCGCCAAGCTGATTTCCGCACGAGACGAAACAGTCAAAGCCAAGCTGGCGGTCCGCCATCAGCGGCGTGAATGCCGTCGCACCCAGTCCGCCGCTCTGGGACACGATGGCTACGGAACCCGGCCGCAACGGCTTCGCGATCGGGCCGCTGAACGCCGCCACGCGATCCTTGACGTTGATATAGCCGAAACAATTGGGACCGCAGATGCACATACCCTTTGCGGCGAGCGCCTTCAGACGCAACGCGCGGGCCTCGCCGTGTCCGCCTTCGCCGAATCCCGCCGCCAGCACCACGGCGGCCGGAATGCCTTTGGCGTGCGCCTCCTCAAGCACGTCACACGTCGCATCGGCGCCGACGGCCGCAAGCACGCAATCGACACCCTCAGGCAGGTCGCCAACACTGGGATAGCATTTGAAGCCGTGGACCTCCTGGTAGCGCGGATTCACCGGCAAAATCTGTCCTGAAAAGCCGCAGTCCCGCAGATTGACAATCACGCTCGCGCCGCGTCCGCCGCGCTGCGACGCTCCAACGACCGCAATGGCTCGCGGTGCAAGCAGCGATTTCATCGGATTCATGCAATTTTCCGTTTCTTGTTCTGATTGAGGATGCCGCGCCCTTACGATTGCAGCCAGAGCTGGAAGCGCTTTTGCATCGCCGGCAGGTTCTTTTCCCACCACGAGAAGTCCACCTTATGGGCGACCTTCAGGTTTTCCGGATAGGTCGGCATCAGCTTGGCAATTGCGGGGGCCAGGAAGTTGTACGCCTTCGGATTTTGCGGGCCGTAATAGATGAGGCGCGCGAACGTAGCCTGATATTCGGCTCGTCCGACGATATCGAGGAATTTCATCGCGCCCTGCGGATTGGGGCAGCCTACCGGCGCCAGCCAGCCTTGATTGCCGCCCTCGCAGATCGCCTCGTTCCACACCATCGCAAACGGCGCATGATGGTGCAGGATCGTTTCGGTGGCGCGGCCGTTCATCGCTGCGATGATGTCGACGTCTTCCTGCTCCATCATTTGCTGGCTCATCGAGTTGTCGGACCACCAGACTTTAATGTGCGGCTTGATACGATCGAGACTGCGAAATGCGCGTTCCACGTCGAGCGGATAGAATTCGCTGTCTTTGACGCCGTCGGCCTTGAGTGCCGCTTCGATGGTCCACATCTGGTCGGTGCGCATCGAACGGCGGCCGGGGAATTTCTCCACGTCCCAGAAATCCGCCCATGATTTCGGATGATGATCGCCGGGCCACTTTTTGGTGTTGTAGCAGATGACATACGACAGCGAATGACCGCCGATGGCGTTGCCATAGCGAAGCTGTTGCGGATCGAGCGCTGAGCGGTCGATAACATTGAAGTCGAGCGGCATGATCATCTTCATGCGCTCCGCCTGATAAATCTCCTCACCCTGAACGGAAACCACGTCGATCTGCATCGCATTCGCCTCGTGCATTGCGCGCAGCTTCGCGAATATGTAGGGCGCCTGATAACGCACGGGGATGCCGGTCTTTGTCGTGAACGGCTCGCCGAACGCCTTGGCGGCCGCCTTCTGCCAATCGCCCCCGAATACGAAAGCGGTGACCGGCGACGGCGCCGCGTCCGCGCTCGCGAACGCGCCGAACAGTCCTGACAGCGCGGAGCCGCCAAATACGCCACCGAGCGCACGGATAAAATCCCGGCGACCGAGGCCGCGCGTTTCATCCAGCGCCGTGCGCAGGCGGGCGCACGTCTCGTCCACGTCGATGCCCCACGGTAGTGACGTCATCGCTCAACTCCTGCTTTAGCCGTTGCGCCGGCGCGCCAACGCCTGGGCGGTCGAGACGCTTACGAAAGTCAAGATTGCAAGCCCGATAAGGATCGCGGAGGCCGCCGCGATCGTCGGGTCCGAAGTCGCCTGCACGTCCGACCAGATTTTTACCGTGACCGGCTTGCCGACGCCGCCCAGCACGAACATCGCGATGAGCAATTCGTGTGCCGAATGCACGAACGCCAGAATCGCACCGATGATGATGCCCGGCGAGATGATCGGCAGCGTAATGCGGATGATCGCCCACAATGGGTGCGCGCCGTGAATGATCGCAGCCCGCTCCAGATTGCGGTCGGCACTGCGCAGGCTGGCCGCCGTGTTGATGACGACAAAGGGCATGCCGCTGACTGCGTGTGCGCAGGCCAGCCCGACGATCGAGTTGTTCAAGCCGAGCGGGACGAAGAACAGATACGTAGATATTGCCGTGACAATCGGCGGCGTCACAAGGGCGCAGAGGATCAGCGCGCTCAAAAGCGCCTTGGCGGGAACGACGTAGCGCACCAGCGCGAATGCCGCCGGCACTCCAAGAAGCGTTGCCAAAAGTGCCGTAAGGCTGCCGACCTTGAGCGTCACCATGAAGGCTGAGACCCATTCGGGATCGCCGGCGATCGCCCGATACCAGCGCAGCGACAAGCCCGGCGGCGGAAACTCCAGGAAATTTCCGGCGCTGAACGAGATCGCCAGCACGACGATCACGGGAAAGATCAAATAGGCGACGATTGCCGTGGCCGCCGCTCCCAGCACGATCCGGTCTGCGGTGGGGTTCATGCGTCGGAACCTCCCCACAACCGATCGAGACTAAAATAGCGGTTATAGATCGCGGCGATCAGCGTGGTCATGATCAGCAGCAACAAGCCCGCCGCGCTCGCCTGGCCCCAGTCGAGCAATTCGCTCGCCTCTACCATGATGGTCTGCGCAATCATGGTCTGACGCGGACTGCCGAGCAGCGCCGGCGTGACGTAGAAACCGAGCGATAGCACAAACACCAGCAGCGCCGCGCCATACACGCCCGGCAGGCTCAAAGGAAAAAACACCGTACGAAACGCGTTCCACCCGCTGGCGCCGTGGATTTTTGCCGCCGCGATCAGGGTGCGGTCGATGCGCAGCATCGCACCAAACAGCACTACGATGGTGAGCGGCAACAGGATCTGCACCATTCCGACCAGCACGGCGAACTCGCTGTAAAGCAGCGGGAGTGATCCGTGAACGATGCCGAGCTTTCTGAGGAGCACATTGATCAGACCGTGGTCGCCAAGCAGGATCAGCCAGGAGAATGTGCGAACGATAATGTCGACCCAATACGGAATAAACACAAGCATCAAAAGGAGTCCGCGCAAAATACCGCTGGTGATGGTCAGCGTGTAGGCCATCGGATAGGCAAGAAGTAGCGCGAGAACCGTCGCAATACTGGCGCTTTCCAGCGTGGTCAGCATGACCTTGGTGTAGAGCGGAGAGCTGAATACGATCCAATACGCTTTGAACGAGTAGCTTTCGGCGGCGAGACTGCGCCAGCACATCAGGACGAGCGGCAACAAAAAGAACACAGCGATCCATACCAAGGCCGGCAGCAGCAACAGCGCCGGCATCGCCTGTCGGTGCTGAACGGATTTCGCGCGGGGCGCTTGTTCGGCGATCGCCGTCATGTCGCCGCACTCCGACCGCTTCCGTCATCATCACCCGTTGCCGGCAAGAGACGCGCGGCGCCGTTTTTCCACGTCAGCGCGATTGACTGCCCGACCTCAAACGCAGCGCCGTCTTCGCGCGCAACCCTCGCCTTGAGCATTTCGCTCCCGAGCGCGACGCCAAGCTTGAAGACATCGCCGTGGAAGCTGCGCTCTTTGAGAACGCCCACGATGTGCTCGCCCTGTTCGCGGGACGCCTGCGGCTCCGATGTTGACGGTCGGACCGTCATGTCTTCGGGGCGAATAAGAAGAAAGACACGGTCGCCAACCGAAGCGGCAAACGCCGGCGGCGCGGTATGAATAAGCGCGCCATTGCCGGCCTTCACGGTCCAACGGTCGCCGACCACCCCCATGATCGTCGCTTCGATCAGATTGGAATCGCCGATGAAGTCGGCCACGAAGGCGCTGGCAGGCGTCTCGTAGAGCGCATTCGGCGGCCCGATCTGGGCGATGCGCGCGCGATGCATGACCACGATCAGGTCGGACATGGTCAAGGCTTCCGATTGATCGTGCGTGACGTAGACAACCGTGGTGCCGACGCTGCGGTGGATGCGCCGGATCTCGGTCTGCATCTGCTCGCGTAACTTCTTGTCGAGCGCGCCGAGCGGTTCATCCATCAGCAGGAGCCGGGGCCGCGACACCAGCGCCCGCGCCATGGCGACGCGCTGCTGCTGCCCGCCGGAAAGCTGGCGCGGGTAGCGGGCCGACAGATGCGACAGTTGCACAAGTGCCAGCATTTCGGCGATGCGCTTTTGCGCGTCGGCGCGTGTGAGTTTGCTACGCATGCGCAGCGGAAACCCAACGTTCTCCGCCACCGTCATGTGCGGAAACAGGGAATAGGACTGGAATACCATGCCGATATTGCGCTTATGCGGCGGCACGTCGGCAACCGAACGGTTATCAATGAGAATGTCGCCGCGATCGGGCGTCAAAAAGCCGGCGATCAGATTGAGCGTGGTGGTTTTACCGGAGCCGCTCGGCCCCAACAGTGACACGAACGCGCCGGCCGGAACGTCGAGCGAGACATCGTCGACAGCCGCGGTCTGACCGTAGGTTTTGCAGAGATTGCGCAGCCGAACCTGGGCTCCACTCGCGGTATCGGCGGATCGGTCCATACGCGACGGCAACCCCAAGACGAACGGAAACTGAGAAGAAAAGTTGTTCGATGATCCGCCCGCGTTGCGGAAAAATCAATCGGCCACGACGGCACACCGGCTCCGCCCCGATCGCACACCGCAATTGCAAGGCAAAGTGGCATTGCGCTTATGCAAAGCAATATCACGTGTGCATCGCGAGCGCGTTTCTGCTAGGCTTGAAGTTAAGTCCGGGCACCGAGACGCCCGCCCACTCAGTTGGAGGAAGCCATGGCGAAGCCCGCGCCGCGCAAGGAGCAGAGCGCCAAGACCGGAAGCAAGAACGGCAGCAAGAATGGAAATGGCCGCCCGCGCGTCACAGAGCTGCCGAAGATCACCACGACGACCGATACGCGCGAGATTCTGGCGCACGCCGCCAAGGAGGCGCGGCGCGACGACTATTTCATCGTCGACGTCGACGCGCATGTCACCGAAACCGCGTTCTGGCCGGAAGTCATCGATCGGATGGAGAGCGACGTCTACAAACAGATGGCGCGCGCGTTCAAGGAACGGGGCGGAGCGCCCGGCCTTCTCAATGCCACACCCGGCATGCTTTATCAGGACGTGTTCGGCCGCATTCCGCATCAGCAACGCCTTGGCGAGGATGTGCCGGGGGGCCGCACTCACAGACAGGTGGCGCTCGTAAAGCGCGCCATGGACTCGCTCGGCATCGACTACATGGTTGTGTTTCCGACGCCAATGCTGGTGCTCGGCATGCATCCGCAGGCCGAAGTCGAAGTCGTCATCGGCAACGCTTTCAACAAGTGGCTGACCGAGGAGGTGCTGCCGCAAGAGCCGCGCATGAAGGCGATGCTCTATCTGCCGTTCAATCATCCCGAAGCCTGCGTCAAAGCCGTCGAGATGTATGCGGACAATCCGAGCGTCATCGGCTTCTCGGTCACTTCGACGCGCTTCCGCGCTGTCAATCACGACAGCTATATGCCGCTCTATTCGGCGATTCAGGCTACCGGCAAACCGCTGTCGTTCCACTCCGGCTTCCACTGGGGCGACCAGTCGATGCAGCAGTGCAACCGTTTCATCTCCATGCACGCGATCTCGTTCGTGTATTACAACATCATTCACATGACGAACTGGATCATCAACGGCATGCCGGAGCGCTTTCCCAAGATGAAGGTGATCTGGATCGAAAGCGGCCTCGCGTGGATTCCATTTTTGATGCAGCGGCTCGACTCCGAATACATGATGCGGTCGTCGGAGGCGCCGCTGCTCAAACGCAAGCCGAGCGACTACATGCGCGACATGTACTATTCGAGCCAGCCGCTGGAACGTTCCAACATCGATCTCACCCAGGCGACCTTCAAGGCCATGAACGCGGACACCCAGCTTCTGTTCGCCTCGGACTGGCCGCACTGGGATTTCGATCTGCCCAGCTCGATCACCACGCTGCCTTTCCTCGACGATCAGGCCAAGCGCAACATTCTGGGGCTCAACGCCGCGCGCTTGTTCAATCTCGAAGTGCCCAAGCACAAGCTGGTCAAGGCCAAGAAGCCGGCATCGGTTCGCGAACCGGTCACGGCCTGATACGCCATGGCTAAATCCGCGATGGGGAAGGCGTTTCGACGTAAGACAGCAAGGAAGACGGCGCACCGCGGTGCAAAATCGGTGCGCCATCGCGGGCGCACCAAGGCCGCAGACTTTTGCGCGGCGGCGCGCGACGCGCTCAAGCGCGGCGAACCGGACGCGATCTCGGACAAAGCATTGCAGCAGGTGCTGAGCGCGGCGGTGAAAGTTTACGCCGCCAAGGTCGAGCGGCGCGGCCATGATGTGGCGCCATATCCGCAGGATGCGGTGACAGCCACCGAAACGGTCGTGACCGCTTGCGGCATGATCCGTGCCGCTGATCTCAACATGTTCGACGTGGCGATCTGGTTTCATCGCCCGCCGGGGATTGAGTAGCGCGCGTGCGCGAATTGAAATGATGGAGGGTGCGATGGATGAAGTGTCAGTCGGCAAGCTCGCCGATATTCCGGACGGCGATTATCGCGTCTTTGCCGTGGACGAATTCGAAGTTGGCATCTTCCGCACTGGCAGCAAGGTACTGGCCTACGAGAACAGCTGCCCGCACGCCGGCGGCCCGATCTGCCAGGGCAAGATTTTCAACAAGGTCGAGGAAATCATCACGCCCGACAAGAAGAGCGCCGGACTACGCTTCGGCAAGTCGCGCCACATCGTCTGCCCGTGGCATGGCTACGAGTACGATCTCGCCACCGGCTGCCATCCGGGCGATCCGTCGGTAAGGCTCACGCCCGTCAAGGTCTCGGTGCGCGACGGGCAGATTTACATCAGTCTGCCGGAGTGACGCGAAGCGAGGTTCGTTGCGGTGTCATCATCCGCGCAGGCAGATCAAATGCCCTCTGCCAGCATCTCGGCCGCGAGCTTCTCCGCCACCATGATGGTCGGAATGTTGGTGTTGCCGCGCGGCGGCGTCGGCATGATCGAGGCGTCGATGACGCGCAGACCCGCGACGCCGCGGACGCGGCCGAACGGATCGGTCACGGCGTCGGGATCGCCGGCTGAGCCCATGCGGCAGGTGCCGACCGGATGAAACGTGCCGGCGACGTTCTGCCGGATGTGCTCGGCGAGCGCTTCGTCGTCCGCGGCGAGCGCCGCGAGATCGACGCGGCGGTCGGCGAGCGTCGCAAAGATCGGTCCGGCGAGCGGCGGCACGAGATCGATCAGCGCAGCGACCGCGGCGCTTTTGATCTTGTTGCTGGGCGTGATGCGGTTGAGCCGGCGCAGGCGGTCGGAGAATTTCACCGGAAAGGTCAGGCTGGTCATGCGGCGCACCGCGTCGTGCGCCAGAATGTCGACGCAGCGGCGGAAGCCCTGCATAAAGCGGAGCAGATCGAGTTCGTGGCCAGTGAAATTGAACTCGACCAGCGGATGCGCCGCGGAGTCGGCTGAGACAAGCGAGACGCGGCCGCGCGCCATCGGCTTGAGCAGCGACGGGGCCAGATTGGCGACCTGCGCGCCAAGCGGACTCCACGACGTCTTGCACTGCACGTTGATATACATGTCGAGCGGCGGCGCGCCCGGCAGGTTCGAGGAATAACGAAAGCACGTCAGCGGATGCGGGCGGATTTTTTCCGACTGCCGCGTGCCGGGCTTCTGTAACAAACCAAGGAACATAATGGCGTGGTTGGCGAGGTTCTTGCCGACGCCCGGCACGTTGGCGCGCACCGTAATGCCGTGTTCGCGCAGTTCCGGCGCCGCCCCGATGCCGGCGCGCAGCAAAAATGCCGGCGAGTGAATGCCGCCCAGCGCCACGATAACCTCGCGCCCACGGAATTCTTTATCTTCTCCGCCTGACCTCGCGTTGACGCCGACGGCGCGATTCCCTTCAAACAGGAGACCGGTCGCAAAGGCTTGCGAAATGATTGTCAGATTATCGCGGCGGCGAGTCGGCGCATCCAAATAACAGATCGCCGCCGATCCCCGCTTGTCCGGCCAGTTGCTCATCGGCACCGCGCCATAGCCGTCGCGAAAATCCGCGTTCATGTCGGCGATGATGGGAATCTGCCGCTCCTGCGCGAACACGTGCACGGCCTGGGACAGCGGCGCCCAATCCTCCATCGCGGTCCGCCGGATCGGCACCGGGCCGTCCCGGCCGTGCAGCGCGCCGCCGAAATCGACATCGTTCTCAAGCTTCCGGAAGAACGGCAGCACGTCGTCCCAGCCCCAACCCACGGCGCCAAGCGTCTGCCATTCGGCGTAATCGTCCGGCGTGCCCCGATAGGCAACCATGCCCATCACCGACGAACCACCGCCGATCACGTGCCCTTGCGAGAATCCGGTCAGCGGCGAATTATCCCGTCGGCGCCAGTGCGCTTTCAGCTCGGGCCAGAAATAAGCGTCGTTGTAGTAGGAACGCGGATAGGTATCGAGAATGTCGTCCGGCTCGGCGCCCGGCGGCGCATCGCGGCCCGCTTCGAGCAGAAGCACGCGCGTCGCGGAACGCGCCGACAGCCGGTTCGCCAGCACACACCCGGCCGCGCCGCCGCCGACAATGATGATATCAAAGCTTTCGGTCATGGCCTTTTGGTGATGGGCTGGACGGTAATCGAGGCGTTACGCTTCGAACAGCCGCTGCACCAGACGCCGCGCCAGCACACCGGCGACGCGACGACGATAGTGTCCGGGCGTGAACGTGGTCTTCATCGCCATGATCTGATCGCGCACCAGAGCATCAAGGCCGGCGAACACGCGCGCGTCGAGCAGCCCGCCGCACAAGGCCGCGGTACCGGCGAGGCGCACCGGGCGCGGATTCGTGCCGGTGAAGGCAACGCGCAGATCCATGAGCCTGTCGCCGTCGCGCCGCAACGCCACGGCGACGCCGGTCACCGGATACTCGATCGAACGGCGAATGCGGATCTTGTCGTAAGCGGAGCGCAAACCCGCCACGTTCTTCGCCCGCACCGCCGTGACAAATTCACCGGGGCGCAGCGACAAAAAATATTTGCCGTCGCCCTGCGTCTCCGTTACTGGCACATCCTGCCGTGCATAGCCGATATAGAGCTCAGCGAGCGGCATCGTGCGGCGGCCGTCAGGGCCCGCAATGTCGATCTCGGCATCGAGTGTGAGCAGCGCCGGCGCCAGATCGCCGCTGAAAGTGGCGAAGCAAACGCCGCGGCTCTTCGGCGCCACGTGGCAGATCGAGCCGGTCGTCTTCAGGCAATGATGATTGGCGCCGCGCCACCATTCGCTCTGATTGTAGTAAATGCAGCGCGTATCGAGACAGAGGTTGCCGCCGACCGTACCCATGGCGCGGTGCGTCGGTCCGGCGATATGCGCCGCCGCCTGCGCCACCACCTGATAGTGCCGCACGACATCAGGATGTTCGGCAAGATCGGCGAGCGTGACCGCGGCGCCGATTTCCAGCCCGTGCGCGTCCGCCTTGATGGCGCGCAACTCCGACACGCCGTTGACGTCGATCAGCACCGGCGGCGCCACGATACCGCGCCTGATGTTGACGACCAGATCGGTGCCACCGCCAAGGAGGCGGCTCTCGGCATGGCCCGCGCGCGCGGCAATCAGCTCGTCGAGTGAGCGCGGGCGAACGAGATCGAATTGCGGCAGCGCGTCCATCAGCTATCACCGTCGTGCCTTCGACCCGCATCGCGCGCGCGCTTTTCCAGCGCGGCAAAAACGCGATCCGGCGTCACCGGCAAATCGTTGAAACGCAGCCCTGTCGCATCGGCAATCGCATTGGTGAGCGCCGGGAGAAAGGCCGCGAGCGAACCCTCGCCGGCTTCCTTGGCGCCAAATGGGCCGTGCGGATCGATGCTTTCGACAATGCCGACCTCGATCGGCGGCGAATCCTGGATCGTCGGCACGCGGTAGTCGAGCATGTTGGCAGTCAACATGAGGCCCTCGTGATAGGCCGCCTCCTCGCTCATCGCCTGGCCCATGCCCATCCACACCGAACCCTGGATCTGGCCTTCGACCGTGAGCCGATTGAGGGCGCGGCCGCAATCGTGCGCCACCCACACCTTGTCGACCGTGACGACGCCGGTGTCCTCGTCGACGCTGACCTCGACCACCTGCGCGGCGTAGCTGTAGCCCATGGTGCCACCGATGGCGGAACCGCGATATTTCTTGCCGCCGTGCGATTCCGGAATCGTCGAATAGTTGCCGGTGACCGTAATGGTACCTGTGTCCTTCAGCGCCTCAGTGACGACTTCGTTGAAGGTCAGACCCTTATCCTGTGCGCCGGCGCGATAGAGTTCGCCGAGGCACTCGATCTCGCCCGGCTTCGCGTCGAGTTTTTTGGCCGCCGCGGCGATCAGCACGGCTTTGAGATTGTTCGCCGCGTCGATGGCGGCGTTGCCGACCATGAAGGTGACGCGCGACGAATAGGAGCCGTTGTCCTTCGGCACCACATCGCTGTCGCCGGTGACGATGCGAATGCGCGACAGATCGAGCCCCAGAATTTCCGCAACACTCTGCACCAGCACGGTTGATGAGCCCTGGCCTATTTCGGCGGCGCCGGTGAGCAGCACGATCGAACCGTCGAAATCGAGCTTGAGCTTGACCGTGGCGTGCGGTTCGCCGGTCCAGTTCACCGGCTTCGAGGCGCCACTGATATAGTGCGAGCAGGCGAAGCCGAGGCCCTTTTTAACGCCGTTGTGGCTCGGCGACTTGCCCCTGCGCTGTTTCCAGCCGCTCACCTTCTCCACCCAATCGATACATTCGGGCAGGCCGTAACTGTTCACCATCAGATCGTTATCGGTGAAGGTCGGCGCTTGCAGGAGGTTGGCGCGGCGCACCGCGATGGGGTCGAGCCCCATCTCGTGCGCCATCTGATCGAGCAGGCTTTCGAACGCGAAGCGCACGTCGACCGTGCCGTGGCCGCGAAAGGCGCCGCACGGCGGCGTGTTGGTGAGCACACGCTTGCCGATGTATTTGACGTTGCGCAGGTCGTAGATCGCGTAGAGCATCGAACCGGCGTAGAGAATCGTCACCACGCCGTAGCCCGAATGTGCGCCGCCGCGCTGGGTGCACTCACACTCGACGCCGGCGATGCGGCCGTCCTGGCGCAGGCCGATCTTGAGTCGGATATCGGTTTCAGGGCGCCCGCGGTGCGTGATGAAGGTCTCCTCGCGGTTGACTACGAGGCGCACGCAGCCGCCAGCCTTGCGCGCGAGCAGCGCAGCTATCAGTTCGACGTTGAGCGTCTCGGTGCGGCAGCCGAAGCCGCCACCGACATGCGGCTTGACCACGCGGATGCGCGACATGTCCATGCCGAGAATCTGCGACAGCATAAGGTGCACGTAATACGGCACCTGCGTCGAGGCGTGGACGGTGATGCGATCGCGCACCGCGTCGTAGTCGGCGAGCGCGGCATGCATCTCCATCTGGTTCTGGCACACCTCGGCACAATTGTAGGTACCTTCGCGCACCAGATCGGCGCCCGCAAAGGCAGCTTCGACATCACCGAGCTCAAAGAAAACGTCGCGCTCGATATTGTGTGCCCGGCGCTCGTGAATGTTGATCGCATCCGGCGCCAACGCTTCGCGGGCGCTGTGATAAGCCGGAAGCTCTCGCACCTTCAGCTTGATGCGCCGCACCGCCTCCCTGGCGGTGGCGTCATCGACGGCGGCGACCGCCGCGACCGGTTCGCCGCGATAGCGCACCTTGTCGCGGGCCAGCGGATGTTCGGTGCGGGCGATCGGCAATACGCCGAACGTCTGGTCGCAATCGGCGCCGGTGACGATGGCTTTCACACCAGGCAGTTTCGCCGCCTCGCTCACGTCGACTTCGAGAATTTCGGCGTGCGAGTAAGGGCTCCGGAAAATACACCCGGCGAGCGCGCCCGGCACGATCAGGTCCGCGGTGAATTTGGCGCGGCCGGACACTTTTTCCGGCCCGTCGATCATCGGGATGTAATCGCCGATGTTGTGCACGGGCGCGATTTGGTTCACGGCGTCAATCCTTTGGCGCACAGATCAGCCGCGTGTTTCACCGCCTCGATGATTTTCACGTAACCTGTGCAGCGACAAATATTGCTGCCGAGCCCCTCGCGAATCTCATCGTCGCTGGGCCGCGGATTGCGCCGCAACAATCCGGCCGAGGCCATGATGAATCCCGGCGTGCAATAGCCGCACTGCGAACCGAGCTTTTCGTGAAAGCCGCGCTGCACCGCTGACAAGCGGCCGTCGACTGCGAGCGATTCGATCGTATCGACGCGGCGGCCATCGACCGTTGCCGCCAGGGTCAAGCACGACAAGCGCGGACGGTCGTCGATCAGTACCGTGCAGGCGCCGCATTCGCCACCGTCGCAGCCTGTTTTCGTTCCGGTCAGTCCGGCGACTTCCCGCAAATAATCCAGCAGCAACAGATTGTCGGGCACCGCGTCGGCACGGGCGCGGCCATTGAGCGTGAGCGAAAGGATGCGCGCCATGCTCAGTTCACCGGCTCAGTCTCGAATGGCTCGTATTGCGGGCGATTGGCGGCTTCTTCTTGTTGGCACTTCCATAACAGCATCCGCCTTCGCCTTCAATTCGGCCGCCGCCCGCAACCTGTCGGCGTGGCGGCGCAAAGCCGGGGCCCTCGACGGTAAGGCCCGCGCCTTCCATAATGCCAGAGCAAGAAAGCCGAGGGTCTGAGTTCCGTGCGGATTTTATCGTTTCAGTCGGGTCTTCACGATGCGTCGGCCGCCGCATTTGAGGATTACCGGCTTGTCGCCGCCGTTCAGGAGGAGCGGCTGCGGCGGGAGAAAGGCTGGGGCAACGATGTGCCCTGGCTCGCCATCGACGAAGTGCTGCGCATCGCCGGATGGGCGCGCAACGAGGTCGATGTGATCGCGGCGATCCGCGGCATTTTCCCGCTGCACTATTTTTCGTTCCCGCTGCCGCGCGACATTTACTACACCGTGCGCAAGCATTTCGGCCATGAGCGGCTCAATCGCGATCTGTCCAACGCCATCACGCGCAGCGGCACCGGCGAAGACCGGCTGTTCCGCGGCGATCGATTTCTCGCCGAAAACGGTTTTCGTGACGACGCCAAGCTTCACTTCGTGAACCATCACGAGGCGCACGCGCTGGCGGCGCTGTTCTTCACCGATTGGGACGACGCGCTGATCTATACGGCGGACGGCGTCGGCGACAATGTCAGCTACAGCATTCGCAAGCTCCATAGCGGACAACTCGATTGCCTGTTCGGCGGTAACGAATGGTTGAAGGCGAAGCGCGCGCCGCGCAACAGTCTGGCCACCGCTTACGGCCACGCCACGAAGGCGGCTGGATTTCGCATGTGGCGTCACGAGGGCAAGCTCACCGGCCTGTCGGCGCGCGGAGAGCCAAAACTGCGGGATACGCTCGGCCGGCATTTTCGCCTTGGCGATGATGGCTTGATCGCTTGCGATTTCACCAGCTGGCGCGTGATGGAGAAAGGCATCGAGGCGATCTGCCAGGGGCACAGCCGCGAAACTATCGCGGCGTCGATCCAGCAACTGGCGGAGGATCTGATCTCCGGCGCTGTCGGACACTGGCTGTCGCGCACCAAGGCGCGGCGACTGGGCCTTGCCGGCGGACTGTTTGCCAACGTGAAGCTGAACAGGCTCTTGGCCGAAACGCTCCCGATCGAGGAAATCTTCATTTTTCCCGCCATGGGCGATGACGGATTGGCGGTGGGCGCGGCGCTCTGCTACCTGCGCGACCGCGACGGGCTTGCCGCTTGGCTCCAGCAGCGCCGCCGCCTCAACAACGTTTACCTTGGCCAGGACTTCGATGCGCAGATCGATACGGTTCTGGCGGCAGATTCCGGCATCCGGCAAGTGCCCGGCGATCCGGTCGATCTCGCGACCACCTTGGTGGAAAGCGGCGCCGCTGGAGCCATTTTTGTCGGACGAATGGAGTACGGCCCGCGCGCGCTTGGCGCCCGCAGCATCATTGCCAATCCGACCGATCCGACAATTAACGATCGGCTCAATCAGCGCCTCGACCGTTCGGAATTCATGCCCTTCGCCCCGTACGTGCTGGAAGAGGACGCCGAGCGGGTATTCGAAATCAGTCCGGTTAACCGCTACGCAGCCCGCTTCATGACCATCACCTGCGCGGTGCGGCCGGAATGGCGGGCGCGTATCCCCGCGGTCGTGCATATCGACAACACGGCGCGGCCGCAGATAATCCGTGACAGCGATAATCCGCTATTTGCCGGCATTCTGCGCCGGTTTCGCGACCGCACCGGAATACCGGTACTGATCAATACCAGCTTCAACGTGCATGAGGAGCCGATTGTTAACAGGCCGGAGGAATGCCGCAGAGCGCTTGTCGATGGCCGCGTCGATTTCGTGGTAACCAAGCGGGGTGTCTACGTCACCGCCCGCGGACTGGAAGCGGCACGTTCGGCAACCGGCACACCAAACAGCCAGCCGGCGTTTACCGCAGCAGAAAACGTGCGTTGACGCCGGCCCGACTCCATTCTTGAGTATGCGCTATCGGGGGTAACGGCGCGCATGTCGAAAACCAGCCTGGCACTTAATAATCTGCGCGGGTACGCCATCATCATCGTATTGGCGTTTCACTCTTCTATCGCCTACGTGAGCCATCAACCGGCCGCCGCGCCGCCATTCGATCGGCCGCCTTACGCCTGGATCGCCAATCCGATCGTCGACAGCGACCGCTGGCTCGGCTTCGACATCTTCTGCGCCTTCACGTTTCTCTACATGATGCAGCTCATGTTCTTTCTGTCCGGCCTGTTCGTCTGGCCGAGCCTGAGGCGAAAGAGCGCGGTCACATTTTTGTACGACCGGTTCGTGCGGCTCGGCGTGCCGTTTGTACTGGGCGCCTATCTGCTGATGCCGCTCGGCTATTTCGCGGTTTACCGCCAGACCGCTCTCGATCCGAGCTGGTCGGCCTACTTGTCGCACCTTACGGTGCTGCCGTTCTGGCCATCCGGACCGCTCTGGTTTCTCTGGATCTTGCTGCTGTTTAACGTCGTCGCCGCGGCCCTGAGTGCTATTGCGCCGGGCGCCGTGGAGTTTCTCGCGCGGATCGCCGCGAAATCTACGCTCAACCGGCTGTTTGTCGCACTCGCCGGCATCACGGCGCTGGTGAACCTCGCCATGTCCGGCCTGTTCACGCCCTGGCAGTGGATCGACTACGGCCCGTTCGCGTTTCAGCCGCTTCAGCTGCCGCAATACGCGATTTATTTCTTTTTCGGTCTGGTCGTCGGGGCGCGAGGGCTTGAGCACGGCCTTTTCGGCGCGGAGGGCGCGTTGGCACGGCGATGGGGCCGCTGGTGCATCAGCACGGTCGTTTCATTTATTGTGTGGATCACCTCTACGGCGCTGATCGTCACCGGACATGGAGTGCCCGGACTGCAAGTCGTTGCCGAACTCGGCCAGGCGTTGTTTGCGGCGACCGCGTGCTTTGCCGCCGCGGCGACTTTCCTGCGCTTTGCCGCCAGACCATGGCCGTCATTCGACAGCATCGCCGAGAATTCCTACGGCATTTACCTGTTCCACTATGTTTTCATCCTGTGGGCGCAATACCTTCTGCTCAGCATCGCATTGCCTGCGATCGCCAAAGGCGTGATCGTGTTCGGCGTCACGCTGGCTTTGAGTTGGGGTGTCACCACCGCGGTCTGCGCCATTCCGCTCGGCGCCCGCGTGCTGCGCGGGCAACGGCGAACAGCGATTGCCGCCGCGCGCACAACCGCCAACCACGGCACCGCGGAACAGAGCCGGGGCTAGAGACTAAGCTCTAAGTCCGCAGATCGCGGATGCGCGGCGCCTTGACGCTGGACTCGAATTCCCGCGCCAGCGTCCCGAGTTCGAGTGTCACGACATGTGGTGAAATCTCGAACACGCGCTTGATCTCACGCTCGACCTCGGAAATCGCGGCCGCTGGGTCGGCTTCCCGCCGAACCTCGATGGATACCCGCAATTCCTCGAGAGCGCCGACGGTGAGAGCCTCGCACTTGAAGTCGTTGATCGGCGCAATCCTGAACATGAAGTCCTCGAATTCGCCGTGATCGATATTGATGCCGCGGATCTTGATGAACTCGCTGGCCCGATGAGCGTGATGCATGATCGGAAACACGGAAAATGGACCATCGCCGGGCGCATCGGCATGCAGCGTGACCACGTCGCCCGACGACCAGCGCAGAAACGGTGTGATATTATTGGTATAAAGCGGGGTGACAACGAGCGCGCCCGGTTCGCCGTCCGCCACCGCCACACCGGAGGCCGGATCGACCACCTCGACGAAAAACAGATCGCTCCAGATGCGAAAGCCTGCGGCAACACCATCCTCGGCGGCCATCATGCCGGCCTCGGTCATGCCGAACGAATCGCGGACTTCAGCACCCCACATGCGGCCGAGTTTCTCACGCTTTGCCATCGAAAGCGGCTCCGCCGAACAGATCACGAGCTTTACCGCTCCGCTGGCGAGATTGATCTTTTTGTGATCCGCCAGATTGGCGAGATGCAGCGCATAGCTCGACATGCCGACCAGCACGTCGGGGCCCAGTTTTTCAACAAGCTCGATCTGCAGCGCGGATGGGGTCGTGGTGCCGGCGCCGGCCATCAGCGCACCCATACCGAATGCTTCGGCGGCGCGCGCCATCATGGTACCGACCGGATGAATGCCGAGCGGAAATGCGCAATGCACCATCTGTCCCGGCTTGGCGCCCGCGCACGCATAAACCCGGGAAAACCCGCGCAATGCAATTTCGATATCGCGATGGCTGCGTGGATAAAACAGCGGACGCCCTGTCGTGCCGCCCGAGCGCCAGAACTGCGCAATGGGATCGTCCGGCGACGGCGGCAAACAGAAGTCGCGATAGAATTCCCGGTCCGACATGCTCCGCAGCATGTCTTTATCAAGCAGCGGAATTTTGGCCCATTCGCGCGGCTCGTCGAGCCGATCGAGATCGATATGATCGAGCTTGTCGCGAAAGAATGGCGCACGCATCGCCTGCTGCACGGCGTGCCGCTTGCGTGCAATGTGTATGGTCGCGATCTCGGCTTTGCTGCGCGGGATCGTCGCGCCGGGACGTGGAGCGATTGCGTCATGCTGCATCGTCAGCCCCATGAAATCTCGGTTCAAAAACCGGGAGCCAAGTCGTTTGAAAATGTTGTTCTTCTTAATATAACAAATAGAAAACAGGCGGTAGCCTGCGCCTGCCGAGCAAACAAATCAATCGTCCGCAGAGTTAATCGCCGGCGGTCGCGCCGACGACGCGGTATCACTGCGGATGGAAACGCTCGATGACTTCGCGGGGGATCGGCTGCGATTTCAGCCTGGATGGATCGGCCGGATCGCGCCCCGCCCAGACGCGGGTTTCCTGGCCCTCGACGGCGACCGTGCCGCTTACAAACAGCTGATGACCGACGTCGAAGCTCGAACGGCGGAATGCAATAACCTGGGAAGCCAGCTCGACGCGATCGCCAAACCGCGCCGGAGCGATAAACCGGGCGCTGGCATCGACCAGGGGCAGCGAGTCGATACCAAATGCGGCGGCGAGCTCGGGCGGCCGCACACCCAGCGCCGCTTCAAACAGGCTCCAGGTGCCCCAGTCGAAATATTCGAAAAACCGGCTGTTAAAGACGATGCCGGCCGGATCGCAGTGCGACCACTCGATCGTAAATTGCCGTCGGTTGAGAAAATTGGCCATTGGGCATCCGCAAAGCGCCGCACCGGTTATGGCGATCAATCGCGTCTTCGGCGGCATGTCAAACCGAGCTTGGCGAGCGGCCGAAAGGCGGACTGCCTAAGAAAACAGCAGAAAATATGTCGCGATTCGAGCGGGCCGCCTAAATAATCGGCATAAAGAGGAAGCGCCGGATTCAAATTGGGCGCTGTGGCTCTCTGGGCCCTCGTCGCGCTCGAAAATCTCCACCAAATCAATAGCTTGGAATCTTTTGGCGATTGGCACGCTCCTTGCGATTTCGGTGCGAAGCGGAACGGCGCATACGCCGGCCGCGCGTCAACCAGAGGACAACGCCATGCCTTATGACTGGACAAAGCCGGGCCGGCTCACGCGCCGCCGCATGCTGGCAAGCGCGGCGAGTTTCGCCGCGGCCGCAGTGGCAGGGGGCCCCGCCAACGCCGCCGATACGATCAAAGTCGGCATCCTGCATTCGCTTTCCGGCACCATGGCCATCAGCGAAACGACGCTGAAGGATGTGATGCTCATGCTGATCGAGGAGCAGAACAAGAAGGGCGGCTTGCTCGGCAAGAAACTCGAAGCCGTTGTCGTCGACCCGGCTTCCAACTGGCCGCTGTTCGCCGAGAAGGCCCGCGAACTGATCAGCAAGGACAAGGTGGCGGCAGTGTTCGGCTGCTGGACCTCGGTGTCGCGCAAGTCGGTGCTGCCGGTCTTCAAGGAACTCAACAACATCCTGTTCTATCCGGTGCAATTCGAGGGCGAAGAAGGCGAACGCAACGTGTTCTACACGGGCGCCGCACCGAACCAGCAGGCCATACCGGCGGTCGATTACCTGGCGAGCAAGGACGGCGGCTCGGTCAAGCGCTGGGTGCTGGAAGGCACAGACTACGTCTATCCGCGCACCACCAACAAGATTCTCGAGGCGTACCTGAAGAACGTGCTCAAGGTGGCGCCCGACGACATCATGATCAACTACACGCCGTTCGGGTTTTCCGACTGGCAGACCGAGGTATCGAAGATCAAGGCGTTCGGCTCGGCCGGCAAGAAGACGGCCGTCGTCTCCACGATCAACGGTGACGCCAACGTGCCGTTCTACAAAGAGCTCGGCAACCAGGGCATCAAGGCGACCGAGATTCCCGTCGTGGCGTTCTCGGTCGGCGAAGAGGAGCTGGCCGGTCTCGACGCTAAGCCGCTCGTCGGCCACTTGGCCGCGTGGAATTATTTCGAATCGATCAAGACGCCGGCGAACGCAGCCTTCATCAAGGCTTGGCACGCCTTCACCAAAAATCCGAAACGCACCACCAACGACCCGATGGAAGCCCACTACATCGGCTTCAACATGTGGGTGAAGGCGGTGGAGATGGTGAAGACGACCGATCCCGACAAGGTGATCGCCGCGCTGCCCGGCATCAAGCAGGCCAACCTCACCGGCGGCGTCTCGACGATGCTGCCCAACCACTACATCACCAAGCCGGTGTTCATCGGTGAAATCCGCGGCGACGGCCAGTTCGACGTCGTGTGGAAGACCAAGGGTCTGGTGCCGGGCGATGCCTGGTCGCCGTATCTGCCGGGCTCGAAGGATCTGGTCGCCGATTGGGTCACTCTCAACTGCGGCAACTACAACAAGACGACCAAGAAGTGCGGCGGCGCATAGTCGCCGCGGCAGTCTCACACCGTAATAACGTGAAGGCGGCTCTGCCGCCTTCACGCAGCAGCGCCGGGGAAAATTTGCGATGCGTTTTGGCCGAGCATGTCTCGCTGCTCTGCTGTTGGCCTTGGTATTGGCTTTGGTCCCTTGCCTCGGCCTCGCCAGCGCCCGTGCCGCGACGCTTGACGAAGCCCTCATTTCACTCACCGCCGACGACTTCGACCAGACCGAAGCCGGCATAAACGCGATCGCCGCGAGCGGCAGCCCGCGCGCTGAAATCATCCTGCGCGCCCTGCAGGGCGGCCAGCTTGTGTTCAGTGCCGCGCAAAAGAAGGTCTACATTCAGGACGACGCCGGCAAGCTGTTTGACGTCGTCACCGGGGCGCCGATTGGCGGCGCACCGCCCGACGATCTCGACACTGTGCGTATCAATAATCGGCTGCGCGGGACCATCGACGCGGCGCTGGGCACACTGACGCTCTTGTCCGGTAATCCGGCGACGCGTTACGCGGCCGCCCAGGCGGTTTTCAAATCCCACGAGGCGAGTGCGCTGCCGACCCTCGACAAGGCCATCGCGCGGGAGACCGACGCGGGCGTCAAACGCGCGCTCGAGCAGGCCCGCGCCGCCATCGTGCTCAATACGCCCGGCGTCACCGATGCGCAGAAGCTTGACGCCATCGCCATCATCCGCGATCGCGGCGACCAGGATGCGCTGGGATTGCTTTCCGATATTCCCAAGCGCGAATCGCCTGCTGTCGCAAAGGCCGCGACCGCAGCAATTGCGGCAATCCAGACGCGGCTGGCCGAATGGGACACCGTCCAGAACGCCTGGTACGGCATTTCGCTCGGCTCGGTGCTGCTGCTCGCCGCCATCGGGCTCGCCATCACCTTCGGGGTGATGGGCGTGATCAACATGGCGCACGGCGAAATGGTCATGCTCGGCGCCTATGTGACCTACGTGGTGCAGGATGTGATCCGGGCGAATGATCCGGCGCTGCTGGACTATTCGCTCGCCGTCGCCATTCCGCTCGCGTTCCTGTTCTCGGGCGGCGTGGGCATCCTCATCGAGCGGAGCATCATCCGCTTTCTGTATGGACGGCCGCTGGAGACGCTGCTGGCGACCTGGGGCCTGTCGCTGGTCCTGCAACAGGCTGTGCGCACCGTGTTCGGCCCGACCAATCGCCAAGTCAGCAACCCATCGTTCATGAGCGGAGCATTCGACCTCGGCGGCATCACCATCACGTACAATCGGCTGTGGATCATCTGCTTCGCGCTCGCGGTGTTCGTGGCGCTGATCGGGTTGTTGCGTTTCACGCGGCTCGGACTGGAAATGCGCGCGGTGACGCAGAACCGCGCCATGGCGGCCTCGATGGGCATTCGCACCAGCCGCATCGATGCGCTCACTTTCGGCCTCGGTTCCGGAATCGCCGGCATGGCCGGCGTGGCGCTGTCGCAGATCGACAATGTCAGCCCCAATCTCGGCCAGGGATACATCATCGACAGCTTCATGGTCGTGGTGTTCGGCGGCGTCGGCAATCTGTGGGGCACCTTCGTCGGCTCGTTCGTTCTCGGCGTCGCCAACAAATTCCTCGAACCGTATGCGGGCGCGGTGCTCGGCAAGATCACCATCCTGGTTCTGATCATCCTGTTTATCCAGAAGCGGCCGCGGGGCCTGTTTGCCCTCAAGGGCCGGGCCGTCGAGGCATAATGGGCGCAGTCCTGGAAGCAAGGCCGCATCTCCTGATCCGCTCCCTGGACCGCGGCTCAACACTTTTCCTCGCCGCGATGGCGGCGATCGCCATCGTCGTGCCGGTTCTGAACCTCGCCATCCCGTCGGCGTCGGCATTTCACCTGTCGACCTACCTGGTGGCGCTGTTCGGCAAATACGCCTGCTACGCATTGCTCGCCCTGTCGATCGATCTGATATGGGGGTTTTGCGGCATTCTCTCGCTCGGCCACGGCGCGTTCTTCGCACTCGGCGGCTATGCCATGGGCATGTATCTGATGCGTCAGATCGGCACGCGCGGCGTGTACGCCAATCCGATCCTGCCGGATTTCATGGTGTTCCTGAACTGGAAGGAACTGCCGGTCGCCTGGTACGGCTTCCAGCATTTTCCCTACGCGCTGCTCATGGTCGTGCTGGTGCCGGGCGTGCTCGCCTTCGTGTTCGGCTGGTTCGCATTTCGCAGCCGCGTCACCGGCGTCTATCTGTCGATCATCACCCAGGCGCTGACCTACGCGCTGATGCTCGGATTCTTTCGCAACAATTTCGGCTTTGGCGGCAATAACGGCCTGACCGATTTCAAGGATATTCTCGGCTTTGACGTGCAGGCCGAAACGACCCGCGCGGCTTTGTTCTCGATCTCCTGTTTGGCCGTGATGCTGGGCTTTGTGGTCTGCCGCGCCGTCGTCGCATCGAAGCTCGGCAAAGTGCTGGTGGCGATCCGCGATGCCGAGACGCGCACCCGCTTTCTCGGCTACCGGGTAGAATCCTACAAACTGTTCGTCTTCACCTTGTCGGCCTGCATGGCGGGCATCGCCGGCGCGCTTTACGTGCCCCAGGTCGGCATCATCAATCCCAGCGAATTCGCCCCCGGCAATTCGATCGAAGCCGTCATCTGGGTGGCGGTCGGCGGACGCGGCACGCTCACCGGCGCGGTCATCGGCGCGGTGCTGGTCAACTACGCGAAAACCTATTTCACCTCGGGAATTCTGGCGCCCTACTGGCTCTACATGCTGGGCGGCCTGTTCATCGCCGTGACGCTGCTGTTGCCGCGCGGCATCGTCGGCAGCCTGCATCATTGGACTGCGCTGCGCCGCGATCGCGCTTCCGCAGCCGCCGAGGACGGCGTCACCGAGCCGCTGCCGGCGGAGTGAGGACAGTGCGATGAAGCTGCAAGAGCGACTGGCGAAACGCGAGCAGGAGGCGATGGAAGCCTTCGAGCGTACGCTTCTGTTCATCGAGAATGTCACGGTTTCGTTCGACGGCTTTCGGGCGCTCAACAATCTGTCCTTCACGATCGAGCCGGGCGAGATGCGCGCCATCATCGGCCCCAACGGCGCCGGCAAGACGACCATGATGGACGTCGTCACCGGCAAGACCCGGCCGGATACAGGCTCCGTCATCTTCGACCAGCGATACGATCTTGCCCGCCTCGATGAAACGCAGATCGCGTTGCTCGGCATCGGGCGCAAGTTCCAGAAGCCGACGGTGTTCGACAGCCACACCGTATTCGACAACATAGAGCTCGCGCTCAAGGCCGACCGGCGCGCCCGCGCGACGCTGTTGTGGCAGAGATCCGACGCCGAAGAGCACAGCGTCGACGCGATTCTGAAAACCGTTCGGCTGTTCGCAATGCGCGATCGGCTCGCCGGCAGTCTGTCGCATGGCCAAAAGCAATGGCTCGAAATCGGCATGTTGCTCGCGCAAGATCCCAAGCTTCTTCTGGTGGACGAACCGGCAGCCGGCATGACCGATGCAGAGACGCGGCAGACCGCCGAACTGCTCAAGGAGATCAACCGCGAACACACCGTCGTCGTGGTCGAACATGACATGACGTTCGTCCGCGAGCTCGGCGTCAAAGTCACCTGTCTGCACGAAGGCGCGGTGCTGGCCGAGGGCACGATCGACGAAGTCTCGAGCAACGAGCGGGTTGTCGAAGTGTATTTGGGAAGGTGAACCAGGCGATGCTCGACATCAACGCCATCGACCTGCACTACGGCGCCGCCCAGGCGTTGCGCGCCGTGTCGCTCAAGGCCGAACCCGGCAAGGTGACCTGCGTGCTTGGCCGCAACGGTGTCGGCAAGACGAGCCTGCTCGATGCGCTGGCCGGGCAGCACCCGGTCAGTCGGGGCACCATCACCTGGGAAGGCAGTGACATCACCAGCTTGCGGCCGCCCGAACGCGCCCGGCGCGGCATCTCCTATGTGCCGCAGGGCCGCGAAATTTTTCCGCTGTTGACCGTCGAGGAGAATCTGAAGACCGGCTTCGCGCCTTTGGCCCGCGCCGAGCGCAGCATGCCTGATGACGTGTTCACGCTGTTTCCGGTGCTCAAGGATATGCTGCGGCGCCGCGGCGGCGATCTTTCGGGCGGCCAGCAGCAGCAGCTCGCCATCGGCCGGGCGCTGGTGATGCGACCGCGGCTCCTTTTGCTCGACGAGCCGACCGAGGGAATTCAGCCGTCGATCATCAAGGACATTGGCCGCGCCATCTCGTATCTGCAGTCGCTCGGCAAGATCGCCATCGTGCTGGTCGAGCAGTATCTCGACTTCGCCCGCGAGCTGGGCGATCATTTCGCCGTCATGGATCGCGGCGCCATCGTCTATTCGTGCGACCGCGAGACGCTTGACGAAGGCGCGCTGAAACGCGCCATGGCTATTTGATAACGGCGACTGACGATGCCCGCACCCGCGGCCGCGCTGCGCGACCAGACCTTCGCGGCCAATCGCGCCACGGGGCATATCGCGCTGTCGGTTATCGCCGCGCACGGCTCGAGCCGCCGGGCGCGGGTGCATGAAGCGGGCTCGCTCCGCG
>Ga0265313_10000200_pt1 | contig 64492 bp, 46 predicted proteins | sample 4123metaG_FD_203122 | JGI IMG/M metagenome (GOLD analysis project Ga0265313, IMG submission 203122) | Rhizosphere microbial communities from Carex aquatilis grown in University of Washington, Seatle, WA, United States - 4-1-23 metaG | ecosystem: Host-associated > Plants > Roots > Rhizosphere >... | reverse complement strand
TGGAGAGGGGTGTCTGCGGGTCTCGCGATACCGGCGCTGCTCCCCCTCTCCGCGAGCGGAGAGGGGGCCGGGGGGTGAGGTTTAATAGCTGGACCAGCCGGTTCACAACACGATGTGACGAATGCTTAGACGGGAAGTACGCTCCGCGCGCTCGCCGCCGGCCTCGCTTGCTCTCGACGACAAGCGCCAGGCTTCTAGCTCTACGTTCTCGGCTTCCCGCCTGCGTCCGGCGGCTCGTCAGCTCATGCCTTGGGCTAGAGTCTTGGCTTCGTCGCGGAAGAGGACCTCGACCTTGTGCGTGTCGATGACCCGGGTGACGACCCCATCGCCGAATTTCTTGTGACGCAAGAGGTCGCCCTCGCGAAAGCTCCCGCCCACGCTGTACGGCTTGAATTCCGTAACGCCGCGGCCGGCGATGGCCGTTTCCCACTGCTGCTCGTTCTTCATCGCCTGGGACGCACGCGGCGCTTTGCTCGCCGACCGCACGGCACGCGGGCGACCCCCCCCGCCCTCGACGCCGTCGTCGAGCGGCGTGGGGCGGTCGATCGGCGGGCTCTGTCGCCAGAGATGGGTCGTACGGCAGGTCAGACACTCGACCTGATACGCTTTGGCAGCCTTCATCGACACAATACGATGGTTGAGGACCAGACGGCACTTGGTGCACCAGCTGTCGACCTCACCGGCGACACGGAGTGGCTTGGGCATTGGCGGATTTACTCTCGACTCCTGCGCCGCTCCCGCGGTCGCTCGTCGCGTTTGACTTGGACTTCCGATTTGACTTCGGGCTTCGGGAGACTCGGCGATCCCTCTTCGGTGGAACCGGTCTCGTTCGGCTTGAAGCGGATGGTTGTGTTGATCTCGAACTTAACCGTTGTCAGTATTTTTCGCATCTCGCTCGAGACGTTCGTGTGCTCGAGAAAGTCGCGAATTTCTTTGGCTACGACGCGGAAGAGGCCGTTCTTCGTCTCCTCGACTTGCGACAGGAGGTAGTGAGCGACTTCACGCGGCAGCTTCATGCCGCCCACGAATTCCTTGAGGTTATCGGGCGCTTCGACCGCCTTTTCGACCCCAATTTCGACGGCCCGTTTGATGAGCTCCGGGATGACGGAGTCGAGCCGGCGGCGGCGTTCGTTGTCGCTCATCGATGCCTTCGGAGCGCGCTTCCTACCGTGCGCGCGCAGAGCGGTCAACGTGCGGTCGTCACGTTTCGCTCGGGCACCCGAGTATTCTCGCGACTCCTTCGGCCGCCTTTTCCATAGCCGCGGCGCGCTTCCATCCACCTTTTGCGCACAACAGCACCTGCTGCCCTTCAACGTCTACCGGTCGCACGTCCACGCTCGTTCGCAGCTCGGCGATGCGCGAGTCCTGGTCGAGGCCGGGCTCGCCGCAGGCTCCACGGGCGAGGAGGGGCGCGTAGGCGGCGAGCTCTTCGCACGCGGCCCAGCCCCCGACTCCCGCGACGACGACACCTGAGTCGTCGGCTACCACGATGGCGTCGAGGCTCCCCTCGCGCCGCGAATGGGCGAGCTGGTAGTGGAGAGCCACGAGCGGGTCGTCGCTTCGATGATGTCGTCGGTCCTCGTGAAGGAGCATGTGCGAATCGTCCCTCGCTCGCGCGAAGGCGGCCAAGATTTCGCGGGGTCGCCCCCATGGACTCGCCGAGCAAACGACTCTACCCGCTTGGGATAGACGCCAGCGCTTCATCCGCGCTCGCGACTCGGCAACGGAGGCAAGCACGCTATGCTCCGCCTTGCCTCACGCACCGTTCGAAGTGGCCGAGCTCGAGGTGAGCCGCCTCTCTCCCCGGCCGGCGCGGAGTTAGCGTTCATGGAAAACGACTCGAGACCCACCTACGCGAGGCGTCGCGCGGCGTTCTTCGACGCCATGACCGCGGCCTCTCCTTCGGCCATCGCGGTCCTGCCCGCCGCGCCCGTCTTCGTGCGCAACAACGACGTCGACCACGAGTACCGCCAGGACTCGGACTTCTTCTACGTGACGGGATTCGACGAGCCCGAGAGCGTTGCCCTACTGGACGGCCCCGGCCGCAAGATGGTCCTGGTCACGCGTCCCCGCGACCCTGAGCGCGAGGTGTGGGACGGCCCGCGAGCCGGCGTCGACGGCGCCAGAGAACGCTTCGCCGCCGACGAGGCCTTCCCCGTCGCGGAGCTCGACGACAAGCTAGCGGCCGCCCTCGAGAACCGCCGCCGCATCTACTATCGCCTCGGTAGAAACAGGTCGTTCGACGACCGGCTCCTCGCCGCCGTCCAACGCGTGCGCGGCCGCCAGCGAACCGGCGTCTTCGCCCCGACGGAGATCGTCGACCCTTCCGATATCCTGCACGAGATGCGCTTGCGCAAGTCGCCTGACGAAATCGCGACGATGCGGGCCGCAACCCGCATCACGCGCGAAGCGCACGAGCTGGCGATGGGCCAAACGCGGCCGGGCATGCACGAGTACGAAATCGAAGGGCTGCTCCTCGATACGTTTCGTCGCCGAGGATCCGAGCGGCCGGCCTACGGCAGCATCGTGGCCTCGGGGCCGAACGCCTGCGTCCTTCATCACCGCAAAAACGATCGGCAGATCGGCCAAGGGGAGCTCCTGCTCATCGATGCCGGCTGCGAGTACGGGTACTACGCGAGCGACGTGACGCGCACGTTCCCGGTCGGGCGGGACTTTTCGCGAGAGCAGCAGGCCATTTACGAGCTGGTCTTGGATGCGCAGCTAAAGGGAATTGCGGCGACGCGCGCCGGCGCCACGCTCGACGAAATCCACAAGCTCAGCGTCGACATCATCACCCGTGGGCTGCTGCGTTTGGGCCTCCTCTCCGGAGAGCCAGAAAAGGTCATCGAAACAAACGGTTACAAGCGCTTCTTCATGCATCGAACGAGCCACTGGCTGGGCATGGATGTCCACGACGTGGGCAACTATTTCGTCGATGGGCAGCCGCGCAAGCTCGAGCCGGGAATGGTGCTGACCGTCGAGCCGGGAATCTACATCTCGCCGACCGACGACACGGTCGGTCCAGAGTGGCGGGGAATCGGCGTTCGAATCGAAGACGATGTCCTGGTAAGTGAATCGGGGCCGGAGGTCCTGACGGCAGGGATTCCGAAGACGGTGGAAGAGGTGCGGAAGGCGTGTTCGGTCTAAGGGGCTGTCCCTAGAGTCCGCCCGCGCCCGTGAGCCCGTACCCCAGCCGCACCGCGCCGAGCTCTGGTCTCTTTTCTCATAGGTTGTGCGCCGCCCCCCTCACGTCCCCCCGTGGCGCACAACCTGCGTTGGCCGCTATCTCAGCGCAGCGACGATGGTCGTCGTGGCGACGAAGCGGTGCCCAATGTTGTCGACCATCACTCCGAAGCCTTCGAGGGTGCGCACACCCAAGAGAACCATGTCGTTCGGCTCTGCAAATACCACCTCGTCGTTGGTCTCGTATCCCTCGGCGCGCAGGATCGCGTACCCCACGTGTCGCCGCAGGATCTGCTTACTAGCCGTAGCGAACTGGCGCTCCCGACGGGCCGTGATTCCAATGGCCTTCAGCACGTCCGCGGGCAGCCAGGTCAGCTCCGAGCCGGTATCGACCAGAGCCTCCTGAGGGGGTGACACGACCTCCTCCTGCTTCGGATTGGCCGCGACCACGTTGACGCGGAACATGCTCATGATGCTAGCCTTTCGCGTAGATACTTGGCAGGGGGGGCCGCCACCGGCAGACCGTGTTCCGCGAGCACGTACGTTCTGGTCAGTGAATCGGGGCCGGAGGTCTTGAGGGCGCGGATTCCGAAGACTGTGGACGAGGTGCGGAAGGCGTGTTCGCTCTAGGGGGCAATGGCGCCCGGTCGGCGTCGCCTGCGACCGCGCCGGCCGCCTGCCAGCGTCGCGCGACGAAGTAAGCCACCAAGCCGAGGACGATCGCGAGCGTGCTCCCGACCAAGGCCGCTCCCAAGAGCCAGTCGGCGAAGAGCTCTTTGCCGCGAGCGAGCGCGTCGTGCCGCGACAGAGCGACCCACGCGCCCGTGCGCAGGCGATGGCCGAGCTCGATCTCGCCGAACGTGAGCGCGAGGAGAAGCGGGGTGGACGAAATGCGCGACGCGAGCGCGGCCCAGAGCCGGTTCAGCCGGAGGAGCGTGGCCGCCGCCAGGGCGATCCAGAAGTGGAGGCCAATGAACGGCGTGCACCCCGCGAAGACGCCAACGGCTACCGAGAACCCGATTTGGCGCGGCGTCGAGCGCTCCCTCCGGGCGCGGTCCCAGAGGTCGGCGAGGAGACGAAGCCAGCGGCGCACCGCGGGAGGCTAGCACCTGCCATACGGCTCAGTTGAAACAGGTCGGGCACTTCGCGGCGGCGGGCGGCGCGGCCGGAGCAGTCAGGCCACAATTGAGGATCGCGAGGCCGACGCCGCCCGGGCTGAACGTCGTGTCGGTGAAGTGGGAAAGGACCGTCGTCGGGTCGGTCGACCCGATGTCCGTGTCGATGATCGACGCGCAGACGCCGATCGCGGAGGCCCTCTGCAGCCCACAGAAGTTCACTTTTCCGTTGGCGTGGAAGGAGCCGTCCGTACCCGGGAGCCGGGCATGACAGCGCGATCAGGCTGGCACATGAGCCCATGGGCGGTAACCTTCTTCTGCGTCGACCTTTGGGCGTTTTCGCCGGGGCCCACCTCTTGCTTCGCGAGTCACCACGAAATGCTCTATCGAAAATCGTCGCCCAACCCTCCGACCCTCCTTCTTCGAATCGCCGCCAGCGCCGGAGCGAGCGCCATCCTCGGCACCGCGGCGTGCAGCGGCACCGATCCCGTGATGGGCTCCGTCGCCAGCATCCCCGACTCTGGCCACGAGCAGCCGAACGTGGGCCAAGGGGGCCAACCTCCCGGCAGTGCGGACTCCGGGACACCAGGCACGGGTCCATGCGGCGGCGGGCCTTGTGGAACCGTAGCGATGCCCCCTGCCGGCGACGCCAGCGTCGCCCCCTGCAACGGCGGTCCGTGCGGAACTGTGGTGATGCCGCCCGCCGACGACGCGGGCAAAGGTCCGTGCAACGGCGGTCCGTGTGGAACCGTGGTGATGCCGCCGGCCGACGACGCGGGCAAAGGTCCGTGCAACGGCGGTCCGTGCGGAACCGTGGTGATGCCGCCCGCCGACGATGCGGGCAAACTCGGGGGTGGCGGCGGTCCCGACGATGCGGGCAAAGGTCCGTGCAACGGCGGTCCCTGTGGAACTGTCGTGATGCCCCCCGCCGACGATGCGGGCTTGGCCGATTCGGGCAAACACTTTCCGATCGGCGTCGTCATTGGCGTGACGCCCTTCCCGGACGACGCGGGCAGACCCTGCCACCCCTGCGGCGTGGTCATTCGGCCGGACGGCGGCTAGGCGCGTGAAAGAACCCTTCCAAGTCGAATGGATGGGAGGGCCGGCGGAACACCACTTTCGCAAGGTGCGTCCGGCCGGGGCGGAGCTGGCCTGGGGCACGCTCGATCCTTCCCAATACGCGCCTTCGGCGATTGAGTATGCACGCGGCGCTTGGACCGAAGTCGCGATCAACGAGTATCGCGCGGTGGCTTCGTTCTGCGATGTCTTGCGTTCGCTCGTGGACGTGAAAGCGCCGCTCGACCTTCTCGGCATGACGAGCGATTTTCTCGCCGACGAGTGCTCGCACGTGGAGCTCGCCAGCCGCATGGCGATGGAGCTCGGCGGCGCCGCGCCCCGCTCGGTCGACCTCGAACACTTCACGGTGGTTCCGACCGGGCTCACCGCGTTTCAACGCGCGAACGAGCTCATGCTCCGCGTGAGCTGCGTCTCCGAAGCCTTCGCGGGAGGGACGGCGAGCGTGAGCCTCGACGCCACGTCCCACCCGCTTCCCCACTCGGTCTACGAGACCATCTTGCGCGACGAGGCGCACCACCGCAGGCTCGGAGGCCTCTACTTCGAGTGGGCACTTGCTCGCATCGACGAGGCCGAGCTTCGCCGACTCGGCCAGGTGATGCTCGCAGCGCTGCGCGGGGTCGCGCCGTTTTGGAAGTCGCGCACGGCCAAGGGCGAAAGCAAGTCGTCGATCCCGGAGGACGACTTGCGCGCGCTCGGCTGGCTGAATCCGGAGCGGTTCTCGGGCGTGGCGAGGGAAGTCGCGGTGCGCGATATCCTCGACCCGCTGGCGACGATTGGAATCACGATCTCGGCCGAGGATCGCGCAAGCTTGCTGGCGCAGTAGGTTTCGCGCCCCGAGGCGCGGTCGGTCCCTCCGCCGCGAACTTGCCGGCATACCCCCAGGCCGTGGTACCGCTCGGGGCGCGTGAACCTCGAGGACTCCATCGCCGCGTTTGCGGTCTATCTGCGCGTCGAGCGAGGGGCCTCGGCGCACACGCTCGCCGCGTACGGCGGCGACCTCGCCAGCTTCGTCGAGTTCGCGCGCGAACGGCAGTCGCCCGCCCTCGAAGACGTTCGCCACGTGGACGTCCCCCTACTGCGCGGGTGGCTGGGGCTGGTCGCGCGCAAAAACGCCCCGGCGTCGGTCGCGCGGAAGGTGGCCTCCACGCGGTCGTGGATGCGGTGGCTGCGTCGCCGCGGCCACATCGCAACGTCCCCCGCCGACGAGCTCGGGTCCCCCAAAGTTCGACGCGGACTGCCTACGCTCCTTTCGGTGGACGGCGCGTGCGAAGTCGTCGAAGCACCGGCCTCGGAGTCCGCGCGCGGAGTCCGCGATCGGGCCATGTTGGAGCTTCTCTACGGATCCGGACTGCGGGTGAGCGAGCTGTGCGGGCTCGACGTCGATGCGCTCGACCTGCCCGGCGCGAGCGCCCGCGTGCGTGGAAAGGGAAACAAGGAGCGCGTCGTGCCGCTCGGGACAAAGTGCATCGCCGCGCTCTACGATTGGCTGAAAGCGCGGCCCGGCGTGGTTCATCCGAAGACCGGAAGACAGGACCCGAGCGCGCTCTTTCTCGCGGTGCGCGGGTCTCGCATCGGTCCTCGCGCCGTTCGTTCCCTCGTGCACCAGTACGGCGCGCTCGGGGCGGGTCGCGCCGACCTTCATCCGCACGCGCTCCGCCATACGTGCGCGACGCACTTGCTGGACGGGGGGGCCGACCTGCGGGTCATTCAAGAGATCCTCGGCCACGCCTCGCTCACGACGACGCAGCGCTACACCCACGTTTCGATGGAGCACCTCATGCGTGTCTACGACGCGGCTCACCCCCTCGCGCGGGCCAAGCGCGGCTAGTGCGGCGCGGGATGCGTAGCGAATTCGGACGCAGGCCTTAGACTCTCCGGCGATGGCGAACGGGACGTACGACTGAGGGCGGGTGCATTGTTCACGCTCGCCCGCATCGTCTTCGCGCTCGTCGGTTCGTTCTTCGGCGGGTGCGTCCTCGCCCTCGTCGAGGCGCGCTTCGCTGCGCACGAGCTGACCGGAGCCCACGCCCCGGGCCTCGGCCCGATCGCCCTGGCGGACTTCGGCGTCATTGTGCCGGCGGCGCTGGTCACGGGGCTTACGGTCACCGCGGTTTCCCTATTTCTCGAGCCGAAGCGTCCGATCGCCCCGACGGAGCGAATCGCGGCGCTCCGCGCCGAACCCGTTCTGGCGCGGTCGCGTACCGCGGCGATCGCGCTGCTCGCGAGCGGCGTCTCGACCCTATGGCTCGTGGCCACGGCGCATACCGCTCGCGACTACGTAGGCGAGGGGGCCCCTGCGGCCGCGGGTGCTGCGTTGGCGGTGACCACCCTCGCGTGGCTCGCGGTTCTCTCCGCAGCGGGGCTTGCGCTATTGCCGTCGGTCCGGCGTGGCCTCGCCTTCACGGCGACCCGATGGCCCGGCGCGATCGATCCGGCGGTGACGGGGGGCTTCGGGCTCGCGTTGGCCGGCGGGGCGGTTGCCCTGGGAGTGGTTTGGGGCGACACGGGAGGGCAGGGGGCGGGACCGCTCGCTATCTTCGGCGTGCTCAAGCGCCCCGAGCTCGATCTACGGCCCGTCGTCGATCTCGCTGCCATCGCCGCGTGCGCGTGGTTCGCGCCGCTCGCCCTCGCGGGGAGGCCTCCGCGCGGAGTCGTGCTGGGCGCCGCGCTGGTGTGCGCGGGTGCACCCCTCGCGGTCACCGCGCACGAGGCCCGTGCTCTCGAAAGCCGCCCGAGCGTGGCGAGGGCCGTGGAGCAGTACGCGCCGCTCGGCCGCATCGCCCTCGCACTCGTGCGCAGGGCGACCGACCGAGATCGCGACGGAGCGTCGCCGTACTTCGGCGGCGGCGATTGCGACGACAACAATCCGCGCGTCTCGCCGCTCGCGGTCGAGATCCCGGGCAACGGGATCGACGAAGACTGCACGGGCGCGGACCTCCCGCTCGCGACCGCGCCGACCCCGCTCCCGGCCGGGCCTGCCCCGCGGGCGGAAAAGGCGATCCCGGTCGACCGCGATTACAATCTCATCCTCGTCACGGTCGATACCCTTCGCGCCGCCGACGTCGGCTTTCTCGGCTACGACAAGCCCACGACGCCGAATCTCGACGCGCTCGCCGCCGAGGGCGTAGTCTTCGATCGCGCGTATTCGATGGCGTCGTACACTGGCAAGGCGCTCGCACCGATGCTCATCGGTAAGTACCCGAGCGAGACGGTGCGCGACGGCGGCCACTTCAACAAGTACGCGGCGGCCAATACGTTCCTCGCCGAGCGCCTGAAGCGGGCCGGGTTTTTCACCATGGGAGCGGCTTCGCACTGGTACTTTCGCGAAGCCTGGGGCCTGACGCGGGGGTTCGACCTCTTCGATCTTTCCGCGATCCCGGAGCAAGGCCAGGGCGCCGCGAGCGACTCGACGACCACGAGCGCGCAGCTCACCGATGCCGCGCTCGGGCTACTGCTCAAGTACGCTGGAGCGCACCGATTCTTTCTTTGGGTGCACTACTTCGATCCGCACGAGCAGTACGTTCCGCACCCCGGAGCCCCCGACTTCGTCGATCCCGAGAGGCCATCCGGCTTTCGGATGCACGCCGCGTACGACGGGGAAGTATGGTTCACCGACAAGCACATCGGGCGCCTGCTCGACTACGCGCGGGCGCAGCCCTGGTGGGAGAATACGGTCGTCGCCGTCACGAGCGATCACGGCGAAGCGATGAACGAGCACGGGATCGCATTTCAGCACGGGTTCGAGCTCTGGGAGCCGCTCGTGCGCGTACCGCTCGTCGTCTACGTCCCGGGCCGCCGGCCGCACCACGTGCCCGTCAAACGCAGCGTCATCGACCTCGTCCCGACTCTGCTCGATCTCATGCGTGTCGACCGCCCGGGGCCGGGTGTGCTGTCCGGGCAAACGCTGATGTCGGACATCCTGGCCAATCCGGGCGACGAGTTCGAGGAACGCGACGTGTACCTCGATATGCCCGACGGACCGTTCACGCATATGAGACGCGGAATCATTCACGGCCCCACCCCTGGAATGAAGCTGGTTCACTCCGGCGGGCGCCAATATCAGCTATACGATTTGGCCGCGGACCCGGCCGAGCAAGAAGACCTCTCCGGCGAACCGGGCAAGGTCGGCCCGATGATCAAAGTCATGCAGGCCAAGCGGTCCGCGCTTCACGAGATTTACGTGAAGCCCGACGTTGTGCCTGGACCGTAAAGAGGCGCTCGTGCTGCTTTCCCGGGCGGGCGCGCTGCCATTCGGTGATACCCTGGTGAGCCGCCGTTGAACTCGTGGGTTGCTCGAGCCGTGCTTCCGGTCGCCGGCGCTGTGTTCGGCGCGGAGATCGTGGGTGTGTTCGAGGCCGCGCGGATGAGCGATCAAGCGCAGGTTCCGATCAGCGACCTGGCCAGTGGGGACGCCGGCGTGCTCGTGCCTCTGGCCACGCTCGTCGGGCTCGCCGTCGCGGCCGCCGCCGTCGCTTTGGGACTCGGCGAAAAGGGACGTCTCGCGAGGGCGTTGGCAGCGGTGCGAGGGCTGACCGCCGAAGCTCGCGCGCGCACGGCGGCCGCGGCGCTGATGGCGCCTGCGGCGATGCTCGCGTGGGGTCTGGTGTGCGCACACGGCGCCCGCGCGGCGCTCGGAGAGGAGGCCCCCGCGGTCGCCGGCGCGCAAATGGCATCGGTCTCCCTTGGAGGCCTTCTGCTGGTGGCCGCCGCGATGCTGGCGAGCGTTCCCGTCACGGCGCGCACGGTCACGACGGCGGTGGGGCCGGTCGTCGCCGGCGTGTGCGGAGTGTCGTTCGCCGTCGTGTGCTTCGCCGTCGGGGTTCGCCTCGGAGACGCGAGTGGCAACGGGCCGACGCCGCTCGCGATTCTCGGCGTGCTGACGCGCCGCGAACTGGATCTGTCACCAGTCTTCGCCGCACTCGCGATCGCCGCGTGCGCGGTCGCGGGACTGCAAGGCGCCGGGCGCGCCGGGATCCAGCGCGTGATCGTGGGAGCGGTGGTCGTCGTTCTCGGCTGGGCGCTGGTCCTCCGACAAGCGTATGCCCTCACCGAAGCGCCGGCCATCGCACGCGCGATCGAACTGGGCGCACCCCTCGGCCGCATCGGCTTGGCGCTGGCGCGGCGGGCGACCGACAGCGACCGCGATGGCGCATCGTTTCTCTTTGGCGGCGGCGATTGCGACGACGCCGATCCCCGACGCTCGCCCACGGCGGTCGACGTGCCCGGCAACGGAATCGACGAAGATTGTTCCGGCGCCGACCTCCCGGTTGCCCGCGCCGCCCCGCCGCCGCGACCCGCTCGATCCTCCGAGTCACCCGGCAATCTCAACCTCGTGCTCATCACGGTCGATACGTTGCGCATCGACCTTGGCTTCATGGGCTATCCGCGGCCCGTGTCGCCGAATCTGGACGCCCTCGCTGCCCGCGCAACGGTTTTCGAGCGTGCGTATTCGATGGCTTCGTACACGGGCAAGAGCGTCGGCCCGACGTTGATCGGCAAGTACCCGAGCGAGTGCATCCGCGACGGAGGACACTTCAACGTCTACGGCGCCGCGAACACCTTTCTCGCCGAGCGCCTTCAAAACGCGGGCTTTCACACGATGGGAGCGGCGTCCCACTGGTACTTCAAGCCGCGGTTCGGGCTCGCCCAGGGGATGGACTTGTGGGACTTGTCGGCCCTGCCCGAGGACTCTACCGCCGACTCCGATACGTCCGTCACGAGCGAGGTGCTGAGCGACACGGCGGTCGGCCTCTTGGCGGACCCGGACAATGTCGACAAGCGCTTCTTTCTTTGGGTCCACTACTTCGACCCTCACGCGCCGTACGTCCCGCACCCGGAAGCGCCCGATTTCCGCCCCGGGGCCAAGAGCTGGAACAAGGCCATGTACGACAGCGAAGTCTGGTACACCGATCGACAGATCGGTCGTCTCATCGATTTCATCGCCTCGCAGCCCTGGGGCGCGCGCACGGTGATCGTGCTCACGAGCGATCACGGCGAAGCGTTCGACGAACACGGGATGAGCTGGCACGGGGTCGATCTATGGGAGCCGCTCGTACGGGTACCGCTCGTCGTGTACGTGCCGGGCGTCAAAGCGCACCGCATCCCGGTCAAGCGAAGCTTGATCGACGTCGTGCCGACCGTCCTCGACCTGCTCGGCGTGCGGCGTCCGCCGCCTGGGCAGCTTTCCGGAGAGAGCTGCGCTCAAGAAATCGTCGCCCCCGACGAGGCAGCGATCGAAGAGCGCGATGTGCTGATCGACATGCCGGTCGGGCCACGCGTATCGCAACATCGGGCGTTCATCCACGGGCTCACCCCCGGCAAGAAACTACTTCACGAGGGCGGATCGCAGTATCTCGTGTTCGATCTGGAAAAGGATCCGGGAGAGCTCAACGACCTCTCGAAGTCGGGCGGCGAGCTGGCGGAATTGCTCGACGGATATCAGCAAAAACTCGCCACGCTGCGCGAAGTGCGCGTCGACAACGGCCTCTAGAGCCCGACGGCGGCCGCGCGTGCGCGCGGTCGGCGCCGAATGCGGCCGCCCAAAGGCGGGTTCGTCGCGTTCGGGCGCGGCAGGCTAACCATGGCGACACTTAAGGGCCCGACCTGATACGATCCACGCGGGATGGTGCCGTCCAATCCTGGCTCGGGAACGGAGGCGTCTCAGAAGGCGCGATCGGGGTACCGCACCCTGCCACCGCCGCAGTGGACAGGCCCCAGGGCAGCGGACGAGGCGCCGTCGACCGCGTCGCCGGCTCCGCTCGCACGTCGCGCCGGGGTGCGCGCCGAAGAAGCGTGGCTGCGCGCAAGGGTTCGGGAAGCACGCGCTGTCGGCGGCGCGACCCTCGCGGCCCACTGCAAGACGCTGGCGCGTTGGCTCGCGTCGCGCGACCGCGACCTCGACGAAGCCGTGGAGCTCGGCTCGACGGCCCTGAAAGCAGGAGAGGACATCGAACTGAGGCGGGAGCTTGCTGCCTGGCTCGAGAGCCTTGGGGAACCGGCGGCCGCCGCCGCGGTCCTCAAGCCAATCGCGTCTCTGCGCGACGTGGATTCCGGAGACGCGGCGGACGTCCTCGTCCGCGTCGGCATTCTCCGCGCGCGCGCCGGCGCGGCGGAGGCAGCAGCGACCGCGTTCGACGCCGCGCTCTCGGTCGACGGCACCGACGCGCTCGCCGGCGAGCTCCTGGGAGCGCTGTCGTCCTGGCAGCCGGGCGTTGTGCCGGCGTCGGCCGCAATCGAGGCGTACCTCGAGTCCGCACATCGCCGGGCGGCCCGCGGTCAAGACGACGCCGAGTTGCTGGACTTGTGGCGCGCCTTCGAGGCGGATCCGTCGAGCGACGTCGCCGCGCGGACGCTGGCCGCCGCGCTCGAACGGCGCGTACGACCATCGGCCGCCGATGAAGTTCTGCGGGTGCACGCGCAAGCGCTCGCGCCCTCCGACCCGCTCCGCGCCGCCTGCGTGCACGCTCGGAGGCGCACTTCGGCACTCGCGGCCCGCGAGCCGGTGCGAGCGTTCGCGGCGGCCATCGATGAAGGGCTCGCCGGCCAGGTCGACTGCGAGGGCGGCGAGGTCTTCGACGCGCTTCTCCAGGAGTTGGGCTTGCCCGAGGCCGTGGCGGCTCGCCTGGATGCGCGCGTCGGCGGCCCTCCTTTTTCGAGCGAGCGGGGCGCGCCGGGAGCCGACTCCGCGGCGGTCGCCTGGATTCGCGCGGCCGCCACGGGAGACGCGCGAGGGCAAGCCCTCTCGCTCGAGCGCCTGGCGTCCTCTCAGTCCGGGCCGGTCCGAGCCGCCTTCTTGGCCGCCGCGTCTGCTTGCCACCTCGCACTCGGCGAGGCAGCCATCGCTCGCATCGACGCCGAGCTCGCGACGCGGGCGGACCCCAGGAGCGCCCGGTCCGTGGCCGCGCTGGCAGACGCGGTCGGCGCGCTCGCCGGCGACACCCCTGGAGCCTCGACGGCCCTCGAGCGTGCCATCGCCGTGGTGGGGCCCCGTGCAGCGTGGTGCGTCGCGCTCGCCGATGCGCTCGACGCGCGAGGCGAGACGGACCTCGCGGCCGGCTGGAGTCAGCGGGGTGTAGCGATTCGCCCGGGCGAGCGCGGCGCCATCGAGTCGCTCTTGCAGCGCCTCTTGCGAGCCGAGGACTCGGGTCGGCTGAGGGACGCACTCGCGTGGTTGCTTGGCCATCCGCAACCCGCGGCTTGGGCCGCCCCGCCGTTCGCCCATGCGCTGACCGAACTCGCGCGCTTGGATTCCGAACGTGCCTCGGTGGTCGCGCGGCGCGCGCTCGAAGTCTTCGGCCCCAAGTCGTCGGTCTTGCGCGAGGCGATGCTCGCGGTCGCGGAGCGAACGTCCGATCATGCCTTTGCCGTAGCCATCCTCGAGCGAACGCTCTCCTGCCGCGAAGCCGAGGACGTGGATCGAGGAGCGCTCTTCGGCCGCCTCGCCAAAGTGCGGCTGCGGCTCGGCGACGACGAAGGCGTCGCTCGAATCACGTGGCGCGCCCTCGCCGAGGGGCTACCCGAACCGGGGGTGGACCCGTACGTCGTGTCCTCTCGCGGCACGACCCCCGATGCCGAGCTGTGGCGGTTGCGCGCCAACGCCGCGCGGCTGTCGGCAGCCGGGGACCGGGCGGCGGCAGCCCAGGCGTGCCGCGACCTCGGCGCCGCCGTCTGGGACCTTGCAGAGGATCGGGCCGGTGCCATCGATGCGTGGCTTGGCGCCGCGCGCATGACGCCGCGCGGATATGAAACACTGGCCTTCGACTTGGCGATCTTCGGTGGCGCAGCGTTCGCGTTCGACTACCTCGGTCGCGTCGCCGACGACGAGTCCGACGACTCGACCGCCACTTCCATCGCCACCGACGCGTCCCGCGCAGCCTTCGCCCTCGGCGAGGCGCGTGCCGCCTTCGACCTCGCGTCTCGCGGCGTCGCCAGGAGTCCCGCGTCGACCGAGGCTCTCGAGGCGGCTGAGATCGCGGCTCCGGGGGCCGGCGAAGACGCCGGTCTATCTGCCCTTTACGATCTCGTCGCGGCCAAGGCGATGGGGCGCTTCGGGCGTCGCGCGGCGCACTACCGCGCGGCGCGGCACTTCGAGCGGGCCGGGCTGCACACCGCTGCGCTGAAGCACGCCGCCCAGGCCTTCCTCGCCGTGCCGGCGGAAGGACCCACGCTCCAGTCTCTCTCCCGCACGGCGGAGCGCGCCGGCGACCGGCTCCTCGCGGTGCGCACCGTCGAGCAGGTCGCGGAGCGCGAGGACAACGCCATCGCCCGCGCTGGCTGGCTCCGGCGCGCGGCGAGCATCGCCGGCGGCGGCGAAGACGGGGTCAGGCGAAAGGTCGACATCCTCCTCCGTGCCTTCTCGACGTCGCCCAGCCTTACGGCGTTCGGGCTGCTCGCCGCGGCCTCGCGCGAGCTATTGCGGTTCGGACCCGAAGAGCGCGACGGGCTCGAGCTGCGTCTCGTTCATGCAGCACGCGCGAACGACGCGCAGCTCGAGGGGCCGGAGGGGGCGCAGGTGGCCATCGCCTTCGCGGTGACGTTGCTCGACCTGTTCGCGGACTCGGAGGGTGCGCTTGCGCTCGTGGAGCGCGCTTTCGCGTGCGACCCAGACGTCGACGAGTTCGCTCAGCTGGCGCCTTGGGCCCCGATGCTCGCCCAGGCGGAAGGCGCGAGGAGTCGGGTGGCCGCGCTCGTGGAATCGGCCGAGGACCCTTACGCGAGCGCGGGCGTATCCGCGCTGCGCCTGCTCGCAGCGATGGCCGCGTCCGCCGGCGACGATTCGTCGCGGGCCCGGGCGTCGATCGCCGCCGCGCTTCGCGCGCCCGAAGACGACGCTCTGGTGATCGAAGCCGACGATGCGTTGCGAACGCTCGCGCGTTCGGGGATGCCTTTGCCCGACCTGGACGCGCGCGTCGCCGAGAGCATCGGACCACACCGGCGGGCAGCCGCTCTCGCGGGTGCCGCCCGCTCGCGCGTGGCGGCGGGCGGGTTCGGGGACGCAGCAGCGCTGTTCGAGCGGGCCGTGGAACTGCTCGGGCCCAGTGAAAGCTCCGAGGTCGAACGCGAGCTTCGGGCGGCTTTGGACGCGGCCGGACGGGGGAGTGAAATCGAGGCACGCGCGCTGCGCGCGGCAACCGCCGTATCAGGGGCGCCTCCGGCCCGCGCCGACGCTTGGACGCAGGTCGCCGAGCTGCGGGAAAAGCGTGGGAACGTCGCCGAAGCAGGAGCGGCGCTGCGCGAAGCGTGCCGGCTCGACCCCGAACCGCTGGCGCGATGGAGTACGCTCGAGCGCGTGGCGGAGTTGGCCGGAGACGACGAAGCGCGCGTCGAAGCGCTCGAACGCATCCTGGACCGCGTCGGCGACGACGGGCGGGCCAACGTCCTCAAAAGACTTGCGGACGCGCGTGAACGTAGCGGAGATCTCGAGGCGGCCGAGCGAACCTGGCGGCGCGTCCTCGAGCTCGATTCGCAGGACGAACACGTCGACCAGGCGATTCAGTCGCTCATCGTGGCCCGCGGCGACTACGAGACGCTCGCGGAGCACCTTGCGAAACGCGCCGCGCGGCTGAGCGCTCGGCCCGACGGTCGCGAGCTGCTGCGGGCGGTGCGCCTGCGTCGGGCCGCCATTCTCGAACAACGTCTGGGGCGAACGGCGGACGCGTGTGCCGAGCTGGAGCTGCTCCTGCAGGAGTGGCCCGATAGCGTGGTCGCCATTCGCTACCTGGCGGACCTCTTCGACCGCCAGGCGAACTTCGTGCGCTCGGTGCCGCTCTGGCGCCAGGCGGCGGCCCTCGAGGACAGCGACAGCGTCGAGCTCCGCGCCGCGCGCGCCTCACACGCCGCCGGGGACCTCGTTGCCGCCCACGAGCACGCCGGAAGAGTGCTCACCCGGATTCCGGCGATCGACAGCTCGGCGCCCGCGTCCCGGCGCTGGGGGGAGCGGGTGGACGAAGCCCTGGCGCTCCGGATCGAAGCGGCGCGCGCGCTCGGCGCGGACGCAGATCTGGGCGACGCACTCGACGCGATGGCTTTGAAGCCCAGCCACGATGTCTCCACGCGGGCGGAACTCCTTCTGGAGTCCGCGCGGGCAGCGGCGCGGGCGGGCGATCTATCGCGCGCGCTCGATCGTGCCAAGCGCGCCGCCGAGGCGATGCCCGACCTGGCGGCGCCGCAGCTCCTGTCGCGCGCGCTGGAATACCGGATGCGGGGAGCCGGCGATCCCATCGAAGCGCGCACGACCATCGAAGATCTGAACCGGATCGGAGAACCGCTTGCAAAGGACGACGCTGCGCTGCGCGCCTTTCTGCTTGCCGAGGCGCTCGACGTCATCCAAGGCGGCGGGGCAGGGCTGCGTCAGATCGAAACGACGCGGGGGGCCATCGGCGACCACGCGCTCCTCGCGCTGGGCGTCGCCGAGCGTCTCGCCGCTCAGGGACAATACGAAGCGGCGACGGAGGCGTACGGGCAAGCGTTGCCCGGTCCGCTGCTCGAGCTACGGCGTGGGGGCTTCGTCGCTCTGGCCGCCGCCGAAGTGGCGCTGCAGGCGGGCCGCCACGCGGACGCCGTTTCCTTCATCGAGGTGGCCGAGAAGCACGAGGAAGCGCGCGCGGGCGCGGAGGCGCTGCGCGAACGGCTTCGGACGCCGCCGCCTTCCGTAGGAGCCGCGGCGGACGTGCGGCTCTACGACCTCGAGGCGGCCGTGCACCAAGCGGCAAGCCAGGCCGCGCGCGCACAAGCCCGTCTCGCTCTGGCGCGTGGCCGTCTCGATTTTGGCGACGCGCGCGGCGCCGAGCTGCTGCTCTGGGACGCGCTCGCCGACGGCCTCACCGAGGCGGGCGACTTGCTCGCGCCGCTCCTCGCTTCATCGCCCGACCGTGCGCCGGAGCTCGTGCGGGTACGATGGCAACAAGTGGCGCTCGAGCCCGGGGACGTGGAGCGACTAGACTCACTCCGCGCCGCCGCCCTCGCGGACGACGATCGGGTCCACGCGCGCGCGATCGAGCACGTCCTGCGAGCGTTCGAGGGGGCGGCCGCCGCCCTAGACCCGCCGCCGCTCATGGCGCAACCCGAGCAACCCGGCATCCTCGCGCTGCTCTCGCGGCCTTCTTTGGATGCGGCCGGCGAGGCGCTCGCGTTGCTTTGGGAAGGCGCGATGCAGCTCTTCGTCCGCGATGCGGCCAGCTACGGCATCACAGGGGTCGAGCGGGTCGAGCCAGGGCCGGCGTCCGCCATCTCGCGAATCTACGAGGCGGCGGTGCGCGTCCTCGACGTCCCGCGCGTCCCGCTGTTCGTGATTCGGTCGCAGGCCACGCCCGTTCATTCGCGCGCCGCGCTGCTGTCGCCGCCGTCGGTGATCTTGGCCGGCGACGTGCAGCTCGAGACGGCGGCGCTGCGGTTCGAGCTCGGTCGCGGCTTGTCGGCAGCGCTCCCCCATCATGTCCTCCGGCAAGCCCTCCCGGAGGTCGAGGGCCGGGCCGTCGTCGAGGCGCTGCGGACGGCGTTCGGGACGCCGGAGCTCGGCCGGCAAGTCGACACTCGAGTAGCGCGCCTGGCGGAGTCGTTCTGGCAGATTATCCCGGCAAGCGCGCAACGCAGGCTTCAGGAGCTGCTTCGCACCGCGACCCTTTTCGATCGCGACGAGCTCCTGGAGGCCTCACTCCAAAGCGGGCGGCGCATCGGGATGTTTCTCGCCGGAGACTTCGCTTGTGCCGCCCGAATTCTGCTTGCGGAGTCCGCAGTGCGCGACGTTGCCGCCGCGATGCCTCCGTCGCTCGAGAACTTGCGCGAGCTATGCCTGGCCGTGCCCGCCCTCGCGGATCTCTTACGACTCGCGGTCCGTTCGGAGTACGCGGATGCGCGGTGGCATTCCCCCGGGTCTGCGTCGCCGCGCCGTGCGTTATCCTCGGGGCGCTTCAACCCCTTTTGAGACGATGCGTTCGTGGTTGCGTTCCATCTGCCTGGCCGCGGCCGGGTTCGGCTGCGCCGGATTGGCGCTCTGCGGCGGGTCGTGTGTCATCGCGCCACCGCCGGAATTGCCGCCTCTCGTCCACCGTCCGCCGCGCATCTTGCACGATTCGGTGGTACCGCCCGAGGGTGTGCCCCTGCCTTTTTGGCCGGGGCCGCCCAGCGCGACAGGGCCCGGCGTGCTGCTCGTACCCTTGGTGGTCGAAGACCCGCCGTACGACTACCGAGTCTTCGTCGATTACCCGCAGACGATCGACCCGCTCGGCCCTCTGGCCCCGCCTCCTCAAGCCGTGGATGGCGGCACTGTCCTGTCGATTTCCATCGACCCGGACGAACCGAATCATCCGATCGACCTGCGGGGCTGCCATGTCATCAGGGTCGTCGTCGCGCACAGCTTTTTGTCGAACAACACCCCCGATTCCCTCGGTGGAGACAGCGTTTCCTGGCCGTACTATCCATCGGCAAGCGCGCCCTTCACATGCGCCTTCATCGATGCAGGGCCTGCTCCCCTCGATGGATTCGTGGAGGCGTTGCCCGTTGCCCCTCTGTCGGAGGGAGGCGACCCATGACGCCGAGCACGGCGCGGCGCCGCGCGCGGGTGGTTGCGTTCGGTGTCGGCGCCGCCGTGGCCTGCACGCCGATCGCCCAGCCGGCGCCTTCGACGGTGCCGAGGAACGCGTGCCCTGAATACCCGTGCGCGGCGTATGCCCAAGACGCGGGAGCGGCCTGCGCAGCCGGCGCGTGCGTCGACACGGCGCCGCCCCCGCCCAGCAGTCGCCTCGTGCTCCTCGTCGCCGTGCCGACGGACGCGCACGTGGCACCGGGCGTCACGTTTGCTTTGTCTGCCGATCAAGCTTCCAACGCAGGCGTGACGGTTCTGCAGGCGAGCCTGAACTCCGGCAGGTACCTCGTGACACCGACGACCATCGCCGACCTGCAGACGAACACGGGCGTGACACTCACCGATACGTCGCTGCCCGTGCACGTGACGTATCGGCCGCTCTGGCCGCAGGGCTCGCCGTCCCCCACGCCGGGCCCCGATGCTGGAGCACCCCTGACCGATGCGGTAGGCCTCGGCTTGGCCCTCTATCCCATCGAAGCGGAGGCCGTACCAGCCAGCGGCTTTTTATCGGGCCCCTTCGGAAGCCCGGACGTGGGGTTCACGACCTATGTTCAAGCGAGCGTCGACTACGAACGGACCCTCACGCCGGACCCGCCGTGGGACCAGACGTTCCCGCCAGACGTCAGCCGTGTCGCCTTCGTCGCCGGAACGGTCACCGAGGGCCAGCTACAAGACGAATACGCACCCGATCTCACGAGAAAGACCGAGGCGCTCACGGCGACGATTCCCACGTTCGATCTGTCGCGCGCCGATGGTCAGACGCTCGACGGCTGGACCGCCTACTTGCGCGATGCCACGACCAAACGCCCGATTTCTCCGATCAAGCCCCTCAGCGGCACATCGACGCCCGATGGCGGGCTCGTCTTGCCAACGAGTCACCACCCCCACCCGCAGGACGCACTCACGAACGCCGAGCTCGTCATGGCTCCGGGCGCCGGCCAGAGCCTCGCCACGGCGGCATTCCCTGCCGTGGCCATTCTTCCGCGCGCGGAGAAGTACCCGTTCGTTCCGGACCCCGTCACGGTTCAAGGCAGCATCGAATCGGCAGACGGAAACGCTGTCGTGGCCGACGTCGTGTTCGAGGCGACAGGAATCTACGCGCTCGCCCCCGCGGCTGCCGCGGCCCAGGAGGACGCGGGTGCTCCCACGGAGGGTGGGCCGGAGGCGGGCGCAGAGGCCGGCGTGCAATTTCCGCTTCAGACGCAGGGTTTCGAGTACGCCGCGCGCACGCGTGCGCAATCGGATGGCGGGGCATCCACGTACACGATCGATTTGCCCCGCGGCGTGTACCGGATCTCGGTCCGCCCGCCCGACGTGTCCTCGTCCGGCGTAGACGCAGGGCCGCGGTCGCAAGCGGTCGCGGTCGTCGAGGCGTTCGACACGGGCCAGAGCACAGACCCGATCCAAGGTCCGCCGGTCGCACTCCAACTCGCGCCGATCACCGCGGGAACGGCGGTCATCGCCGACGGACGCCCGCTCTGCGGTGCGACGGTCGAGGCTCTCCCCGTCCACTGCGCGAGGCCGACGGGCGGCGAAGCGGGAAGTCCGCTTCCGGACACGGCTGCGTGCATGCCTCGCTACGCGGCCGGGCAGACGTCGACTCCCGACGGTTCGTTTGTCCTCGCGCTCGACCCGGGCGAGTACCTCCTCCGTGTGGAGCCGGTGGACGGGACGAGCCTGCCTTGGGTAACCCAAGCGGTCTCCGTCCCCACGTCGGCCCCGATCTTCGTCCGCATTCCGGCGCCGGTGCGCCGAGGGCTTCAGCTGTTCGGGCAAGACGGCGTCGCCATTACGAATGCTCTCGTCCGCATGTTCACGATACGCCCGTCGGGTCCCGCGATAGAGTTGGGTCGTGCGGTGACCGATGCCTCCGGGCGGTTCGAGATGTACATCGACCCTGCAGCGGAGTAGCTGCCGACACCACGCTCAACCCACCGGCAAGCTTTCCATTGCGCCGCGATAGAGCGCCGCCTCGTCCAGCCGGCCGCCCGCCTCGGCTTGGGCCGCAAGACGGGCGAGAACGGACCGCGCCTGCGGGGCGAGCTTCGCGCGGCGCTCTGCGCCCGCGTCCTCGATGCGGGCGCTTACGAGCGCAAGGAGCTCGTGCCCACGACCGAGCCGCTCGAGCAGCGTGGCCAGCTCGTCGGCGGTCGCATCGTCCGCGGGGTTCGCTTGCAAACGGCGCGTCAGCTCTTCGGCGCGCGCCTCCGCCCGGACGTCTTCGTCCGTGGTCGGGGCCTCCTCCGGCGCGAGGGCGAGATCGAGATCGAACGACCGCTCCGTCGTGCTCGACCGATGCACTGCGGAGCCCTCTTCGACGTCCGGGAATGGGACCCGGTCGCTGACCGGGGCGCGAGCCTCGCGCTCCCCATCGACGACGACGGCGCCCATCTCCCGATAGGCCCGGCGAAGCTCCGTGTCGTGCGGACGGAGGGCCAACGCGGCGGCCAGGTATCGCTGCACGGCGAGCGGATCGTGCAAACGCGACCGATGCAAGTCCGCGGCCTCGACGAGGAGCTCGACGACGGTCGGCGCTTTCTGCCCGATTGCCTCGGCGGACCGCCGTCGCTTCGTGGCATCGGCCTGCGCGACGGGCATGGCGAACGACGCGGCGAGCTCTCGCATCCGAGCGAAGGCGAGGGCCGCGCCAGCCACATCGCCGAGACGCGCGCGCCATCGTCCCTCCAGTCCCCGTGCGACGGGCCCCTCGTCGACATCGGCGGCGATGGCCGAAACCCGTGCGATCGCAGTCGGCAAATCATCGAGCCCCTCGGCCAGAGCGCGTGCCAGGTCGAGCAAGATGGGCGCGGTCGTGCCGCCGTTTGCACCCCGGGCCTCGGCGACTTCGACGGCGCGCGCGAGAACGGCCACGCCTCGCGCGGCTCGACCCTCAGCGACGAGTGCGGCGCCGAGCCCTGCGAGCGCCTCTGGTTCGTCCGGGGCGTACCGCAATGCGCGCTCGAACAGCAGTACGGCCTTGGCGCCGAGCCCGGCGGATTGCCAAGTTCGACCCGCTCCCAGCCAAACCGCGTGCTTCGCGCGACCCCCGCGAGCCTGGGCCTCGAGATGCTCTACGTCGGCGAGCGCGTCCTCGAGTCGTCCGAGTTCGACCCGCCGCGTGACGCGCGCACGCCGACAAGTGGTCGATCTCGGTGAACGCGCGATCGCTCGATCCAGCCAGCGCGATGCCTCCTCGGGGTCGGCGACCAAATGGGCGGCGAGCTCGAAGGCGCGCGCGCCGATGGCGGGCGCCGGGTCGGTGGCGCCGGTGCGTTCGAGGCTGGCCAGCGCCGCATCGATGTCGCCGATGTCCGCGAGAAGCTCTCCAGGAGCCGTGCCGAGGTGGGCATCCGCCGCTCCGCTGCACTGCCGCGCCTCTGCAAGCATCGCCAGCGCCGCCTCGGCCCGCCCCGGCGTCCGTGCGTCAATCTCGAGGATGCGGCGCGCAACTTCCACATGGCGCGGAGCGCGTTCGAGAACGCCGAGATAGAGTGCCCGGGCCCTCTCCAAATCGCCGGCGACCAGCGAGTCGTCGCCCTCCCGGAGCAGCGCCGCGATTTCGTGCATTCGCACGGCTTCGTCGGTGGGTGCCGCCGACAGGGCGTCGCGCGCGGCATACAGAATCCACGACTCGGCATTGGAGGCAATCGATGTCCAGCGTACGCCCTCGGACGCCGGTACTCGCGCGCCGGCCTCCGGGAGAAGCGCCCGCGCCAGCCTTTCCGCGCCGCTTCGAACTACGAACGCGGCTCCCTCACGCCTGGAATGACCCGCGAAGATCGCGTGCAAGCAACCGATGGCGAGCGCCGTGGCCGGGGCCGGCAGGTCTGTTCCGCGTGCGCGCCGCACGAGAAAGATCAGGTCGCCGCTCTCCGCGAGGACGTCCGCATCGAAGGCGAGGACGGGCGCGCGATTGACTCCGATTCGTTCGTCGTCCACGTCGACCGCCTGCGTCACGCAGAAGCTCGCACCCGCGGAGCGAACCCCGACCCAAACTTCGGGAGAGCGCGTGCCGACGAGACCGCGAAGGCGCGGCGCCGCGTAGCGCTCGAGAGAGCGCGACGAGATTTCGATTTGAATGGTTTGCAGCGAGCCGCGACGATGCCGAAACCGCTGAACCCCGCCCGACACGTCGACGGGAAAGCGAATCCCCGGAAAGGTGGCGGTGAGCTCCGTGACAGTGACGCACCCGACCGCGACGGAGCGCGCCAATTCTAGGCCCACCCCCTCGCGCCCGATCGCCATGCGGAGCGCCACCTCCTCACGGTTTCGACCTTGTTTCGGCGTGATTCGCCCAGGGCGGCCGGCATGCAGCGGGTGCGCGGCGGCGGGCGCACGGACCCCGCGATGCGGCAAATCGGCGGGGATCCTCGGGCGAATCGGCATCGGTGACCCTGGATCGAATCGTACCAAGCCGCCCGCGGCGACGCGACTTTGCGCCGAATGGGGGCTCGGGCGCCCCGCCGCCACCTTGACCCCTGCAAACGCGCATGTATCAAAGTCATCGGTGGACGCGCATCGTCGATGATCTCGAAAGACACGATCTCGCTCGTGCGCGACCGAAGCGATTTGATCGCGGTGGTCTCGGAGAGCGTTCCGTCCCTCAAAAGACGTGGTCGGCGCTTCCTTGGCCTTTGCCCGTTCCATCAGGAAAAGACGCCGAGCTTCAACGTGAACCCCGACTCCGGCCTCTACTACTGCTTCGGGTGCAAGGAGACCGGTGACGTGTTTCGTTTCCTCGAGCGCGTAGAAGGCTACACGTTCGTGGAGGCAGTGAAGTCGCTCGCCGAGCGCGCGGGGATCGCGATCGTCGAAGAACAATCCGCGGCGCCGAGCGACTCCGACCGCCTCAAGAGGGAGCGAGAGGCTCTCTTCGCCGTCATGCAGATGGCGGCCGGCTGGTTCGAGAAGCAGCTGGAGGAGCACCCTCTGCGACACCACGCGGTCGGCGAGCTCCAAAGAAGGGGCCTGGAGCCCGCGAGCGACGCGGTGCAAGCGTTCCGAATTGGATACGCTCCGCCCGCCTGGGACGGGCTGGCGTCTTTTCTGAAGATGCAGGGTGTGTCGCCGGCGGTGGCCGAGAGTGTCGGCTTGCTCGTTCCGCGCTCGAGCGGGGCCGGGTATTACGACCGTTTCCGTCACCGGTTGATGTTCGCCGTGGTGGACGTCCACGGGCGCGTGGTGGCCTTCAGCGGCCGCGCGCTGCCGCCGATCGACGAGGAGGAATCCTTGGAGACCGGCGCCCCTCGAGACAGAGCTGGGTCGGCGCCGCGCGATCCGCCGCCGAAGTACATCAATTCGCCCGAGAGTCCGATCTACACCAAGGGCAGCCACATTTTCGGCCTCTGGCAAGCGCGCCATGCCATTCGGAGGGCCGAACACGCGATCGTCGTCGAAGGCAACTTCGACGTGGTCAGCTTACACGCTCGTGGCCTGGAAAACGTGGTCGCCCCGTTGGGTACGGCGTTCACCGTCGACCAGGCGAAGCTCCTGCGTCGCTTCGCCGTACAGATAACGCTCCTCTTCGACGCTGACGCGGCGGGTCGCAAGGCGGCGCGTGCGGCCGAGGGGCCGTGCGAGGAGGCCGGGCTCGACGCCAGAGTCGCCCTCTTGCCCGACAAGACCGACCCGGACGAGTTCGTGCGAACCAAGGGAGACCTTGCGCTGCGACACGTCCTCTCGCAAGCAAGGGGACTCTTCGAGTATCTGATCGACGTCGAGCTCGATCCGACGTTCAACGCGGCGGACATGGTCGAACGGGCCGCGCGCGCGACGAGGGTGGCCACGATCATCGAGCGACAGAAGGACCCGATCGTCCGTGGAATGCTCGAAGCCTACGCCGATTACGCGGCGAGTCGTCTCGATCTGGTACGCTCCGCGCCCAATGCCTGGGGTGCGCTCAGGCGACGAGTCATGGCCGCATCGAGATCCGCCAACGCCCAAGTGCAGGTGTACGCGCGGCCGAGACCCTCCGAGGCGCGAATTCGACCCCGTCGCCCCGGGCTCGACGAGCGCAAGGCAATCATCGGCGCCCTCCTCGATTTTCCCGTGCTTCTGGATGATTCTCAGATTCAGGGAGTTCTCGACCTCCTCGAGGGGGAGTCGGCACGGATCGTGGCGGCTATCGGGCAGTCGATGCGCTTGAACGTGGCGGGCGAAAAAGTCTTGGACAGTTCCGAATTCCTTGCGCAAATGCCTCCGGCGATCCAAGCCTTCGCGTCCGCGCGTTTGGCCGCACCCGTACACGACACGATCGACGAGGCGCGTGCCACAGTGAGCGCGAACGAGAAAAAGCTCCGAGACAGCAACATCGCGCGAGAGGCAAACGAGATTGTCCGTGAGCAGCATCGGATCGTCGGCGACTGGGACACGGAGCTCGAGCTCGCGCGACATGCGGACTCGATCGTTCGCGAGCGACAAGGCCTGACGGGAACACGAGTCTTGGGCGCATCGCTAGGCGCCCGAGCACGATTGGGGCAGAAGCACCGAGGGAGCGATGGCGACGAAGAATCGTGATCGGAAGGAAGTCCAGCAGCTCATCGAGATGGGCAAGTCGAAAGGCTTTCTCACCTACGACGAGGTAAACGATGCCTTGCCGGCCGATATCGTGGCCGATCAGATGGACGACGTGCTGGGTGTACTCGGCGACGAAGACATCGAGATCGTCGACGCGGCCACCCAGGTGAAGATCGCGCCCAAGCGCCTCGCGGACGAGCAGGCGGAGCAAAAGGCTCCCCGCGAGCGCGAGACATCGTCGCCGCCTTCGAAGAACGAGGAGGAGCTCGACGGCTACTACTCGAAGAGCAACGACCCGGTGCGGATGTACTTGCGCAAGATGGGGAGCGTGTCGCTCCTCACGCGCGAAGGCGAGGTGGAGATCGCCAAGCGTATCGAAACCGGCGAGCACATGGTGCTCTCCGCGATTTTGAACTCGCCGGTGGCTGTGCGCGAGATCATCGATCTCGGCGACAAGCTCCGAAAGCACAAGATCCGCGTCAAAGACATCATTCGGGACGCCGACGACGAGAACGCGGAGTTCGACGAAGAAGAGGCCGATCGCCGCATTCTGCGCCTGATCGACAAGGTCAAGCATCTCGAGAAGGTCGCGCAGGACCTCAAAGAGAATCTGGCGGCGTGCGCGCCGTCCCGCAGAAAGGCGGTTGACGCGGAGATAGACGCCAACCGCCAAAAGATGGTCGAAACGCTCGAGGAGATGCGCCTCAACAAGAAGACGATCGACAAGGTCGTCGTGAAGCTCCGCTCGCTCATCCAGAAGATCGAGCGCGCCGAAAGCAGCATCCTCGACTTGGCGAAGCGCGCGGGAGTCGAGGTCGACCAGCTTCGTAAGGAAGCGCGCCAGTCGCGAGCCGACGTGAACGCGGAGCGCAAGTACCGGCGCAAGTACGGAATCTCGCCCGACGACGTGCTCGGAGCCCACTCGGCCGCTCAAAAGAATCTCAAGAAAGTGGAAGAAGAGCTGCAGCTGGACCTGAAAGAGCTGCGCGGAAGCTACGAAGATATCCGGGAAGGCGAGCGTATTGCCGACAAGGCGAAAGCGGAGCTCGTCGAGGCGAACTTGCGTTTGGTCGTCAGCATCGCCAAAAAGTACACGAACCGTGGACTTCAGTTTCTCGACCTGATTCAGGAGGGAAACATCGGCCTCATGAAGGCGGTCGACAAGTTCGAGTACAAGCGCGGCTACAAGTTTTCGACGTACGCGACCTGGTGGATCCGGCAGGCCATCACGCGCGCCATCGCCGATCAGGCGCGCACCATTCGCATCCCGGTCCACATGATCGAAACGATCAACAAACTCATCCGAACCAGCCGATACCTCGTGCAAGAGTACGGCCGCGAGCCGACTCCCGAGGAGATCGCCGAAAAGATGGAGCTGCCGCTCGACAAAGTTCGAAAGGTGCTCAAGATCGCGAAAGAGCCGATCAGCCTCGAGACTCCGATCGGCGAAGAGGAAGACTCGCACCTCGGCGACTTCATCGAAGACAAGAGCGTCGTGTCGCCCGCCGAAGCCGTCATCAACATGAACCTCGCCGAGCAGACGCGTAAGGTGCTGAAGACGCTGACTCCGCGCGAAGAAAAAGTGTTGAGGATGCGTTTTGGAATTGGTGAGAAGAGCGACCACACTCTGGAAGAGGTGGGACAAGACTTCGAAGTGACGCGCGAACGAATCCGGCAGATCGAGGCGAAGGCCTTGCGCAAGCTGCGTCACCCGTCGCGCAGCAAGCAACTCAAGAGCTTCATCGAGAGCTGACCGATTTCCGAGCGCGATGATAGAAGGGCGGGCTTGGCCGGTGGGCTGCAGCGCACCGTCGTGCTCCTCGCCTTGGGGTCTCTCGGATGCGAGCGTGGCTGCGCGCGGAGTTGGCTGCGCGACCATGGGGTAGGGGGGCCGACCGCGACGAGCACACCGGGGCACGTCCCGGTCGCCGGGATCGACTGTCCGGACGGGATCGCTCGCTGCACCGAGGGGACGGTGGAGACTTCGCGACTGGCGCGCATCGGTCAGCCCTGCCGCGGACCGGAGACGGCATGCTCGTGCCCGTGGGACCGTGTCGGAGACTGCGCACGCGGCTGCGTGGCGGACGGGCTCGAAGTCGTGATGGACCGGTCGCAAGCCACCAGGCAATTGTGCTTGCCGGACCCGACCGCCACCGCTTCCCGGATGCGAGGGCAGTCTGCGGACGATGCGGGACCGCCGGCGGCCACCTGCGAGGAGGGCCAGCTCTACCGGTGCGCCAATGGGTTCGTCGTCGATTGCAGCGCGCACGCGGTCCTCGGTTCGTGCACGCGCGGCTGCTTCACGGAAGGCGCGTCGATCGGCGAGGTCGCGCGGGAGGAGACCGTTTCGCGCGTAGCGGCCTTCGCCATCCTTTGTTCGCGTTGATGCATACGTCGCTTCTCTGACAGCGGAGTCGGCCTCGCTGCGGCGCCCGCAAAATGGCGCAGCGCGCCGCAACCAATGGCCTCTCCAGGCGAGACGGCCAATCGGCATTTTCTCCCGATCTCTTGCCGTATCGCTCGGTCGGCGACGGCGCCGAATGATCGGCGCACTGTTTGCTTCAGTGCATTGCGGGCTCCCTGCGGGGCCCATCGGATAGAGAAGAACGACCCCGAAGTCCTTTGACGCGCCGAACCGAAGGTGCCGGAGGACGGGGGCCGAACGGTATGCGCGTGTGCCACGCACGCGCGCGGCAGGTATTTCATGCGTCGCAGTCGGGCATTGGTCGTATTCGGAGGGTTTCTCACGGTGACGGCAGTGGGCACCGTCAGCGCCCATTCGCGGGCCGCGGGGCGAAGCGGGCAGTCGGATATTCGGCAGGCAGGGGTTTGGTCTCCGAGCGTAGCTGCGCACGGTCTGGAGCTCTTGCCGACGCAGTCGACGACCGGTTCCGAGGAGCCTCTGCCGTCGCGTGCAAATCACGCGACGGCGGCCCTGTTCGGCAGTTTCAGGCGACCGGTCGCCCCGCCGACCGCGACGCCGAGCGAAGACGAATGTCCCCCCGACATGGTCGCCGTCGAAGGAGACTACTGCCCTAGCGTTGCTCAAACGTGCCTTCGCTGGCTCGATCCCGAAACGAAGTTGCAATGCGCCCAGTTCGACCGCGCGTCCGCGGTCGGCAGCTGCCCGATGCCGACTCAGCACAAGCGCTTTTGCGTCGATCGATATGAGTGGCCGAACAAAGCCGGCACGCTACCGCAGTACATGGCCAGCTGGACCGAAGCGAAGGCCTCCTGCGAGGGCATCGGCAAGCGGTTGTGCTCCGATACGGAGTGGACGCTTGCGTGCGAGGGTCCCGAGCGAAAGCCCTATCCGTACGGCGACGGCTACGTTCGCGACGACCGCGCGTGCAACATCGACAAGCCGTACATTTGGCCGCACCCAGAGAAGATCTTCGAATCGAAGACCCAGGACGGGGAGCTCGCTCGCCTCGACCAGCGCGAGCCGAGCGGGTATCGCAAAAGTTGTGTCAGTCCTTACGGCGTGCACGACATGGTCGGAAACGTCGACGAGTGGGTGGTCAACGAGTCGCAGGCGGGTAAGCCGTTCCGGAGTGGACTAAAAGGCGGCTACTGGGGGCCGGTTCGCACGCGGTGCCGACCCATGACGACAGCGCACGACGAGACCTTTCGATACTACCAGATTGGGTTTCGATGCTGCGGAGCCGCTCACGACGCCGAAACAGGCGAGACGCCCATCGTCGAGAGGTAGGCACAGTCGCCGTCAGTTCTCGGCGCCGTCGGCGCCAGCATCGGGCGGGGGGGGGGCCGGGGGCCTCGTGTGCGCCGGGGCGTCGCCGTATTCGCCCCGCATTTTGGCGGCGAGCGCGTCGAGCAGCACCTGCTCGTGATAGTGAGGCATTCGAGGCAGCTGGGCCAGAACGGTCACGGGCCCGTCGGCGCCCGGCCGGCGGACGAGCTCAATCGAGCCGGGAGTGGCCTTTCCGCTCTCCGGGGACCTGTACTCGAAGAGGATATAGCCACCGGCGTCGTCCTTCTCGCTCACCTTCCAGCCATTGTCGACCCGCACCAAACGCACCGCCGCGTTCCACGTGCGTTCGTAGCCATACGGTGACTCGTAGGTCGACTTCGCTCTCGCGACGACCACCGCGAACGCAAGTGCGACAGCAAGCCCGACGCCCGAGGCCCGTGCGGAATGCATGCCTCATGCGCTTATCGAAGCGCACGGGCATGGGCCAAGTTTCTGAACCCCGCGGCGTTCCGTGCCGAGAAGGCCCGTCAGGCGGCGTCGGCGGGGGCGCTGACAATCCCCTCGGCCTCTTCGAGCGCCCGCAGTCCCCCTCGAAGGCCTCGCCCCTCGCCTTGGTCGTAGAGTCCCCAGACCGCGAACCCCAGCTGAAGCACGACCTGGAGCGCGTAGAGCAAGAACACGTAGGCCGCCCCTGCGCCGATTACGACGTTCGTCGGGTAGTACATGGTCATGCCCGCATAGAGCCCCGCCTGAAAAACACCGAGGAGACCGGGAGGGCCGGGGATGAGGATTGCGCACCCGAGCATACCCATCAGCCCGCAGGCTTCGCCAAAGGTGGGGGACGAGCCATCGACGTGCACGACGCCGCAGGCCCACGCCAGCCCCCACATCCCGAGCACGTTGAAGCCCCAATAGAGGGTGGTTTCGAAGAAAAAGCCGAGCGCGTCGTTGGCGCGACCGAAAACGTGTAGTCCGTCTGCGGCCTTCTCCGGTATCGTGGCGAGCTTATTTGCGAGATTGACGGAGACTTTGCCGAAGACGGCGAGGGTCGTTCGGTGGGCCCAGGATCGCGCGAAGTAGAAGACCGCCGTCGTTGCGAAGAGAGCACAGAAGAGCCCCAGCATGGCGTATCCGCTCATGCGCACGTGCGCGACCGTCACGGGGATCCCGACGACCTTGTCGGGCAATGGGTGCACCGTGGGGACGAAGACGAGCGCAATCGCGAGCACGATGCTCAGGTAGAGACCGTCGATGATGCGCTCGGCGACGACCGAGCTCGTCGCCGCCGTTAGCGTGATGTCTCGTGAGCCGCCACGACGCTGACTCGGCTTCGTCCGGATCATGTACGGGCGAACGATCTCGCCGATTCGGAACGGCATCACCAGGATCGCCCCGAACCCCACGCACGAAACGGCGAATAGGCGCCGCTTGGGGACCTCCGCGATCGAGCGCAGGAGAAAGCGCCAGCGCACGCTGCGAAACCAGGCCATCGCGAAATATAGCGGTACGTAGAGCGGCAGAAGCCACCACTGAACGCTCTTGAAGTCGCCCCCTTCCGGTACGAACTTCAGACCGCCCTTTCGGATGGTGTAATAGAGCACCCCGGTGATGACGACGGACGCCGCGAGGGCGAGGGCGTGACGCCGGATGAACGTGCGAGGGGGCGCCGGCGAGGCCGCGGACAAGGAAGAGTCGGGGATGGGTCGTGAGGTCACGGCCCACGTGCCTATAGCACGCGATGGGGCATGTCCGGAGGTCCGAACGCCTTACAAACTCCAGTAACGGACCGGTCGATCGATGCGGAGTGGGTCTAGGACGCTCTTTATGTCGAGCACGATTCCCCCATCTCGCACCATGGAGAGGAGCCGCGGTTGACCAAGGTTCAGGTACCATTTGTGGCTCACCGCAAAAATGAGCGCATCGAGGCCGCCCAACTCCTCGATAGGCACGAGCTTCGTACCGTACTCGCGCATCGCTTCCTGCGGGTTGGCAATCGGGTCGTGGACCAGCGCATCGATGCCAAACTGCCGGAGCTCGCGCAAGATGTCGGGCACCTTGCTGTTCCGGATGTCGTTGCAGTCTTCTTTGAACGAAAGACCGAGCACTCCGACGCGCGCGTTCTTCACGGTTATGTCGGCGTCGATGAGCAGCTTGACGGCGCGAGCTGCGACGTACGATCCCATGTTGTTGTTGATCCGGCGGCCTGCGAGGATCACCTCGGGCTGGTAGCCGAGCTGCTGCGCCTTCATGGTCAGGTAGTACGGGTCGACCCCGATGCAGTGGCCACCGACCAGGCCCGGCTTGAATCGCAGAAAGTTCCATTTGGTGCTTGCGGCGGCAAGCACGTCGCTGGTTCGAATCCCCATTCGGTCGAAGATGATTGCGAGTTCGTTCATGAGCGCGATGTTCAAATCGCGCTGCGTGTTCTCGATCACCTTCGCCGCTTCGGCGACCTTGATGCTCGTCGCTCGGTGTACGCCTGCATCGATGATTGCTCCGTAAGCGGAGGCGACACGGTCGAGAGACTCGGCGTCCTCCGCGCTCACGACCTTGGTGATCTTCTCGAGCGAGTGCTCCTTGTCGCCGGGATTGATGCGTTCGGGGGAATAGCCGAGCTTGAAGTCGGCACCACGCTTCAATCCGCTCACCCTCTCGAGAATTGGCCCGCATACGTCTTCGGTCACGCCGGGGTAGACCGTCGACTCGTAGACGACGACCGCCCCCTTGGAGAGCACGCGTCCCACGGTCTCGCTCGCGCGCTCGACCGGGCTCAGGTCAGGCACGTTGTTCTTGTCGACCGGCGTAGGAACGGCAACCACGAAGAACGTGCAGCCCTTCAGGTCGGCCGGATCGCTGGTCATCTTCAGACTGGTCGCCCGCAGCACCTCGGGAGCCTGCTCGTGATTGCGGTCGTGACCCCGCTTGAGCTCTTCGACCTTCGCGAGATGCAGGTCGAACCCCACGGCGCCTGGGAATTTGCGCGCGAATGCAAGCGCAACGGGGAGCCCGACGTAACCAAGGCCGATGATTCCGATTCGTTCGCTCATGATTGTCCACCCACGATGGTTCGCGGTCCGTCCGCAAGCAAACGTCTCGCCTCATCCGGTCCGACGAGCGCGACGAGTCGCTCGATCGCCTTGGCGACGTGGTCGACGTCGCTGGGCCGGTGCGCATCGGAGCAGGCGGCTTCGTAGGCGTCTTCCTCGAGCAGTTTCTCGGCGGCCCTCTGGGGCGCTCGCCCGTATTTGCCGAGGAGGGCGCACACGTCCAGGAGCAACAGGGCCCCGGCGTCCAGCAGCGGGTCGAGGCACGCGTCGTCCCGCCACACCGGCTCGTATCGCTCTGGATGGGCGAGAACGCAAACGAGTCCGGCTCGCTTCAGGTCGAACATCCGGTGCTGCACCTGAAGCGGGAACGCGGACGGTCCAAACTCGACCAGAACGCTTCGGCCGCCGGGGTAGGGGAGCGCTTCGCCCCGCATCAAGCGACCGAAGACGACGTCGTCGAAGAAGTGTTCGCTCGCTAGGTGCACGGTAGGAAGGGTCGCCGAGGCCGTCGAGAGGCTCTGTTGCATTGCCTCGAATGCACGTTCGAGGCCCGCCCTGTCGTTGTCGAACATCCCAGGTCGCATATGCGGCGTCGCGACGACCTCGTCGAAACCGATCTCGCGTAGCCCACGAAGCATCGACAGCCCTTCGTCGGGAGTCCGTGCGCCGTCGTCGATCGCGGCGATCCAATGGCAATGGAGATCGACCAAGCCGCGCATGATGGTCTCGATGGCTTGCTTGGTAGCACGAGCGAGGGCCCCTGACCGACTCGCTTCCCATCACGCCCGCGCCGCCGAGGCCGCGGCGGTCGCCCGATGGGACGTCAAAACGGCGGCCCCGGTCGAATCCTTCTCACGCCCAGCGAATGAGCGATGTTTCGTAGCGGTGTGTCATCGCGTCGTTGTAGGGCACGACTCTCGCGGCGAAGGCATGAGCCCCGCTCTGACTGGTCGGGATCTCGCCTGCGAACTGCCAGGCGCCGTCGCCGACCCGCTCGATCGGCCGCATTCGCACGATTCGACCGCGGTCAATCTCGTGGCCTCCGTTCGTCGGCCCATGATAAAGTTCGACGGCTACGTCCGCTGGCGTGAGAGACCCGAGCTCCACGGTCGCCGACACACGAACCGGCTCTCCGACCGCCACTTCGTCGGCCGATTCGACGCGGACGTCCTTGACCGCCACCCACTGCCATGCGCCCCTCACGCGATCCTTCCACGCGGTGAGCGACTTGGCCGCCGAGAGGTCGCCCTCCGCCAGCTTGTGCGTCAGCTTGATTGCCGGGACGTAGAACCGCGATGCGTACTCGCGCACCATGCGCGCGGTGTTGAACTTGGGCACGAGCTTGGCAATCGCGTTCTTCATTCTGCGAATCCACCCGCGCGGCAGTCGTCCCATCCCGTCGCGTGCGTAGAAGAGGGGCACGACTTCGTGCTCGAGTACGTCGTAGAGGAGCTCCGCCTCGCGCGCGTCGCCGCTCGCGTCCGGATACTCCTCGCCGCGACCGATCGCCCAACCGACTTCCCAGCCGTGGGCGTTCCACGCCTCGGCAAACCAGCCGTCGAGCACGCTCACGTTGAGCGCGCCGTGCGCAGCGGCCTTCATGCCGCTGGTGCCGCTCGCTTCGTGGGGTCGGCGCGGCGTGTTGAGCCATACGTCGACGCCGCTCACGAGCGCGCGGGCGATGCGCATGTCGTAGTCCTCGAGAAAGACGACGCGCCCGCGCAAGCCGGCGTCGCGGCTCGCGTGGATGAGCGAGCGGATGAGCTCCTTGCCGCCTTTGTCCTGCGGATGCGCCTTTCCCGCGAAAACGAGCTGCACGGGTCGCTCGGGATTGGCGAGCAGCTTCTTCACTCGCGCCAAATCGCTGAAAAGCAGCGTCGCTCGCTTGTAGGTGGCGAAACGTCGCGCAAATCCGATGGTCAGCGCCTGGGGGTCGAGCACCTCGTCGCAGAGCGTCAGTTCTTCGAGCCCGGCGCCGCGTCGTTCCGCGCCGCCGCGAAGCCAGCGACGCGCGTGCTGGACAAGTCGGTGGCGGCGGTGCTCGTGCACGTGCCAGAGCTCGGCGTCCGGGATCTCGTAGGCGCGCTCCCACAATTCGGGATCGTCGCAGTGCTCGGTCCACCGCGGGCCGAGATAGCGGGTGAATAGGGCTCCCATCTCGGAAGCGACCCAAGAGGCCATATGTACCCCGTTGGTCACGTAGTCGATGGGGATCTCGTGCGTGGGCAGGTCCGGCCAGAGGCCACGCCACATCGTGCGGGACACCTGCCCGTGAAGCTCGCTGACGCCGTTGTAGTGATCAGCCGCGCGCATCGCGAGCACCGGCATCGAAAACGGTGCGCCGTAATCTTGCGGGTTCACCCGTCCGAGGGCGAGAAGCTCGCCGTCGGAGATGCCGAGCGCCGCGCGGTATGGTTCGAGGTATCGCCTCACCAGGCTTGGCTCGAACGTGTCGTTTCCGGCAGGCACGGGGGTGTGCGTGGTGAAAATGCTGCCTGCGCTGTTGGCTTCGCTCGCGACCGAGAACGACACGCCGCGGTCGCGCATCGTGCGCCGGATGCGTTCGATCGTGAGGAAGGCCGAGTGCCCTTCGTTCATGTGGCACACGGTCGGCGAGAGTCCCATCGCCTCGAGGGCGTGGATTCCGCCGATGCCGAGCATGATTTCTTGCCGAACGCGAAACTCTTGGTCGCCCCCGTAGAGCGGCCCGGTGATGGATCGATCGGCGGGAGCGTTGTCGTCGACGTTCGCGTCGAGCAGGAGCAGCACCACACGCCCGACCTGCACGCGCCAGAGCTGAGCGAACACCACCCCGTGGGGATACTGAACGTGGATGACGAGGCGCTTGCCCGTACCGTCCAGCACCGGGAGCACCGGCAAACGATGCCAGTCGTTGATGGGATAGCGCTCCCCCTGCCAACCGTCGGTGTTGAGCACTTGGCGAAAGTATCCTTCGGCGTAGGCGAGTCCGACGCCGACGAGAGGCAGCCCGAGATCGCTGGCCGTCTTCAGGTGATCGCCCGCGAGCACGCCCAGGCCGCCGGAATAGATCGGAAGGCACTCGTGGAGGCCGTACTCCATCGAGAAATAGGCGATGCGTGCGCCGGCGGCGTCGGGGAATGTCTTGCTGAACCAGCCCTCGCGCTGCATGTAACGCTGCAACGTTTGCCAGGCTGCCTCGAGGTGGCTCGTGAACGCGTCGTCGCCCGCAAGCTCGTCGAGGCGAGCCTGATCGACGAGCGCGAGAAGCTCGATCGGGTTGCCATGGACTGTGTCCCACAGGTCGGGATCGATTCGAACGAAGAGCTCATGGGCCACGGGAGCCCACGCCCACCAAAGGTTGTAAGCAATCTCGCGAAGACGTTCGATTCCCGGGGGAAGGCGCGGGACGACGGTGAAGCGCCGCAGGCTAGGCATTGCGAATGTCTCTGCGGACCAACGTTTGCGGGCTGCAAAGCAGCGCGCGATAGTGCGCGCCACCATGTGCGGCCGGGCCCCTGGTCCGAAGCCTGGTATAGCCTGCAGCTCATGCGCTTCGCTATCCCGAAGGGCGTCTTCTCGGTGGTCAAAGAGATTGCGCGCCACGTCTTGCGTCGGCCCGTGGTGGGCGTCGTCGCGGCAGCGCGCACCTCGGACGGAAAGTGGCTCCTCGTCCGGCGCGCCGACGTCGGCGAGTGGGCGCTGGCGGGAGGAACGCTCGAATGGGGCGAGACCCTGCGCGCTTGTATCATGCGCGAAGTCGCCGAAGAAGCGGGCATCGACCGGTGCGAAATCGTTCGTCTGGTCGGCGTCTTCTCGCGCCCCGAACGCGACCGACGCTTTCACGCCGTGACGATCGTCGTCGAGTGCCGGGTCGAACCCCCCGTGCGCGCTCCGTCCAATCCTCTCGAGATTACCGATGTCGCCTTCTTCTCGACGCAGTCGCTGCCGCGGACGCTTGCCATGGGGATGCGCGACATGCTCGACGCCGCGCTCGTGGCCGCCGACCCGGTCGTCGAGTAGGGAGGCGGGGCTGCTTCGTACCGCGCACGCATGGACGGGATCCGTAGAGCGCTGGTTGCCCGCACTGAACTAATGTACTGTTCCAGGGGCCGTGTCGCTCCTCAGCAGACTCTCTAGGCTCGACTCCGCGGGGCCGGCTCGGGACCCCGCAAAGCTCGAGAAAGACAGTGCGAGCGACCGGAATCGCGTCTTGGACGACCTGCGCGCGCGCATCCAATCGACGCTCGAGCGAAGCGCGCGCCGAGCACAGCCACCTCCCCCGGCCGTCGACCGAGCCGATCTGCCTTTTGCGACATTCGACACGGCCTCCGGACCGCTACATATTCGCGCCCAGCGTCTGTCCGCGGCTCACCGTACCGGACGGGTCCCTGTCGTGGGGGCGCGGCACGCCAGCTCCGAGCTCCTTGCGCTTCTGGCCCTCGACCCGCTCCTCGCCGGGTGCGACCTCGGACGTGCACTCTTTCTCGACACCGAGACCACCGGTCTGGCCGGCGGAGCCGGCACGGTGGCTTTCCTCGTGGGCTTGGCGTGGTGGGACGAGGGAACGCTGGTCCTCGAGCAGCTGCTCGTGCGCGCGCTCGGCGAAGAGGCGCCCATGCTTGACCACCTCGCGGAACGCGTCCGGCAGGCGTCGATGCTCGTCACCTTCAACGGCAAGAGCTTCGACATGCCTCTCTTGCGCACGCGGTTCGTCATGGCGCGGAGGGATCCACCTGCCGAGCCGCCCCACCTGGACCTCTTGCACGTCGCACGGCGCGTGCACGGCAAGCGCTTGAAGCAGGGGTGCCGCCTCGTCGCAATCGAACGCGACGTGCTCGGCTTCGAGCGAAGCGACGACGTCGAGTCGAGCGACGTGAGCGCATGCTACCTGCACTTTCTGAGAACGGGGGAACCCGGCCCTCTACTCGCAGTCGTGGAGCACAACGCGTGGGACGTCGTGGCCATGGCGGCTCTGGTCGCGCTGTACGGCGAGGCGCTTCACACCGGGCTTGCGCCGGGGGATCTCGTGGGCGTCGCGCGGACGCTCCGACGCGCCGGGGCGCTCGATCGCGCCCATGGTGCCGCGCAAGCCGCCTTCGAACGAGACGGGGCACCCGAATCGCTCCGCGCCCGTGCCGACGTCGCCAAGGCGCGGGGGGATCGGGCCTGTGCCCTCGCCGATTTCGAAGCGCTCGCCGCAGCAGTCGACGACCCTTCCGTACGTCTCGAGCTGGCAAAGCTGTACGAACACTGGGTCAAAGCGCCCGGGCGCGCCCTGGAGTGGGTGGCGCGCGGCACCGGTGAATCCGCCGAGCGTACCCAAAGGCGCTCCGATCGCCTCGCGCGCAAAGCGGAGCGCTCGCGTCAGCCCAGCCTCGGCGAGGACTGGGATCGGAGCGAGTGACCGTAGGGCTTATCGTCCGGCGGAGACCGCGGCAAAAGACTGGTCGAGAATCCCCAGCGCTTCGTCGATTTCTCGGCCGGTCACGATCAGCGGCGGCGCGATACGCAAGACGTTCCCGTAGAGCCCCCCGCGTCCGACGAGTAGCCCGCGGCGCTTCGTTTCCTCGAAGACGGCGGCCGTCGTGTCCTGGGCGGGCGTTCGGTCGCGCTTTTTTTCGTCGCGCACGATTTCCAGGCCCTGCATGAGACCGCGCCCTCGAACATCGCCGATGCACGCGTACTTCGATTTCAGGAGCAAGAGACCATCATTGAGAACCTTGCCATTGTTCGCGGCGTTTTCGACGAGGCGTTCCGCGACGATCGTGTCGATCGTCTCGTTCGCCGCGGCGCAGGCAATCGGGTTGCCCCCGAAGGTCGAGATGTTGCCGGCGCGCCAAGCGTCCGCGACCCGGGCTGTCGTGACGACGGCGCTGATGGGGTAGCCGTTGGCGATTCCTTTGGCCATCGTAACGATGTCCGGGCGCACCCCCTCGTGGTCGACCCCCCACATCGTGCCCGTGCGACCGAAGCCGGTCTGCACTTCGTCGCAAATGAAAAGACCCCCATGGTGCCGCACGATCTCGACGACGAGCTCCATCCACCCCGGCGGGGGCGCGATGACTCCGCCCACGCCGAGAATCGGCTCGACGATGATCGCCGCCAGCTGCCCCGTGGTCGTGGTCCGAATCAGCTCTTCGACGTCGTGCGCGCATCGGAGCTCGCAGCTCGGGTACTCCAGGCCGAACGGACAGCGATAGCAATACGGCGCGTGAGCGTGCTTCACCGCGGCGACCTGAGATTGCGACTGACGGTAACTCGCGTGACCGGTCAGCGATTGGCCGAGGAGCGTTCGCCCGGAATAGCCGTGACGAAGCGCAATGACCTCTTGCCGGCCGGTATGGGCCTGGGCGAGAGAAACGGCCGTCTCGTCGGCTTCGCTACCGCTCGAGCAGAAGAACGCCTTCTCCATGTCGCCCGGCGCCAGGTTCACGAGCTTTTCGGCCAAGGTCGCGAGCGGGAGCGTGGGGTAGAGGGTCGAGACGTGGCCCAGCCGGTCGATCTGAGCGCGCACCGCCGCGTTCACGCGCTCGCTACCGTGGCCCACGCTCACGGTCAGGATGCCGCCGAAAAAGTCGAGGTAGGTATTTCCGTCGAAGTCGCTGACCACGCAGCCTCGGCCGCTCTCGAGGGCCAAGGCCTCCGCGTAGTACGTGGCCACACTCGGAAAGAGGTACTTCTTGTACTTGGCTCGGACGTCGGCGCCGGTTGGCTTTGTCGCGCTCACGAAGACGGGCTTAGCAGCTCAGCGCGAAGTGAGCTCTTGGACCAAGGACGAAGCCCCGTAGACGCGGCTCAGTGCTTCGAGCATCGCCGCGGTATCGACGCTGATCGCCCGGGCCGTCGTTTCGTCGTACACGAACCGGTTCGGCATGCTCGATAGATTGCCGTCGAAGATCAGGCCGACGAGATCGCCCGCGGAATCCACGACGGGACTGCCACTATTGCCACCGATGATGTCATTCGTAGAGACGAAATTGAGGGGCGTCGTGCGCGAGAGTGCGCCCCGGGCCGCGATCCAACGGGCCGGGAGCTTGTACGGGTCCGTCCCGGTCGCGTGCCCGTACATTCCCCCGAAGTCGGTTGCATAGGGCACTGGCTTGCCCTGCTCTGCATAGCCTTTCACGACTCCCAGCGAGAGCCGGAGCGTGAAGGTGGCGTCGGGCGCCACCCGGGTGCCGTCGACGGCGAACGTGGCTTCCGCGACTCGGCGGCCCAGGGCGCGCGTCGGCGCTTCGACCTCGTCGTCGTAACGCTTGCGCGTGGCGCGCGCATCCGGCTCCACGGCGCGCATGGCCAGAATGAGCGGATCGAGCGACGCATCGACGGCCGCTTGCCCGCCCTCCCAGAGTGCGCGGCGCGCGTAGAGGTCATAAAGCTTGGTATTGGCGATGATTTCACGCGCGGCCTGCTGCGGGGGACGACCCGCGAGGACTTTGTCGACGGCCGCATCGCGCGGCCCCGCAACGTCGCTCAATGCTTGAAGCCACTGTGCAACGTAGGCCTCCTCGACCCCCGGGTAGAGTGCCGCGGGCGATAGAACGTGGAGCGACAGCTCCTCGAGCGCCGTGTCGCGAAACTCCGGAAGGCGCTGATCGTTCGGCAAGGCTCGTTCGGTCGGGAGGCGGACGAGCGCGCGTGCATCGCGCAAGAGAGATCCGCCGAGGCCGGCCTCGAGCACTTCGTAGCGAGGAAACATTCCGGCATAGACTTTCTCGACGCGTTCGAGGTCTTCCCAAGCACCCCCGAACTTCGCCTTCAAGGCGGCGTCGCCTTCGACCGCGGCTCGCAGACGGTGTTCCATTTCCGATTTCTTGCGCATGAGCACCGGGTCGCGTAGCCCTCGCTCGAAGCCGCCGAGCGCCTTCAGCGAGTTCTCGACGGCGAAAACGGCTTGGCGGACCTGCCGCTTGCCTTCCTGGCCCGTGGCCGCCCAGCGCAGAAGCCCCGCGCGCCACGCACCCATCCGAGCGATCGTGCGCGGATAGACCACCTCGCGGAGCACATCGAGCTCGGCGACCGTCGCATTTCGGCCCGTCTTGCCGGGATGACCGCTGGTGAAGACGACGTCACCCTCTTTGGGCCCACGCGCGTTCCAGTGCAACCAGTCTTTGGGCTGGAGCGGTTGACCTTGGTCGTAGACACGGAAGACGGCCAGATCGAGGTCGTAGCGAGGGAAGGTGAAGTTGTCCGGATCACCCCCGAAAAACGCGATATCGGCCTCGGGTGCAAACACGAGGCGCACGTCCGTGTACCGACGATAGCGGTAGAGGTGATACATCGCGCCCGCGTAGAGCGTGACGACATCGCAGCGGAGCTTCGTCGCCTCGTGGCACTCTTTTTCGATGGCGCTCATCGCCCCCTTCATCGAGCGATTCGCCTCGGCGTCCGACATGCCCGGCTTGTTGGCGCCGTGAACGCGCGGGGTGACGTCCTCGGTCGAGACGAGTTCGTCGACTTCCAAGTCCGGACACGCGACCTCCGGGCCGTCCTTGCCCGCGAGGTATCCCGTCGCGAGGTAGTCCTGCGAAGGGCTCGCGAGCTTCGCGATGCAGTCGCCCGCGACGTGATGGTTGGTGAGGACGAGCCCCCGCGGCGAAACGAAGGACCCCGAGCCGCCGACGTTGAATCGGACGCTTGCGAGGCGAACGTGGTCGAGCCAGGCGTCTGTAAGGGTCACGTGATGCGCCTGCTCGATGCGCTGCCGCGGAACCATGTCGAAGGGCCACATCCCCTCGTCTGCTCGGGCGGAAGGGGCGGCGAGGACGGCGAGCGCAAAAACGGGCAAGATGGAAGAGTGCATGGCCGGCACTCTACGCCTTGCCAGGGAGAAGCCGGCCGCGAGCCGCAGCCGCGCTCTGGATCGGTCGGTGGAGGACGATTTTGCGGCCTGCCTCCCGGCCGTGAACCCAGGCGTCGGTGCGGCGCTGCCCTGCGTGCCTTACGTGACGAACGTACGGGTGGCGCCTGCGAAAGAAGCGGGCAAGATCGCCGTCACCGACCCAGACGAGCCCCTCGCTCCGGCTCTTTGCGTCCTGCCGCGCAAGCGTGTCGGCGAAGCCGGTCATCACGCCGGAGAAATACGCACGCCTCTCGCGGTTCGACCGGATTCCGTGCGCGTGCTGATGGTCGCTCCAGAGTCGATGAGCGGTCTGCGTGAGAAAACAGTGGACGTATTCGGCGATCGCGAGGTTCGGTCGAGTCCCACAAATCTCGAGCACGCTTCCGCGCTTGCCTTCGAGCGGTCGATACACCGGGACCCAGATGGCCTCGACGAAGAAGTGTTTGCCGAGGATCATCGCCACGATTCGCTCGTGCTCGAGGACCCTTCCGGACGGGCGCCCCAGATGGATGAAACCGTATGCCCGCGCGGCCGCAGCGCGGGATGCGTCCAGATTGTGCTTGAGCATCAGCCGCTGGGCCGCGGCCATCGCGGCCTCGGCTTCGTGGCGGTTCGGACTCTCGGCCAGAGCGAGCAGTCGCGCGACTCGATCGACGATTTTGTTCGTGGGCTCGCCTGGCGACGCATCGGGTACCCCGGACGCATGCGCGTCGATCCCGAGCTTCGCGCAAACGTCGCGAAACGCCGGACCGTGCGCCGTCTGGTCTTTCTCTCCCAACACCTCGTGCACGTACTGATGGGCGGCCTCGTGCTTGAGCACCTCGACCACGGCCCCCCAGGGCCGCTCGAGCACCAGCGAACGCGAGATTTCGATTGTTCGCGTGCCGGGGATCCACCGCCCGAGGGTCGCGCGTGTGGTCACGAGCTCGAGCGTGGGAGCCGAGAGGGCGCCCTTGAAGAACGAGTCGTTGATTTGCCAGTAGGTCGTGCGAAGTTCGCGCACGAGCGCCGCATCGAGCACGGCGGTGAGCTCCGCGTCGCGGTCCATCCTCGAGGGCGTTGGGTTAGCACGACGGACGGCGGACGGCTCCGCCGCCGAGCAACCTCGAGAACGGCAATTGGCCGCGGTGTGGCGTTTCGGTGCAGGCTGTCGCGTGCGGCCGCTACCGGTCCGGACGAGACGCGCGTGCGGCCTCGATTCGAGCGACGATCCAGGCGTGGTGCCTGCGCTCGTCCACCAGGTTTTGCTGGAGGACGGCCACGACATCGACAGGGATGCCTGGCTGCGAGGCTGCATTTTCGTAAACCGCGGTCGCTTCGGCCTCGCTCGTGCGCACCGCCTCGATGAGCCTGCGTTCTTCGATGAGTCCCCGGAGGTCCACCGTGGCGTGACGCAGCCCCTGTCGGAGATCCCCATGGCTCACCGGCTCTCCGCCGAGGTTTCGAACGACCATCGTCAGCACGTCTACGTGACGCCGGTGGTCGGCGAGGAACGCCGCAAACTCCGCCCTGTCGACCGCCTCGCCGAGCCGAGCCTTCGCGGTCTTGTAGGTCTCGATCGCGCCGTTGTCGATCTGGATGAGGCGGTTGAGCAGAGCAATGACATCATTGAGCATGCGCGCCATCGCGGCCCTCCCCGAGCGGCCCAAGCGAAGCGCATGCCCCCCCACGGGTCGCGGGGTCCGAGCGCGCGCACTCGGTTTGCAGAACACCATGGGCCGCTACCGGCGCGATGCGAGCGAGCACATGGGAGCCATAGAATGAACCGGCCGAGCAGGGACCAGCAGCAGCCAGGGGAAGAGGAAAACGGAGTGGGCGCCCGGCGACGCTCGCGACAGGAGGAGCTGGGTCGCGCCTTCGACCCGGCTCGGCTTGCGGAGCTCGGGCGACACCTCGGCGCGCAAATCAGCGAGCAGGCGCGCCGGCGCCCGTACGCGATTCTTTCGGCGGCGGCCGGCATCGGCTTCGTTGCCGGAAGCTTGTTAGGGTCGAAGCTGGGGCAAATCGCGCTGGCGGTCGGCGTGGGGTACGTCGCGAAAAATGTCGTCGAGGGAGAACTCGGCCTGGAACTGGTCCGCCATGCCCTCGAGAAGCTCGCGCCCGAGGAATCGTAAGAGTCGATCCTCAGCCCTCGAGTGACCGCCGGAGTCGGGCGAACGCCCCGGGTAGGGCGCGAACGGTCAGCCGTGTGCCGCTCTCGTCGTAGCTCTCCCCCAGCACGCGTGCGTTCGCGTAGACCTCGCCCAAGAGAGCCTGCTTGACGTAGGGGACGACAATCTCCTGCTCCACCATCGTCGCTTCGAAGAAGGCGACGATCGCTCGGGAGAGCTCGGCCACTTCCTTCGGGTCGTGCGCCGATAGGACGATGGCCCCGTCGGCGCCGTGCTTTCGGATGATCGCCTGCCGCGCGGCCTCGTCAATGCGGTCGGCCTTGTTGAAGAGGAGCTTGGTCGGTACGAGGCTCGCGCCGATTTCGCGGAGCACGCTGCGCGTGACTTCGATTTGCGCGTCTTGGTTCGGGTCAGCGGCGTCCACCACGTGCAGAAGAAGCGTCGCCTCGAGCGCCTCGTCGAGCGTGGACCGAAACGACGCCACGAGGTCGTGAGGCAACTTCTTGATGAAGCCCACCGTGTCCGAGACCAAAATTCGCGGCTTGGTCTCCGGTTGGAGCGCACGCACCGTCGTGTCGAGTGTGGCGAAAAGCTTGTCTTCCACGAGCACGTCGCTGCCCGTGAGCGCGCGCATGATGGACGATTTGCCTGCATTGGTGTAGCCGACGAGTGCGACGCGAAGCTGCTCTTGCCTCGCGTGCCGGCGGTTCTCGTTTTCTTTGTGGATGGCGTCGAGCTGCTCGCGCAGTTCCGCGATGCGATCGCGGATCTTGCGCCGGTCGAGTTCGACCGCGGTTTCGCCCGCGCCCTTTCCGCGCTGACGCTCCTTGCCACCGCTCGACTCGCGAAGTCGCGGCGCGACGTAGTTGAGTCGTGCAATCTCCACCTCTAGGCGCGCCTCGCGACTTCGGGCGTGGCGATGAAAGATTTCGACGATCACGCTCGTGCGATCGAGCACTCGTGCCCCCGTCGCGCGCTCGAGGTTTCGAGCCTGGCTTGGCGTGATTTCGTGATCCACGACGACGACGGTCGCCTTGTCGAGTGCCTCGGCGCCAGCGTCGTCCTCCATCGCTCTGGGCTGCGACGGGTCTTTGTCCGGGCCTTTGGACGCGGCGGCCCACTTCGCCCGAACCTTCGTCTTGACCTCCGGGGCACCGGATGGAACCGTGCCCTTGCCCCCCGTGAGCTCCGCCAGCTGCTTCAGCTTGCCCTCGCCGAGAACCGCGGCCGCCGCGAGCGCGTCGCGCCGCTGCGACACGGTGGCCACGACGTCGAAGCCCAGCGTTCGTACGAGGCGCTCGAGCTCCGCGAGGTCCGACGCATGGTCGGCGTCGGAGACGCCTGGAAGTTGGACCGCGATGAGGACCGCTCTTGGAGTCAATGGGCGAACCAGTCTACCCGACGGCGCAATCGCACGGCCAATTTACACAAACAGCGGCGATCGAATGAAAAATGAGCCACTCTGAAGCGACCCGCCACTGAATCAACACAACCTGAGGAGAACTGATGACCATGAGCTCCCCCTGCACACGCGGCCGCGGCCGAACGATCACACTGGGTGTCGCTTGCTTCGCGCTCGCAGCCTGCAGCAGCTCACCGGCGTCCCCCGGACCCGACGGAGGAACGCCGATCGAAACCGGCTCCTCGAGCAGTGGCGGTCCGCAAGAAAGTTCCTCCTCGTCTGGCGTCAATAGCAGCAGCGGCGTCAATAGCAGCAGCGGCGTCAATAGCAGCAGCGGCGTCAATAGCAGCAGCAGCAGCAGCAGCGGCGTCGGCGGAAGCAGCAGCAGTAGCGGCGTCGGCGGAAGCAGCAGCAGCAGCGGCGGGGTGACCGGATCGAGCAGCTCTTCGGGCAGTTCGAGTAGCGGCAGCGGCAGCGGGAGCGGATCCGGATCGAGCAGCGGAGGGTCCGGAGGAATGAAGGACGGCGGGAGCGGCGGATCGGGCGGAGGAGACGGGGGCGCGGGCTGCGCCGGGGCGGCCTTCTGCGACGATTTCGAAACCAGCACCATGCTGGGCGCGGCCTGGACGGTCGACAATTCGGTCATGGCCAATACCGTTCAAGTGGTCTCCACCAAGAGCCACTCGGGATCCAACTCCGTGCACATGACGTTCACTACGGCAAGCTGCGCTACTTTCATCGATGAGACGATGGGCGTTCCGGCGACGGGTTCGTACTGGGCGCGAGTCTGGCTCTATGCGAACACCGCGGTGGACGGTGGCCACGACGTCTACTTCGAGGCCGAACCGTCCACGTTCAAGAGCGGTACGTCAAACACCGGTGTTCGCGCGCTGAACACGCAGGGGAACATGTCGATCAACATCGCCCCGCCCGATAACGGAGCGACCTCCACGATGATGTTGCCTCGAGGGGTTTGGACCTGCTTTGAATGGAATACGACGGGGATTGGCGGCACCGGCGGCGTCACCACGTACATGAACGGCACGCAGCTGATGGCCGCCACAGGCAAGCCGATCCCGGCGCTCGCGATGCAGCGCATCGGGTACGAACGTTACGGCACGGGCACCGCAGCTGGGGACCTGTACCTCGACGACTACGCCATCGGCGCGACGCGGATCGGCTGCAACTAGCAGGATCCGACTGAGCTGCTGGCGAGCCGATTTGCGAAAAATCCCCGGGGGGCACGCATAGGGAATGCAGCGCGTGCTAAAGGAAGGGCTTGGCAGAAAGGCTTTCGACTCGAAGGGCCAGAAGAGCGCCACCTAGGGCGTCTCTTCGTTCGAAGACCCTTCCGGCCGCGTGGCGATGAGCCGAGCGGCGATGAATGGTGGCATGAACGCGAAGACCAAGCGCCCCGCGGCTCGCGGGGTGGTTCACGTTCGCCAAGAGGTCCACTGCGGGCAAGAAGGGCTGACAATCGCTGCCGTGGCGGATACCCACGGTCGCCCGCATCCCGGACTCAGCGCTCGAATCGACGAGCTCGCCCCGGATCTCATCGTTCACGCGGGCGATGTTGGCGATGTCTCGGTACTTCGAGGCCTCGAGACCCGCGCGCGGGTCGTTGCGGTCCGTGGGAACATCGACGGCCACGATTTGCCGGACTTCGTCACCATCGACGTCCGCAATGACCGCGGGACGTTGATCAAACTTCTATTGACGCATGTGGCCGTGTATGGGCCGAGGCTCCGGTCCGATGTGGCGCGCATCGCCCGATTGGAGGACGCTTCGCTCGTCGTATGTGGTCACTCGCACGTCCCTTTCGCCGCTCGAGAGGGAAGTATCACGGTCTTCAATCCTGGCTCGGCGGGGCCCCGTCGATTTCAGCTGCCGATCGTGCTGGGAGCAATCGAAGTGAGGGCGAACGGTGCCTCGGTGCGTCACATCGACTGCGAGACGGGGCGTGGGTGGACGCCATGACATGGCCGCACCGCGGGGCAGGGGGCGCAAGGAGCGCCGACCCGATTGACGGCCGCGCACATCCTCGCGCAACATCCGCGCGCCGGATTTCGCCCACGTCGCCGCAACAGAACTCAAGCCCCGCGTTGGAACCCACGAAAGGTGCCCCCGAGCGCCAGCCAAACCGTGCGCTAAGTTCATGCAAGAGAGAAAACCGCCACGATCTTCGAGTGAGGTTCACCTTTTCGCCCAGGCCGAAACGCCCTGCTCGGGGTGTCGCACCGTGACGCGGTGCCTGACGAGAGCCAAAGATGAACGAAATTGAAACCACGATCACCACGGTTACCGACCCGCATGGCCTGCTCACCAGCGCCGAACCGACAGCCACTCTGGCCGAACTCTCCGTGACGCTCGACGTGTCGACGTCCGCTCTTCGAATCGTTCTCAAGGGCGAAGCGAGCGAGCAGGTGCGGTTCGTCCGATGCCGGCCATCGAGCGAGTCACGTTACGCGATCGCGGACGTCCGGGCCGTTGTCGAAAAGAACCGCCAATGGCTCGACGATCGCCGACGAGACGCAGCCCAGCTCGAGGCCGCGCAGCGAGAGGCCAAGCGAGCGAGGACGGCGGCCAACGAGGCGGCATCGAACGCACGACACGATCATCGGTCTCCCCCTCCGTCGAGGAAGGTGCCGAAGCATGGAACACCCCAGCGCGGCCCGGGTACGGAGCGACGTGTGACGAGCAGCGCGCCCGAGGTTTACGTCCGGCGTGGCAAGGGCGCCTGACGCACGCGCTCGCGACGCTTGGAACGGTGATCGATGTGTTTCGGGGCGGCTTCCAATGATGGTTTCTGAATCGATGACATACGATTGGAATCTGTCGGCGACTGACGTGGGACGTGGGGAGTTCGATAGTTGAAGCGTGGCGTTCGACGCCACAGTTACGTCGCGCTACACAAGCTGACTATTTGGTGGCCCGTTGGCTGCGCTTGCGGCCCCACAGCGCCGGGCCTATTGTGTCCTGCGTCAATTGCCCGTTCGCGGTTACCGAAAAATGGGGGCTCATGATCGACGGTCGGGACGGTTGCTTCGCATTTCCGTCCCTCACCGGGCCGCCCTTCGAAGGCCCTGGCCGCCGGCAAGAACCGAAGTGGTTTCGCGGCTAAGCGTGAGACTTCGCGAAACCACGACAGGACAATAGCCCGCGCATGGTTAACCTATCCAGTTTTGTGCGAGTGGTCAGGGAAGAGCTGCGCGTCGACTTTCACAGAGTCGGCGCCAACGCCGTGTCCAGAATGTTTCCGCAGCACTCGTTCGTACGCGTTCGCACTGTCCTTCTGCGCGCATTTGGTGTTCGGGTTGGCGCAAAATCGTGCTTTGCAGGGAGTCTGAAGATCACCGGATCGGGGTCGCTCGCTCGGCTGCTGTCCTTCGGTCCCGGATGTTACCTGACGGGCCCGCTGCACATCGACCTCGCGGCACCGGTCCGAATCGGAAGCCACGTCTACATGGGATACGAAGTGATGTTGATGACTGTGGACCACGCTTTGGGCCCATCCGGCCAGCGGTGCGGGTCTCGCGTCTACGGCGATATCGAAATCGGCGACGGGGCTTGGTTAGGCTCGCGCACGGTAATTCTCCCGGGGGTTCGGATCGGCGCCGGTGCCGTGGTGGCCGCGGGCGCGGTAGTCACCAAGGACGTCGATCCCGATACGCTCGTGGCAGGGGTGCCGGCGAAGTTCGTCCGCGACCTCGACGAGGAGAGCGTCAGCATTCCCCCAAGTGACCGGCGGTGCCGCCTGGCCACTGGAGACGAGCGGGGCCGGAGGGCTTCGTAGCATCCTCCCATCGAACGCGACTCGGTCATGAGTCCGCCTGACACGGTCATCGGTCTGCTCGACTCGGTCACGCGTCCGCCTGACTCCATCATCGATCCATCGAGACGACCTCCTGACCGAGGCGACGTTGAGCAAACCTCCGCGCCTCCGATGGGGCACCGATTCTTCCAACATACGGAGCCGACCGCATTAACTTCGAACGCCGCGAGTCGTACTGTCGGGATGCATCATCCCCGTTTCATCCGCAGCGCCGGCCTCGGCGGCATCGCTCTCGCCGCGTACACTTGGAGCCCGGCCGCGTCGGCGTTCATGGAAGACATCTGCTACCCCAACGGCGGTGGCTCTGCGCCGCAGAACTGCCTGACGCTCCCCGCCGTCTGTCAACCAGTCGGCTCGACGACACCCGCGTGCCGGACCTTCATGTCGACGCAGTTTCTCCTCGAGGGCTCGGGGCAGCAGCAAGGCGCGCGCAGCATGGTCCACGCGGACGCGACGTTCCTCCTGGCGCAGTCGGTAGGGTTTTCCACGGACGACGCGTGGTGGATCGCTGCCTTCGACGAGGTGTGCGACTACGGGACGTTCCAGGCGTACGACATGAAGGGGGAGCCACTCGATGCCGCCACGCAGACGCCCACCCTCGAGGGATTCCTGCGCAGCAACACCGCAACCGGCGGAACCTTCTTCCACTACGTCTCGACCTACGCCGACGGCTCGGGCTCCCCAGCGCCCGGTCTCGACGGGCTCGTTCCTGATGTGACCGACGAGTCCACGGAATTCTTCCTCGCGCACCTCCGGAGGTGGGCCCAGGCGGGCAGCGGCCCGTCGCGAGTGCTCTGCACCGGCGGACTCACGACCGAGAGCGACGCAGGGAGCCACGGAACCGGGACGGACTGTTACCCACTCGGGGGAGGTCAGGGCGCGACCGACGCCGGTAACATCGTGTGGTCTACGGCCATCTTCGCGGCCGGCAAGACCATCACCACGACGAACGCCTCGGGTCTCCAGGTGATCCATCGACCCGACGGCGGCGCCGTGGTCCTCTCGCCCGACTTCGACTCGATCGTCGGTGCGACAGACGGCGGCAGCGCCCGCATCATGGACGCGCGTCTCGGGATTTACGTGCACGCGCTGGCGGATCGAATTTCCCACAACGCCTGCACCGACACCGCCACGATGGCGGGGCCGAGCGGCGACGGATGGACGGAGTCGTGGACGACGGGCGCCTGCGACCAGGGCTACCACGTGCTCTTTCATGCCTGGGAAACAGGGGTCGACTTCAGCAAGGTGCCCGCGGCGAACCAGACCACCGTCAGCGCCCTCCGCGCTGTGCACAGCGAGCTCCTGTCCTTCGCGAATACCCGGGGCGTTGCGGGATCGTCGACGGCGGATGCCGGCGCTCTCCTGTCGGACATCGCGACCGCGCTCGAAACGGCGGACGCCCCTGGGCGCATCGGCGCCGTGGCGGCCGTATCGTGCCAGTACGGTCTGCAGCCCTTCCCTGGAGCTCCGGCGTGCGCCCCAGCAGCCGCGGCCAGTGGCGACGGCGGTAGCAGTGCCGACGGCGGTGTCGACGCGACGCTGGCGGACGGTGGAGACAGCGGCAGCGCCGGCGGCGTCGACGCGAGCGTGGCGACCTCCATGCCGGCCACGGATCGTGGATCAAGCTCCTCCTGCTCGGTCGGCGGGGCGGTCCGCGGATCGACCGTTCCGCTCGCCGGCGCAGCCTGGTTCGCTGTCCTGGGCGCGCTGGGAATCCGCCGTCGGAGGGCCGGTCAGTCCTTGCCGCGCATCGCGTGAACGTGCGCGGCGAGCCACTCGTTCGTCGGCTCTAGCCGGAGCGCCACGTCGTAAGCCTTGCGCGCGCCCAACGCGTCGCCCATGACCTCGCGCTCGGCCCCGACGTTCTGCCACGTGGCTGCGAGGTCCCCTTGCGCCTCGGTCGTTGCCTCGAGCTCCAAACGCACGGCCTCGAACGCAGGCGTCCGCAGGGCCGGTGGGGCGCCTGTCAAGAGGATGGCCTTCAGCGCCGAAATGCGGACGGCCCGCGCGGGATCGGCCAGCGAGGCAACGGGAGGATCGCCCCAAATCGCGAGCGTTTCGGTCACCTCCAGGCGGATCAGCGCGTCCGGATCGCGCAGCAGCCCGCGCAACGGGTCGACGCCTTCCGGCCGCTGACCCCGCAGCGCCGCCGCGGCAGAGGCTCTCATGAAGCGGCTCGAACCGGGGTCGAGCGCGAGCGCCAGGAGCGCCGACCCCACCGAGGGGTCGCCGGAGCGTGCGGCCGTCCACAGAGCACCAAACGGTCCCGCCGTCGCGTGCATCCCGTGGTCGTGCCGCAGGTGGATCCCCATGTAGACCTGCGTCGGCATGTGACACCCGATGCACGCGGAGCTGGCGGTCGCGGGCGGATGACGGGCGGCGACATCGCCGTGACAACGGACGCAGACCGCGTCGCCCTCGCCGCGCGTCCGACCCGTGTGCGGATCGTGGCAGTCCGAGCAGCGCACCCCGACCCGGTACATCCCCGACTGGCTGTAGGCGCCCCACTCGAACGGCTCTACGGGCGCCGCGTTGCGCCCGTCCGGCCGGAAGGCGATGCTGCCGATGAGCGCGGGCCGGCGTCTATCGAGCGGCTCGGAGGTCGGGCCGCCACCATAGCCGAGGGTCTCGTGGCGGCTGTGGCACGACTCGCACACGCGCATCTGGACGGCCGGGTCGCGGAGCGCAGCGATGCCCTCTCCCGAGCCGTGGCAGGCTTCGCAAGCGACGACCGCGTGGACCGAGGTGCTCGCATAGGAGTCGGTCGAAGGATGGTACGCCTTGTCGTAGCCCGTCGTGTGGCACTCGCCGCAGAGATGGTTCCAGTTGCCGGCCATCCCGGACCAGTAAAGGATATCCCTCGGATCGCCGATGGCGCCGTCGGGGGCCGGATCGAACCAGCGGGCGGCCCTCGTGTCCCAGGCTACGGGCGCGACGACGACACGACCGCGCACGTCCGCGAGGAGGTACTGCTGCAGGGGCGCCACGCCGATAACGCCGGTCGCCTCCCAGACACGTTCGCCGGCGCCGTCCCGAATGCGGAAAACGGGCCTTCCCGCGCGCTGCTCCGGGGTCACGCGAAGCGCAGCGAAGGTTCGCGGTCGCCCGTCGAAACGCTCGGCGTGGAGGGCGGTGCCGCTCGCCTGCGCGTGGTGCGACGAAGACCACGACGTGGCCTCTGCGGCGTGGCAAACGGTGCAGTCGCGCGAAGCCGCGTGGGGCCTGGACGTGGATGTGGCGGAACCAGAGGCGGCGTCAGACCCGGCCGGCCCCGCCCCGGCGCCACATCGCGCACCGTCGCGGTTGCAAGCGGCGAGAGCCAAAGCGAGAAGGCGCGCCGCGTACCTGCCGGCACGAGATGCCGGCGCCCCTGGCTGTTGGGGGCCGCTCTTCCCGCGCGTTCGCATGAGCGCCGGGGGGTGGGGGCTCAGGGCTCGGGCGAACCGGGGTACGTGCAGCTCAGGCCCATGCCCCTCGTGATAATCGCCTCGTCCGTCTGGTCGGTCACGCCGTCCACGTTCAAGTCATAAACGCTCGACAACCCCCAGCCCTGGGACGCCTCGAGCGTTCTGCAATCGGCGAGATCGAGTGGATCGGCGACGCCGTCGATGTTGCCGTCCCCCGAGCAGCCGGGCGTAACCGCGAGCTGCGCGCTCAGCGCCGCCCGGAGGGTGTCGTAGCTCGTCTGCTGGACGGCCGTCAGCGAGGTGATGGTCAGCGCGGTGCCGGCCCTGTCGAGCATCGGCACGGGGACGGCCTCGTTGATCGCGTAGAATTCGTCGCTGACCGTCTCGGCGCACGGCGAGGCCTGGTTGGCGACGTAGGCCATCGTCCTGTTCTCCACGAGCTTGTAGCCGTCGTTGCGGACGGCGCTCGCGAAATCGGGGTTGATGCTGGGCAGAGGGGTGACGCCCTGCGAATCGAGGAGGGCGACCACCTGGCAGCACCGGGCGAAGCCGCCCGGGGGGACGCCCGTCTGCGTCGAACCGACGCCGTACCAAACGCCTCCGTTGTCTTCGCAGACGGACTTCGCCACGGGGATCTGGCTACAGCTCGAGCTGAACAGGCAGGGCCCGTTGATGGCGCCGCCCACCTGCAGGTTCTCGCCGATCTGGGCGAAGTTCGTGGTGCGGATGCTCGCCTGGCTCGGGTTGGCGAGGTAGGGAAGCATCGACTCAGAGTCGATCGCGCGCGGCACGCTCTTGTGCACGTCGATGCCGGCGATCTCGCCGAACAGCTGGAAGAGATCGGCGATGTTGACCATGCTGGCGACGGCGCGGCCGGGGCTGTTCACCAGCGGTCCAGCGACGACGAGCGGCACCCATACGCCTGTCTGGTAGGCCGTCCCCTTCGCGCGCGTCGGATCGAACGGCGCCTTGACGGCGGTGCCGAGCGTGCCGTTGTCGCCGAGGACGATGACCATCGTATTGGTCTGCGCGGGCGTATAAACGAGCTGTCCCGTCGGACCCGTGGTCGCCAGGCCGATCTGCACGAGAAGGCGAGCGATCTGGACGTCCATCGACTCGATCATCAGATCCGTCAGGATCCGCTGGTCCAGGACCTTTGCGCAGTCGAGGTTGCTGCTGTTCGTCCCGGGAGGCTCGTCCGCGACCGGCGGTTGCATGACGGGCGTGTGCGCCGAGGCGAAGGACACGGTCGCCATCCAAGGCTGGCCGGCCGGCTGCATGTTGATCCAGCTGACGGCCGAGTCGACCACACTCGCGGCGCGGAACTTCCGCGCTCTCGGATCGGTTGGTGGAACCTGGACGACCGAGCCGTCGGGGTTGTTGATGACCAGCGGCGACACGTAGTGGGCGCTCAGGGTGTCGAAGTGGACGTAGCTCGGCGCGGAGGCCTGGCAGGCGGCGTTCGGATCGAGGATCCCGCCCTCGTCGCGGCAGGTGCGACCGGCAGGAGTCGTGCCGCTCGTGACGAGCACGCTGCACGTTCCGTCAGGCAAGTAGCAAGCCCCCGAGTCGGCGCCGTTCTCGGCGGCCCCGCGCACGAAGCCGCACGACCACGGCCCCGCCGTCGGCAGGCCCGCGTCGACGGGGTTCACGGCCACGCCCCCCGCGGTGGTGTCGATCGACGATGGATCGCCGGTCCTGTCGAGCCATCCGTAGAAATAGCTCCAGCCGAGCGAGTACGGCATCGCCAGGCCGGCCGAGCTGTTGCCCTGGAGCGCGAGGTGAAACTTACCGAAGAGGGCGCTCTGGTAGCCCCTCTTCGCGAGCAGCTTCGGTGCGGTCATCTCGTAGGGCGAGACCATGGAATTCGCGAGGTCGTAGGGTCCGAGGGCGCCGTAGACGTTCGTGCGAACCGGGAAGCGGCCGTCGAAGACCACCGCGCGGCTGACCGAGCAGGCGGGCATCGCCCAGGTGTTGCTGAATCGGATCCCGGCCCCGGCGACCGCGGCGATGCTCGGCGTGGCTGGGGGCGTCACGCCGCCGTAGCCGAAGACGTTCATCTGGTCGATGCCGACGTCGTCCATCAGGATGAAGAGGATGTTCGGCGTGCCGCTCGCCACTGGGTTGGACCCGGTTTCGGATCCCCCTTCGCTTCCGGCACCACCGGACGCGGCGGCTGGCGCATCGCCAGCGACCGCGCTGTCGGAGGCGATTCCGCCGTCCGATGAGGTCGGTGGGCCGGAGGGGCTAGGCGAGCTGGAGCAGCCCGCGGTCCAGAGCGCCATGACGACCGAGAGGAGCAGAGAGGCTCCCGGCGGGATCGAGCGATGCAGCATGTTGGTTCGATTTCCACGCCGACGGCGGGCGAAAGAGTCTGCCGGTGCCCTACCTTCGACGGTCACCTCGGCTTCTCGGGTAAGGGCCCGTGCCGGGCCGGCGACATTCGGCGCTCGAGATCTTGATGCACCTCGATAGTGAGCGCTGAAAGCGCCTGCTCTAGAGCTTCGTCGCGCTCGCCCGCTCGGCGACCTGGTCGACCGACATCGCGACGGTCCACACGCGGTCCTCGTCGTGGTCGACGACCTGGAAGCCGACCTTCTCGCAAACGCGCCTCATGTCGCTATTTTCGGGGAGGATGTGGCCCGTAATCCGCTCTACGTGCTCGCGCCGCCCGATATCGACGAGGCGCGACAGGAGTTCGGTGCCAAGTCCCTTGTTCTGGTAGCGGTCCGTCACGAGCAGAGCGAACTCGGCCTCCCGACCCCCCGGGATCTTGGTCAACCGGCCGACGCCGACGATCTCGCCCCCGGCCGCGTTCGGGTCGCGCGGGACGGCCACGAGCGCCATCTCGCGGTCGTAGTCGACGAAGCAGATCCGCGTGAGCCGTTCATGCGCGGTCCGCTGGTCGATATGGAGAACCCGGAAATACCGCATGTAGACGGCGCGCTCGGAGAGCGTTGCGTGAAACGTCGCCATCGCCGGTTCGTCCTCCGGCCGGATGGGGCGGATGACCATCCGCGTGCCGTCCTTGGCCGTCCACTCTCGGACGTATTGTTCGGGGTAACCCCGAATGGCCGAACGCGGAAGCTTGTCCTCGGTCTCATCCGGGTGGTGGAGCAGAACACGCGCGTCAAGCGCGAGCAGCCCATCGCCCGAGGCGAGCAGAGGGTTGATGTCGATCTCCCGGATCGAGGGCTGCTCGACCACCAGCCAGCTGAAACGAACGAGGAGCTGTTCGAGCGGCGCCAAGTCGACCGGCGGACGCCCGCGGACGCCGCGTAGCGCCGTGACGATCTTGGTGCGATCCATCATGCGGCGCGCGAGGGTGGTCGTCAGCGGCGGTAGGGCGAGCGCCCGGTCTTTGTAGACTTCGACGAGCCGGCCGCCGGACCCGAAGAGCAAAACGGGGCCGAAGCTCGGGTCGGTGCTGCTGCCGAGGATGAGCTCATATCCGTCGGCCTTCACCATCTTCTGGACGGTCACGCCTTCGAAGTGCGCGGAGCCCGCTTTTGCCGCCACCGACGCCTGAATCCTCCGGAAGGCAGCGCCCACCGCGTGGTCGCCGACGACGTCGAGCTCGACGCCGCCGACATCGGACTTGTGCGTGATCGTGGTCGACAGCAGCTTGAGCACCACGGGGTAACCGAGCGCGCGGGCCGCTTGGACCGCGTCGTCTTCCGTCGTCGCGGGGACGGTCTCGACGGTCGGGATTCCGTACGCGCCCAACACTTGCTTCGACTCGACCTCGGTCAATAGCGTGCGACGCTTGCGCCGGACTTCGGCCAGCAGCGCGTCCACGAGCGTGCGCGCGGCCGTCGGGTCGCTCGGACCGGTGGGAAGCGTCGGCGTCTCGTAGAGGCCGCGCAGATTGTCCGTGTACCGCCACATGTACATGAATATGCGGGCGGCCGTGTCGGGGTATTTGAACGTCGCGATGTTGGCGTGGCTCAAGATGGACTGGCCTGCGGCGACGTCCGCGCCCCCCATCCAGCTCGCGAGCACGGGCTTGCCGTACGTCGTGGCGCGCGCCTTGAGCCGCTCGGCGGTCCCCGTAGGATCAGTCATCGATTGCGGCGTCAAGATGACGAGCAACCCGTCACTATTGGGGTCTTGCGCGACGATGTCCAGCGCCTGGGCATATCGATCCGGCTCCGCGTCGCCGAGTACGTCGACAGGGTTGGCGTGACTCCAGTGCGGGGGTAAGACGCGGCTCAACGCCCGGACCGTCTCTTGCGACAACGCCGCGAGCTCTCCACCGCACGCCACGAGCTCGTCGGTCGCGAGCACGCCCGGACCGCCCGCGTTGGTCACGATCGCCAGTCGAGGTCCGGACGGGCGGGGTTGTTTTGCCAAGACCTCCGCCATGTAGAATAGCTCCGCGATCGACGTGACGCGGAGCACGCCCGAGCGCCTGAACGCCGCATCGAGCACTTCGTCGCTGCCGGTCAGCGCCCCGGTGTGAGAGGCCGCAGCCTTGGCGGCCGCCTTGGTACGCCCCGTCTTGATGACGACGATCGGCTTGTTCAGCGCGACCTCGCGGGCCGCGGAGAGGAAGGACCGCGCATCGCCGATCGACTCCATATAAAGGACAATCGACTTCGTGCGCGGATCGTCTCCGAGGTAGTCGATGAGGTCGCCCCAGCCGACGTCGGCCATCGAGCCGACGGACACGAACGCGCTGAAGCCGACCGATTCGCCCAAGCTCCAGTCGAGAACAGCCGTGCAAAGAGCGCCGCTCTGGCTGATGAACGCCACATTGCCCGGCCGCGCCATCGCACCCGCGAACGTTGCGTTCAGCCCCGACACCGGGCTCATGACGCCCAGGCAGTTCGGGCCGATCACGCGGATCTTGCCACGCTTTGCCTCGGCGACGAGCTGCTGTTCCAGCGCCGCGCCGTCGGCGCCGGCCTCCTTGAACCCGGCCGAGATGACGATCGCGGCCGACACCCCCACGTCCGCGCACTCGCGGATGAGTGCCGGGACCGCCGGGGCGGGCGCCACAATGACCGCGAGCTCGACCGGCTCGGGCAGCGCAGCGAGGTTCGGGTACGCTTTGACACCGAGAATCGAGGCCCGCTTCGGGTTCACCGGGAACACGATTCCCCCGAAGGGAGAGCTGATCAGATTCCAGAACACGGTGCGCCCGACGCTCCCTGGCTTCTCGGTCGCACCGATCACCGCGACCGACTTCGGCGCGAAGAACGGCTCGAGAGGGCGTCCCCGCGCCAGTACGGCGCTCGGAATCTTTGGCGGTCTATAGGATTTCTGCGGCACGTGAACCCTCCCGTTCTCTCGGCCTTCGTCGTCTACGCGGTCGCTTGCCCCGGTGGCCGTGAAGTTCGCGAGCGCTTTTGCCGCGCGGCCTGGAATCGACACGCCGACAATCCCCACGATTTGCTGGAGCGGGACACGAGTCTCGAACTCGCGACCTTCGGCTTGGGAAGCCGACGCTCTACCAACTGAGCTAGTCCCGCAGGACTCGGGAGCTAAGCGCTCCAACCGCCGACGTGTCAACTCCTGCCGTCAGCAAACGACGGCCCGGGTGGCGTGTTCGGTCCACCCGGGCCGTTTTTCCCTGAAACAGGCCCAGTGAAAGGGCTCGTCATACGGACGGAAGGCGCGGTGCACCCCCATGGGGCACGGACCGCGAGCGTTGGGAGACCGGTCGCCGGCAAGCTGCGCCGTTTGCGGGCTCCGTTCCCTTCCGCCCGAGCAACCCACGCGCCACGCATATGTGTCGGACGGGGCGCGCGGGTACGCCTCTACGGCAACGGCCCTCTCGGACTAGAGCCATAGGTACTTTGCATGACGTTCTCCCTCCTCCGGCGCGTGGCCGGCACCCGGGGGCTTGGCGCCATTTTGCCGCGGCGCTGCCAGCGAGTGTTTCCTGTTGAAAGTGCGTTTGAGGCACCGGTCGAGTCGCGCTCGTGAGCGGTGCTCCGCCCCCGAACCATTTCGGGACCGAATGAGGTCCAAACGCGACGCCTACGACCAGCATAACACGCGACTGGGCGCCGTCTTCCCTCCCAGTCGCACCTCGCGGCGGCTAGCCTGACGGGATGGTGCCAACCCGATGGGATGCGCGAGTCCTCGTGCGAGCCGGGACGGTCTCGGGCTTGGCGCTCGCACTGGCTTGGGTGGTTACGGCCGCCACCGATGAGGGTGGCATCTTGTGGGGGGAACGTGCAGGGCGAACGCTCCCGCTGACGCCCGTCTGCGCTGCCATTGGCGTTTGGGCCGCCCTGGCCTCGGCGCGGGCAAGGGGCGAAGCGCTCGCGCTCAGCGCCTTGGGACGGTCAAGCGGGCAAATCGCCGCCGCCGCGGTGGCGGGCGGGGCACTGGTCGCCTGGGTCGCCGCCGCGGCCATCGGAATGGCCCGAGCCGTAGACGTAACGGCCTTCTTTCCGAGGGCCGTTCAGACGTCCACTTGGGTGTGGCAAGAGGGCTCGTTCGTGGATCGGGCGCAAGGCCTCTTGGTCGGAGCGGACGGGGCGCCGAGGCCTTTGACGGCGGAGGCGTGGGGGCTATCGAGCTCGGTCCCCCGTTTCGGCAGAGCGGCGGCAGCGACGGCGGTCGCCTCCTCTGGGCTGGCAATCCCCATGATCTTGGCGCACGCACTGCTGGCTGAGAGCGACGGAAGACGTCGTCGTGCGGGGGCAGTCGCTGTAGTCGCGTCCGCCGCGGCTGGCCTGGCGACGATCGTCTTGTTTCAGGCGGCTGCCGCCGGACGTTTTCCTTCGCTCCTCGCTGCGGTGCCGCCCATCGTGCTGCTCGCGGTCGCCGTGCGGCGCTATCGTGGGTCCGCATGAGCGACGTGGACTTGAGCCGACTGACCGGCTCGTGGGGGGCCGACGGAGGCGCCTGGGCCGTCCTCGTTCACGGTGGGGCAGGGGACGTGGCCGTCGAGCACCGCTCTCGGCACATGGAAGGGTGCCGTGCCGCGGCGGCCGAAAGCGCGGAGGTCTTGCGCGCCGGCGGCAGCGCGTTGGATGCGGTCGAGCTTGCCGTGTCGCTGCTCGAGGACGACCCGCTGTTCAACGCGGGAACAGGAGCGTGCCTGAACGAAGAGGGGCTCATCGAACTCGACGCGGCAATCATGGAGGGTTCGAAAATGCGCGCCGGTGGCATCTGCGCGCTGCCACCGTTCGCGCATCCCATCGGAATCGCCCGTGCCGTGCTGGAGGACGGCCGTCATGTGCTCTACGCGGGCGAAGGCGCTCGACGGTTCGCTCTGGAGCGAGGCTTCTCTCCATCATCAGCCGAGGAGATGACGACCCCATTTGCCAGGGAGCGATGGATCGCGGCCCGTTCGAGGGGCGAGGGCGGTGCGGAGCGCCCCCCGACCCGCCCGGGCAGCTCGGCGGGAACGGTCGGTGCGGTCGCGCGCGACGCGCGGGGGACCGTCGCGGCCGCGACGAGCACGGGCGGTCAGCCAAACAAGAGCGTCGGCAGGGTGGGGGATTCGCCGATCATCGGCGCAGGGACCTATGCGGACGATGATGCCGGTGCGTGCTCCGCAACGGGGCATGGTGAGGCCGCGCTGAGGGTGTGCCTGGCAAGATCTGCAGTCGACCACATGCGCTCGCGAGCGAGCCCCGAGAGAGCGGCACGGGCTGCCATTCGCACGATGGGGGCACGCGTTTCGGGCGCCGGCGGCGTCATCCTCGTCGATCCGACCGGAGCGCTCGGCCTCGCCTACAACACGAAAACAATGATCTGGGCCGCCGCCGGCGAGCGGCTACTTCCTCGGACGGGCGCGTGATTCGCGAAGGGGGACCCGACGGCCGGGTCCTTGGGGGCTCACGCGTCTTGGGGCTGCGGTTCGCCGCTCTTGCGGTCCATGGCCTCTTGCAGGCCGCAGCGGAGTCGCTGCGCCCGCTTGACGCGCTTGCTCTTCAGCGGGGTCGCAAGCCACTCATGCCGTTTCCTGACGTTCCAGATTGCCCGATTTGCCATGGGAAGGTGGCTTCACGCTAGTCGGGGATAGGAGCCAGCGCAACCTCCACGGCAATTGGAGCGGATCCGACCGTCGCGACGACCTCCTTGTCCCACGGAAAATAGCCACGTGCTTGGACGGTGACGTGGTGCACGCCAGGAGGTAGTGCGACGCCGTGGGCTGCGACGAACTCGAGCGACCCTATCGGTTCGTCGTCGATGATCACGGTCGCGGCGGGCGGCCCCCCGCGGATCCGCAGCGACACGGTCGGCCGGTTCGGCTCCCTCGCGGGCTCGCATCCGGCGACGCAAATCCACACCGCGAGGATCCCTCGAGACGAACTCGTGAACTCCCGCTTCATGATCCTCCCCTCACTCCCATTCGATAGTGCCCGGCGGCTTGCTGGTGATGTCCAGCACGACGCGGTTGATTCCGCGGACCTCATTGGTGATTCGGGTGGAAATACGGGCCATGACGTCGTGAGGAAGCTTCGCCCAGTCCGCGGTCATCCCGTCGACGGATCGGACGACACGCACGGCACACACTTCTTCGTACGTGCGCTCGTCCCCCATCACGCCGACCGTCTTGACGGGCAGGAGCACGGCGAACGCCTGCCACACGACGTCATAGAGACCGGCCGTGCGGATCTCGTCGGTGACGATCGCATCGGCGGCGCGCAGGACTCCGAGCCGCTTCTCGGTCACGAGTCCCAGACAACGCACAGCGAGTCCAGGACCCGGGAACGGATGGCGCCAAAGAAGGTCCCTGGGCATTCCGAGCTCTTCGCCGGCGGCGCGCACCTCGTCCTTGAAGAGTTCTCGAAGGGGCTCGATGAGCTTCAGATTCATCTTCTCTGGAAGCCCCCCGACGTTGTGGTGACTCTTGATGACGGCGCTCGGTCCCTTGAACGAAACGCTCTCGATGACGTCGGGGTAGAGCGTCCCTTGGACGAGCCACTTCGCGCCGGCCACTCGTTTTGCTTCCTCGTCGAACACCTCGATGAAAGCCCTCCCGATCGCCTTGCGCTTCAGCTCGGGGTCGGTGACTCCTTGCAGTGCCAAAAGGAAACGTTCACGCGCGTCGACGGCGACCAGATTCAAGTGAAAATTCTCTCGGAAAGTCGCCACCACCTGTTCGGCCTCGCCCCGACGCAGGAGACCGTTGTCGACGAAGATACAAGTGAGCCGGTGGCCGACCGCCTTGTGGCAGAGAACAGCCGCGACCGACGAGTCGACGCCGCCCGACAATCCGCAAAGGACGTGATCTTCATCGGGAACGCGGGCGCGCACCGCCGCGATGGCTTCTTCCGTGAACGCGCCGGGGGTCCAAGATGGCTCGAGCCGCGCGACATCGAACAGAAAAGAAGCGAGAATGTCCGAACCGCGAGGCGTATGCACGACTTCTGGGTGAAACTGGACACCGTAGATTCGCTGGGCCAGGTTTCCGACCGCGCAAAACGGCGTATTCCCGCTGACTCCGATCGTCTGAAACCCAGGCGGAAGCGACGTGATTCGGTCTCCGTGCGACATCCACACGTCGAGTGCTTCCCGCTTTGCAAAACGGTGGAAGATCCCCTCAGGGCGCTCTACCACGACGCGCGCATGCCCGTATTCCCGCTCGCTGGCTCGCTCGACTTTCCCGCCCAGAAGGTGGGCGAGGAGCTGAAGCCCGTAGCAGATGCCTAGAACGGGCACCCCGAGCTCGAAGATACGACGGTCCACGGTGGGGGCTCCGTCGAGATAGACGCTTGCGGGGCCGCCCGACAGGATGATGGCCCGCGGAGCCATCGCGCGAACCTGGTCGAAAGTGACACTGCAAGGGTGAATCTCGCAGTAAACGCGCTGTTCGCGGACGCGGCGAGCGATGAGCTGCGTGTACTGCGCGCCGAAGTCGAGGATGAGGACGAGCTCGCGAGCGGACATGGCCGACGCGTAGCAGATGGGGAAGCGAGAGGTAAGGGGGCGGCCTCGCCCCGCACGACCGCGTGAGTCGGGGCGTCAATTTGCGGTATCGTGCCGGTCATGATCGCCAGCATGGTCCCCGACCTTCGCGTGCCATTCATGCACGTGGGGCCGGTGCGAGTGCCGCTCCCGCGATACTTGACCCCAGGGGCCGCGGGAATGGATTTGCACGCGGCAATCGCGGAGCCAATCACTATCCCGCCCCTCGGCCGCGTGCAAGTGCCGACAGGGCTGGCGATCGCCCTTCCGTCCAGCTTCGAGGGACAAGTGCGCCCACGCTCGGGTTTGGCGGCGCGAGCCGGGATCACCGTGCTCAACGCGCCCGGCACGATCGACAGCGACTATCGCGGCGAGTTGAAGGTACTGCTCGTCAACGTGAGCGATGCTCCCGCCTCCATTGTCCCGCTGGAGCGCATCGCCCAACTCGTCATCGCGCCCGTGGCTCGCGCCGAGCTCGTAGCGGCCGACCAGCTCGACGCGACCGAGCGCGGCGACGGAGGATACGGGTCGACAGGGAGCCTTTGAGCTCTAGGTTTCGGGCATGCCGCAATCGGCGACGTGCTTATCGGCGAAGGGCAACGCGGTACGGGTGAGGGTCGCTGCGACGTTCCACGGCTGGACCATCGAAAGGCCCATGGGGCGCGGCAGCGTGTGCCAGAGCTGGCTCGCGTCACGGGGTTCCGAGAAAGCCGTGGTGCGCGTTCTAGAAGAGCGGTTCGCCGCGGACGCGCAAGCTCGCGTCGAATGGGAGCGGGCGAACTGGGCGGCAAACCGATTTCACCACCCGCGCGTCGTCAAGGTCATCGACCAAGGAGTCGACTCCTGCGGATCACCCGTCATCGTCCGCGCCTGGGCGAAGGGGGAGAGCCTCGAAGAGGCAATCCGGCGAGGGCGGTGGGAGCCCTTGTCTGCCCTGCGGCTCGTCGAACAGATTCTCGACGCGCTCGAGATGGCGCACGCCCACGGCATCGTGCACGGCCGCGTGTCCCCGACAAACGTCGTCGTGACACGCCGCGGCTCCGCGCGAGTCGTCGACTTCGCGACGCCGCCAGGGCTGCACGCTCGCAAGCCGGAGCACGTCGACGCGCTTGCAGCGGCGCGCATCGGGCCCTTCACGCCGCCCGAACGGAAAATGTCGCCTCCGGCGCCGCCGAGCGAGGCCTTGGACGTGTGGTCCGTGGCCGCATGTTTGTACTTTGCGCTTGTCGGCAGGCCGCCGGTCGATTCACGCGAAGACCTGGCCCACCAGCTCGGGCAGCTTGGGCAGGCCCACGCCGGGGCGTGCGGTCGGGAGTCCTGCGACGACGTCGCGGCGGTCGTCCGGCTCGCCCTGAGCTCCGACCCGCAAGGGCGTTACGACAGCGCCTACGCGATGCTCGGAGATGTGCGGCGACTCTTGTCCGGCCGCAAGCCGAAGCTGGACGGAGCGCTCGCGCCCGTTCTCACGCAGAGCGCCTCCCTGCGCGCGGAGCTGCCGCCGCCGTCCTCGGGGGTCCTCCCGCAGAACGGCGTGGCTCGGGAGCCCGGGCGGCGCCCGACGAGCGAGTGGAGAGGCAACCTTCTGCTGATGGCCGCGATCGCCCTGCTCGTGGCGCTGGCAACGTTCGTCATGGTACGCGAGCGCTCTGCGGATCAATCCGGCCGACTCGGGGCACCCCGCGGCGCAATCATGCCGGCTTCAGCCCTCGCCACGCTTGATCTGGTAGCCGCGAATCTTCTTGTGCAAGTTGGTGCGCTCGACGCCGAGCAGGACCGCCGTTCGTGAGATGTTCCCGCCCGTCATCTTGAGCGTGTCGACGATGTACTGGCGCTCGGATCGCTCTCGGAATTCACGGAGCGTCAAGTGTTTCGCGCCCGGCATCGGGCTGGACAGCGCGCGCGGTGCATCCCCGGGATCTTCGTCGAGCGCCTCGAGCGGCTGTGTGGCGTCGGGCGAGGCGGAAAACTCAGCCTCTTCTTCGAACGGGCTCTCGTGGGGGTCCTCGGGTAAGTCCGCGACGGTCACGCGCTCACCAGAGAGGATCGCCGCTCGCTCCACGGCGTTCTTCAGCTCGCGCACGTTTCCAGGCCATTTGCGCGATACCAGCGCGTCCATCACGTTCGCGTCGATCGGTTTGGGGCGCACGCCGTTTTCGCGCGCGAACTGATCCATGAACGCCTGTACGAGCAGCGGGATGTCCTCCACCCGTTCGCGAAGCGCGGGACAGCGAATGGGAAAGACGGCGAGTCGGAAGAAGAGATCTTCGCGGAAGTTGCCGGACTCCACCGCCTTGGCCAAATCCTTGTTGGTGGCCGCGAGGACGCGTACGTCCACGTGGATCACGTGTTCGCTGCCGACGCGCGAGATGTCACCCGATTGTACGGCTCGCAATACTTTCGCTTGGGCGACCACGTCCATGTCGCCGATCTCGTCGAGGAACAACGTCCCGCCGTGAGCCTGCTCGAAGAGCCCCCGCCGCCGCTGCTGGGCGCCGGTGAACGCCCCCTTCTCGTGGCCGAACAGCTCGCTCTCGATGAGCTCGCGAGGGATCGCGGCGCAGTTGACTTTGACGAACGGCCCGTCGGCGCGCGGGGAAAGGTGATGGATGGCACGCGCGATGAGCTCCTTGCCCGTACCGCTTTCGCCCGTGATGAGAACCGAGGCCTTCGTAGGCGACACACGCTCGATTTCGTGAAAAAGGCGCAGGATCGGAGCGCTTCGACCGATCATCTCGTGGCGCTGAAGCTGCTGCTCGGTCACGCGAGCCAGCTCACGGCGCGTGAGCGCCGCATGAAGGACATTGCGCA
>Ga0265313_10000199_pt1 | contig 64705 bp, 64 predicted proteins | sample 4123metaG_FD_203122 | JGI IMG/M metagenome (GOLD analysis project Ga0265313, IMG submission 203122) | Rhizosphere microbial communities from Carex aquatilis grown in University of Washington, Seatle, WA, United States - 4-1-23 metaG | ecosystem: Host-associated > Plants > Roots > Rhizosphere >... | reverse complement strand
CTCTGAACCGCCAGTCACCGTGAAATGGGTGTGCGAAATTCGTTTGCAAGAGCACCCCGCCCGGATTCGGACGCGGATGCCGGAAACTTGCCGCAATTGCAGCCGACCAAAATCGCCCCGGAAGCGCCCTGCTGTGGCGCGCGCCGGGCAAGACGACAACGCTGAGGCGGCCCAACAGCGGCCGACCCCGGCGGGACGAAGTCAGGGGCAGGCGTTTGGCAAATCCGGGACCACGCAACCACGCGCTCGCGCTCGTCCGCGCCGGCTTCGAGGATGGTCCCGCCCTCACCGTTGCATCGACCGAAGGCGAGGTGCCGCAAGGCCGCGAGTTGAGCTTTGCCTGGCTCACCGGCACGGTGATGACCGGCCTCACCTCGGTGCTGCTGATGGGCGCGGCGCTTTACGTGAGTTTCCAGGGCCAGCTGACCTTCGCCACTGCCTATGAGGCGATCCGCGACCTCGCGGCGGGCATTGCCCAGACGGACCTCACCACCAAGACCGATCGCGTCCGCACCATCACCCAGACAAAGTCGGAAACCCAGATCGTCGAAGCCTCGATCAAGGAAAGCGTCGACGGCCGCGACATCATCCACAAGCAACCCTTCGAGCGCATCCGCGCCACGCTCGCGACCGCGGTGACCTCGCTCACCGGCGATGTGCCGGCGTTCGATCCGGCCTCGCTCATCGACTCGACGCAGCCGATCATGGCCCCTGACAACGCCAACACCGACATCTACGGTGCCGAGGTCGAGGGCGAGGTGCAGATCAAGACTTCGGCGATGCCCGCGACCTTCGTGCCACCCAAGGCGGTGACCGACGAGACCGCCGAAACTTACGTGCGCACGCAGATTTCCGACGCCTACACCGAGGGCGACGACGTCGACCAGAACGGCACCGATACCGGACAGGGCGTTGCCGCCGTCGCCGACCAGACCACGCAGTTGCGCGAGCTCGGCCTCGCCGATGACGGCGGGCTCGGCGGCGTCGCCGAGAACGTCACCGTGGTGCCCATGACGACCCCGCCGGACCAGTCCGGACCCGGCCGTTCGGAGCGCATCCTCGCCATCCACGACTCGTCGAAATTCGCCGACGTGCTGAGCAAGAACGGCTTTACACCGCAGGAAATCAGCGCGCTGACGACGACGCTCAAGAACGTCTATCCAGACCCCACGCTCCCCGCCGGCGCGCACCTCAGGATTCTGCTCGGCCCCGATCCGAGCTCGGATTCGCTGATCCCCTACCGGCTGTCGATCTACGTCCACGACAACCAGTCCAACACCGAAACCCACGTCGTGACGGTCGCCCGCACCGACCGCGGCAGCTACGTCATCGGCGTCGCGCCCAGCCAGATCCCGTTCCCGACGGAAGACACCGAAGAGGTCAACGTCCAGAACCTGCCCACGATCTATCGCTCGATCTGGGAGACGGCGCGCAAGCACGACATCGACGATGCCACCACCAAGCGCATCGTCGCCATGTTCGCCTACGACATCGACCTGACCCGCAAGATTACCCCCGGTGACTCGATCGAACTGCTCGAGACACCCAAGGACCAGCAGGGCAGCCAGGACCTGCTCTATGTCGGCCTCAGGATCGGCAATTCGCTGCACCAGCTCTACCGCTTCCGCACCGACGACGGCGCCACCGATTTCTACGATCCGAGCGGCGAGACCGGCAAACGCTTCCTCGTGCGCCGGCCGCTGCAGGGCGGCGGCACGCTGTCGAGCCGCTTCGGCTGGCGTATCCACCCGATCTTCCATACGCGCCTGCTGCACACCGGCGTCGACCTCGCCTCCGCGACTGGAACGCCGATCTACGCGGCCGGCGACGGCATCGTCGAGCACGCCGGCTGGGAGAGCGGCTACGGCAACTTCACCATGATCAAGCACGTCAACGGCTACGAGACGGGCTACGGCCACCAGAGCAAGATCGTCGTCGCGGTCGGCGACAAGGTGCGCCAGGGCCAGCTCATCGGCTATGTCGGCTCGACCGGCAACTCGACCGGCAGCCACCTCCACTTCGAGATCCGCATCAACGGCAATTTCGTCGATCCACTGAGCGTGAAGCTGCCGCGCGACCACGCGCTGCCGCCGCAGGACGACGACGCCTTCCAGCAATCGATCGCGCAAATCGACGACATCATGAAGCGCGACGGCACCGCCATGCCCGACCCGACGGTCGCGGCGGCAAGCCCGGCCCCGGCCTCCGCCTCGACCGGCAACGGCTAGTCCCGCGTCACGTAAACCGCGAGTTCCGCGCCGCCCGGCTCGCGAAAGAAGAAGCGCCGCCCACCAGGGAAATCATAGGCCGGCCGGGTGATGACGCCGCCCGCCGCGACCACGTCGCGCTCGGCCTGCTCCAGATCTTCGGCACGGATCACCGCGATCGTCGCGCGGCTCATGTCCCGGGCGTCGGCATTGACGCCGAAGCTGAGCCCCGCGTCGCGGATTTCGGCATAGCTGCCGCCATAGTCGACAAAACCCCAGCCGAACGCCTTGCCGAAAAACGTGCGGCTCTTGCCGGCATCCGCCGAAGGCAGCTCGAGGTAATCGAGGACATAAGGCATCGGGACGCTCCAAGGCTATTTTGTTCCCGTTACGTTCTCATAACGCGTCGTTTAGCGCAAGGGTTTTCCTATTGCGCCGCCGCCTCCACCGGCTCGCCAAGCCCCCAGCCCGGGCGCGCATACGCCTCGTTGCGCGCCGCGTCACGGATTTCCCGCCCCAGCGCCGGATCGCCGACCGAGCGCGCCAGCACCATTGCGCCCACCGCCATCGCCGTGAGCGCCAGAGCCCGCTGCCGGGCCGGCCGCACCGAGGGCTCGAGGTTCGCGGCGAAGGCCTGCGACATCATCTCCATCACCTGGCGGAACGCGTCCTGCACCCCCGGATGGCCGCGCTGCACGTCCGACGGCAACGCGATCATCGGGCACGATGCGGCGCGGTCGGCGACGTGATCGTCGCTCAGATACGCCTCGAGGATCATGCGGGCGAGTGCCGGCCCCTCACGGCTCGGATCGACGTGCTTGAGCTGCCAGTCCTCTGGTACCTCTTGCACGATGAATTCTAGAACGGCCTCCTGGTAGAGGTCCTCCTTGCGCGCAAAATGCTTGTAGAAGCCGCCATGCGTGAGCCCCGCCTCGCCCATGATCTCGCTGATCGAAACATCGGCAAAGCCGCGCAGGTTGAACAGCCGGCGCGCCGCCTGGACGATTCGGGCGCGGGTCTTGGATTTGTGGGCGGGCGAATAAGGCATGGCGTTCCTCCGTCGCGGCAGAGCCTAGCAAAGCCGCAAAAGATGTTCTTGAACATCTTCTCATTGGGTTTTGATTGGCGGGCCTCGATGCCCGGCATCAGGCCGGGCGCAATGGAGGTTCCGATGACCACCCTGCCCTTCACGCTCGCGATCGACCCCAAGCCCATGCAGTTCCTGCTCACCGTAGAGGGCGAGCCGCAATCCACCGACCGTAACAAGGTCCGCGAGACCCACAACATGGCCGCCGGCTCCGACCAGGGCGTCGCCGCGGCGCGCTCCTTCGGCGATCTGAGCCACGCCGTCTATGTGCCCGCCGGCCCAGGCGCCGCCGACAACAGGCTGCTGTTCATCGATTACTGGAACAGCGTCGAGGGACTGATGACGTTCTTCTCGAATCCGCAGGTGCAGAAGGGCGGCGAGATGGTGTTCAAGAACCGTGAGCCCGTCGTCTGGACGCCCTCGCCCGGCCTGCCGCGCGTCACCCTGCCGGCCCCGACCGGCCGCAACGAGCGCTGGCTCGGCCTCGTCCGCGGCCCGATCGCTTCTCGCGAGGCCGCCGAAACGCTGCTGATGGAAGCGACTCGCAAGGCGGTCAACTCCAACCGCGCCAAAGGCCTGATGACCCGCGAATGGTATTTCCGCGCCGACAAGCCGGATGCCCTAGAGGCGCTCGGCCTCGATGTTTGGTTCGACGCCGATGGCATGCAGGCGATCTACAACGACCCCGCCGAGATGAAGCCGCTCGGCGCGCTGTTCACCGGCAAGCCGATGACCTCGGAGTGGCAGAAGCCGGCCGGACAGTGGGTCGAGTGGTGAGCTGACTCGGCAGGGCCGGCGGATTGTTCCGCCGGCCTAGAGCAGCTTGCAGCGGGCCATGAAACGGATTTCGGAATAGGCGTTCTTGTTGAGCAACCGCGAGGCGTCGTCGCACTGACCGGTTTTCGTGTTGAACGAAAAGACCTCGCGCCAGTGCTCGCCGTCGCTCGACACCGAGTCGGTATAGACGGTGAGGAGATCGTTGACATAGTCGAACCGACAGGTCGCGGTGCCGCCGCTGACCGCCTGCGGCGGCCCGAACCGGTACTGGCATTGCAGCACACCGCGCAGCGTGCCACGGTTCGTCATCTCGTCTTCCTCGAGGATGATCGTCTGGCCGTTGACCGAGACCTTGCCGGTGGTGGGGTAATTGACCAGCCTGTCGAAGGCGCAGTGCGCAAAGGCGCGGTCGCATTTGTAGCTGTTGCCGAGATCGGTGCGGAAGGTGAGCAGGTCTGCAGTCCGCGGCGCGGCGTCCGCCATGGGCGCGGCGGACGCGACAAGCAGACTTAGCGAGACGGCAAACAGTCGTCGCAACATTCATCCCCCGGGGTTGCCAACAATTGCCATTCTAATAATCTCAATTGCTCCCGGACGCGCAAGGGACGTCGATGAAAAACAATCGTTACGCGCTGGCTCTGCTGCTGGCCGCCGCTTGCCTGTTGCCCGCTGCGGCCGAGGCGCAGAGCGAGCACGGCATCGACGGCGGCGCAACTTACACGCCGGAGACCGGCAATGGGGGCGGCGGCTACAGCTACACCCAGCAGCTACAGCAAGAGCAACAGCAGCAACTCGAGCAGCAGCGGGAGGAGCAGCAACAGCAACTCGAGCAGCAGACGAACGCCGAGGTCCAGCTCGGTCTCGCGATCGGCGACGCCCTCGTCGACATGGTGCAGAACTGGGAGCAACAGCAGCAGGATTCGCCGCCCGCCCAGCCGGAGAATCTCACCGCTGCGCCGGACGCAACGCCGGACACCCAGACCGATGACACCGACCTCACCGATCTGACGCCCGGCAGCGAGCAGTTCGCCGCCGCCACCTGTGCGGCCAAGGACCCCGCGACCGGCGACGCGCTCTACGAAGACGGCAGCACCGACGACTGCATCGCCGAAAACATCCGGATCAGCGGCGATGCCTACGGCCAACAGACGGCCGAGCAGTTCGCTGACGGCTTCACCGACCCCTCGCCGGACGCAACGCCGTCCGAAGGCCAGACCATCGCGCTCAACACACCCGACGACTCCAATCAGCTTTCGATCATCCGCCAGAACGGCGGCACGACCACGCCGGATGACCAGCCGCTCTCGATCATCCGGCAGAACAGCGGGCCGTATCCCACACCCAGCCCTGATACGCCCCCCCTCATCCGGCAGAATGCCGCTCCACCGGCCTCATCGGAGCCCGACACGCCGTCGATCATCCGGCAGAACGGCGCCCCGCCGACCCCGTCGCCGTCTCCATCGCCGTCGATCATTCGCCAGAATAGCGGGCAGACCGCCGACAATCCCTCGCCGAACCGGTCGGTTGCCGGGGAAGATCCGGGGAAGTTCATGCCGGGTTCGCCGCAGTTCGCCACCGCCACCTGTGCGCAGATCGACCCCGACACCGGCCAGCCGGTGTTCGATCCAAGCAATTGCGCAACCAACGTGCAGGCGATCACCAGCCCGCAGAGTTTTACCGTCGCCTCGACCGGCTTCTCGAACTTCAGCGCTGCACCCACGGCCGGGCCGATCACCCAGAGCGGGCTGCCCGCCGGCTGTGCGTTCTTCACCCGGCCGGCGGTCGATGAGGACGGAACGCGGCTGAACTACTGGAGCGAGGGCTCCTATGTCTGCTACCGCGGCGAAGGCTATCTCTGCGACGGCGACCCCAGGCACTGGGTCGACCGCGGCATCTGCCTCGCGCCGTCCTATGACGCCGTGGCGCTCGAATGCTCCGGCCTCAACACGGCCGTTTACGAGGGCGATCCCAAGACGGTTTGCAACACCGGCGGAGCCGGGGAAATCTCGGCCAAGACGGAGTCCGATCCGGACTCGACGCCGAACCACTGAATCGCCCGGCTCGCGCGGCGCGGCTACGAGCCGCTGCTGCACTTCACCTCGTAATGGGTCTCCCGGCCCTGTTCGGGCCAGCGCGTCGAATAGCTGCAAGCAAGGGTCTTGAGGTCGATCAGCAGCACGCCCGTCGAATGCTGGCCGCCGTTGAAGCGAAGATCGTCCATCACGTAGAGCGTTCCGTTCGTAATCGCGACGCGGCATTTGTAGTTGAACTGATCCGTCGACCCCGGCGTCCAGTCGGTCCCGCAGCGAAGCGTCTCGTCGTACTCCCGGTTCGACCCGAGCGTGTATTTCTGTGTCCAGGTCACCTCGCCTGAACCAGGGCCGCTGCTCACCGTATCGAGCCCCTCATTGGGGATCAGCTGCAGGAAACCACAATTCCGGAAACTCGCGTCGCAGTGGAACGCCGTCCCGGAGCCCTCGACGATCTGGAACCCCCCTGGCTCAGGGCGCCCCTGCACCGGCCCCGTTGAAGCCTGCTGCTGGGCCGGCGGGGGCTGTGTATCAGGCGCGATGCAGCACGACGACGTAAACCCCTGATGGCCGTTCCAGCTGACGATGCACCAGTCCTTGTGCGATTGACCGTTGTCCTCTGGGGCCATGCACTGGCCAATCTTGAGGCCGGTCGCGCCGGCCGGAATGTCGACGATCTCGTCGAACGTCACGCCCGGCCCGGCGCGCATCGGTACCGACCCGCCCGAGACATCGTCGGGCACCATGTAGTCGCCGGCCTGAGCGGTCTGCGCGGCCGGCGCCGGCGCTGCGCTGGAAGCTGAGTCCGCGAAGGCACTGCTGCCGTCCCAACCGTTGAGGTCGTCGGCGTTGAGGTAGTCGCCGCTGAGTCCGGAATCTGAGACGAACCCGGCCGTGCCGTTCCAGCGCGCTTCGCACCAGCCGGAGGTCGTTTGGCCGTTGTCGTCGGGCAACACGCATTGACCGATCTCGAGGGTCGCGCCCGCCGGCACCTGGGCGAGGACGTCGTGGTTGACGCCCGGCCCCGACCGCAGATTGAGGTAGCCGTCCGGCAGGTCCTGCCTGACCGTGTCGGAGTCCGCCAGCGCGCCGCCGCAGAGCAGCAGCAGCCCGACGACTGCCAGTCCAATGCGCACCATGATGTCAGCCCTCGCCCAGCCAAACCGTAGCACAGCATCGCGCGAACGAAAGAGGGCGGCCACCGGCCGCCCTCGCATGAACCGCTGTTCCAGCCGTTACGCCGCTGCGGCGGGCGAGATCACCTCGCCCTCGAGCTCGGGCACCAGCATCAGCCCGGCGTCGCCGGCATCGACATTGACGGTCTGGCCGTCCTCGATGTCGCCGGACAAGATCGCCTCGGCCAGCCGGTCCTGCACCTCGCGCTGGATCACCCGCTTCAGCGGCCGCGCGCCGTAGGCCGGATCGTAGCCTTCGCGCGCCAGCCATTCCTGCCCCTTGGGCGTCAGGTTGAGCGTGATGTCGCGGTCCTTGAGCAACGCGCCCAGCCGCTTGAGCTGAATCGCGACGATGTCGCCCATGTGGATGCGCTGTAGCCGGTGGAACAGGATGATGTCGTCGATCCGATTGAGGAATTCCGGCCGGAACGCCGCCTTCACCGCATCCAGCACTTTGCCACGCACCAGCTCGACCGACTCGTTCTCCTTGAGGTTGACGAGCCATTCGGCCCCGAGGTTGGAGGTCATGATGATGATGGTGTTGCGGAAATCGACCGTGCGTCCCTGCCCGTCCGTCAGGCGCCCGTCGTCGAGCACCTGCAGCAGCACGTTGAACACGTCCGGATGCGCCTTCTCGATCTCGTCGAACAGCACCACCTGATACGGCCGGCGGCGCACCGCTTCGGTGAGCATCCCGCCCTCGTCATAGCCGACATAGCCCGGAGGCGCGCCGATCAGCCGCGCCACGGAGTGCTTCTCCATGAACTCGGACATGTCGATGCGCACCATCGCGTGCTCGTCGTCGAACAGGAACTCGGCGAGCGCCTTGGTGAGCTCGGTCTTGCCGACGCCGGTGGGCCCGAGGAACATGAACGAGCCGATCGGCCGGTTCGGATCCTGCAACCCCGCCCGCGACCGGCGCACCGCCCGCGACACCGCCGCCACGGCTTCTTCCTGGCCGATGACGCGCTTGCCAAGCGAGCCTTCCATCTGCACCAGCTTTTCGCGCTCGCCCTCGAGCATCTTGTCGACTGGAATCCCGGTCCAGCGCGACACGACCTGCGCAATGTCCGAGGCGGTCACCGTCTCCGACACCATCTCCGACTTGGCTTCGCCGGCCTGCGCCGCGTCGGCAAGCCGCTTCTCGAGGCCCGGGATCACCGAATAGGCAAGCTCGCCGGCCTTGGCGAAATCGCCCTGGCGCTGCGCGATCTCGAGCTGGCTGCGCGCGCCGTCGAGCTCCTCCTTGATCTTCTGCGATCCCTGCACCCGCTCCTTTTCGGCGAGCCATTTGCTCGACAGCGCCTGCGCCTCGTCCTCGAGGCCCGCGAGGTCGTGCTCGAGCCTTTCGAGCCGCTGCTTGGAAGCCTCGTCCGGCTCCTTCTTCAGCGCCTCGCGCTCGATCTTCAACTGCATGATGCGGCGATCGAGCTCGTCGAGCGCCTCGGGCTTGCTGTCGACCGCCATGCGCAACCGCGCCGCCGCCTCGTCCATCAGGTCGATGGCCTTGTCAGGCAGGAAGCGGTCGGCAATATAGCGGCTGCTCAAGGTCGCGGCGGCGACGATCGCGGAATCCGAGATGCGGATGCCGTGGTGCAGCTCATACTTCTCCTTGAGACCGCGCAGGATCGAGATCGTGTCCTCGACCGTGGGTTCGGAGACGAACACCGGCTGGAAGCGCCGCGCAAGCGCCGCGTCCTTCTCGACATGCTTGCGATACTCGTCGAGCGTCGTCGCGCCGACGCAGTGCAGCTCGCCGCGCGCCAGCGCCGGCTTCAAGAGGTTCGAGGCATCCATTGCCCCATCCGCCTTCCCCGCGCCGACCAGCGTGTGCATCTCGTCGATGAACAGGATGATCTGGCCTTCCGCCGCGGTGATCTCGCTGAGCACGGCCTTGAGCCGCTCCTCGAACTCGCCGCGATATTTGGCGCCGGCGATGAGCGCGCCGAGGTCGAGCGCCATCAGCGACTTGCCCTTGAGGCTCTCCGGCACGTCGCCATTGACGATGCGGATCGCGAGGCCCTCGGCGATCGCCGTCTTGCCCACTCCCGGCTCGCCGATCAGCACCGGATTGTTCTTGGTGCGGCGGCTCAGCACCTGGATGGTGCGGCGAATTTCCTCATCGCGGCCGATCACCGGATCGAGCTTGCCGTCGCGCACCGCCTGCGTCAGGTCGCGCGCGTATTTCTTGAGCGCATCGTACTGCGACTCGGCCGAAGCGGAATCGGCGGTGCGGCCCTTGCGGATGGTTTCGATCGCCTGGTTGAGCGAATTGGCGGTGACGCCCGCCGACGACAGGATCTTGCCCGCGTCGGTGTCCTTCTCGATGGTCAGCGCCAAGAGCAGCCGCTCGACGGTCACGAACGAATCGCCCGCCTTCTGCGCCGCGCTCTCGGCGGTGTCGAACACACGTGCCATCTCGCGGCTCAGATACACTTGGCCGTTGTCGCCGGAGATGACCGGAATCTTCTTGAGGGTGGCTTCGACCCCGGCGCGCACCGCCTTGCTGTCGCCGCCGGAGCGGTCGATCAGCCCGGAGCCCAACCCCTGGTCGTCGTCCATCAGCACTTTCAGCAGATGCACCGGGGCGAATTGCTGGTGGCCCCGCCCCAGGGCCAGTTGCTGCGCGCTCTGGATGAACCCGCGCGCCCGCTCGGTGTATTTCTCGATATTCAAGGCAACTCTCCTTTTGCCACGGCCATCCGCCCGATTCAGGCACGGTTTGACCGCTCGAAGCGTTGATTAAGGAAACGCCCGCTGCGCGGCACATTCCCTGACTTCGATCAAAAATATAGGAAGAGTTCTCGCCCCGAAAAGGGCTGCGGCTCACGCCAGCGGCGCAAATCCGTGCTGCGGCTGGCGGCAAGGGGAGTCCACCGCCGGCGGGCTCCCGTAGGGCTTCGCCAGCTTACTCCGACGAGCCCACGGGGCCGCCGACTGTGAGGAACGCCGGCAGTTCGCCGACGTCGGGCTGCGGGGACGCAGCCGGATCACCGCCAAGGCCGCCCATGCCGTTCTCGCCGCCATTGCCGCGCCCCCGGCGGCGGCGATTGCGGTCGCGATGGCGGCGGCCTTCGCCGTTCGCCTCGCCCTGCTGCGCCGTGAAGGGCTGCCCGTCTTCGTTGAAGGCCGGCTCGCCGTTAGCGGCGGCAACTGCCGGCGCTTGGCTTTCCTCACCCTCTTGACCCTCGCCGCCAAAGCCCTGCTCGGACGGCTGCTGGTTGGGCTGCGGCGTAAAGCGCGGCTGCGGCGGCTCGGGCGAAGCGAAGCGGTCGTTGATCGGCGGGAAATCGTCGTCGTCGTCCTGTTCGATCACCTGGCCGAACTGGTCGCGCTGCTGGTTCTGCGGCTGGGCCGAGGCGACGATGCGGAAATAGTGCTCGGCGTGCTGCAGATAGTTCTCGGCGAGAACCGGATCGCCCGAGGATTGCGCGTCGCGCGCCAGCTGCAGGTATTTCTCGGCCACGTGGGCGGCGTTGCCGCGCACCTTCACGTCCGGACCGTTGGATTCGAAATTTCGGCTGAGCGGATTGACGTGCTTGCGCCCGCCATTGTTGTTCCGTCCGCGCTGCCGGTTCTTGTTGTTCTGGTTTGGTCTCATAGGTCGCTGGTCGCCTTGATTGATCAAGCGGTTCTGGGGTCTGTGCCTGCCTGGCCGTTGGCGCCCGAGGGACGGCCTGAGTAAGCGGGACCTTTCCGAAATCTGTCCGCGACGGCCACCTTCGCGCTCATCACGTCAGGCCGGGGTCCGTTCCAGGATACCCTCGCTGGTAAATCCAGCATCGCCGATGAGCGGGGTGCCGTCCCTAGCGCACAACCTTGCGCCGCTGACAGCATCCGGAAGCTAGCGGGTCGCAGGTGATTTTCCAAGGGGAAAATGCCCGACTTCCCGGTCTGGTTTCCTTATCCTCAAGAATGGGAAGCCAGGATCACCCGATCAAGCCCCGCCAGATCCTTGAGCACCTCGGCTGCCCGGAACCCGGCCCGGAGGAACATCTTCTGCACGATTTCCCCCTGATTATAGCCGATTTCGAGCAGCGCGATGCCGCCGGGCCCCAGCCGCCGTGCCGCTTGCGATGCGATGGCGCGATAGCCATCGAGCCCGTCCCAGCCGCCGTCGAGGGCGGGCCTCGGATCGAAAATCCGTACCTCGGGCGCCAGATCCTCGATCCGCTCGGTGGCGATATAGGGCGGATTGGTGACGATCAGGTCGAACAGCTCGGTATGCGGCACCGCCTGCCACCAGCTGCCGTGCCGGACCGTGAGGCGCGAGGCCACCCCATGCCGCTCGGCATTGATCCGCGCCGCCTCGAGCGCCGCCTGCGAGATGTCGGTGGCCCATCCCTGCGCTCGGGAAAGACCCGCGAGAATCGAGACCGCGATGGCCCCCGAGCCGGTGCCGAGATCGATGAACTTCTGGCTCTTGCGCGCCTCGAGAAAGCTGATCGCCTCCGACACCAGCATCTCGGTCTCGGGCCGCGGCACCAGCGTCGCCTCGTTCACCGTGAACCTGAGGCTCCAGAATTCCTTCTCGCCGACGATGCGGCTGACCGGCTCACCGCCGAGGCGCCGCTGCGCGTAGATCTCGAGCAGCCGCGCCGGCGCAGGCTCCGCCGGATCGCGCTCGCGCCGCACCAGGGCCATCGCATCGAGCCCGAAGGCGCTCTGCGCGAGTAGCCGCGCGTCGAGATCGGCCGTCTCGATGCCGGCTGCGCGCAATCGGTCGCGCGCCTTGCGCCAGACCAGGCCGATCGCCTCCCCGCTCAGTTGACCCCCTCCATCGCCGCGAGCTGCGCCGCCTGGTGCTCGGTGATGAGCGCATCGATCAATTCGTCGAGGGCATCGCCGGCGATCACCTTGTCGAGCTTGTAGAGGGTCAGGTTGATGCGGTGATCGGTGACCCGCCCTTGCGGGAAATTGTAGGTCCGGATGCGCTCGGAACGATCCCCGCTGCCCACCTGCTCGCGCCGTGCATCGGCCCGCGCCGTGTCGCGCGCATTGCGCTGCTCCTCATAGAGCCGCGCGCGCAGCACCGTCATCGCCTGCGCCCGATTCTGGTGCTGGCTCTTGAGGCCGGAGGTCACGACGATTCCGCTCGGCAAATGCGTGATGCGCACCGCCGAATCGGTGGTGTTGACGTGCTGGCCGCCGGCACCTGTGCCGCGCATCGTATCGATGCGGATATCCTCGGGCCTGATCTCGATATCGATCTCCTCGACCTCGGGCAGCACCGCGACCGTCGCCGCCGAAGTGTGGATGCGCCCCTGCGCCTCGGTCGCCGGCACGCGCTGCACCCGGTGCACGCCGGACTCGTATTTGAGCCGCGCATAGGCGCCCTTGCCGGAAATCTTGGCGATCACCTCCTTGTAGCCGCCGGCGTCGCCATCGCTCTCTTCGAGCAAGCTCATCGACCAGCCGTGAAGGTCGGCATAGCGCTGATACATGCGCAGAAGATCGCCCGCAAACAAAGCCGCCTCGTCGCCGCCGGTGCCGGCGCGCACCTCGAGAATGACGTTCTTGTCGTCGGCCGCGTCCTTGGGCAGCAGGAGGATGCGGATCTCGCTCTCCATCTGCGCAATCTTTGGCTTGAGCTCGGCGATCTCCGCCTCCGCCATGCCGGCCATTTCCCTGTCGCCAGACCCGAGCAGTTCCTCGGCGGCCTTGAGCTCATCGGCCGCCTTGCGCCAGGCGAGGATCGGCCGCACCACCGGCTCGAGCTCGGCATATTCCTTGGAAAGCTTGACGTATTGCTCCGCCGACGGCCCGGCCGCGAGCGCCGCTTCGACGCTGTCGAACCGCTTCTGGAGCTGGGCAAGCTTGGTTTCGGGGAGCGCGGGCATGACGAAACGGGCTAATAGACCACAATGTCATTCCCGCGAAGGCGGGAATCCAGAGCCGCAAGCGCCGGAGCACATGACCCCTGGATTCCCGCCTTCGCGGGAATGACACTGCCAGGATATCCCATCCTCAAATCGCCAACCCCTGCCGCTCGGCAAGGTCCATCAGCAGCTCGCGGATCGCCACGCCCTCCTGGCCTTCGCCGAGCGCCGCGGCGACTGCGGCGCGCAGCGGCGCGAGCTCCAGCCCGAGCAGCATCTCCTTGATCGGACCGATGGCCGGCGGCGACATCGACAGCCGCCTAAGCCCGATCGCCATCAGCGCCAGCGCCTCGACCGGCCGCCCGGCGAGTTCGCCGCACATCGTGATCGGCACCCCGTACCGCCCCGCCATATCGACGATATGGCGCAACGCCCGCAGCCGCGGCAGAGCGATCGGATCATAAGCCTTGCTGACGCGCGGATTGGCGCGATCGGCGGCGTTGAGGAACATGATCAGATCGTTCGAGCCGATCGAGACGAAATCGGCCTCGGGCAGCACCCGGTCGAGCTCCCACAGCAGCGAGGGCACCTCGATCATTGCGCCGATCTCGAGCCGGCTCGGCGCCACCCCGCCATTGCGGACCAGCCGCTGCAGCTCGAGCCCGATGACGCGCTTGGTCTCGGTAAACTCCCAGGTCTCGGTGACCATCGGCACCAGGATCTTGAGCGGCCCGCCATCGGCGGCGGTGAGCAGCGCGCGCACCTGCGTTCGCAGCAGCCCCGGCCGGTCGAGCGCGAGCCGGAGCGACCGGAACCCCATCGCCGGGTTCTCTTCGGGCTGCGCGCGCAGATACGGGATCACCTTGTCGCCGCCCACGTCGAGGAGCCGGAAGACGATCGGGCGGCCGGCGCTCAGCCGGTTGGCCTCGCGATAGAGGCTGATCTGCTCGCCCAGCTTTGGCAGCCGCGAGGCGATCATGAACTGCAGCTCCGTGCGGAACAGCCCGACCCCCTCTGCGCCAGTGTCGTCCAGCATCGGCAGGTCGGCAACCAGTCCCGAATTGTGCAACAGCGTGATCGCGACGCCGTCGCGCGTCACCGCCGGCTTGTCCTTGAGCTCGAGGTAATGCGCCCGCCGCTTCGAAACGAGCCGCACCTTGTCGGCATAGTTCTGCTGCAGCTCAGGCGTGGGCCGCAGATAGACCGTCCCCGCCGGCCCATCGACGATGATGTCGTCGCCGTTCTCGCTGATCGAGACGACGTTCTGGCATTGGCCGACCGCGACGAGCCCGAGCGAACGCGCGACAATGGCCACGTGCGCCGTCGGGCCCCCTTCTTCGAGCACGATGGCGCGCAGCCGCGTACGGTCGTATTCGAGCAGCTCGGCCGGCCCCATGTTGCGCGCCACCAGAATGGCGTTCTCCGGCAGCTCGCGTTTCGCCGTCGCGGTGCCGTCGCCGGTGAGCACCCGCAGCAGCCGGTTGGCGAGGTCGTCGAAATCGTGCAGCCGGTCGCGGATATATGGATCGGTCGAGCGCAGCATGCGGGCGCGGGTATCGTTCTGCACCCGCTCGACCGCCGCTTCCGCCGTCAGCCCGTTGGCGATCGCCTCGCCCAGCCGGTCGACCCAGCCGCGGTCGTTGGCGAACATCCGGTAGGTCTCGAGAATATCGCGGTGCTCGCTGCCGTCGCGCATGTCGCCATGGCTCAGCATATCGTCGATCGAAAGCCGCATGGTGGCGAGCGCCGCGTCGAGCCGCGCCACTTCCTTGTCGGTATCCTCGGCAATGAAATTGGTCACCACGACGCGCGGATCGTGCAGCACGACGTGGCCGAGCGCGATGCCTTCGGTGAAGCTCGCCCCGGTGATCACGCGCGGCCGGCGCAGATCGATGTCCTGGCCGGGCCGGATCAACGCCTCGAAATCGGAGGTGACCAGCATCTCGGCGAGGATCGTAGCGGTCGTCAGCATCGCCTCGATCTCGTCTTCGCCGTAGATGCGGGCGTCGCGGTTCTGGACGACCAGCACGCCCAGCGTCTGGCCAGCGCGCAGCACCGGCACGCCGAGGAAGGCGCTGAACGGGTCCTCGCCGGTTTCCGGGCGGTAGGCAAAGCCGGGATGCGCCGGCGCGTTTTCGAGGCTCAGCGGCTCGGCCTGCGCCGCGATCAGGCCGACGAGGCCTTCGCCCAGCCGCAGCGTCGTCTGGTGTACCGATTCGCGCTTGAGGCCGTAGGTGGCGAACAGCTCGAGCGCGTTGTCGTCGCGCAGCACGTAGAACGAGCAGACGTCCGCGTGCATGTTGGTCGCGATCAGGGTGACGATCTTGTCGAGACGATCCTGCGAAGCCAGCGGCTCCGCCATGGTTTCGCGCAACTGCCGCAACAGGACGCGCGGGCCGCCGATCGCTGTCGCCATTCGACTCCTGCGGCCGCACCGCCTCCCTTGGAGCAGCGCCGGGAAACGTTGAAAACCGTCTTCCGCTCGGCGCTGCGTCCCGACAGTTCGGCTCTGGGGCTCAGGCGCCGGGCTTGTCCAGCCCGTAATACGTATGGAGCGCCCGCACCGCAAGCTCGGCATAGGCGTCGTCGATCAGCACCGAGGTCTTGATTTCCGACGTCGTGATCAGCTGGATGTTGATGCCCTTGTCGGCCAGCGCCTTGAACATCGAGGCGGCGACGCCCGCGTGGTTGCGCATGCCGACCCCGACCACCGAGACCTTGGCGCCGCCCTTGCTGCCGGTGATCCGGGCGTATTCGACGTGCCCGGCGGCGCGCGCCGCCTCGAGCACCCTCACGGACTTGTCATATTCGCTGTCGGGCACGGTGAAGGTGATGTCGGTGACCGACCCGTCCTCCGAAATGTTCTGGACGATCATGTCGACAACGATCGATTCGTCGGCCAGCGCTCCGAACACCGCCGCAGCGACGCCCGGCTTGTCCTTGACGTCGCGCAGCGTGATCTTGGCCTCGGCCTTGGCGAGCGTGACGCCCGAAACGATGTGCTTTTCCATGATCTCGTCCTCATCGCATACGAGGGTGCCCGGCACGCCGGAATTGGAGCCGTCCGGGCCGACCTGCGGCGCGTTCGGATCGTCGAAGGTGGAGCGGACGACCAGCCGCACCTTGTGCGCCATCGCCATTTCCACCGAGCGGATCATCAGCACCTTGGCGCCGAGCGAGGCCATTTCGAGCATTTCCTCGAACGCGACCTTGTCGAGCCGCTTGGCTTTGGGATCGATGCGCGGGTCGGTGGTGTAGACGCCGTCGACGTCGGTATAGATGTCGCAGCGGTCGGCGTGGACCGCGGCCGCGATGGCGACCGCCGAGGTGTCCGAGCCGCCGCGCCCGAGCGTCGTGACGCGCCCGGTCGCCGGCACGATCCCCTGGAAGCCGGTGATCACCGGCACCCAGCCCTCGTCCATGCGCTTGTTGAGCTCGTCTGGAATGATCTCGGTGATCCGCGCCGCGCCATGCGCGTCGTCGGTGTGGATCGGGACCTGCCAGCCCTGGAACGAGCGCGACGGAATGCCCATTTCGCCGAGCACGATCGCCATCAGGCCGGCCGTCACCTGCTCGCCCGAAGCGACCACCGCGTCGTATTCGCGCGCGTCGTGGAGCTTGCTGCTCTCATTGACCCAGCCGACCAGCTCATTGGTCTTGCCCGACATGGCGGACACGACGACGCTCACCTGGTTGCCGGCGTCGACCTCGCGCTTGACGTGCCGCGCCGCCTGCCGGATGCGCTCGACGGTGGCGACCGAGGTGCCGCCGAACTTCATGACGATGCGGGCCAAACTGCTCCTCGCGCCAAGTCTTCCTGCGCCCTTTCCGGCCGGCCACCAATGCGGCCGTTCGACCAGCCGCTGGGGCGAACCCGGCGGTACGCTGGTTCAAAGTCGGCGGGGGACTTGCCACAAACCCCCTAGCCGATCAATGGCCGCCCTTGGCAGGGTTAAGCGCTAGGCCGACCAGCTGTGGAGCAGCGCCGCCAGTCGGACCTGCCGGCCGACCCTCGCGACGCGCGCCTGGAACAGCAGCCGGACGATGTCGTCGAACGGGGAATCCTCGCGCAGCTCGAAAGTCTGCAGGCAATCCGGGCAGTGAAGGCTTCGGCCCTCCTGCAGGAGATCGGCATTGGTCCGGAAATAATGCCCGCAGGACGGGCAATGGGCTTCGATGCTGGTCATGGCGATGCTGGTCTGAGGCCGCAGGGGGGCCGGTGACGACACTCGCACCGATCCGTCACAAACCGATTAACACCGGCGGATCGGCGAGGACCCGACCTCGCCGCTTGCCCCGGCGCCAGCCAGGGGCTGTAATGGCGGCATGACCGACACAACCGTCAACGCCGACGAGATCGCCAAGTTTTCGGCCATGGCCGATGAATGGTGGGACCCGGACGGCAAGTTCAAGCCGTTGCACCGATTCAACCCCGTGCGGCTGGCCTATATCCGCGATTGGGCCCTCAGGCATTTCGGTCGTTCGCTGCAGGACCGGCGCCCGCTCGAGGGCCTGAGCGTGCTCGACATCGGCTGCGGCGGCGGCCTGCTCTGCGAGCCGATGACCCGGCTCGGCGCGCGCGTCACCGGCATCGATGCGGGCGGCAAGAACATCGCCGTGGCGCGCCTCCATGCGACTCGCATGGGTCTCGACATCACCTACCGTGACATAACCTCGGAGATCCTCACGGCCGAGGGCGCCCATTTCGACATCGTCCTCAACATGGAAGTGGTCGAACACGTTGATAACGTTCCGCTCTACATAAAGAGCTGCGCCGATCTCGTGGCGCCCGGTGGATTGCTGTTCTCCGCCACCCTCAACCGCACGCTGCGCGCCCGGGCTCTCGCCGTGTTCGCGGCTGAGAACGTGCTGCGCTGGCTGCCGCGCGGCACCCATGACTGGAACAAGTTTCTGACGCCGGACGAGCTAAAGGCCTTCATCACCCGCAATGGCCTCAAGGTCATCGACGAAACCGGAGTGGTGTTCCACCCGCTCGCGGGCGAGTGGCGCGCGAGCCCCGACATGGGCATCAACTACATGGTGCTGGCAGAGCGAATGTAGCCCCTCACCCCGCGCTCCGCGCCACCCTCTCCCAAGATGTGGGCGAGGAGACAATGGACCCGCGACATCAGTCGGGATTCCCCTCTCCCGCCTGCGGGAGAGGGTGCCCGAAGGGCGGGTGAGGGCCTAGCGCGTCTTGCCGAGCGCCACAAAATCCTCGTCGCTCAGTTCGATCGACGCCGCCGCGGTGTTCTCCTCGAGATGGGAAACCTTGCTGGTGCCGGGGATCGGCAGCATCACCGGCGAGCGCTTCAGCAGCCAGGCGATGGCGAGCTGTCCGGCGCTCGCTCCATGCTTCTTCATCAGCGCCTGGAACGTCGGGCTCGCCGTGGTGCTGCCGCCGTCGATCGGCCGCCACGGAATGAAGGCGATGTTGTTGGCAGCGCAATAGTCGAGCACCGCGTCGCTTGCGGCGTCGGTAATCGAGTATTTGTTTTGCACGCTGACGACGGGGAAAAGCTTGCGCGCCTGCTTGATCTGCTCGACGGTGACGTTGCTGAGCCCGGCATGGCGAATGAGCCCCGCCTTGAGGAAGCCGGCAATAGCGCCGAACTGGTCGTCGAGCGGAATGCTCGGATCGGGCCGATGCAGCTGCCACAGGTCGATGCGTTCGACCTTGAGGCGACGTAGGCTCATGTGCACCTCCTGCTCGAGGTACTCGGGCCGGCCCACCGGCGTCCATTTGCTTGGGCCGCTGCGCACCAGCCCGCCCTTGGTCGCGATGTAAACCTTCGCATACGGCGCGAGGGTTTCGGCGAGCAGCTCTTCGGAGATGAAGGGGCCGTAACTGTCGGCCGTATCGATGAAGTTGATCCCAAGCTCCGGCACGCGGCGGAGCGTGCGCCGGCTTTCTTCAGGATCGTCCGGTGGCCCCCAGATGCCCGGCCCGGTGACGCGCATCGCGCCAAATCCGAGGCGGTTGACGATCATGTCGCCGCCAATGGCGAAAGTGCCCGAACGGGCGGCGTCGGGTGTGGTCATGGCAAGGCTCCTCAAACGATCGCCGCCTTCTATCGGCGATCAACGATGGAGGGCAATGCGGGATCGCGGTTAGTTGTGCTCTTCCTTGAAGGCCGGGAGCGGCATGAAGTCGACACCGTCCTCGATCAGCGCGGCGGCTTCCTCGCGGGTCGCCTCGCCATAGATGCCGTGCGGATCGACTTCCTTGAAGTGGATCTTGCGGGCTTCTTCGGCAAACTTGTCGCCGACATAGTCGGCTTCGCTGGTGACCTTGTTGCGCAGCGCCAGCATCGCCTCGCGCAATTGCGCATGCTGCGGGTGGCCGATCGACAGCGACACCTTCTCGCTGCCGCCGCGGCTGATCGCCGGCGCCATCAGCGCCTTGTCGACCGTGCTGGAGAGGCAGATCGGGCAGGTCACGAGGCCACGCGACTTCTGGCCGTCATAGGCGGCTGCGCTTGCGAACCAGCCATCGAACTTGTGCGATTTGTCGCAGACCAGCGAGTAATGGATCACGCGTGCAACCTCTCGAAGGCGTCAGCTTGCGCCCGTAGGGTTAACGGATAGCGAAAAGGGGCGCGCGTTCGCAAGCGCTGGCACACGCGAGCGGGCATCGACTACCGCTGCCGGGTCGATGTCGGCGACGAGCACGCCCTCGCCGTCCCCGCCCAATTGGCCCAGGATCTTGCCCCACGGATCGATGATCATTGAGTGGCCCCAGGTGGCGCGGCCGTTCTGATGCTGGCCGGCCTGCGCCGCCGCGATCACATAGGAGCCGGTTTCGACGGCGCGGGCCCGCAACAGCACCTCCCAATGCGCCTCGCCCGTGGGTACGGTGAACGCGGCGGGAACGGCAAGCATCTCGGCACCCGCGACCGCAAGCGCGTGATAAAGCGCAGGAAAGCGCACGTCGTAGCAGATCGAAAGCCCGAGCATGAGCTCGCCGACCTGGGCAACAACCGCCCGCTCTCCGCCGGCATAGGTCGCGCTTTCCCGATACTGCTTGAGGCCGGGCAGCGTCGCATCGAACAGATGAATCTTGTCGTAGGTCGCGGCGATCGCGCCGTCCGGCCCAAACAGCACCGAGCGGTTGGCGAAGCGTCCGTCCGGTAGCGCCACAGCGAGCGAGCCGAGGTGCAGCCAGAGTTTAGTGTCGCGGGCGACGCGTGACACCCGCGCTATATCGGCATTGTTCTCGAACGGGCGCGCCACCCGCTCGAGGCCTTCACGGTTTTCGGCAAACGCAACGGTGACTTCGGGGCTGAGCGCGTAGGTGGCGCCCTGCCGCGCCGCCTCCGTGGCGAGCCGCTCCAGCGCGTCGAGATTGGCTTCGGGCGTGGTGCCCGAATTCATCTGCAGCGCCGCCACCCGCAACATCAGCGGCTACGTGAGTAGTGCATCGAGCTGGCCACGCCGCTCGAGCTGGGCGAGATCGTCATAGCCGCCGACGTGCCGGTCGCCGATGAAGATCTGCGGCACGGTGCGGCGGCCGTTGGCGCGTTGGACCATCGCCATGCGCAGCGCGGGATCGGTGACGTCGATCTCTTCGAACGGCACGCCCTTGTCGCTGAGGAGCGACTTGGCGGCGTTGCAATAAGGGCACCAGTCGGTGCTGTAGATCTGGACTTTGCTCATGGCCGGACCGGAATGCTGTTTGCATGTATATGGGGCAGCACCCCGCAATGACAACGTTCGCTAGCGGCGGCGCTTCGCCTTGATCTCCGCGATCCGCTCGACGTCCTCGGCCTGGAGGAAGCGGCTGCGCTCGAGGATTTCGAGCTGATACTCGCGGAAGGTGAGGCCCAGCGCCTCGGCCTTTTTGGCGCGGCGGATGGCGGTTTCCACCGGCAATGCCTTGAACGCTGCCTCCGACGCCGTGCGCCAGTCGAAATAGGTGCGGATGCCGCCGACGCCCCATTCCGGAATGTGCTCGTCGAGCGGCGGCCCGCCATTGTGCCCCATGCCGGGAGCCGCGCGCAGGTCGAGCTTCGGCAGCGGCCGCCGGCGATTGATGCGGAGGTCACCCATCGGCGGCCGGCCTCTGATCGGATGTGACCACCCGCGCAAAACTGATGACATCGACGCCGGCAACGCCGAGACGCCTCAGCGTGCGGGCCAGCGCCTTGACCGTCGCCCCCGTGGTGATGACGTCATCGACGATGATCGCCCGCCGGCCCGCGAGGCGAGCGGCGGCGTCACGGCCGGGCGCGAACGCCCCCGCGACGTTGCGTTGTCGCGCGTCGCTCGAAAGGCCCACCTGCTGTCGCGTCCGTTTGCGCCGGGCGACAAGCCCTGGATCGACGCGCAGGCCGGTGAGCCGGCCCAGCGCTCGCGCCAGTTCGCTCGACTGGTTGTAGCGGCGCGCGAGCATCCGCGTCGGGTGCAACGGCACCGGGATCAGAACGGCGTTTTGGTCCAACAGCTCGCGGCCCGCCTGCGCCATGAGCCGCGCACAAAACCGCGCCAGCTCCGGGCGGTCGCCATATTTGAGTCGGCTGACCAGCGCGCGGGCGACGTCGTTGTAGACCACCGCCGACCGCGACCGATCGAACGGTGGTGGATCGGCAATCGCCTCGGCGGAGCGCGCGCCGGGTCCGAGCGATATTTCGAACGGCAGCCCCAACACCGGACAGAGTGGCGCGGTGATCGGCCGGAGCCCGCGAAAGCAGCTGACGCACAGCGCGTCGGCGTTTGCCACCGGCGCGCCGCAGCTGATGCAGACGGGCGGATAGAGCAGGTCGAGCAGGCTGCCCCCGAGCCAGGCGATCGGCCTCAGGACGCCGGTTTTGACAAGCGCAGGCGCCAATTCCATAAGGCGCACTCTGCCACCACCCGGCGCCCCCGCCAATGCCCGCAAATCGCATGCCCAGGGTCTTCGATCGTGCATTGGTCGGCCGCCATCTCGCGCGCCGGCCGTCCGGCCGCGACGATTTCGTGCTGCGCCTCGTGCTCGACGATCTGAATGAGCGGCTCGCAACCGTGACGCGCAGCTTCGAGCGGGCGCTGATCATGGCCCCCGACGCCGGCCCGCTGCCAACTCGGGCCCAAAGCGCGAACGGCCCGATCGTGTTCGAGCGCGCCGCAACGGTTCTCGCGGGTAGCGGCGCTGCGCTCGTCGAGCCTGAGGCGCTGGACCTGCCGCGCCGCGATTACGACCTCATCGTCTCGCTCTTCGACCTCGACGTCGTCGACGACGTGCCGGGATTTCTTGCACGCGTCCGGGCGCATCTGCGCGGCGATGGGCTGTTCCTCGCGGCGGCGATCGGCGGCGACAGTCTCACCGAACTGCGCGAGGCGTTCCTGTCGGCCGACGCCGAGATCGGCGGCGGCGCCTATCTGCGGGTCGCGCCCTTCATCGCGCTGAGCGACGCTGCGGGGCTGCTGCAGCGCGCCGGGTTCACGCTGCCGGTGAGCGACGTCGAGACCCACATCGTCCGTTACGAGACCCCACTGGCGTTGATGCGCGAGCTCAAGGCGCTGGGCGCCTCGAACCCCCTCGCCGAGCGGCCTGGCAAACCCGCGACGCGCACGCTGCTCGCGCAGGCGTCGGCGGCATACCAGCAGCTTGCCGGCGAGGCGGACGGCCGCGTGCGTGCCACGCTCGAGATCATCTGGATGAGCGGCTGGGCCCCGCATGCGAGCCAGCAAAAGCCGCTGAAACCCGGCAGTGCCGAGATCAGCCTGACCAAGGTGCTGAAAACGAAGAACTGAGCGCCGTCAGGAAAAGCGCGACGCGGCGTTCAGGCTCGACCGCGACCGGAAAGATCAGCTGGCGGAGTCGATCGCCGCGCCGGCCGTGCTCTGCACGTGACTAAAGAGGCCGGCCAGGCTGCCGCCGAATGTCGAAAAGGCGACGATCAGCCCGACCCCCAGAAACATGCCGATCAGGCCGTATTCGATGGCCGTCGCGCCGTCTTCACCGGCGACGAAGCGCCGAAAAAGGTCTGCCATCGCGCTCCTCCGTTCACAGCAGATCGCACAGCGGCGCGATCAGCGGCTCATCGGCCGGCGGCATCGGGTAGTCGCGGAGCGCCTGTGGACGCACCCACCTGAGTGCGACGTGCTCGCGCGGCTGCGGCACCCCCTGCCACTTCCGGCAGACGAAAACTGGCATCAGAAGATGAAAGCTTTCGTAAGAGTGGGACGCAAAAGTTAACGGCGCGAGGCAGGCAGATTTGGTCGCAATGCCGAGCTCTTCCTCGAGCTCACGGATGAGCGCCGCTTCCGGCGTCTCGCCGGGCTCGACCTTGCCGCCGGGGAATTCCCACAGCCCCGCCATCGACTTGCCGTCGGGCCGCTGGGCGATCAGCACGCGCCGGTCGGCATCGACCAGCGCGCAGGCGACGACGAGGAGCAGGGAGCCGCTCATTCCGCTGGCGGGATCCGATAGGTGTAGTCGTACTGCCGCGTATAACCGAGCCCCCCGTAGAGCGCCTGGCCCGCGACATTGTCGGCCGCGACGTTGAGCGCTGCGACCCGCGCGCCCACCGATTTTGCCCAGGCGAGGCCCGTCCGCATCATCGCCGCGCCATAGCCCTTCCGGCGCTCCGAAGCATCGGTGACGACGTTGCCGGTAATGACGATGCCGTCGGCAACGTCCATGATCGCCGTGGCGACAGCGGCGCCCTCCGGCGAGTAGAGCACGACGCCGCGCGCGGGCACGTCGATCACCGCCAGCAGCGCCCGCAGCCGGCCGAGTCTGTCGTTACTGTAGCCACGCAGGCGTTGCTGCACGGCGAGGAATTCCGGATCGAGCAGGTCGTACAGCTCGCCGCGTGGATCGGCAGATATGGAACCAAGTTCCATCGCAAACAGGTGACTGTCGTCGACCCGGCTCCACCGAGCCGCATCCAGCGCCGCAACGACCGCCGGCGCGGCCAGCGGGGTGACACGAAACGTCGGCCGGATACCGCGCGCGCGGAACCACCCAGCCGCCGCCTCGATGCGGATTGCGGCGTCAGCGTCATCGTCAGGATCGAGGCTTTGCACCGAATTGGCCCGCTGCGTGTAGCCATTGGCGGCGCGCCGGACCCAGCCACCATCCCATTCGACCTCGATGCCCGGCCAGCAGCTGAGGCCGGCGCGCTCGACGATGGCCGGGCCGGGCAGCGCCATCTCAGCTCCGGTAGCTGCCGTTGATGTCGATATAGCCGTGCGTCAGGTCGCAGGTATAAACCGTAGCGCGACCCGTCCCCAGCCCGATCCCGACGCTGAGCTCGAGCTCCTGGTTTTTCATATAGGCCGACGCAGCCGCCTCGTCGTAGGAAGGAGCGCGCTCGCCGTGCTCCGCGACCGTGATGCCGCCGAAGGCGATCGACAGCCGGTCGCGGTCGGCGGGCTCGCCGGCCTTGCCGACCGCCATGACGACACGGCCCCAATTGGCGTCTTCGCCGGCGATCGCGGTCTTGACGAGCGGCGAATTGGCGATCGAACGCGCGATGCGAGCGGCACTCTCGTCGCTCACCGCGCCTTCGACCGTGACTGTCACGAGCTTGCTCGCGCCCTCGCCGTCACGCACCACCAGCAGCGCGAGCTCGTGGAGTACATCGCCGAGCGCTTCGGCGAACACCGCGACGCGCGGATCGTCGGCGGCGTTGATCGCATCGATCGGCGCCTGCCCGGTGGCAAACACCAGGCAGGTGTCGGAGGTCGAGGTGTCGCTGTCGACCGTCACCGCATTGAAGCTCTTGTCGATCAGCGGCTGCAGCAGCCCCTGCAGAACGCCGCTCGAGATTGGCGCATCGGTGAACACGAAGCTCAGCATCGTCGCCATCGCCGGCGCAATCATCCCCGAGCCCTTGGCGATACCGGCGATCGAGACCGGCACGCCATCGAACTCGACGGTCGCGGTCGCGAGCTTGGGATAAGTGTCCGTGGTCATGATGGCGCGGGCCGCGTCCATCCACGGGCCGGTGGTCATCCGGCCTGCCATGTCACGGGTGACGGCGGCGAATTTTTCGGGGTCGAGCGGCTCGCCGATCACCCCGGTCGAGGCGAGAAAAATTTCGGACGGCGCGACACCGAGCGCCTTGGCGGCATGATCGGCCGAGACTTCGACCGTGTGCCGTCCCTTCATGCCGGTAAAGGCGTTGGCGTTGCCCGAATTGACCAGCAGCCCCCGCGCTGCCCCGCCCTTGAGTTGTGCGCGGCACCAGTCGACCGGGGCCGACGGACATTTCGACGAGGTGAAGACGCCGGCCACCGTCGTTCCCGCTTCGAACGCGGCTAGCAGCACGTCGGTGCGGCCCTTGTACTTGATGCCGGCTTCCGCCGTGGCAAAGCGCACCCCGGCGATCGCGGGCAGCTCGGGATAGCTTTTGGGGGCGAGTGGCGAAACGGCGTGCGGCATGTCGGCCTCTTCGGTGGTGAGTCCGAATGCCCCATGTCGGCAGCGAGTGCAAGCCGGCGCCCTGCGGGCGGTCAGCCGGAAGCGCCGCGCTGCGGGATCATCGCCATGATGGCGCCGACCGCCCAGATGGCGAGAAACACCAGCACGTAGGGCACCCAGCTCGCAACGATATCGCCGAACATGCCGAAACCATGCGCGACAAATGTCGCGACGATGAGCGCATCGAGCACCACGAAGATCCCGGTAAAACCGACCGCAGCGGGCAGCGGCTCGCGCGCACCAGGCTGGCCGAAATACAGCACCGCGACCCCGGCAAAGACGATCGGAGCAGCGATCGCACGGATGCCCTCCGCCCATCCGGCACCAACGAGCGGCGCCAGGAGAAGCATCAGGGCGCAGATCGCCCAGCCGACGACGGCGTGAACAATGAGACGCCCAGCAGAGGCCGACGCGGGCTCTGTCGCAGGGCGGCCGCGTGCCGTGGGTAGGGCGGCGGCGATGTCGTCGGTCCAGCGCTTGACCTGCTCCATGTCACGCCAGTCGCCGGAATGCGTCTTTGCCATGGCAGACGCCGGAAAGCCGCTGGCATCAGCCGGCATCCAGCCGCCGAACGTCACGTGCCCCTGCGCCCCGATGCGCTGCATCAGCACATCCACGTCACGAACCGCGCTGATCGGACGGCGCGAGGCGGAGTCGTCGAGAGGTCCGCTGGAAAACAGCCACACCGGAAGTTTGCGCAGAGCCTCCGTATGGCGCTGCATGAAGCGGCGCGCATCGGGATGCCACCGATTGGCGTAAAGCGCGCCGCCAACAATCACCGCGTCATAGCCGTCCAGCGAGGCAACCTCACGCGCATCCTGGAGCACCGCGGTGACTGCCCTGTTCTGCAGCTCCTCGACGATCGCGGCGGCGATCCCTTCGGTCCCGCCCATCTTTGACCCGAAACAGACCAGTACACGCATGTCGGCTCCTTGGCTGATGGAGCCAAACTGACAGAACGGCGGAGTTCGTCGGTGATCTGGATCAAGCCGGAAAGCAGTGGGGCCGGGATTGCTCCCGGCCCCACGACATTGTTGCTTTTTCAGCGCTACTGCGCCGAGGACGATGCCGGCGCGCTGGCGTCGGCCGGAGCGCTCGCCCCGGCATCGGGGGCCGGCGCCGTTTGCGGCGACAGCTGGGCCAGCGTCTGTGCCTTGAGCGACGCATCCGGAATGTCGATGGTCGCGCCCTTCAGATACTGCTGGAACAGCGACTGGAACTTCGCCTGGGCGAGGTTCTTGGTGATATCGGGGGCCAGCTGATCCATCGTCGGCTTGGCCGCCGGACGACGGTCGAGCACCTTGATGATGTGCCAGCCGAACTGCGTCTGCACCGGATCGGAGACCTGCCCGACCTTGAGGGCAAACGCCGCCGCAGCGAACTCGGGGACCATCTTGTCGGCGGTGAAATAGCCGAGGTCGCCGCCCGACTGGGCCGCGCCCGGTTCGATCGAATTGGCCTTGGCGAGCGTCGCGAAATCGGCGCCGGCGTCGAGCTGCTTCTTCAGGTCCTGCGCTTTGGCGAGGTCGTTCTTGTCGAGCAGGATGTGCTCGGCATGAATCTCGTCCTGCGTCGGCATCGCAGCGATCTGCTTGTCGTACTCGGCCTTGATCTGGTCGGGCGTGATCGAGGCCTGGATGGCGTTCTCGAACGACTGCCGCAGTACCTCGTCGGCGAGGTAGGGCAGGAAGAGCTTGTACTCGTCCTTCTGGTCGAGGCCCTGGACCTTGGCGGCCTGCGAGATCAGCTTGGTGGCGATCACCTGCGCGAGCAGCACGGCACGCAGCTGGTCCTGCGGCACCTGCTGCAGCTGATCCGAGCCCATCTGCTGGGCCTCGAAGCCGAGATCGGCCTCGACGATCTGGTCGCTGCCGACGGTGGCGACGACCGCCTTGGGATCAATCGCCGGGGGCGCCGGCGGGGCGGCACTGGCCGCCGCATCGGCGGCGGCGGACGAGCTCGCGTCCTGGGCGCTGGCGGCCATCGGCAAGGCGCCGAGGGTCATGGCGACGAGCGCGAGGACCACGAGTTTGAGAAGGCCGGGCAGCTTCGCCGGCGACAGGTGACTGGACATGATAGTGTGTTGGCTCCGTGCGGGGGCGCCGGGCCCTCTCGGCGCGGGCGCGAGGTTTCGCCCATTTGCGCTCCGTTGACAAGCCGGACCCCCGCTCTTACATACCCGCAACGCTTCCAAACGCCCGAAAAACGGCGGTTTTCGGCCCCTTTACCGGCGTCAGGACAGGATCGCCGCCGCGCCCCGTGCGGCGCCTTCGAGACAAGGAACACCTCATGGTCTTCGCCGCTATTGCCAAGGCGATTTTCGGCTCCGCCAACGACCGCCAGGTCCGCAAATACCTGCCTAAGGTCGATGCCATCAATGCGCTCGAAGCCGAGACCGCCAAGCTCTCCGATGGCGAACTCAAGGCCAGGACGCAGCAGTTTCGCGACGAGTTGAAGGCCGGCAAGGCGCTCGAAGATTTGATCGTGCCCGCCTTCGCGGTGGTGCGCGAAGCCTCAAAGCGCACCCTCGGCATGCGCCATTTCGACGTTCAGCTGATCGGCGGCATGGTGCTCAACGAGCGCGCCATCGCCGAAATGCGCACCGGCGAGGGCAAGACGCTGGTCGCGACCCTGCCCGTCTACCTCAACGCCCTGACCGGCAACGGCGTCCACCTCGTCACCGTCAACGACTACCTCGCCAAGCGCGACGCGGCCTGGATGGGCCAGATCTACAAATTTCTGGGCTTGAGCGTCGGCGTGATCGTCCACGGCCTCAGCGATGACGAACGCAAGGCTGCGTACGCCGCCGATGTCACCTACGGCACCAACAACGAATTCGGCTTCGACTACCTGCGCGACAACATGAAATACGCGCGTGCTCAGATGGTGCAGCGCGGCCACGCCTACGCCATCGTCGATGAAGTCGATTCCATCCTCGTCGACGAGGCGCGCACGCCGCTCATCATCTCCGGCCCGACCGAAGACCGCTCCGACCTCTACAACAAGGTCGACGAGATCATGCTCAAGATCGGCGAGGGCGATTTCGATCACGACGAAAAGCAGCGCTCGGTGACCTTCACCGAATCCGGCACCGAAAAGCTCGAGGGCCTGCTGCGAGACGCCGGGCTGCTCGAGGGCGAGAGCCTTTACGACATCGAGAACGTCAACATCGTGCACCACGCCAACTCGGCCCTACGCGCGCACAAGATGTTCAACAAGGACAAGGACTACATCGTCCGCAACGACGAGGTGGTGATCATCGACGAGTTCACCGGTCGCATGATGCCGGGCCGCCGCTATTCGGAAGGCCTGCACCAGGCGCTCGAGGCCAAGGAGCACGTCAAGATCCAGCCCGAGAACCAGACGCTGGCCTCGATCACCTTCCAGAACTATTTCCGGCTCTACAAGAAGCTCGCCGGCATGACCGGTACGGCGGCGACCGAGGCCGAAGAGTTCGCCAACATCTACAACCTCATCGTCACGACCGTGCCGACCAACGTGCCGGTGGTCCGCACCGACGACGAGGACCAGATCTACCGCACCGCCGAAGAGAAATTCGACGCGATCACCGACGTGATCCTCGACGCGAGGAAGCGCGGCCAGCCGGTGCTGGTCGGCACGACCTCGATCGAAAAATCCGAGATGCTGGCCGACCTTTTGCGCGGCAAGGGCCTCAACGAGCTGCAGGTGCTCAACGCCCGTTACCACGAGCAGGAAGCCCAGATCATCGCCGACGCCGGCATGCCGGGCGCGGTGACCATCGCCACCAACATGGCCGGTCGCGGCACCGACATTCAGCTCGGCGGCAATCTCGAGATGCACGTCGAGCGCGACGCAGCGGGACTCGAGGGCGTCGAGCGCGACATCCGCATCACCCGCATCAAGGAACAGATCGCCGCCGACAAGCGCAAGGCGCTCGAGGCCGGCGGGTTGATGGTGATCGGCACCGAGCGGCACGAGAGCCGCCGTATCGACAACCAGCTGCGCGGCCGCTCCGGCCGGCAGGGCGACCCGGGGCACAGCAAGTTCTTCCTGTCGCTACAGGACGATCTGATGCGCATCTTCCCGGTCGAGCGCATGGACTCGATGCTCAAGGGCCTCGGGCTCGAAAAGGGCGAGGCCATCGCTCACCCGTGGGTCACTAAGGCCATCGAGAATTCGCAGAAGCGGGTCGAAGCGCGCAACTTCGACATCCGCAAGAACATCCTCAAATACGACGACGTGATGAATGACCAGCGCAAGGTCATCTTCGAGCAGCGGCTCGAGATCATGGACACCGAAGATGTGTCCGCCACCGTCGCCGACATGCGCCACGACCTCGTCGAGACCCTGGTGGCCCGCTCCATTCCCGAGCGCTCCTATCCCGAGCAGTGGCGGATGGACGAGCTCGAAGCCGCGCTCAAGCAGTTCTTCAACCTCGAGATCGACACCAAGCATTGGACCGAGGAAGAGGGCATCGACGCCGAAATCGTGACCGAGCGGCTGATCGAGAAGGTCGACGCCGCCGCAGCCGAAAAGGAAGCCCGCTTCGTCAAGGCCATGACCGACAACGGCCGGCCCAACGACACCGTGATGCGCGAGATCGAAAAGCAGGTCGTGCTGCAGTCGATCGACACGCTCTGGCGCGAGCACCTCGTGACGCTCGACCATCTGAGCAAGGTGGTCGGCTGGCGCGGCCTCGCCCAGCGCGACCCGCTGAACGAATACAAGCAGGAAGCCTATGAGCTCTTCCAGAAGCTGCTCGCCGACCTGCGCGAGAGCGTGATGAGCCAGCTGGGCCATATTGAAATCCAGTTCCAGCCAGCCGTACCTCCGCCGATCATGCAGCCCGATCTGAGCCGGCTGAGCGAGATCCACATCGACGCCGACAGCGGCCTGGACGACAGCGTGACGCAGAGCCCCGGCACCATAGGCAGCGCCTTTGCGGCGGCCGGTGCCCTCGCCGGCCTCGGCGGTGACGTCGCAGAGGCCGATCCCCGGCTACGACCGATCGATCCCAAGCTCCTCGTCGGCGTATCGCGCAACGCCCCCTGCCCCTGCGGTTCTGGCAAGAAGTTCAAGCACTGTCACGGCAGCTTCTAGCGGCGGCGCACGCAGACTCGCCATGCTGCTGAGATTGCCGACCGCCTAACCAGACGATAGGGTCCCCCAGCAGACTGATTGGGGCATCGGGTCGTGCTGAGGCGTATGCGGTTTCGAGGGTCGATACTGCAAGCTCTGGCCAGAGCGGCGTTCCATGTTGGAACGCTGGCGGGCGTAATTTTCGCATTGAGCGGCTGCGTCGAGAGCGCCCGCCTGCTGGTGCCACCGCAGGCCTATCTCTTCCCGGCGCAGATCCTAACCGCGACCCCCTCCGACGATAGTTCGTCCAAGCCGATGAACCTCGTGCGCACCGGCCAGCACTACGTCCTCGTCTCGACCGACTCCGGCAGCAAGAACCTCATCGTCGACATGATGGATGTCGGCGACGGCTACGTGCTCCTGCAGGTGTGGAGCGGCGACGCCAAGGACGGCGCTCTTTATGCCATGGTCAAACCCGACCTCGCCAAGGGCACGATGCAGATGTACCAAGACCCATCCAAGGATGCGCTCCCCGCGCCGCAGACGCCATGTTCGAATAGCCAGGCCAACGACTCCTGTATCGACCGACTGGCCCCCTACATCGCGGCGATCAAGCAGGCCGCGGCGGCTGGGACGGCCCCGTTCACGACCCTTTCATTCAGCGCCATCGACCCGCAATCGCTCACCGACAAGGCCGTCGCACTGCTCGCCAAGGCGTTCTATTGTCAGTCTCAGGGGAATTTTGAAACCCAGAACGGCAACACCGCGGTTTCGGAAATCGGCTGGGTGCGCAGCAGCAGCGATGCGGGTTCGCTGCTGCTAAAGTTCGGTAGCCGCACGCTTTACGATGGCTCCGCTGCGCTGCAGAACGGCGCGTCCGCCAAGAGCTTCCTCGGCTCGTTCCGTGACCTGCTCGGCACGATCAACGTGCGCTTTTCTGATCTGGACCCGGTCGAGCAGACCGACTCGACGGTCACCCTGGTCTGCAAGCGAGGCAAGCGCTGCATCGACGTGCATATGGACAGCGAGAAGTATTGCTGGCTCTTTCTTGGCGGCGCCTCGCCGTGCGTCCAGTATCAGGACGGCAGCAAGATCGGCGGCGACCACGTCGCTTACACGCCGCAACCGTCCGGACCGGTCGCGAACTACGAGATCGACGACCTCTGCCCCGGAGAGATCAAGAATACCGTTCTTGCTCTGAATACGCTCAGCGCGATGGCCAGCAAATGAGCGCATCCATGGCCATCCGTCTGCTCGTCTCGTCCGCCGCCTGCGCGCTTGCCTTCACGGCGGCCCCGGCCCATGCGGACACCGGCCAGAGCTGCAGCAAGGTCTATGCCGGCAATCTGATCGCCATCGCCCAGAAATACGGCGCGGCGAAGCCACCGGCGCGCACCGACGACGTTAATCGCGCCAATGCGGGCTTCGTCGAGTGCATCTTTTCGGAACGGCAGCCGGAGACCGTGGGCGATCTGATCGGCGCTGGCCACCTGCTGACCAGCGACGGACAATTCGTACAGGTCAATCCCGACGGCGATTGGGTGCTCTACATTCCCCCGAACCCCGATGCAGCGCATCAGCGGGCGACGCAGATCGACGCCAATCTGCGCGCGGCTATCGGAGACGGGGCCGGCGCGTTGCCGCTCCGCTGGGACGGGCTGCCGGTTGCCGAACAGCGCGCCGAGCTCGCCGCCCTTGAGGGCATCGGCGGCGGCAAATCCGCACCTCAGGCAACCTTTGTACCAGCCGTGTCGCTGACCCCTGATCCCGCCGATCTCGAGCGGCTGCAGCTCAGCAGTGATCTTGATGCCGCGCTTGCCGATGCCGCGAGCAATGCTGGGCCGGACGCCAACGATGCCTACAAGACCGCCAATCAACAGGCGACGCAGCGCTGGACCAACAACACCCAGCAATGGGTGCAGGGCTACGTCGAGGCCGTCATCAGGGCTCGGGCCCAACAGCAGCAGGAGCAGGACGAAGAAGACGCACAGCAGCAGGCAGACGACCAGCAGGCAGCCGAGGCCTTCTCAGCCTTTCTCGGTGGCCTCGCGCAGGGCCTTTCGGCAGCGGCGCAGCAGCAGGAAGCCGCGCAGCAACAGGCCGACGCCGAAGCCGAGGCGGCGCAGCAGCAGGAGATCGCCAACCAGCAGGCCCAGATCTCTCAATCGTTCGGCGTGCCAACCTACCACTTCACGCCTTCGCCCGAGCCTGCGACGGAGCCGATTGGCACGGCAGGGTTCATCGATCCACCGACGACCACTGCAGGCGACGACACGACAACCGCCGGCCAGTCGGGAAGCACGACCACGACGTTCCCCGGCTCGACGGGGACGACCTATCCCACCATCGGCGCCAGCCCGACCGGCACCTATCCGACGGGTGGCGGCTCGACGGGGGTTTACCCCACAGGGGGTGCCGCCAACGGTGGCGGCGATGACGAGAACGATCCCGCCAACAACGCCTGCTGCGACGGCACCCCGGCGATCCCCGAGCGCAACTTCGACCCCCAGACCGGCGACCCCGTCGACGGCGGCGGGGGTGACTAGACTACTGACAAGTGACGCGCAGATCGGCGTAGCCAGTGACGTCCGCGGTGAAGACCATCACCGTGCACCCGGCCGCGCCCGACAGATTGCCGAAGCCGCCGGCCGCGATCGGCCCGGCGCCCTCCACCACCGCCTGGCCGTCGCTGACGCCCAGAATCTTCACCACCAGCTTCGAGCGACAGATGGCGAACTTGTCGCCGGCCTTGCCGACAAAGCGCGTGCCGAGCGGAATGCAGTCCTCGTTGCCGGCCGCGGCAGCTGCTGAACTCGCGGCGGGCGCGGAACTCACCTCAGAGCCCGGCGTCAGCGACGACGGCGCCAGCACATCGGCACCGATGATTGCCACGCCCGCGGCGGACGATGAGGACGATGGCGACACCGATGCCGGGGCGACGGACCCAGTCTGGGCCGCGGCCAGGGCCGAGGCCTGCGAGGCATTCTCGCGTTCGAGCTCGGCGACTTGCGCCTCGAGCGAGCTGATCTCTGCCGCCGGATCGGACGGGGCCTGCGACGGCTCCGCCGCTGCGACCATCGGCGCTGATGAGGACGCGGACGACGCCGCGGCCTCCGACGAAGCCTCGATCGAGGGCGCACTCGCGAGCTCGGCGACCGATGCCTCGGCCGGCGGGGCGGCGCCGGTTCGCAACGATGTGCGGATCTCGGCGATCTGCGCCGCGAGATCACGCCGCTCGGCATCGGCATTGATGTGCACGAGGATCGCGCCGCCGAGCGCAATCAGGCCGACCAGTGCCGCCAGCAGCGAGATGACACGATCCATCAGCTTCGCTCCCCGACGCAAGACATACGACCGATAGCCCGCCGGCTGATGTCGCTGCTGAGGGTCACTGCGGCTCCGTGCACGTGCCGCGCCAGTCTAGCGGCTTGCCTCGGCGGAAACGAGGCCGAAGGCTCAGCCCCAATTGGGGGCCGGCAAGGGCGTCGGCGCGGCGGTCGAGGGATCGAGCTCGGAGGACGGCGCGGCCGGTTGCGGGTTGCCGCCCCCGAACAGGCCGGAGAAGAAGCCGCCGATCGACTGCCCGCGCGCCTTCTCGGCCGCGAGAGTATCAGCCGCCTGCTGTTTGTCGGCGGCGGTCTTGGCATCCTGCGCCTCGATCTCGGCGACGCCGGTCTTGTAGGCCGCGGCGTCGGCCGCCTGTTTCGCTGCGAGTTGCGAGGCAAGTGGGTCCGACCCGCGTGCCGGGCAGGCGCCGGTGGCGTTGAGGGGGCTGCCGTCCGGATTGGAGAGGTCGAACACGTATTTCTTGTCGCAGACGTCCACCTTGGGCGGCGTGTGCGAAATCTCGAACCGGTCGTAGCCTTCCTTGATCTGCATCCAGAACGGAATGTTCGGATTGTCGTGCACCGCAGCGAGGTTCTGCGGCGTCATCCGGAACGGGAAGGCCTGCATCTCGATGGTCGCATTGCCGCCCGCGAAGGTTTCGCGCGCCAGCTCGAAGATCTCGTTCACCGACTCGTCGGTCATCGAATAGCACCCCGCCGACGAGCACACGCCGTGCACCATCAGGTTGGCACCGGTGCGGCCCCAGGCGGTATCGAACTTGTTGGGAAAGCCGGTGTTGAAGGCGAGATAGTAGTTGGAGTTGGGATTCATCAGGCCCGGGGTGATCATGTAGAAACCCTCGGGCGCCTGCATGTCGCCTTCGGTGATCTTGGGGCCGAGCACGCCCGACCAGGCGCAGATCTTGTAGGTTTTGAGCAGCTTGAATTCGCCGGTCGCGGTCGTGGCCTTCCACACCTCGAACTCGTTGGACTGCTTGAAGATGCGGATCATCATCGGCGCGCCGGGCGACGAGCCGATATCGGCCAGCGCATGGACCAGCGAGTCCTTGAGCGGCTGGGTGGCGCGCGCGGCGCTGTTGCGCGGCAAGAGATCGGAGCAGGCGGCGAGCACCATCGCTGCGCTCAGCCCCAGCACCATCGCCAAAAGTCTCAACAGTCGCGTGGCCATGCCCGAATCCGACCCAACCGCCCTAACTGCTACACGCGCAACGGTTACCGCACCATCACCAGCCGGCAACACCGGCGCGTGATCAGTTCAGCGTCGACCCGATCGCCATGAACTTCTCGCGGCGCTGCTCGCGGATTTCAAGCTTGCCCTTATTGCCCGGAAACCGGGTCAGGAAATCGCCGATGGCGTCGCCCGCGGCGCTCATGACCACCTCCGGGTGGCGATGCGCGCCGCCCGGCGGCTCGGCGATGATGCCATCGATGACCCCGAAGCCGAGCAGGTCCTGCGCCGTGATCTTCATGTTGTTGGCCGCATCCTGGGCTTTGGCCGCGTCCTTCCACAGGATCGACGCCGACGCCTCAGGCGAAGCAACCGCATAGACCGCGTTTTCGAGCATCAGCACGCGGTTGGCCGTAGCAATGGCGATGGCGCCGCCCGAGCCGCCCTCGCCGATGATGATGGCGAGGTTCGGCACCCCGATCTCGAGGCACTTTTCCGTGCAGCGTGCGATGGCCTCGGCTTGTCCGCGCTCCTCGGCCTCGATGCCCGGAAAGGCGCCGGGCGTATCGACGATGCTCAGCACCGGGATATTGAAGCGGTCCGCCATGTCCATGATCCGGACTGCCTTGCGATAGCCCTCGGGGTTGGCCATGCCGAAATTATGCGCCAGCCGCGAGGCGGTATCGGACCCCTTCTCCTGCCCGATGATCGCGATGGGGGTGCCCCGGAACCGGCCGAACCCGGCCTGGACCGAGGGATCCTCGCCATACTTGCGGTCGCCAGCGAGCGGCGTCCAATCGGTGATCAGTGCCTCGACATAGTTGGAAAAATGCGGCCGCTGCGGATGGCGCGCGACCTGCGTGCGCTGCCACGGCGTCAGCTTCTTGTAGATGTCGGAGAGCGCCGCGTCGGCGCGGGCCGTCAGCGCATTGACCTCGTCGTCGATCGACACCGCCTTGTCGGCATCCGACAGCGAGCGGAGCTCGGCGATCTTGCCTTCGAGGTCGGCGACCGGCTTTTCGAAATCGAGATAGGACTGCATCCCCGCCCGCCTATGCCATGGATCGAACCGCGCAACTGGCGGCGCATCGTGGCTGAAAGGTGGCGGGCGGGGCCGGTGAAGTCAACTATTCGGAGCTCCCCGTGACGGAGAGGAGCGCCAACAGTGTCGTCGGGTCGGACTGGTTTTGCGGGTCTTCCAGTGTCGCCAGCGGCACTCCGGACGAGTCCTTGGCCTTGATCGTGACGTCGAGCGTCTTGGCCTTGCCGAGAACGAAGGCACTGACCGCCTGCGACAGCGTGTTGGCGTCGTCGGTGGCCCCCAGCAAGGCCAGCACGGCACCGGCAGCCTGGCCGGCCGCCGCGGTCCGGAAGGTTTGGGCGTCGGTGTTCTGCTGTTGAGCCAACAGCGGCACGATCTTGTCACCCGCCCCGCGGTCGGTGAACGTCAGGTGCATCGAGTTGAACGTCAGTGCCTGTGCCGCGGCGGTGGCCGTGTCGTTGTTCGCGTCGAACAGCGTGTCGCTCGCATTGCCCAGCACCATCGACATCGAGCTGATGAACAGCTCCGGGTCGGACAGTGCGAGCTTGTCGATTGCGATCGTCCTCGTCGGCTTGTCCCAGCTCGCCGAGAAATCGAAATTGAGATTGGCGGTGGTGATCCCGGCTTGCCGCAGCAATTGCAGCCCGTCATCGGTCGGATCGTTCGGGACCGGCGCGACGACGGCGGTCGCGCTCGTCGAGATGGCCGAGGGGATGCCGTTGACATATTTGTCGAGGCTGAGGTCGAAGCTCCCTACCTTGACGTTGACCTGGTTGCCCGGCGAGGTCGGGTCGGGCCCGGTGACGTCGAGGCCCTTGAGCGAGAAGCCGCCCCAGGCGGGGATGAGCTTGCGGGCATTGGCGGAGAACCAGTCGTCCGACAGGAGATCGCCCGCCGCGGTGAGCGCCGCGAACGGCGCGCTGAGGTCGGTTGGCTTGATCGCCGCGTTATCCAGCGTGACGTCGACGCCGCTGCCACTCACCTTGAGATTGTTGAGGCTCATGCCCGGGATGATCCCCGGCGCGAATCCGTCAATGCTGATCGTGCCGGTCGAGAACTGGAACGGCGCATTAGTGTCGGCCGACGTGCCCGAGCAGTTGAAGCCACCCAGCGTGATCGGCGTCGATTTGAGCGATTCGAACAGGTCGATGAAGAACGGGACGATGATCTTGGCGCCCTCGGGCGACATCTTGCCCTCGGCGTCCTTGAGCCCCTGGGTCGCGGCGATCACCTGGCCCAGCGCCATCTTCAGCGGCCTGGCGTCGAATTCGTCGAGCGTCTCCTTGCCGATCGTGCACTTGGAGTTGGGGCCGGTGAACGTGCCGCCCTCGAGGGTGACGTTCTTTTGCACCGGCACCATCTCGGTGCCGCTGACGCCGCCAAAGTAGAAGCCGAGCAGCGCTCCGACATCGAGATAGCTCGCGGCGATCTTGCCGAACGTCGCGGTGCCCTCGCTCCCTTGCGACGAGGAGCTTGATCCGATGCTGAAGCCGCCGGCGACGCCGTTCTTGACGTTGTCGAGCTCGATGTCCTTGTAGGTGGCGTTGGTGGTCGAGGGAGCGTCGCCCGTCGTCACGACCGTGATGTCGATCTCGGGAATCTTGATCGAAGTCGCGGTCAGCGACTGCAATTCCTTGACGTGGGCGGCGAAATTCCCGCTCAGCGCGTCGCGGATGGCTGCCTCGCTCATGCTCGAATCGACCGTCGTAATGGTTGGGATCTGGAGCGTCGCCGAGACCGATACCCCGCCGGTCGAGCTGTCGGTCGTCGGCGCCGAGACATCGCTGTTCATCGGCACCGAGGTGATATCCGGCGCGGAGGCGTCATCGGCGAGCGCAGGAAGCGAGAATGCGGCTAGGCCTATTACGGCGGCAAGCGCCACCCGGGACGGTTTCAGCACGATGGAGCCCTCGTTCTTGGAATCGTTGAGCAGTCTGGCGGCAGCAAGTCTGCGTACAACCCACCAAGTTATTGTGGCAAATGCCGGAACAATTGCGACCAATTACACCGCCCGATCTATGGTCTGGTGGCCTGAATAGCGTCTGAGGGAGATTCGGGCTTGGCACTCGAGATCATCGGTCACGCGATCGTCTCGGCGGACGGCATGATCGCCGACCGCGATCATGTCATGCCGCCCAAACTCCACAGCGAGGCCGACTGGGCGCGCTTCCAGGCGGCGCTCGATGCGGCGTCGCTGGTGGTGCTGGGCCGGCTGGGGCATGAGGCGCACCCCAATCCGGGCCGGCTGCGCCTGGTTGCAACCCGTCAGGTCGCCCGCATCGAACTCGACCCCAAGGACAGCAGGGCAATCCTGTGGAATCCGCAGGCGGTGCCGCCCGCGGCGATCCTCGCCGAACTCGCGATCGACGGCATCGTCGCGGTCACCGGTGGCACCGGCGTCTTCGATCTCTTCCGTCCGCTGTTCACGGGCTTCGATCTGGTGCGCGTCCCACTGCTTACCATCCCCGATGGCATCCCGTGCTTTTCGGCCGGCGATCCGCGCGTCGTCCTGTCGGCGATAGGACTGCACGTCATCCAGACGGCCGCTCTCGATTCGACCGCGACGCTGACGCTCTGGCGCTAGTCCTTCTGCGCCAGCGGGTGCTTGCTTTCGACCAGCGTGCGCAGCTTCTCGTCGAGTACGTGGGTATAGATCTGCGTCGTCGAGATATCGGCGTGCCCGAGCAGCATCTGGACGACGCGCAGATCCGCCCCGCCCTGCAGCAGATGGCTGGCGAACGCATGGCGCAGCACGTGCGGCGCGACCCGCGCCGAGGCGATGCCGGCGCGGCCGGCGAGGCCCTTCAAATCGCGGGCGAACACCTGGCGGCTGAGATGGCCCTCCTCGCCGCCGGCCGGGAACAACCACGGCCCGTCCTCGAGCGCTCCCGCCCACGCCTTGATCGCGTCGCGCGCGCGATCATTGACCGGCACGATCCGCTCCTTGTTGCCCTTGCCCAGAACGGTGAGGAACGACGCATCGCGCATCACCGCGGAGCGCTTGATGCTCACGAGCTCGCTCACCCGCATGCCGGTCGCGTAGAGCAGCTCGAGCAGCACGTAGAGCCGCAGCGCCGCCTCGTGTTTTTGCGGCGAGGCCTCGGCATTGGCTTCCGCTTCGGCCGCACTCAAAAGCGTATCGACCTCGGCGACCGACAGCACCTTCGGCAGCGGCCGCCGGGCGCGCGGACTGGCGACGATCCGCGTCGGATCGTCTGCACGAATCTGGTCGGCGCAGAGGAATCTGTGGAACTGCCTGAGCGCCGAGAGCCGCCGCGCCGCCGACGAGGCCGCGAGCCCCTGCGCGTCGAGCGTCGCGAGGTAGGCGACGACCTCTTCGCGCCGCGCCGTCTCCAGCGTGCGGGCCTTGCCGGCAAGAAAGCCCGCATAGTCGCTCAAATCGCGCCGATAGGCCTCGAGCGTGTTGCGGGCCGCGCCGCGCTCGGCACTCATCATTTCGAGAAAGGATTCGATCAGATGTCCGGGCGCCCGTCCCATCAGTCGGCGCCGGTGTCGACCGTCTTCACGCCGGGCGCGCTGGCCGCCGAATCGGTGGTGTCGATCGAGGGCTCGGCGCTGCCGCCGACCACCGGGGCGGCGTTCGACGCGGCGCCAGTGGGCGCGTCCGATGCTGCACCTGACGGCGTGTCATGGACGATATTGACCGGCGCCGGCAGATTCCCGAGGTCGATCGGCTGGCTCGCCGGCGTCAGGTCGCGGGCCGGAATCTTGATGGTGACGTCCTTCTCACCCGGGTCGACCATGACGGTCAGCGCCACGATGCCGGCAAAGCCGATCCCGGCGATGACGATGAGGAAGACCAGAAGTCGGACAAGAGTCGGCATGGGCGTCCCGGCGGGCGTCGGTTTGTGCCGCCATTGTGTGGCGCGATGATGTGCGCCGCAAGCCGGCAACGCTAGCGGGATTGACTTTACCCTCCCCTAACGGTTCAACGCCCGGCACCTTTGAGGGCGCCAATGACCGCCACGGCCACGCCACCGCGGGAGACGCACAAGGACGAGCTGGCGGCAGCGCTGGCCGGCCGCCCGGTCGTTCTCGTCGGCATGATGGGGGCCGGCAAGACCACGGTGGGACGGCGCCTCGCGGCTCGTCTCGGCCGTCACTTCGTCGACAGCGACGAAGAGGTGGAGAAGGCCGCCGGCATGACCATCGAGGACATCTTTGCGACCCGCGGCGAGGCCGAGTTCCGCGCCGGCGAGGCCCGCGTCGTGGCGCGGCTGCTGCGCGACCGTGATCTCGTGCTCGGAACTGGCGGAGGCGCCTTCATCAATGCCGATACCAGGGCGCTGGTCAAATCCTCGGCGATCTCGGTGTGGATCAAGGCCGATTTCGAGCTCCTGTTCCAGCGGGTGCAACGCCGTTCCAACCGGCCGCTGCTGAAAACCGCCAATCCGCGCCAGACGCTCGAAGACCTGATAGCGGTGCGCTATCCGATCTACGCCGAGGCGGATGTCACGGTGCAGAGCCGCGACGTCCCGCAGGACCAGGTTGCGAGCGAGGTGATGGACGCGCTGGGCGCCTATCTGGGGATCGCGCATGGCTGAAACCGTCGTCCACGTCCCGCTCGGCGCGCGCGCCTATGACATCGTCATCGGCGACAATCTGCTGGAGACCGCCGGCGATCGCCTCAAGGCGATGTTCCCCGGCCGCCGCTTCGGCATCGTCACGGACAGCGAAGTGGCCAAGGCACAATTGCCGCGCCTTTCCGCATCGCTCGATCGCGCCGGCCTCCACCACGCGGCGGTGGTCGTGCCCAATGGCGAGGCCAGCAAATCCGTCGGCCGGCTGAACGAAGTGGTCGAAGGCCTGCTCGAAGCACGACTCGAGCGCGGCGACCTCGTCCTCGCACTCGGCGGCGGCGTGATCGGGGATCTCGCCGGCTTTGCCGCCAGCATCACCCGGCGCGGCATGGACTTTGTGCAAATCCCCACGAGTCTGCTGGCGCAAGTCGACAGCTCCGTCGGCGGCAAGACCGGCATCAACTCGCCGCACGGCAAGAATCTCATCGGTGCCTTCCACCAGCCCAAACTGGTGCTCGCCGACCTTGGCGCATTGGCCACGCTGCCGCCGCGCCAGTTCGCCGCCGGCTATGCCGAGACCGTCAAATACGGCCTCATCGACGACGAGCCCTTCTTCTTCTGGCTCGAGGAACATCAGCCCGAAATCTTCGCCGGCGGGCCAGCCCGCGCCGAAGCGGTCGCGCGCGCCTGCGCCGCAAAGACTCGCTTCGTCATCGCCGATGAAAAGGAGACGAGCGTCCGGGCCTTGCTCAACCTCGGCCACACCTTCGGTCACGCTCTCGAAGCCGCCGCCGGCTTTTCCGACCGGCTGCTCCACGGCGAAGCGGTGGCGATCGGCATGGTGCTGGCGCATGGCTTTTCCGCCAAGCTCGGCCTCGCGCCGAGCCAGGACACTGGCCGGATCGAAGCGCATCTCAAACGCGCCAAGCTGCCGACGCGGATCGCCGACATTCCCGGCGAGTTGCCTTCGACCGAGGTGCTGATGGACCTGATAGCCCAGGACAAGAAGGTCGTACGCGGCGCATTGACCTTCATCCTGACGCGCGGCATTGGCCAGGCGTTCATCGAGAAGAACGTCGACGCGCATCGGGTGCGCGACTATTTGGACGAAATGCGCTAACGATTCCCCTTTGAGGGGATTCGACCTGGGGCAGTTGCCCGCCCAAGGTCCGGCGTCACCCCGGCCTCGCGTGCGACACGACGAGTATTGCCTCCAACCGGGATCCAGATCGACTCACGTACTACACTCAACCACTGGGTGCCGCTCTTGCGGGAGCTGCACGACGCCGGAGGGATAGGCCGGTAGCGCCGGCCCATCCGTCCCTCCCTGGCGAGGGGGAGGGAAACTCGGGGCAAGATGTCTAGGGGGTGACGGTGATCACCACCCTCCGGTTGAGGAGGTAGTCGGAGCCGAACTGCGTAGTCGCGCCAGCGCCGGTGGCGATGGCATGGACGAAGCGGACGCCATGCTCGGTCAGATACCGGAGCGAGTTCTGCGCTCGCTCGACCGCGAACAGGGCATTTGAGGCGATCTCACCCTGGTTGCTCGAATATCCGGTCACCTGGACTTTGCATTTGCGGTCGCCGATGTCGGCGGCCACCTGATCGAGCCGCCGCGTCACCTTCGGCGTCAGCGCGTTCGAATTCACGTTGAACCCGACGACGTTGTAGACCTGGTTGAGATCGCAGCTCGCCATTCCCCCTTCGGGGTTTGGATTGAGCGCGACGGTCGCGTTCGACTCGTCGGTTTGCCCGACCTTGTCGATGCTGCCGGTCGTGACCGGGTCGATGTCCGCGACCTTGGCGGCGCCTGCTGTCGCCGGGACTGCGCTCAGCTGAGGTTGGGGCCAGCCTCCCGCCGGAGCGGGCGACACCCCCAGCCGGCTGTCGGGCAACACCAGGAACTCGCCGAGCAACTGGTTGGGGGAGCTGCCCCCGCCCGTCTCGCTGGTGAGGCCTGATGCCGTCACGGCACGCCCGTTCACGCTCACCGATGCGAGGTAGAGGTTGCGCTGCCCGGTGACGCCTTGTCCGGCGCCGTTGAGCAGTTTGACCGATACCTTGCCCGCGGGGCTGAACAGCGCCTCGGGGACGGTAAAGCTGAAGGTCTGGACGTATTGCGTCTTGTCGGATGCGTCGGCGAACCGCCCGACGCCTACGGTATCAATCGCGGCTGCGACGGTTCCCTGCCCAAGGGATTTGCCATCGAAGTCCACTTCGAAAGTGGGCGGACCGTTTGCGGCTTCGCCCCCCATTACCAGCACGACGGTGCTGTCTGCGGCCATAACACTCGCCGGATACGCGGCGATGCATGCAGCGGCCATGGCTGTCGCTAATCGCGACCAGTTCATTGCGCCCTCCTGAAGCTGTCTGCACACAAAGTGCTAGGAACCGAGACGGGCGAAACTTCGCCGGTGCCGTGTCCGCGGGACATGCTTTCTGCCGAGTTCCGCCCCATTGTGGGATTGCGGTCACGGTCGCGGCGGAAATTACTGAGGCAGCCTCACATGATAGTCCGCCGCCACGTCTTCGCCGCAAAAGCCGAAGGCGTCCAAAAAACTGCCGCAAGTGATTCGTCCGGCGCTGGGGAAAACGCCTCAGACTGAGGAACGCACCTCGATTGCGAGCGCGTGTACGCCCCCCGCGATCTCGTCGGCGAGCGCATCCATGATGGCGCGGTGCTGGGAAACCCTGGATTTACCGGCAAGCGAATCGGCAACGATTCGGATGCGGAAGTGCGTTTCCCCGCCGGGACGCGCTCCCGCGTGCCCCTGATGTCGTGCGCTCTCGTCGATCACTTCAAGGGCGCTCGGCTGAAATCTCGCCGAAAGTTTTGCAACAATCGCGTCCCGAACCGGCATATGGGTTGACCTCTTTGGGCGGCGTTTTCGTTCGGCCGCCGCAATGCCTAGATAAGGACCAATGAAGCTCGACTCCAAGCTCTTCGATCGCATCCGCGTGCATCCGCGGCATGCCACGCCCGCACCCCAGCACGAAGTTCCCGATTGCGCGTGGGAGGGCTGCGACCAGCCCGGCCTCTATCGTGCGCCCAAGGGCCATCGCTTCGAGGGCGAGTACCACCATTTCTGCCTCGAGCACGTGCGCCACTACAACCAGGTGTTCAACTTCTTCGCCGGCATGGACGAGAAGGAGCGCGAGCATCACCTCTATCAGACCGCCGAGACCGATGGCCGGCCAAGCTGGGGCCTGGGGTCGAAGCCCGGCGCCTATAACGGCCCGCGCATGCCCAAGAAAGATCCGTACGCGACGGGCGGCAAGCGTTTCTCCGATCCGCTCCATATCTGGGCGCGCTACGCCCGCGCCAACAAGCGCGGCCCCGCCGCCGAGCGCGAGATCAAGCTCGGCGAGCATGACCGGCGCGCCTTCGAGACCCTCGGCTTCAAGGCCGGCGCCAAATCCGACGAGATCAAGCGCGCCTACAAGGCGCTGGTCAAAATCCACCACCCCGACGCCAATGGTGGCGACAAGGCCAGCGAGGAGCGCCTGCGCTCGATCATCGCCGCCTATTCGCACCTCAAGCTCAAGGGCTTCGTCGTCAACTAACGCGGAGAAGCCATGCCCTGGGTGCATCTGGGCTCGGCCATCGTTCCCGGCGGCGGCGAGCTCAGGCTGATGCAGCGCGGCACCGAGTTCGTCATCATGGCCGGACGCGTGCCCCTGATGAACAGTCGCATGAGCGGTTCCGAAGAAGCGCTCGCGCGGCTCAGCTGGGAACGCGTCGCCTCCCGGCCCGCCCCACACCTGCTGGTCGGCGGCCTCGGCATGGGGTTCACCCTGCGCGCTCTGTTGCCGATCGCGACCGCGACCACGCGGATCACAATTGTCGAACTCGTGCCTGAAATCGCCGACTGGGCCCGCGGCCCCCTCGCCCCGATCTTCGGCGACTGCCTCGGCGATCCGCGCGTCAATCTAGAGATCGCCGACGTCGGCGCGGCGATCAGGGCCGGCACGTCTGCATTCGATGCCATCCTGCTCGATGTCGACAACGGCCCCGACGGCCTGAGCCGCCCCGGCAACGACCGGCTCTATTCGAGCACCGGGCTCGCCGCCGCCCGCGCGGCGCTTCGGCCGAACGGCGTCCTCGCCGTCTGGTCCACCGCACCCGACGCCGCGTTCACCCGGCGGCTCGCCACTGCCGGCTTTGCGGTCGAGGAAAAGATGGTGCGCGAGCGCAGCAACGGCCGGGGTGCGCGCCACAACATCTGGCTCGCAACCCGCCGCTGACGGCCGCAAATAGCGGCGTTGCGGGCGGCGAATTCGGCCTCTTTGCCCCGCCGAAATGTTGCTGCTATAGAGCCGGCAACCCCTTGGGCCGGCTCATGCCGGCTCTATTGATTTCTGAGACCCCGAAAATGGCCGACTACAGCAATCTGCCGAACAAGGACTTTTCCGTCCGCGACGCTTTCGGCATCGACAGCGACATGACGATCAAGGGCTACGACAAGCCCGATCCGCACACCCCACCCGTCGATCCGGACTACTTGTTCGATCGCAATACCACGCTCGCGATCCTCGCCGGTTTCGCCTTCAACCGCCGCGTCATGGTGCAGGGCTATCACGGCACCGGCAAATCGACCCATATCGAGCAGGTCGCGGCGCGCCTCAACTGGCCGCTCGTCCGCGTCAACCTCGACGCCCATGTGAGCCGCATCGATCTCGTCGGCAAGGACGCGATCGTGCTCAAGGACGGCAAGCAGATCACCGAGTTCCGCGACGGCATCCTGCCCTGGGCCGTGCAGAACAACATCGCGCTGGTGTTCGACGAATACGACGCCGGCCGCCCGGACGTGATGTTCGTCATCCAGCGTGTGCTCGAATCCTCGGGCCGGCTGACGCTGCTCGACCAGAACCGCGTCATCACCCCGCACCCGGCCTTCCGGCTGTTCGCGACGACCAACACCATCGGTCTCGGCGATACCTCGGGCCTCTATCACGGCACGCAGCAGATCAATCAGGGCCAGATGGACCGCTGGTCGATCGTCACCACGCTCAACTATTTGCCGCACGACAAGGAAGCCGGCATCGTTCTCGCCAAGGCCAAGGCCTACAACAACGAGAAGGGTCGCAAGACCGTCGCCAACATGGTGCGGCTCGCGGACCTCACGCGCTCGGCCTTCATCAATGGCGATTTGTCGACCGTGATGAGCCCGCGCACCGTGATCACCTGGGCCGAGAACGCCACCATCTTCGGCGACCTCGGCTTTGCCTTCCGGCTGACCTTCCTCAACAAATGCGACGAGCTCGAACGGCCGGTGGTCGCCGAGTTCTACCAGCGCGTGTTCGGCGAGGATTTGCCGGAGAGCGCTGCGAATTTGGCGATTACGGCCTGAGGTTCCCCACACGCCGGGTCATTCCCGCGAAAGCGGGAACCTCTGTTTAGAGGCCAGTGAGTGGAGCCAACGGAGATCCCCGCTTTCGCGGGGATGACTCCGAGAGTGTGAGAGTTTCGAGCCCGACCGCATCAAATGGCAACCGCACCGCGCAAGCCCAACAAGCCCGACACCACCGCCCCGTTCAAGACGGCGATGGGCGCAGCGGTGCGCGCCATCGCGGGCAAGCCTGAGCTTGAAGTCGCCTTCTCGGCCGACCGGCCGCTGCTGACCTCGGACAAGGCGCGGCTCGCCAATCTGCCGCGGCTGCCGACCATGCGGGACATCGCCGTGGCGCGCGGCCAGGGCGACGCGATGGCGATGCGGCTCGCGAGCCACGATCCCGATATCCACCGGCGCCGCTCGCCCGCCGAGGCCGACGCGCGCGCCGCGTTCGATGCGCTCGAACAGGCGCGCGTCGAATCGCTCGGCGTGCTGCGCATGCCCGGCATGGGCGGCAACATCCGCGAGATGCTCGACGATCGGTTGTTCCGCTCGAACCTGGCCGAGGTTAGCAAAAAGGACGACGCTCCGATCGCCGAAGCGCTCGGGCTGATCCTGCGCGAAAAGCTCGCGGGCGTGCCGGTCCCGCCCTCGGGCAACGCGCTGGTCGACCTGTGGCGGGCCGAGATCGAACAGAAGGCCGGCCTGTCGCTGACGACGCTCCTCACCCGCTTCGAAGATCAGGACCTGTTCGCGCGCGCCGCGAGGCATCTGCTGCGCGACTTGAACCTCGTTCCAGAAGGCGAGCTCGACGACGGCGACGGCGAGGACGAAGAGCCCGGCGATGACTCCCAGCCTGAGTCCGGCGACGATGCCGACAAGACTCCCGAACAGGGCGAAGGCGAAAGCGAAGAATCGACGGCTGAGGAAGACCAGGCCCCCGGCGACAGCGACGAGACCGGCGAGACTGAAGGCGCCGACCAGGAGTTCACCGAGACCGAGGACGACCAGCCCGGTGATGCCGGTGACGAGGCCCCGCTGCCGCCGCCCGGCGCCGAATCGCGCGATCTCTCCAATGCCTTCGTCTACAAGATCTTCACCCAGAAGTTCGACGAGATCGTCAAGGCAGCCGAGCTCTGCCCGCCCGACGAGCTCGATCAGTTGCGCGCGCTGCTCGACAAGCAGCTCGAGAGTCTCGCCGGCGCCGTGGCGCGGCTCGCCAACAAGCTGCAGCGGCGGCTGATGGCGCAGCAGAACCGCAGCTGGGAGTTCGACCTCGAAGAGGGCCTGCTCGACACCGCGCGGCTCACCCGAGTCGTCACCGATCCGCTCGGCGCGCTGAGCTTCAAGGTCGAGCGCGACACCGATTTCCGCGACACCGTCGTGACGCTCCTGATCGACAATTCCGGCTCGATGCGCGGCCGGCCGATCACCATCGCGGCGATCTGCGGCGACATCCTCGCGCGCACTCTCGAGCGTTGCGGCGTCAAGGTCGAAATCCTCGGCTTCACCACCCGCGCCTGGAAGGGCGGCAAGAGCCGCGAGGCGTGGCTCGAGGCGGGCCGGCCCGCCAATCCCGGCCGCGTCAACGACATTCGCCACATCATCTACAAGGGCGCCGACGAGCCGTGGCGACACGCGCGGCGCAATCTCGGCCTGATGATGCGCGAGGGGCTGCTCAAGGAGAACATTGACGGCGAGGCGCTCGACTGGGCCCGCAAGCGCCTGATGGCGCGCTCCGAGAACCGCCGCATCCTGATGGTCATTTCCGACGGCGCGCCGGTCGACGACTCGACGCAGAGCGTCAACGCCGGCAACTATCTCGAGGCGCATCTCAGGCAGGTGATCGAGGACATCGAGCTGCGCTCGCCGATCCAGCTCGTCGCCGTCGGTATCGGCCATGACGTCACGCGCTACTACCGCCGCGCCGTGACCCTGCTCGATGCCGAGGAGCTGGGCGGGGCGCTGACCGACGAACTCGCCGCCCTGTTCGACGAACAGCCGCCGGCTGAAATCCGCAAGAGCCGCTACGCCTAGCGTCGGTCTGACGGACGCTGAACGCCCACAATGTCATTCCCGCGCAGGTGGGAATCCAGGGCGTCTAACCCTGTCGCTCGTGGCTCTGGATTCCCGCCTTCGCGGGAATGACACCGGAGGTTGAGGAGCCACACAAACGAAAATGGCCGCACGAGGCGGCCATCATCAAACCGGCGATGCGGGAAAAATCAGGCCGCGGCCTTGGCGCGCAGCTCGTTCTTGATCAGCAGCGCGCGCGGCGACAGCTCGTCGTCCTTGGCCTTGAGCAGGAACTCGTCGAGCCCCCCGCGATGCTCGACCGAACGCAGCGCGTTGGCCGAGATGCGAAGCTTCACCGAGCGCCCGAGGGCATCGGAAATCAGCGTCACGTTCAGCAGGTTGGGCAGGAACCGGCGCTTGGTGCGGTTGACGGCGTGGCTCACATTGTGACCCACCATCACACCCTTGCCGGTCAGTTCGCAGCGGCGTGCCATGTCGAAATCCCGTCAAAACGGCCGGGCGGCGGGGATTTCCCGCGCTCGGGCCAGAGGTCAAATTGATCGAGGCGCTTCCATAGAGAAACAGGGGTTTCCCGTCAAGCCGCGGGTGTTCGGGCTGCTTGCGCGCCTGCGGGGCTCCGGGCATTTTGGCCCTGCCGCGATTCGGCGTCGAGCGGCCGTTTCGCCCCGGGGGTCCGTTTGTCCGCTTTCCGCCTTTTGGCGCCGCTCGCCGCCCTGAGCCTTTGTGCCCTGTCGGTAATGCCAGCCACCGCTGCCACCTCCGCGATCGCCAGCTACGTCGTCGACCTCGGCGGCACCATCATCGCCAACGCCAGCTTCACCTTCGCCGACACCGGCAGCAGCTATGACCTGAAGGTCACCGCCAACGTCTCGGGCGTCGCCCAGCTCGTCGCAAGCGGCACCGCCACCGCATCGTCGACCGGCACCGATATTGCCGGCGGTCTGCGCTCCAACAGCTTCGACCTCACGACGAAGTCAGGCGGCGACAGCTTCTCGGACACCGTGCAGTACACGGGGGGCGACGTCAGCGCCTTCATCATCGACCCGCCCATCACCAACGACATCGATCGCGTGCCGATCGAGCGCAGCCAGCTGACCGGCGTCAACGACATGATGGCGACGTTCATCCTCAAGGGCAGCAAGCTCGACAAGGCGCTCTGCGACCAGCACATGCACCTGTTTACCGGCGTCGAGCGCTTCGACCTCGACCTGAGCTACGAGAAAGACGACACGGCGACCAGCGCCCGCACCGGCTACCAGGGCCCGGTCGTGCTGTGCCGGGTCAAGTACACGCCGATCTCTGGCCACTACACCACCAGCACCCTCACCAACGAGCTCGCCAAGGGCGACCGCATCCTCATCTGGTACGCTCCGCTCCGCGACACCGGCTATTTCATCCCGTATCGCGTGCTGATGAACACCTCGGCCGGCGAAATCAGCCTGGTGCTGACGGCGCTGAACTAGCGAAGCACCGCATTCGATGCGCTGTCGCCCCGGCGAAGGCCGGGGCCCAGTAAACACCACAAGCCGCGGTGCGTACTGGATTCCGGCATTCGCCGGAATGACACCGGGGATGTGGCTTGTCCCATTCCGGCACGCCAAAGACTTTATTACCAACGCGGCGCGCTAAAACCCGCAGCCCGCCTGGCGGCAATCGTAAACGCCCGAAGATTCTTTCGCGCCCTCTCGCTCACCATCGCTTCACGAACGGCCGATTCGCCGGCGCGACCGCCCAAAATCAACGCAATCGCAACCAGTGTGAACGCCGTGCCGAACGGATCCGCGCGCGCCCGTTCGGTCCGGTCTCGTCTAGCTGTGCGCGCCATCCCGCAGGCACCACATCTGGTGGTGAACAAAGCAGCATTTCCGAGTCGCCGCCGATTCGACCCGGCTTTGTTCCTGCTTCGTGCCGGCCGTTAACGCCCGCGTCGGCAATACGCCAAAACCGTGCAGTTCTGACACACTCGCCATCGCCACACTCGGCGCTTACATAGCGCTCAGATGACCGCCTCCGCCCTCAAGGCCATCCTCGGGCCCACCAACACCGGCAAGACCTATTTCGCCATCGAGCGCATGCTGGCGCATCGCTCCGGCATGATCGGACTCCCGCTGCGATTGCTTGCGCGCGAGGTCTACGGCCGCATCGCAAGCCGCATCGGCGCCGACGCTGTCGCCCTCGTGACCGGCGAGGAGCGGATCGTTCCGCCCAAGGCGCGCTACTGGGTCGCGACCGTCGAGGCGATGCCGCTCGACGTGCCCGTCGAATGCGTCGCCGTCGACGAGATCCAGGTCGCGACCGATTTCGATCGCGGCCACGTCTTCACCGACCGCATCCTCCACGCGCGCGGGATCAGCGAGACCCTGCTGCTCGGCGCCGCGACGATGACGCCGCTGATCCGCACGCTCCTGCCCGACGCCGAGATCATCCACCGCCCGCGCTTTTCGAGCCTGCTCTATTCCGGCAGCAAGAAGATCTCGCGCCAGCCGACGCGCTCCGCGATCGTCGCGTTCTCGGCGCGCGAGGTCTACGCCATCGCCGAGCTCATCCGCCGCGAGCGCGGCGGCGCCGCTGTGGTGATGGGTGCGCTCAGCCCGCGCACTCGCAACGCCCAGGTCGACATGTACCAGAACGGCGACGTCGATTTCCTCGTCGCTACCGACGCCATCGGCATGGGGCTCAATCTCGACGTGCACCACGTCGCCTTCGCCGACGACACCAAGTTCGACGGCCACCAGACGCGTCCGCTCACCGCTGCCGAATTCGGCCAGATCGCCGGCCGCGCCGGCCGCCACATGCATGACGGCACGTTCGGCGTCACCGGCAACGCCGCCCCATTCGAGACCGAGCTCGTCGTCCAGCTCGAGGGCCACGACTTCGAGCCCGTGCGTCAGGTGCAATGGCGCAACACCGCGCTCGACTTCGCGTCGCTCGACGCGCTGCGTGCGAGCCTCGAAGTCACGCCCGAGCACAAGGCCCTGACCCGGGTGCCCATCGCAACCGATCAGCACGCGCTGGAGTTTCTCGCCCGCAATGAAGCGGGCGACCTCGCCATCGGACGAAACAATGTCGAGTTGCTCTGGCAGTGCTGCGCGCTGCCCGACTACCAGGACATCTCCCCGGCCGCGCATGGTGAGATCGTCACGCGCATCTACACCGACCTGCGCCGGCATGGCGCCGTGGCACCCGACTGGGTGGCCGAGCAGGTGCGCTTCTGCGACAATGCGGTGGGCGACATCGACACCCTCTCCAATCGCATTCGCCAGATCCGCACCTGGACCTACGTCGCCAATCGGAAAAACTGGCTTGAAGACCCCGTCCATTGGCGCGAAAAGACGCGGGATATCGAAGACCGGCTGAGTGACGCGCTGCATGAGCGGCTGACCCAGCGTTTTGTGGACCGGCGCACCAGCGTGTTGATGCGTCACTTGAAAGACCGATCAATGGCCACTCCTGACATCAACGATCGCGGCGAGATCAGCCTCGAGGGCCATCTCATCGGCTCGATCCAGGGCTTCCGCTTCACCCTTGCACGCTCCGATGGCGAGACCGACGCTAAGGCTCTGGGCAGCGCCGCCGCGCAGGTCGTCGCGCCCGAGATTGTGCGCCGTGCCGATCGGCTCGCGGGCGCCCCCAATGAAGAATTCGTGCTCTCGACCGATGGCCAGCTGCGCTGGCGCGGCGAGGTCGTCGCTGCGCTTGGTGAAGGCGATAGCCTGTTTGCGCCGCGCATCATCGTGCTCGCCGACGAGGCCCTCACCGGCCCCGATCTCGAGCGCGTGCAGGATCGGCTGAGCCTCTGGCTGCGCCACCACATCAACACCGTGCTCGAACCGGTGCTGGCGCTGGAAGCGCCGGCCGACCTCGAAGGCAGCGCCCGCGGCCTCGCCTACCGGCTCTATGAGAATCTCGGACTCATGCCGCGCGGCCCCGTCGCCGACGAGGTCAAGGGGCTCGACCAGGACGTGCGCGCCAAGCTGCGCAAGCTCGGCGTCAAGTTCGGCGCCTACCACATCTACGTGCCGCTGGCGCTGAAGCCCGCGCCGCGCGAGCTGGCGCTGATCCTTTATGCGCTGAAGAATGGTGGCGTGCGCCAGCCCGGCGTCAGCGAGCTGCCGCACACCGTACTCTCGGGAAGAACGTCGTTCCAGGTAAACCCCGAGATCTCGACCAAGCTCTACGAGCTCGCCGGCTTCAAGGTCGCCGGCAAGCGCGCCGTGCGCGTCGATATTCTCGAGCGCCTGGCCGACCTCATCCGCCCGCTGATCGCGCTCGATGCCAAGACCCATCAGGGCGAGTTGCCGCCCGGCGCCGCCGACGGCAACGGCTTCCGCGTCACCGTCGAGATGACCTCGTTGCTCGGCACCTCCGGCGAGGATTTTGCCTCGATCCTGACCTCGCTCGGCTACCGAGTGCAGCGCACCCCTAAGGTCGCCACGCCCGAGGCCGTCACCGTGCCGGCCGAGACCGAGGCGCAGGTCGATGCGGTCGCCGATGCGGCGACCGGTGATGCCGCCGCAACAGTCGAAGGCGCCGCCCCCGCCGAGCCCGCCGGGATCGAAGCGACCGCCGCGCTCGAAACCCCGACCGCCGATCTCGGCACACCCGCTCCAGCCCCCACGTCGGAGTCGGCCCCAACACCAGCCGAGCCGCAGTTCGACGAAGTCTGGTTCCCCGCCGGCCGCCGGCCCGACAATGCCCGTCATGGCGGCAAGCGGCCGCCGCGCGCCGCCAATGGCGACGCTCATGCGGACGGTGCGCGGCCGCCGCGCCGCTTCCATCGCGATCACAAGCCCGCCGAGCCGGGCACTTCACCCGAAGGCGCGCAGGCCGTTGGCGCACCCGGCGATGCCTCGGCACCCCAGGCTCCCCGTCCCGATCGGCCGGCGCGACCGCGCTTCGACAAGCCGCGCAAGAGCTTCGGCGACGACAAGAAGCCGTTCGAGGCCAAGAAATACGGCAAGCGCGACCGCGATGGCGGCAGCGACTGGAAGGAGCATCGGCCGCGCGAAAAGCGTGACGTCGCGCTCGATCCGGATTCGCCGTGGGCCGCGCTCGCCGCGTTGCGCAACCCCAAGCCGGACGCGCCCTGAAGCAGCGTCTCGATCGCTGGCTGTTCTTCGCCCGCGCGGTGAAATCGCGCACGCTGGCGCAAAAGCTGATCGAGGCGGGCGCCGTGCGCGTCAATTCCGCGCGCACGGTCCACACCGACCACGCGGTCGGCGAAGGCGATGTCCTTACCTTCTCGCTCGGCACCCGTATCCTGGTCTGGCGCATCCGGGCGCCGGGAGACCGGCGCGGTCCCCCCGCCGAAGCCCAGGCGCTTTACGAGGACCTGTCGCCCTAGGTTGAAAAAATCACCTTGGTGCGTTACATGTAACGAATGAACAGAACTGCCAAGACGCCCCGGTCCTCCGCCCAGCGTGTGGCCAACTACCGCCAGCGCATGCGCGATGCCGGGCTGGTCCAGCGCGTGGTCTGGGTCCACGACACCAGGTCAGCGGAGTATCTGGCGGAGGCGCGGCGGCAATCCCTCGTCATTGCCAATGATCCGCGTGACGAGGCCGAGATCATGACTTGGCTCGATCAGGTCCGGGCCCAGCCGGACGATTGATGAGGCGCGGAGATTTCGTCACCGCTGCAATCAGCGGCGACCTCGGCAAGCCGCGCCCAGCGCTGATTGTTCAATCCGACGCCTTTGCACTGCTGCCCTCGGTCATGATCGTCCCCGCGACGACTGATCTGCGCGAGAGTGTCGATCGCTTCCGACTACTGGTCCAGCCGACACCCGAAAACGGTCTCCGGCTGCCGTCCCAGCTGATGATCGACAAGCTCTCGTCCATCTATGCGAGCAGAGTCGGCGGTATCATTGGCCATGCCGACCGCGAGCTTTTGACCGCCGTCGCCCAGGCGATATCCGAATTCCTCGCTTTGGCCTAAGCTCGCAATAAGCGGCTCTTCGGCTCGCTTGCGACCCCGCGGAAAACGCGTTAGCACGCCACCGGATGCCGGCGCTCCACCGGCCCTCACGCCTTTTGGGTGCGCCCTCCTCAGATGACCTACATCGTCACCGACAACTGCATTAAGTGCAAATACATGGACTGCGTCGAGGTTTGCCCCGTCGACTGCTTCTATGAGGGCGAAAACATGCTCGTCATCCATCCCGACGAGTGCATCGATTGCGGCGTGTGCGAGCCCGAATGCCCGGCCGAGGCAATCAAGCCCGACACCGAGCCCGGTCTCGACAAGTGGCTCGAGATCAACGCCAAATACGCGGCCGCCTGGCCCAATATCAGCGAGAAGAAGCCTGCCCCGGCCGACGCCAAGGAATGGGACGGTGTCGAGGGCAAATTCGAGAAGCACTTCTCCGAAGCCCCTGGCGAAGGCGACTGACACTGCCCATCTAAGGGGCAGTCGCCACATTTGCCGCCATCGGAACGTCCGCCGTTAACCCGACTGATTCGGCAACTTTGATTTTGCCGGAAAATTGTGCTAGGGTTGGAAATCGATGCTGAACTCAGCCCTGTGCCGCAAGGCACTCTTTTTTTGACCCCAGCACACGGGTGACCCAACGGACGGCCAAGCGGAGCCGGACGAGTGGAAAATCGATTTCTAAATAACAAAGGACGGTCTTCCGCAAAGAACCGGTCCGATGGCGGCGTCAACGGAGTAACATCATGGTAGCCAAGAAGTCTATGCAGCGCCTCGGATTCAAGACCGGCGAGTATATCGTCTACCCGTCTCACGGCGTGGGCATGATTACTTCGATCGACGAACAGGAAGTTGCCGGCCTCAAGCTCGAGCTGTTCGTGATTTCGTTCGAGCAGGACAAGCTGACGCTGCGTGTCCCGACCGCCAAGATCAAGTCCGTCGGCATGCGCAAGCTGAGCGAAGAGCCGGTCGTGAAGAAGGCGCTCGACACGGTCACCGGCCGGGCGCGCGTCAAGCGCACCATGTGGAGCCGCCGCGCGCAGGAATATGAAGCCAAGATCAACTCGGGCGACCTGATCGCGATTTCCGAAGTCGTGCGCGACCTCTACCGCTCGGAAGACCAGCCGGAGCAGAGCTATTCCGAGCGCCAGCTGTTCGAGCAGGCGATGGACCGCATGAGCCGCGAGATCGGCGCCGTCAACAAGCTGACGCTGACTGAAGCCGTGCAGCTCATCGAAAAGCAGCTCGCCAAGTCACCGCGCCGCGGTCCCAAGACCGAGCCCGACGCCGAAGAAGCTGCGGCCTGATATCCAGCACCAGTCTTCAGGAAAAAGAAGAGGCCGGCAGCCATGCCGGCCTCTTTGCTTTTGCCGCATCCCGTGGTCGACGCTCGCAGCGCCCTCAGTTCACCGCCACGACCTTATACGCCTGCCCCGGAGTGACCGGATCGCCCGGGTAGAGGTCGTTGAGCACGTAGAACAGGTTCGTCGCGTCGCCGACCGCCCCCATCTTGCGCGCCAGCGAATCGGCAGAATCGACCGGCCCGGCGGTGACCGTCTTGATCGTCACGGCATGCACCTGCCTGAGGTCCCCGCCATTGGCGGCCCGGAAGCTCTTGATGGTCTCGTCGGCGCCGCGGGCGAAGAGCTCACTGTCGATGCGCGCGGCGAAGATGAAGCGGTAGACCTTGCCGCCGAAGCGCACGACCTGGACCCGGAAGTTCCACTGGTTGGTCGCCGCAACACCTGAGGCGGTGTCGTTGCCGTTGAGGCTCTGCCCGTTCACCGTCGCCGGCTGCAGGCCCGCGATCCAGCCGGACTTGAGGTAGTCGGTCAGCGCCATCGTGTCCGGCACGTCGGCGCTGTCGAAGCGCACCGCCTCGCCGTCGCTCGCAACGCCCACCACCGCGCCGTTCGCCATCTGCAGTTTGTAGCCGGGCGGTACGGTGAAGGTGAATTTGAGGCTAGGCTGGATGAAGCGCTGGCCCGCAATCGCGCCCTGGTCGGGGCTGTCCCCGAAGGTGACGCCGTTGATCGCCGCCATGTAGTCGGGGCGGTCGGTGTCGCCGGTTCCGGGCGGCCCGAAGGTCGTGCGCGCAATGTCCGTCGCCTTCTGGATACGGTCCGGCGTCGACGGGTGAGAGCTGAGGAAGTCGTCGCCCTGCGCGGCGTCGCCCTGCGTGTACTGCGCAAAGCGCCCCATTGCCCCGAGGAATCGCGCTGCCGCATAAGGATCGAACCCGGCATGCCCGGCGATCTCGATGCCGGATTTATCCGCGGCGAGTTCCTGCGCCTGGCTGAATGCAGCAAAGCTGAGCTTGGCCTTGTTGGCGCTCTGGTCGGTCGAGGCATCGTCGCCGAACACGCCGGTCACCACCTTGTCGACAAGGTCGGTGGTGCGGGCGCGCTCGGTGCGGGCCTGCGAGTGGTGGAGGATGACGTGCGAGATCTCGTGCGCGAGGATCGCCGCGAGTTCGCTCTCGTCATTGGCGAGCGCAAGAATGCCGCGAGTGACGAAGATATAGCCGCCGGGCAGCGCGAAGGCGTTGACGTCGGGGGTATCGAGGATCGTCACCGTGAAGCGCGCGTCGCCCTGGTTGGCGGCGGCGAGCAGCCGCGAGACGATCTGCGCCAGCATGATCTCGGCCGGCCGGTTGGAATAAATGCCGCCATATTGCGCGATGATCGCCGGCGCCTGCCGCGCGCCCAGCGTATCGTCGCTGGCATCGGCGGTATCCGAGACGATCGGCGCCATCTGCCCGTCGGTCGTCGTGACCTGGACGCCCGGGCCCATGACTCCGGCGCAGCTCGCGAGCAACAACGCGAGCGACAGGCTTCCGGCAATGCGCAAGAGCCGCATCATTGCGACGCCAGAACCTCGATCTGCTCGGGATGGGTGAGGCGCATCCACGGCGCATCCTCGCCCTCGACCCAGCCGCGCAGCCGGACGAGACAGCCCGCGAGCCGCGACGCATCGCGGCCTTCATCGGCAAAAAGGCGCACCGCCCGCATCTCGATCACCGCGGCGAATTCCTCTCCGGTCCGGCGGCCAAATCCGAGGGTCAGGCCGACGGCCGTCCGCTCCGCGTCCGCCACGCGGCCCTCGACCAGCTCGTAACGCCCGGCGCGGCCGACAAAATCGGCGCGCCGCTCAGCCCGCCGCACCCTGTAGTCGGGATCGGCCCAGATGCCAACCCTTTCGGCCCGTGCGCGCGCTTCAGCCGCAAACAGTGGCGGCAACACCGCACGATTGTCGGGGAACGAATAGACCCGCGCCATGCCGCGCCGGATCATCTCGCGCTGTGCCCAAAGTCCGGAGCCGTCATCGAGAACCACATGGGCCAGCGTACGGCCATGACGATCGGTCTCGGCGCCGCCATGACGGAGCCGCACCGGCTTGCCGAGGCTGATCGCAGCAAGCGCCGCGCGCGCATCGTGGCCCATCGGCCAATCGAACATACCCGGCCGGCCAAGCGCCAGATGCGGCGCCTGGATGCCGACGAGCCGGACCACAAGCCCGGTATCGAGTAGCAGCGTATCGCCGTCGACGACAGCCGAGACCATGCCGCGGGCCCCTTCGCGCAGCCCGGCCAGTTCCGATCCATCGACGACCATGCCGCCTATCGGCCTAACGCTCGCCACCCCGCCTGCGCGCAAGCCCTGCCCCTCGAAAGCCCAGCCCTGAGCATGCAGCAAAATGCGGCGAAATCCTGAGGAAGGCGAGCGCGGCGAGCCGCCCTCAGGACTTGGTTCGGTCGCAGCCTTCGTCTAGGGTCCGCGCCGCCGACCCCGTAGCTCAGCAGGATAGAGCGCAGGATTCCTAATCCTGAGGCCGCGCGTTCGAATCGCGCCGGGGTCGCCAATGTCGTCCACAATGCAAAGATTGCCGATGCCCTCACCATTCCGCGCCCTGCTGCCCGTCACCATGACCCTCCTGCTTGCCGCCTGCTCCACCGGTGGCGGAGGCCTCGCTCCGGGCCTTGCACAGCGCATGGACTCGCAAGGGGCGCAGCTCGATCGGTCGACCGCCCTGAGCGTCGTCAACCAGTATCGCGCCACGGTGGGCGCCGGCGCGCTGACCGAAGACGCCGCCCTCGACGCCACCGCTGACCAGCTGGTGGCGCAATACGCCAAGACCGGCACGCAGCCGCCGAAACCTGCCGGGGTCCTCGATATTCGCTACTCGGCCGGCTATTTCACCTTCGCCGAAACCTTCTCGGGCTGGCGCAACTCGCCAGCCGATGCCCCGGCACTCATCGACAAGGCGGCGACCAAGGCCGGGGTCGCGGCGGTCTACGACGCCAATTCGGGCTACGGCGTCTATTGGGTGCTGCTGCTTGAATGACGTTCTGGACGCTCGCGGACTGCGCTGCCCTCTGCCGGTCCTGAAGCTCGAAAAGCGGCTCGAGACGATGCAGCCGGGCGAGATGCTCATTGTGCTTGCGACCGATCCAATCGCCAGGATCGACGTTCCACTCTACTGCACGCAGCACGGGCACGATTGCACGCTCGCCACCCAAGGCAGCGAGCTGCGCTTCACGATCACGCTGCGCTAGTCGGCGGCGGCATCCGCGTCGGGCGGCGACAAATCGCCTTCCGCCGAAGACGGCGCGGGCGCGATCGGCGTGCCATCGCTCCCCGGTCGCGGACGCGGCAGCGGCACGCCCGGCGCGCCGCCAGCCAGCTCGGTCGCCACGTAGGTCGGCCCCTGGATGCGATCGGTCAGGTAGCTCGGCTGGCCTCTGAGGCCCATCGGAAACACCGCTGCGCGCTGCTTGGCATAAGCCTTGGCCTGCTTGCCGCAGATCAGCGCGCTCATGTCGACCGGACTGCCCGCAATGTCGGCCACATCGAGCACCGTCTGCCCAGTCGGCTTCAGCGCGCCGCTGAGCCCTCGCAGGAAGAGCTGCGCGGCGAGCTCATTGCGCTCACGCACCGAGGAGGCGCCGAGCACCACCGCCATCAGCGAATGCCCATCGCGATCGAGCGTCGCCACGATGTTGAGCCCGGACTCGCAGATGAAGCCGGTCTTCATCCCGGTGACGCCGGAAAAATGTTCGAGCAGCCCGTTCGAGGTCTCGAGCTTGTGGTCGCCCAGCTGCACCCATTGCGTGCCGAAGATCGGCAGATATTGCGGATAGTCGCGCCGGATGTAGAGGGCGATGATCGCGAGGTCGCGCGCCGAGCTGATCTGGCCAGGGCTCTTGAGCCCATTGGCATTGTCGTAATGCGTCGCCTTGAGCCCCATCTGCTGGGCCATCTGGTTCATCTCCGCGACGAACCCCTGCTCGGTGTGGTCGGGGCTCACAGTCTCGGCTACGGCGACCGCCATGTCGTTGGCCGACTTCACCAGCATGATATAGAGCGCGTCTTTGAGGCTGACGCTCTGCCCGACGGCAAGGCCCGACTTCGCCGGCGCCTGGTTCCAGGCGTGCTGGCTGATCACCACCGGCGTGTCGAGACTGACGCGCCCCGCCGCGATCGAGGCGAAGGTCAGATACGCTGTCATCAGCTTGGTGGTCGAAGCCGGATGCCAAGGCTGGCCGGCATCCTCCGAGTAAAGCACCTGCAGCGTGCTCGTATCGACGAGCAGCATGGGGATGGCGGCAACGGGAGCGGTGAACGAAACCAGAAGCGCGAGGCAAAAGCTCACTAAGCGTGCGAATCGCGCAGCCTGCATCACACCAGACTCGACCAGAACGGGAGGCGATACCTAGCCGCCGTTCGACCCGCCAGACAAGCAGCGTGTGCCCTGGTGAACGGATTTTGATCGGCACTGACCGTTTGAGCCCTAGGCACAGACAGTAACCCGACCTATGTTGGGTCACCGACAGGAGATTTCATATGCGCGACATGACGGGCGACCAGGTGCAGGTTTGCGGCGCAATGGGCGACATCCTCAACCGCATCGGCGACAAATGGAGCGTCATGGTCGTCGGCCACCTCACACGAAAGACCATGCGTTTCAATGAGCTGCGCCACGCCATCGGCGGCATCAGCCAGCGCATGCTGACCCTGACGCTGCGCAATCTCGAGCGCGACGGCCTCGTGACCCGCACGGTGTTTCCCGAAATTCCGCCCCGCGTCGAATACCAGCTGACCGAGCTTGGGCGCACGCTCACCGACCCGCTCGATACGCTCTGGAACTGGGCGGCCCGCCACGGCGGCGATGTCCGCGTAGCGCGCGAGACCTATGATCGCGTCCACGCGGTCGATGCCGCGCCGGGCCCAGAACGCCGCTATGCCGGAGCCGCGGGCTGAGCCCAGCAACCCGCCGCTCGCTCGCAGCTGACCTCAGGGCGATAGGCCTTGAGGCCGGCAACGCCGTTATGGTGCACGCCGCGCTGCGGGCCATCGGCCCGATCGTCGGCGGCCCGGATGCGCTGATCGCGGCCCTGTGCGACGTGGTTGGGCCGGAAGGCACCATTCTCGGCTACACCGACTGGCAGGGGCAGGAGGAGATCGATGCCGGCATCGACCGCGCCGACATCGCGCCGTTCGATCCGCTCATCTCACGTGCCACGCGCGACAATGGCTTCTTTCCCGAGGCACTCCGCACAACGCCCGGCGCCCTGCGGAGCGGCAACCCGGGTGCCTCGGTCGCGGCCCTTGGCGGCAAGGCCGCCTGGTTCACCGCCGATCATCCGCTGGACTATGGCTACGGTCCCGGCTCGCCACTGGCCAAGCTCGTCCAAGCGCGCGGCAAGGTGCTGATGCTGGGCGCCCCGCTCGACACGATGACCCTGCTGCACCACGCCGAACATCTCGCCGACCTCCCGGGCAAGCACATCAAGCGCTACGACGCGCCGATCCTTGTCGAGGGGCGGACCACCTGGCGCGCGTTCGAGGAGATCGACACCTCGCACCCGGTGATCGATGGGCTGGACGAGGACTACTTCGCGACCATCGCCGAGGCCTTCCTCGCCACCGGGCAAGGACGCCGCGGCAGTGTGGGACAAGCACCAGCCGTGCTCGTGCCGGCACCAGAGATCGTTGCCTTCGCCGTCGATTGGCTAGAACGCCATATTAACCGATAGGCGAGCGCAAACGCGCTGCGCCGGTCCGGGTTCCGCCGCCTCGAACGATCTTTTTGGTTAACGCGCGCAACGCGACGTGATCGATGCCGTTGTGAGGCCCGAGGGAATTCAACAACCCAAGGACACGTTCAATGAGCAGAATTTCGATTGCCGCGCTGGTAAGCGCGCTTGTGCTTACCCCCACGCTCGTACTCGCAGCTGACGTCACGACCACCACGAACGCCGCGGCTGGCGTGACCGCCGGCGCCAATGACAATGGCGTCAAAGCCGCCGCTAGCACTGACGCTTCGGGCGCTGCCTCGGCGGCACTGGGCAATTCGAGCGCCATGGCCGCGGGCTCCGCATCGGGCTCGGCCGGAGCACAGCTCGATCTCGGCGGCCTCATCACCAATCTCAACGGTAATGGCGACGACAGCGCCAGCCTGACAGCGGTTGGCGCAGCCACGTCGTCGACCAACATCACCATCGTGCCGGTCTCTTCGCTGCAGGCTTCGGGTGACGCCAATGCCAGCGCGCTCGCGACCGCCGAGACCAATGGCGCCGATCGCCTCGGCAAGCTGCGCGCCGCCGTGCACGCCAACGCCGCGGTCGAGGCCGCCCTCACTGCCAAGGGCTATAATGACGACCAGGTCGTGGGACTGCAGGCGAGCGCCGACAGCTCGCTCGTGGTCTACGTCGACGACAGCAAGAAGTAAGCCCGGCGCCAGCCGGACACACCAAGGGCGTGACCTCGGTCACGCCCTTTGGTTTTGCGCTGGTGCCCCCGGTCGGCTCCGAGGGACAGCCTGTCAGGCCGAGCTTAGCGGGCTTTATGTCGGTGGCCAATTCCCGCACCGTGCTAGGGACGGACCCTCCGGTTTAGGCGGGTAGCCAGTTGCCGAAGTTGAGATGGACCAAAGGCATCTGAACCTTGCCCATTACCGCGACCATATCCTCCCGCCTGCCCCACCACTCATTGATGGTCATCCGCTCGGTCTGATTGTAGCTGAGGTAATATCCGTCGCTGGCTCGCTCCCCGGCATTCATCGGATTGGCAACGGCGACACCCAGCAGTCCGAATATGATGCGGTCGCTGAGCCGAACGTGGTCGGGCTCAACAATCAGCTCGGTCAGTGGCTCCTTGCGATGTGCGTCCCGCAACAGCTCGAAGCCTCCCGGCAGGTCGTCACCGTGCCCATGCGTGCAACGATGAACCAAGTAGACCACGTCGGCGAGATCGAAGGCTTTAACCGGCTCACCCGGCTTGATGGCAACGGGGAATAGCGTCTTGACCACGTCGACGCCGGGCATCCCCATCGGACCGAGTATGTCGTAGTTCTCTCTGAGCAGACGCACGAAGCGCGCTCGGTTTCCCTGACTGCCGAATGGCTGCTTCCGCGCCGTGCCATCGACAGCGTTGCACGCGTGGAGCATCGCCGAGTCCACATCGCCGCTCTCCCATTCATCGATTGCCTTCGTCACTGAGCGGCCAATCTTCACCGCTTGTCTCCTCGATGGACGGCCTCATGCACCGGCGTATCCCGCAGGGGCATAGGGCCGGTCTGCGAACCAATAGCCGTAACCCTTGATGTTGGCGAAGCGCGCCCGTGCCCGCCAAATCATCGTGCCCAGCACGGCCGATGGGTCGGTGCCCTGCAGGTTGATGCCCGCAGCCGTTACGGCCTCGAATATCTCCCGCAGTTGCATTGGCCGCCCTGCCCTCTCCAGCGCCTCCGCGACCACCTCCAGTACCTGCTCTCGCGGTGGGTTCTGCGGCCGCTTGCGTGGCGGATTGTGAGCGGCCGCTATAGGAGGCGCTGTGGCCGCCTTTGGGTCAAGCTTCGAGTACTGAGTGAGAGCCTTGAGGAAGGCTTCAACCTCCGTAAGTTGCGCGGTGAGAGATGCCTTCTTCTCATCGACCTCTTTAAGGCTCGCCAGAATTCGGGCTCTGAGCTCCTCAGCGTTTCTGCGGGCATCGTCGGCCATCGCGACCTCCATCGTTGCCGAAGCGATATCACGATTCCTCTCAGCCCACAACGCTTCCTCTCATCAATCACTCATTTACCACGTTCGTAGGCACGTGTTGTGAGAGAATGAGTGAGGGCATACGTATCCTCTCATCGGGCCTCACCGAGGCCTTCAACACAACCGATGGAGAATACGAATGAACGCGATTGCTCTCACTGCCGCCAACCAGAACGTCCCAACGCTCGACGGGCTCTACCGGGAAATCGATGCGGTGTTCCCCGACCTCTTCACCCCGGCCGAACGCGCCCTCCGCATGGCAAGCGCCAAGGCTCACCACGAGCGGCTGTTCCCGCAGTCCAAGGCAGGAGCCCGCCAAGGGCTCGGCGCCAAGCACGGCTCGGGCCAGAATCCGGCCCCAGATGCCTTCGTCACCATGGTGGTGGACCGAGCGAAGGGGCGTCGCGGCTGGAGCGAGTCGTCCATCAAGCAGGTCATCATGCGTGGCGAGCGCATTGCTCGTGCGGTCCTCGACGCGATTGTCGCGGACCAGACGTTCGACAAGGGCGCGTGGCTCGACAAGCTGACGAACGTTCCCATCGCCAGTCAGATGAAGGAGTATCTTGCGTGGAAGAAGCCTCCGACGCCGCCCGTGCCGAACGGCGAGGTCTTCCGACCGACCTCCGGGCTCCTGCTGGAATGCGTCGATGCGGAAGTGCGCCTTTCGGAACTAGTCACGGCGGGCGAACGCTACGACCTCGTCTGCACCGACTGGCCCTATGGGGTGGAATACGTCTCTAAGCGCGAGCAGCGGGTGTGGGGTGACGACAAGCTCCCGCTCTGGTGCATCGAGCCGCTGCGTCAACTTATCAACCCGGATGGGTGCATGGCGTTCTGGGCGAGCGCGGAGTCGCTCTACGATGCGACGTGCGCGCTCAGTGAAGCCGGACTGGCCATGACCATCGTCAGGTGGGATAAGATTCACCCAGTGATGAAGGGTCGCGAGTGCGTCATCATCGCGAGCAACGGTCGCCCGCCGAACCTCGATGTTATCCAGCGCGAGTCGTATCCGGGCGCCCATCGGCTGCAGAAGGCGCACGCAACCCCGAAGCCCCCTGAGGTGATGGCGCCGCTCATCTCCGCGCTTTGCCCTCCGGGCGGACGCGTGCTGGACCCGTTCATGGGCACCTGCCCGGTCGGCGTGGCCGCCCATCAGCTTGGTCGCCGGTATCACGGCATGGAAATCGTGCCGAAGCACTTCTCGACGGCCTGCGGCGAGGTCATGGGGGCCATTGCGGTCCCTATGGCCGCCTAGCCCTCGAAGCCCGCCAAGGAAATCGCCACAGGCGGGCGTACGGCGGCTTCATGGGACTGGGTGGGGCCGACGCCGCTGAGAGGACTGAAGCCCGCGTACGAGCCACGTTGGCGCCGCGTTGCGATTTGCGTCAGTTCGCGGCCCGGCAGACAGCATATACGACTGGCCCAGTGGTCTATTAGGCGGGCGGCGCCCTGCGACCCCAACGGCGAGACCTGTCGCTGCTTTGCATCTGAGGCCAAGCCGCCCCTCGTTAGCGCGAATCTTTCCCAGTACCTTACGAATCGCGGACGATGCCGGAGAACGCCGTTCTTGCCGGGGACTACCTTCTGATGGCGCTGATGCCCATGCGGGGGTGGCGGGGAAGGCGGGGGTCAAATTCACCGTACGTACTACTCATGCATAGAGGGGGTTGGGATAGTAGTACGGAAGAAATCTACCCCGCTTCA
>Ga0265313_10000198_pt1 | contig 64711 bp, 57 predicted proteins | sample 4123metaG_FD_203122 | JGI IMG/M metagenome (GOLD analysis project Ga0265313, IMG submission 203122) | Rhizosphere microbial communities from Carex aquatilis grown in University of Washington, Seatle, WA, United States - 4-1-23 metaG | ecosystem: Host-associated > Plants > Roots > Rhizosphere >... | reverse complement strand
TCGCTGTGTTCGATGATCAAGAGAAGGCCATAGCCGCGAAACGGACCGGCAAAAGCCACCTGTCCATCGTAGGGGGCGATGACCTGGGCCTCGGTGCGGGTCTGAATGGTGATGCCCTTGGAAATATGGCCGACATCGTTGGTCTGGCCGAAGGATTCCACCACGCGGCCGCGCGCCGGAAACGGCAGCTTTCCCTGGGCCTGACTGAAGGGGCGATCGCTTTTCACCGGCCTTGTGGCCGCGGCTTCGCGGGAGGCCTGATCGGCATCCTTGGTGGCCTGCTGCGCCGCGATCTGCTTTTCCTTGGCTTCGGCCTGGGCTTTGAGTTCGGCCTCGTGGGCAAGGCGGGCCTGGGCCAGTTCGCGCTCGCGGGCGGCGGCGGCGGCCTGGGCCTGGGCCCTCTGAGCCGCCAGCTCGGCGTCGCGGGCGGCCTTTTCGGCGGCCAGCTCGGCCTCGTGGGCGACGCGTCGGGCCAGGGTCTCTGCCTCGCGGGCGGCCTTCTCGGCAGCCACCTTGGCGGCGGCTTCGGCCAGGCGCCGCTCGCGCTCCTGCTCCAGACGGTTGAGCAGGTCGCGCAGGTCCTCGGCTTGGCCGGCCAGTTCACGGACCCGTAATTCGGCGGCCTGGCTTTCCTGTTCGGTCTCCTGCTGCACCGTGCTCTTGCGGTCGACCAGATCCTTGAGGCGCAGATGCTCGTCTTCCAGCCGGCCGGCGGTGGAGGCGATCCGTTTGCGCTGCTCGGTGATGTCGGCGCGCAGCTTGGTGACGGTGTCGATCTCCACCCGCAGGTCGCGGGCCGATTGTTCGATCTGGGGCACGGCGGCGCGCAGCAGGATGGCCGAGCGAACGGTATCGGCGGGACTTTGCGGCTGGGCGATCAGCGCCTCGGTCGGGCGCCAGGCCAGCCTCTGGAGTGCGGTGAGCACGCCGACCATCTGTTGCGAGCGCCGGCCCAGGGCTTCCGAGCGGCTGATTTCGCGGGTGCGGAGGTCTTCCATCTGGAATTCCAGTTCGGAGAGCTGATCCTCGCTCTCCTGGGCGGCGCGGGCCGCCTTGACCAGATCGGTGCGCAGCCGCTGGGTTTCCTCGGCCAGAGCACGGGCCTTGCGGGTGATCTCGTCGTGTTCGGCCTTGGAACGCTCCAGCTGGCCTTCCAGCTCTCTCAGCCGCTGGCCGGCATCGACGGGCCGGTCCCATTCTGCCCATGCCGGCGGCGGCGCCGCCAGCAGCGCCGCCAGGAGCAAGGCTGGAAGAAGGATTGGCCTATTCCGCCGCACGATGGCCCGCAGAGGTTTTCAAAAGCGAGTGCCCGGTCATCTCCGCCGGTTGCGCCAGCCCCAGCAGGCTCAGGATGGTGGGGGCCACGTCGGCCAGCCGGCCGCTGGCGATGGCGGTGATGCCGGCCGGCGGGGCCAGCAGCACCAGCGGCACCGGGCCGGTGGTGTGGGCGGTGTGGGGCTCGCCGGTCACCGGGTCCCTCATCAGTTCGGCATTGCCGTGATCGGCGGTGACCAGCATGGTGCCGCCGGCGGTCTTGACCGCCTGTTCCAGCCGTCCCAGGCAGGCATCCACCGTCTCCACCGCCTTGATGGCGGCGTTGAGGAAACCGGTATGGCCGACCATGTCGCCATTGGCGTAATTTACCACGATCACGTCGAAGGTGCCGCCGGTGATGGCGTTCACCAGCTTGTCGGTGACGCCCTTCGCCGACATCTCCGGCTGCAGGTCATAGGTGGCGACCTTGGGGCTGGGCACCAGGATGCGCTCCTCGCCGGGGAACACCGTTTCGCGCCCGCCGTTGAAGAAGAAGGTGACATGGGCGTATTTCTCGGTTTCGGCGATGCGCAACTGCCGCAATCCGGCGCCGGACACCACCTCGCCCAGGATGTTGCTGAGTGATTCCGCCGGGAACAGGGTGCCGAGAAAGGCGTTGAGGTCTTTGGAATACTCGGTGAGGCCCAGCTTGCCGGCCCAGGCGATCTGACGCGGACGGGCAAAGCCGTCGAAGGCCGGGTCAACCAGGCAGGCCAGAATCTCGCGGGCGCGGTCGGCGCGGAAATTGCCCATCAGCAGCCCGTCGCCGTCCTTCATGCCGCCATAGCCGGCGATCACGGTGGGCAGGACGAATTCGTCGGTCTTGCCGGCGGCATAGGAGCCGGTCACGGCGGCGATGGCGTCGGGCGCCGCCTCGCCCTTGCCCTCGACCATGGCATTCCAGGCCAGCGAAACCCGATCCCAGCGCTTGTCGCGGTCCATGGCGTAATAGCGCCCGGACACCGTGGCGATCCGGCCGTCGTGGCCGGCAATATCGGCCTCGAACCGTTCGAGGAAGCCCTTGGCGCTGCTGGGCGGCACGTCGCGGCCGTCGAGGAAGGCGTGAACCGCCACCGGAACCCCGGCATCGGCCACGGCGCGAACCAGGGCGGCGAGGTGGTCCTGGTGGGAGTGAACGCCGCCGGGACTGAGCAGCCCCATCAGGTGGCAGGTGCCGCCGCTGGCCTTGAGCGCGGCGATCAATTTCAGCAGTTCGGGATTGCGGGCCAGCGAGCCGTCGGCCACGGCGGCGTCGATGCGCGGCAGATCCTGCATCACCACCCGACCGGCGCCCAGATTCATGTGGCCGACCTCGGAATTGCCCATCTGGCCGTCGGGCAGCCCGACCTGCAGGCCCGAGGTGTGTAGCAGGCCGTGGGGATAAACCGAGAGGAAGTGGTCCCAATTGGGCGTATTGGCGAGCGCGATGGCGTTATCGGCCCGGTTCTCCCGCCAGCCCCAGCCGTCCAGGATGCACAGAACGACGGGACGGGGCCGGGAGGGGGCGGTGCTGGGCATAGTGATCTTGGCCTATGGCAGGAAGGGAGCCTATGCCGCGCAGACTATACCCATTCGCCCCGGTTCCGCCACCCTGCCTCGCGAATTTCGGTCACGGACCGACCGCCGGAAGGCGAGCTTTTATCCCCGCCGGCAGGGGCGCCACCACCAGACGGCGGGCGTGATGCCAGAAGGCCGACAGCAGCAGCAGCGCCGAGCCGATGACCAGCGCGGTGAGGGCGAAACTCTCGTTCAGCGAGCCTGCCGCCTTGAACAGGGCGCTCATGGCGTAGAGCACGTAGAACAACGCCGAGACCAGCAGGGCGCGACGATCCACCAGCAGGGCCACCAGGGCGAGCAGGAGGTAGATCGCCACCGCCATCACGGCGCGGTCGATCTCGGCACCGCCTGCCCCCAGCGCGGAGAAGGCCGGGTGCACGATCAGCGGCGCGGCCGCCAGATGCAGCCAGAAGGCAACGTCCGAGCGCCGCGTCTTACGCTCGCGGTCGCTGCCGTCCCACCACATGGCCAGGGCGAATACGGCAAGGCCGGCGACGAAGGTCATGGACGGGAAAAAGCTCCGGAGGCCGGGAAGCAGGGCCATAGCCAAGGCCAGAATGGTCGCGGCCAGCGCCCCGGCTCCGGCGGCGACGGTGATGGGAACCCGGAACCGCCGCCAATGGGCATAGGCGGCCACGGCCGCCGCGCCGGCCGCCATGGCCATTTGCAGGCCGCTTTGGCGGATAAAGGCGTCGCCCGCCAGCGAGTCGATTCCGGCGAGGCTGATCACCTGCTGCCCCAGGGAGAAAGCGCCCCAGACGAAACCGCCCAGCAGGACGATGCTGGGCAGCGCCATGCGGCGGCGGCGGGTGAAGTATTCGGCGAAGGCCCAACTGGCGGCGGCGACCAGGGCCGGCCCCAGCGCGCCGGCGGTTCGCGAGCCCAGCCATCCCAGTCCGGTCAACAGCAAAGCGGCGGCGATGGAGACGAAGATGTCGTTGAAGCCGGTGATCAGCCGGACGCTTTCCTCGTCCACCAGGGAGGTTGACTGCCGTTGGGCGGTAAACTCCCGAAAACGCGCGACCGCCTCCGGTGTCAGGGCGCCTGAGGCCACCGCTGCTTCGAGATCGTCGTCGCTATACATGTCGTCTCCTTACCGCCAGCCCACTTCGCGGGCGATGGCGTCGAGGGTGGCGGAGCCGGCTTCCCATTCTTCGGGGGGCGGGGCGCCGTCGGCCTGGGCGGCGGCGCGGGCGGTGGCCAGGGTTTCGGCCAGGGGGGCGAGGCCGACGGCGGCGCGGCGGCTGTCGACGCCGGCCGGGTCCTGCATTGGCATGGGGGTCAGCCGGCCGCTGCGCCAGTCCAGCTGGGTGCCGTAGCGCTGGGGCTGGCCTTCCAGGGCGCGGATGCGGTCTTCCAGCATGGCGGCATGACGCATGAGGGCTTCGTCGCGATTGGCGGCCGAGCGCAGCAGCCCCAGGCAGCGGCGCATGAAAGCCGGCCGCGAGACCGAGTGCATGGCCACCATCCACGCCGCCTCGGCGCCATCCTCGCCGGCGGAATCGGGGGTGGGCCAGCCGTCATCGTCGATGATCAGCTCCAGCTCGCGGGCATTGGCCTCGTGCAATTGGCGCAGGCGCGGGGGATAGCCGTCCATGGGCTCGCCCGATTGGGCCAGTTCGTGGCGTAGGCGGCTTTCGTCGGCGGCAAGGGCAAGCAGACGGTAACGCATGATGGCTCGGCAATAGCGCCGATGCGCCCCGCCGTCCATCGGAATCGGCGGTGGAAAATCTAGAGCCGTTCCGGGAGGGAAGAGCGATGAACCGGATGGCATTGATGGCCACCCGGTTCATCGTTTTTTAGTTGCGGGCGCCCGACAGCAGGCCGCGGGCGATGACCTGGGCCTGGATTTCGGCCGCACCCTCGAAGATATTGAGAATGCGGGCGTCGCAGAGGATGCGCGAGATGGGATATTCCTCGGCATAGCCGTTGCCGCCATGGACCTGGAGCGCGTTGTCGGCATTGGCCCAGGCGACGCGGGCCGCCAGCAGCTTGGCCATGCCGGCCTCGATGTCGCAGCGGTGGCCCTCGTCCTTCTCGCGCGCCGAGAAATAGGTAAGCTGGCGGGCGATCATGGTCTCCACCGCCATCCAGGCGATCTTGCCGCCGACCCGGGGGAACTGATAGATCGGCTTGCCGAACTGGACGCGGTCGTTGGCGTATTTCAGGCCGGCTTCCATGGCGCACTGGGCGACGCCCACGGCGCGGGCGGCGGTCTGGATGCGGGCCGATTCGAAGGTCTCCATCAGCTGCTTGAAGCCCTGGCCCTCGACACCACCCAGCAGATTGGCCGCAGGCACCTTGAAACCGTCGAAGCCCAGCTCGTATTCCTTCATGCCGCGATAGCCCAGCACCTTGATCTCGCCGCCGGTCATGCCTTCGGCGGGGAAGGGATCGGCCTCGGTGCCGCGCGGCTTGGGCGCCAGCATCATGGACAGCCCCTTCCAATCCTTGGTGTTGGGATCGGTGCGCACCAGCAGGGTCATGACGTCGGTGCGGCTGGCATGGGTGATCCAGGTCTTGTTGCCGGTGATCACATACTCGCCGCCCTGAAGCACGGCGCGGGTGCGCAAGCTGCCCAGGTCGGAGCCGGTATTGGGCTCGGTGAAGACGGCGGTGGGCAGGATCTCGCCCGAGGCGATCTTGGGCAGCCACTCCTGCTTCTGCTCCTCGGTGCCGCCCAGGCGGATCAGCTCGCCGGCGATCTCGGAGCGGGTGCCCAGCGAGCCGACGCCGATATAGCCGCGCGACAGCTCCTCGGTGACCACGCACATGAACATCTTGCCCAGGCCGAGGCCACCGTATTCCTCCGGCAGCGTCAGGCCGAACACGCCCATCTCGGCCACGTGATTCACCACCTCGATGGGGATCAACTGGTCCTTCAGGTGCCATTCATGGGCATGGGGGATCACCTCGTCATCGGCGAAGCGGCGGAACTGGTCGCGGATCAGGATCAGGGTCTCGTCGTCGAGGCCGGCCTCGCCGAAATGCTGGCCGTCCTTGATCAGCTCGGCGATGCGCATGCGCAAGGCGGCGGTACAGCCCTTCTGGCGCAGGATCTTGGTTTCGGCCGAGGAGAAGGCGTGGCGGGTGTGGGATTCCAGGCCGAGGTCAATGGGGCGGATGATCTCGCCCTGGCTCATGGGGATGCCGCCGAAGATCTGGGAAATGTATTCGCCGAAGGCGGCCTGAAGCATCAGGCTCTCCAGCTCGCCCAGCTTGCCCGCCGCCTGGATGCGCTTGGCCCAGCCCAGCATCTGCTCCAAAGCCGCCACATAGGTCGCCAGCCAGGCATAGCCGTGGGCGGCGGTCTGATTGGCCTCGAACAGGGCTCCGTCGATCTTGCCGTCCTTGCTCACCAGGGCGGTCACGGATTCCTTGGCGGCGAATCGCAGCTTGTCGACGACGACCAGCGCCGCTTCGCAGGTGGGGATCAGGTCGGGAAGCAGGATGGCGGTCATGGGCGTTTTCCTCGGCTAACAAGAAAAAACCCCTCTCCCTGGACGGGAGAGGGGTGCTTGACGGACTCTCAGCCCTCGATGCAATCCTCGATGGTGGTGCGGCCGGGCTTGTGGGCCTGGACCAGCACCGCCATGTTGCCGGGCTTGTGCAGGTTCTTGAGCATCTGCATGTGGGCATGCGGGATGTCGGTCCAGGCATAAACCTCGGACATGCACGGGTCGATGCGGCGTTCGATCACCAGCTGGTTGGCCTGGGAGGCCTGGAGGAGGTTGGCGAAGTGGCTGCCCTGGATACGCTTCTGGCGCATCCACACGAAGCGGGCGTCGAAGGTCAGGTTAAAGCCGCTGGTACCGGCGCAGAACACCACCATGCCGCCGCGCTTGACCACGTTGCACGACACCGGGAAGGTGGCTTCGCCGGGATGTTCGAACACGAAGTCGACGTCGTTGCCCTTGCCGGTGATGTCCCAGATGGCCTTGCCGAATTCGCGGGTCTTCTTCATGTAGTCGCCGAAGACCTTGGGATCGCCGTCCACGTCGGGCAGCTGGCCCCAGCAGTCGAAGTCCTTGCGGTTGATGACGCCCTTGGCGCCCAGGCCGAGGACGAATTCGCGCTTATCGTTCTCCGACACCACGCCGATGGCGTTGCCGCCCGACACGGCGACCAGCTGGATGGCCATGGAGCCCAGGCCGCCGGCGGCGCCCCAGACCAGGACGTTGTGACCGGGACGCAGCACATGCGGACGATGGCCGAACAGCATGCGATAGGCGGTGGCCAGGGTCAGGGTGTAACAGGCGCTCTCTTCCCAGGTCAGGTGCTTGGGGCGCTGCATGACCTGCTGCGCCTGGACGCGGGCGAACTGGGCGAAGGAGCCGTCGGGGGTCTCGTAGCCCCAGATGCGCTGGGTCGGCGAATTCATCGGGTCGCCGCCGTTGCACTCCTCGTCGTCGCCATCGGTCTGGTTGCAGTGAACAACCACCTCGTCGCCGACCTTCCAGCGCTTCACCTTGGCGCCGACCTTGTAGACGATGCCCGAGGCGTCGGAGCCGGCGATGTGGTAATCGGCCTTGTGGTAGTCGAAGGGCGAGATCGGCTTGCCGAGACAGGCCCAGACGCCGTTGTAGTTGACGCCGGCGGCCATCACCATGATCAGCACTTCATGGGGATCGATCTCGGGGGTCTCGACCACCTCGACCTGCATGGCGGTATCGGGATTGCCGTGACGCTCGCGGCGGATGGCCCAGGCATACATCTGCTTCGGCACATGACCGAGCGGCGGGATCTCACCCAGCTCGTAGAGATCCTTGACCACCTGTTCGCTCATCTCAGAACTCCTTAGACCCTCGGGACGACACTTCACCGGCGGCGCTCCTCGGCGGGAGCGCTCGGCACACCGCCTTTTAGCGTTTTGTCGCTTTCTTCGCAATGCACAAAATGATAGTTTGTTTCGCAAAGTTGGGGTGTTGAGAAATTTTAGGTCGCGCGATTCGGCTTAAGCCTCGACAAACTTACGTTTTTTGGAATTCCAGATTGTGGAGCGAGCGATGAACAATAAGGCCGCCGCCGAAGGCAACACCCCTCAGAAGGAGAAGCCCTGGCTGTTCCGGACCTATTCCGGTCACAGCTCGGCGGCCGAGTCCAACAAGCTCTACCGCACCAATCTGACCAAGGGGCAGACCGGCCTGTCCATCGCCTTCGACCTGCCGACCCAGACCGGCTATGACAGCGATCATCCGCTGGCCAGGGGCGAGGTGGGCAAGGTGGGTGTTCCCGTCTGTCATCTCGGCGACATGATGACCCTGTTCGAGGGCATCCCGCTGGAGAAGATGAACACCTCCATGACCATCAACGCCCCGGCGGCGTGGCTGCTGTCGCTCTATATCGCGGCGGCGGAGAGGCAGGGCGCCAACCGCGCCAGCCTCAACGGCACCACCCAGAACGACGTCATCAAGGAATACCTGTCGCGCGGCACCTATATCTTCGCGCCGCAGCCCTCGCTGAAGCTGACCGGCGACATCATCGCCTTCACCTATCGCGAGGTTCCCAAGTGGAACCCCACCAATATCTGCTCCTACCACCTGCAGGAAGCCGGCGCGACGCCGGAGCAGGAGCTGGCCTACGCTCTGGCCACCGCCATCGCCGTTCTCGACACCGTGCGCCCGACGGTGCCGGCGGCCGATTTCGAGCAGGTGGTCAGCCGCATCAGCTTCTTCGTCAACGCCGGCATCCGGTTCGTCACCGAGTTGTGCAAAATGCGCGCCTTCACCGAGCTGTGGGACGAAATCTGTGTCCAGCGCTACGGCGTCCAGGATGAAAAGGCCCGGCGCTTCCGTTACGGCGTCCAGGTCAACTCCCTGGGCCTGACCGAGCAGCAGCCGGAGAACAACGTCTATCGCATCATCCTCGAGATGCTGGCGGTGGTGCTGTCCAAGAACGCCCGCGCCCGCGCGGTGCAACTGCCGGCGTGGAACGAGGCCCTGGGCCTGCCGCGCCCCTGGGATCAGCAATGGTCGCTGCGGTTGCAGCAGATCGTCGCCTACGAGACCGACCTGCTGGAATTCGGCGATATCTTCGACGGCTCCACCGAGATCAGCCGCAAGGTGGAAATGCTCAAGGACGGCGCCCGCGAGGAGCTCAAGCGCCTCGACGACATGGGCGGCGCCGTGGCTGCCATCGAATCCAGCTATATGAAGCAGAAGCTGGTGGAATCCAACGCCCGGCGCATCGGCGCCATCGAGGCCGGCGAGCAGATCGTGGTCGGCGTCAACAAATGGACCGAGACCGAGCCCTCGCCGCTGACCACTGGAGACGGTTCCATCATGACCGTCGATCCCAAGGCGGAGGCCGAGCAGATCGAACGTCTTCAGGCCTTCCGCGCCGGCCGTGACGCAGGCGCGGTGGCCAAGGCCCTGTCCGAGCTGAAATCCGCCGCGCAGGAAGGCCGCAACGTCATGGAACCCTCCATCACCGCCGCCCATGCCGGCGTCACCACCGGCGAATGGGCGCAGACGTTGCGCGAGGTGTTCGGTGAATACCGGGCGCCCACCGGGGTGGCCCGCGCCGCCGCCGGTACCAGGGGCGAGAAGATGGTCGAGGTCCGCGCCAAGGTCGAGGCGGTCTCGGCCAAGCTCGGCCGCCGGGTCAAGATTCTGGTGGGCAAGCCCGGCCTTGACGGCCATTCAAACGGGGCCGAGCAGATCGCGGTGCGCGCCCGCGATGCCGGCATGGAAGTGGTTTACGAGGGCATTCGCCTGACCCCGGCCCAGATCGTCAACGCCGCCCTGGAAGAGGGCGTCCATGTGGTGGGACTGTCCATCCTGTCGGGCAGCCATGTGCCGCTGGTGACCGAGGTGCTGGAGCGCATGCGCGCCGCCGGCCTGGGGGATATTCCGGTGGTGGCGGGCGGCATCATCCCGCCCGAGGATGAAAAGACCCTGTTGGCAGCCGGCTGCGCCCGCATCTATACCCCGAAGGACTACGACATCACCGCCATTATGACCGATATCGTTGCCCTGCTGGATGACCGCGCCAAGGCGGCCTGAGGCGGCCGGCCCGGCGTTTGATACCAAGGCTCGATGAGCAGGACTCATCGAGCCTTGGTTAGGCGCAACGCGCCGCGCGGCTTCTGCCGCGGAAGGCAAGGGTTTCGGAGAAACCCGTCCGCCGTTTGAGGGCCCCGGAGATCGGTCACGATCACCGGGATTTGGTATGAGGGCGTATCCGACGAGCGGCCTTCCGGCGCGAGGAGTTGGCGCGTTGAGCGCGCGCCTTATGGCGCGGGAGCCAAGAGCCACGGAGGTGGCCTGCCCGGCGTTTGAGGGGTTTGATATAAGAGTGGGTGAGGGGGCCTTCCGGGGATAGTGGCCGGTCCCCTCACCCGAAGCCTGTCTTCCCTGACGAGGAGGAGACGGCTCGAGTCTTCAGTCTAAATGCATTCCAATTTTTGCGCCACGGAATCGCAAATGACGATTCCGAGACTCCGCTATGCTCATGCAGGCAGAATCGCCAGCACGCTTTCCGGCGGGCGGCCCAGGGCCGCCTTGCCCGAGGCGGTGACCACGATGGGGCGTTCGATGGCGATGGGGTTGGCCACCATGGCGGCGATCAGGGCCGGATCGTCCAGCCCGGCGGGATCGATGCCGGCTTCGGCGGCTTCTTTCTTGCGCAGGATCTCGGCCGGACGCTTGCCCAGCAGGCCGAGGATGCGGGTCAGTTCCACGGCGCTGGGCGGGGTCTTGAGGTATTCGATCACGATCGGCGTAATGCCTCTGTCCTCGATCAGCTTCAGGGTCTCGCGCGACTTGCCGCAGCGGGGATTATGATAGATGGTCACCGAATCGGACATGACTGGTTCCTTGAACGAGTGATATCGCCATGCTTCTCGCTCCGCACTATGGCCCGCTGAGGCGTGGTCTCGCCACCGTGTTGTTGGCTCTCGTCCTGGCGCTGCCGGCGCTGGCCGCCACCCCGGCTCACGCCCCGGCCGCTCCGGCCGCCGCTCCCGCCCCGGCCGCTCCGGCCGCCGCTCCCGCCCCGGCCGCTCCGGCCGCCGCTCCCGCCCCGGCCGCTCCGGCCGCCGCTCCCGTCGACACGCTGCCCGACCAGATTAACGCTATCGGCGACAAGGCCGCCGATGCGGTGGTCCAGCGCTTGGCCGATCAGTCCCGTCAGGAGAGCTGGCAGCGCACCGCGCTGCTGCTGGCGGCCATCGTGGTGGCAGCGGTCACCCTCGACCGTCTGGCGCGGGCGTTGTGGCGCCGGGCCCTGGGCAAGCATCTGTCGACGACGCAACGTCATCGCATCCATATTCGCCTGGCTTGGCTGCGCCACACCCTGCTGGGCGGCATCACCTTGGCGGTGACGCTGGTGCTGATCCAGTCTCTGGGGGTGGATGTGCTGCGGGTGCTGGGCTCGGACTGGGGGCGTCACATCCTGTCGGCCGCCATCAACATCATCGTCATGCTGGTGGGGGCGGTCGTGGTCTGGGAGGTATTGCGCGCCACCATCGAACGCTATCTCACGGCCACCGATGCCGAGGGCAACCCGCTGCACCGCTCCGGCCGAACCCGTACCCTGCTGCCCCTGGCCCGCAACGCCACCTTCATGGTGCTGGTGACCATGGTCGGGCTGATCGTTCTGTCCGAGCTGGGGGTCAATATCGCGCCGCTGCTGGCCGGCGCCGGTGTGCTGGGCATCGCCATCGGTTTCGGCTCGCAGAAGCTGGTCCAGGACATCATCACCGGCGCCTTCATCCTGTTCGAGGACACCATCGCCATCGGCGACACCGTCAAGCTGGGCGAGCATGCCGGCACGGTCGAGGCCCTGTCCGTCCGCGCCATCCGGTTGCGCGACGCCGCCGGTGCCCTGCACACCATCCCCTTCGGGGCGGTGTCGACCGTGATCAACTCCAGCCGGGGCTTCAACTACGCCGTGTTCGACGTCCAGGTTCCCCATGGCAGGGACACCGAAGAGATGGCTGCGCTGCTGAACGAGATCGGCGCCGGGATGCAGACGGATGAGCGTTGGGGTGCCGCCATGATCGAGCCCCTCGAAGTGCTGGGGGTGGAACGCTTCGATCCCCAGGCGGTGATCGTGCGGGCGCGGATCAAGACCATGCCCGCCGAGCGTTTCGCCCTGGGGCGCGAGTTCAACCGCCGCCTCAAAAAGGCCTTCCAGGAGCATGGCATCGCCTTCCCCATGCCGGAACAGCGGGTCTGGCTGGCGCGGGAGGATGCCTCAGCCGTCCAGTAAGGCCGTCTCCTCCGTCTCCATCACCGCGCGGACGATCTCCCAGGCGAAGCCGGCGCGGCCGAGGGCGGCCATGTCCTTTGTCCGGAACTCCTCGCGCTTGCCGTCGGGGCGGAAGGGACCCAGGCGGCGGCGTTTGGCCAGACGGATGGCGGCGGCGAGGTCGAGGTCGCCCACCGTTCCGGCCCCCACCGTCTCGGCCATGGCGGACAGGGCGCCGTTCACCGTATCGGCATCGACACCCTTGGCGGCGAGGGTGGCGCGGATGGCCCGGGTCGATCCGCCCTTGCGGTGCAGCCCGCGCACCTTCATTTCGGCATAGGCGCCGTCGTCGAGATAGCCGAGCCCGGCCAGCTTGGCGAGGGTGGCGGCGACCATGTGCTCGGCCTCCTCCCGCTCCCCGCCGTGATGGGCGATGGAGCGGTCCACCTTGCGCAGGAGCACCCGCTTGAGATTGGTTGTGGACGAGGCATAGCGTTCGAGATAATGCAGCGCGGCATTTTCGAGGTAGGATGCGGTGATCCGGGGGGGCGGGCGGCGGGTGGTCATGGAGATAAGCATAGCATGAGAGACGATCTGACGGGCCAGATACCGCCCATGCCGCGGTCCTACGGCATGGTCAACTGGCTGGGCACCTGGACCCTGTTCGTCAAGGAGGTCCGGCGTTTCCTCAAGGTCTATTTCCAGACCATCCTGGCCCCGGTGGTCACCACCTTGCTGTTCCTGGCGGTATTCGCCCTGGCGCTCGGCCGGGTGGCGGCCGACGTCAAGGGGGTGCCCTTCGTGGAATTCCTGGCGCCCGGCCTGATCATGATGGCCATGGTCCAGAACGCCTTCGCCAACACCTCGTCCTCCATCATCATCGCCAAGGTCCAGGGCAATATCGTCGATATGCTGATGCCGCCGCTCTCGGGCGCCGAACAGACGGTGGCGGTGGCCCTGGGCGGGGTGGCGCGCGGCGTGACCGTCGGTCTGGCGGTGGGATTGGCCATGGCGGTGTTTGTTCCCATGCACTTGGCCAGTCCCGGGCTGATCGTCTATCACGCCGTCATGGGTTCGCTGATGCTGTCGCTGCTGGGCATGATGGGCGGCATCTGGGCCGACAAGTTCGATCACATGGCGGCAGTAACCAACTTCCTGGTCACGCCGCTGTCCTTCCTGTCGGGCACCTTCTATTCCATCGACCGGCTGCCGGAAGGCTTTCACGCCTTCGCACTGTCCAATCCGTTCTTCTACATGATCGACGGTTTCCGCGCCGGCTTCATCGGCCACAGCGATGGAAACGTGGCGGTGGGAATAGCCGTGGTGGCCGTGGTCGATTTGCTGTTGCTGGCCACCACGTGGCGCATGCTGGCGACCGGATACAAGCTCAAATCGTAGCCCAGGGTGTCGCGGATTGGCGGCGAGGCGGCCGCTATACTTCGAAGAAGCTCATCAGTCGGGTGAGCTCTTTGGACTGGTTCTCCAGGGCATGGGCGGCGGCGGCACTTTCCTCCACCAGGGCGGCGTTCTGCTGGGTCATTTCGTCCATCTGGGTGACGGCCGCATTGACCTGATCGATTCCCGCCGCCTGCTCGGACGAGGCGGTGGCGATCTCGGCGACGATATCGGCTACCCGCTTCACCGAGGACAGGATGTCCTCCAGGGTCTTTCCTGCTCCTTTGACCAGTTCGGCCCCGGACTTGACCTCCAGGGTGCTTTCGCCGATCAGGGTCTTGATCTCCTTGGAGGCCTGGGCCGAGCGCTGGGCCAGATTGCGCACTTCCTGCGCCACCACCGCGAAGCCCTTACCGGCATCACCGGCCCGCGCCGCCTCGACGGCGGCATTCAAGGCCAGCAGATTGGTCTGGAAGGCGATTTCGTCGATCATGCCGACGATGTCGCCGATCTTCTGCGAGCTGGACTCGATGCGGCCCATGGCGGCGATGGCATCGCCCACCACCTGACCGCCGCCGGCCGCAACTTCGCGGGCGCCGGCCGCCAGCTGGTTGGCCTGCTGGGCATTGCCGGCGTTGGCGCGCACGGTGGCGGCCAGTTCCTCCATGGAGGCGGCGGTCTCTTCCAGGGCGCTGGCCTGCTGCTCCGAACGCTCGGACAGGTCCTGGCTGCCGGCGGCCACTTCCCCGGCGGCGCTGGTGATCTGGGTTGAGGCGGCGTTGATGTTGCCGACGATCTCGCTCAACTTGTCGGCGGTTTTGTTGACGTCGCCCTTTAACTGGTCGAACAGGCCACCATAGGCATTGGTGATGCGCTTGGTCAGGTCGCCCTCGGCGACGGCCGAGAGCACCCCGGCGACGTCCTTCAATGCGACCCCGGTCAAAGCCAGCAGGGTGTTGACGCCTTCGCAGAGGTTTAAGAGAAAACCGTCCTTTCCGAGCAGGTCGATCCGGCGGTCCAAATCTCCACCACTGGCCGCCTTGGCTACTTCGGCGACCTCTGCGACGATGGCGGCCTCGTGCCGGCGCTGCGCCTCTTCCGCTAGGCGCTGGGCCTCTTCGGCGGCGCGGCTTTCCACTTCCATCCGCTGCTTGTCGATGGCGCTTTGCCGGAAGACCTGCATCGCCTTGGCCATTTCGCCGATCTCGTCCCTGCGCTCCAGTGCCGGCACCACGGTGTCCAGTTTGCCATCGGCCAGACTGCCCATGGCGCCGGTCATCGCCGTGATCGGGGTGATGATCGAGCGCCCGATCAGTACGGTCAGCCCCACCATCAGCAGCACCACCGCGCCGATGGTGAGCAGCATGACGGAGAAGGTCCGCGACTGGACGGCGGCGGCGGTGGCGGCATCGGCCTGGGCGCCGTCCTCCATCTGCTTGGCCAGCGCATCCAGTTTGGGCGAAACCTCGGCGAAGGCGTCCGACAGTTTCTTCATCTCCACTTCCGTGCCCAGTCGGGCCTCGCCCAAGGTAACGAAGGCGGTGCGATACTGATCGGTGAGGCGGCGGATGGTGATCTGTTCGGTTGCCGGGATCGGCGAGGTGGCCAGGGCGATCTGGAAATTCCGGACCTCGGCGTCGAACGCCTCCAGGTATGACCTGGATGTGCGCAGCAGGAAGTCCTTCTCGTGACGGCGCAGGGTCAGCATGGAAATCTGCACCCCGGGAGCGGTGAAATCCTTCAGCGTGGCCTCGACCGTATGGATCGCCGTGCGAAGCTGGCCTTGCAGGCCATCGCTCGGAGTCAGCCCCAACTGCCTCTCCTGGTCGGCGATGGTACGGAATTGCTGGTGATAAGCCTGATAGCCGCGGCCGATGGCATCAATTTGCGGGTGTTGTCCGGCATCGGTGACTTCGGTCAATGCGGCCAGCGCGGCGGCGATCTTGCCGGCGCTCTCGTCGACCTGGGTGGCATATCGGTTGTCGCGCCGCAGGATGAAATCCTTCTCGTGGCGGCGGGAATTGAGGAATTCGTAGTGGACAGCCCGGGTCAGGGCAAGCGCCTGGTCGCTCTGGCGGCGGTGGGCTTCGGCTGCGGATGTTTGCAGGGAGGACATCCAGTAGGTGGCGCCGATGATGGACAGCCCGGCTGCCGCGACAATGCCGAGCGAGGCAAGCCTCTGTCCGATGCGGATTTCCATCTCCCCCTCCCCATGAAGCCAAAGCGTATGTCCGACGCCGGGATCACTTCAGCTTAAGCAGAAATTCATACCGTGACGTCAGTCGCTTGACGTTTCCGCCAGGTCTGCGGACGTCAATGTCTTTGGCCATGGCCAAAAGCACTCGGCCATCGGATGGCGACAGGTGAATGGTTTGGCTGCGAGCCCCCAGTGGACCCTACCATAAAACTCCAAGCCGTCAAAAAACTGTCATATTTGATTCGCCGGTCCTCCGGTCGGGTCCGGCGCATGACGTCCATCTTGCCTAACCGGCTGGTTTTCATGCCGGTTGGGACGGATGTGGACGGCAGGAATATCGGCCGCCACATGGCATGTGGCGGCGAGCGGATACAAGCTAAAGAGCTAATTATTCGCCCCTTGAGGTTGACAAAGCGAAGTTTTCCACAGATATTCTGCCGCTTTCCAAGAGCGCACCGGGTTTCATCGCTCGCATCAGCGGGCTCCCTGGTATTTCCGAAACGCGTTCCGGAGAGCATGTGGTGATACCTGTCGTCATGCCGACCTATGCCCGCGCCGACCTCGCTTTCGAGCGGGGCGAGGGCGCTTGGCTGGTTTCCGTCGATGGTCGCCGCTATCTCGATTTCGGCGCCGGCGTGGCGGTGACGGCGCTGGGGCACTGCCATCCCAGGCTGGTGGCGGCGCTGAAGGATCAGGCGGCCAAGCTGTGGCATTGCTCCAACCTGTATCGGGTGCCGGGGCAGGAAACGGTCGCGGCCAGGCTGGTGGCCAGCAGCTTCGCCGAGACGGTGTTCTTCTGCAATTCCGGGGCCGAGGCCATGGAAGGCTGCATCAAGATGGCGCGCAAGTACCATCATGCCGCCGGCCGGCCCGAGCGGCACCGCATCATCTGCGCCGAGGGCGCATTTCACGGCCGCACCCTGGCCACCATCGCCGCTGGCGGCCAGAAGAAGCATCTGGAAGGGTTCGCCCCCGAGGTCCAGGGCTTCGACCACGTGCCCTACGGCAATCTCAACGCCCTGCGTGACGCCATCACCCCCGAGACCGCCGCCATCCTGGTGGAGCCGGTCCAGGGCGAAGGCGGCGTCATTCCGGGCGATCCCGATTACCTGCGCCGGCTGCGTGCCGCCGCCGACGAGTTCGGCGTTCTGCTGATCCTCGACGAGGTTCAGACTGGCATGGGGCGCACCGGCCGGCTGTTCGCCCACGAGCATGCCGGCATCACTCCGGACATCATGGGGGTGGCCAAGGGCTTGGGCGGCGGTTTTCCCGTCGGCGCGGTGCTGGCGACCGCCAAGGCGGCCTCGGGCATGACCCCGGGCAGCCACGGCTCCACCTTCGGCGGCAATCCCCTGGCCATGGCGGCGGCGGGCGCGGTGCTGGACACCCTGCTGGAGCCCGGCTTCCTGGCGGGAGTCGAGGCCAGGGCGGCATCGCTCCGTGCCAAGGTGGAGGCGGTCTGCACCCGCTTCCCGGCGGTCGTCGCGGAGGTACGTGGCCTCGGCATGATGCTGGGGCTCAAGTCCCGGATTCCCAATACCGAACTGGTGGCGAAGCTGGCGGCCAATGGTTTGCTCACCGTGGGGGCGGGCGACAACGTGGTGCGGCTGCTGCCACCCCTGATCATCGGCGAGGACGAAATCGACGAAGCCGTCCTTATCCTCGCGCGTACCCTGGGCGATGTACAATGAGTCCGAAAACCCTTTCCGGCGGTCTCCGCCATTTTCTCGATCTCAACCGGTTCGATCCCGCCACCCTGCGTCGTCTTCTCGATCTTGGCGCGGCCTATAAGGCGGGCAAGGGGGGCAAGAAGGCGCCGCTGGCCGGCAAGACTCTGGCCATGATTTTCGAGAAGCCGTCGACGCGGACCCGAGTATCGTTCGAGGCCGGCATGAAGCAACTGGGCGGTGACGTTATCGTCCTGTCGCGGGGTGACACCCAACTGGGGCGGGGCGAGACCATCGCCGATACCGCCCGGGTGCTGTCGCGCTTCGTCGATGCCATCATGATCCGCACCGACAGCCCCGAGAAGCTGCTGGAGCTGGCAGAATACGCCAGTGTACCGGTGATCAATGGGCTCACCGACGATTCCCACCCTTGCCAGGTGATGGCCGATGTCATGACCTTCGAGGAGCATCGCGGCCCGCTGGCGGGCAAGGTGGTGGCCTGGGTCGGCGACGGCAACAATGTCGCCGCCAGCTGGCTGCACGCCGCCGGCCATTTCGGCTGCGAGATGCGGCTCGCCTGCCCCGATTCGCTGATGCCGTCTCCGGCGGCGGTGGCCTGGGCGCGGGACCGCGGGGTCAAGGTGGTCCTGGGCAACGATCCCCGGGTGGCGGCGGCCGGCGCCCATCTGGTGTTGACCGATACCTGGGTCTCCATGGGCTGCACCGACGAGGACCGTCACAAGCTGCTGGAGCCGTTCCAGGTCAATCAGCCCCTGATGGATCTGGCCGCGCCCGACGCCCTGTTCATGCATTGCCTGCCGGCCCATCGCGGCGAGGAAGTCACGGATCAGGTGATGGACGGCCCGCAATCGGTGGTGTGGGACGAAGCCGAGAACCGGATGCATGTGCAGAAGGCCATTCTCAGCTGGTGCCTGGGGTGAACGATCTTTCCGATCAGGTGATGCCGTTCTCGGCCGGCGGGGGCGCCCTGCGTGGCCGGCTGGCCCGCCTCGGCCCGGCGCTCGATACTATTCTCGACGATCAGCACGGCTATCCGGAGCCGGTAGGGGCCTTGCTCGCCGAGACCATGGCGGTTGCCTCGGTGCTGGCGGCTTCGCTCAAATATGACGGCATCTTCACCCTCCAGGCCCAGGGCAGTGGCCCGGTAACCCTGCTGGTGGCCGATGTCACCAGCGACGGCCATATCCGCGCTCATGCCCGCTTCGACGCCGAACGGGTGGCCGGGCTGGCGGTGGAGGCCCACGCCTCGGTACCCAAGCTGCTGGGAGAGGGACACCTCGCCTTCACCGTCGACCAAGGCGCCGATACCGAGCGCTATCAGGGGATCGTCGCGTTGGAAGGCGACACCCTGGAGGAGTGCGCACGGAGCTATTTCCGCCAGTCGGAACAGCTCGACACCGCCATCGAAGTGGCGGTGAGCGAGCCCACCGCCGGGCGGGGCTGGCGGGCCGGGGCGCTGATGATCCAGCGCATGCCGGCCAACAGCGCCAACGCTCCCATCATGATGGCCGAGGATGCCGAGGAATTCTGGAATCGTGCCGCCATCCTGTTGGGCTCGGTCACCGCTGCCGAATTACTCGATCCCGATCTGGCGCCGGAACGGCTGCTGCATCGGCTCTATCATGCCGAGCAGTTGCAGGCCTTCGACCCCAAGGCCCTGATCGCGAAATGCCGCTGCTCCCGCGACAAGGTGGAGGGCGCCTTGCGCTCCATTCCGTTGGACGAGGCGTTGGGCCTGATTGATGCCGAGGGGCAGCTGGTGGTGACCTGCGAGTTTTGCTGCGCCGCACATATCTTCGTTCCCGCAGACCTGGAGCGCCTCCACGCGTCTTGACGCCGGTCGGCGACGTGCCAATATGTGCCCCGACTTGCTTTGATCCCTGAGGAATTCCCATCATGATCGCTCGGCACCTCCGTCTCGCGGCGGTTGTTCTCGCCGCCCTTTCCGCTTCCGCCTGCCAGAACACCAAGCCGCCCATGCAAAAGCTGCCGGAAATCAGCTTCGCCAATCTGCGGCCGTTCAACCTCGATGTCGGGCAGTTGGAGATCGTTTCGGAATACGTCTCGCCCGGGCGCAGTCCTAACGTGGAACATCTGATGCCGGTCTCGCCCGAAGGCGCAGCCCAGCGCTGGGCCCAGGATCGCCTGAAGCCCATGGGCCGGTCCGGCTTCGCCCGGGTGGTGATCAAGGACGCCAGGGTGATCGAGGTGCCGCTGGCCGTTGATAAGGGCTTTACCGGTGCCTTCAAGAAGGAACAGGAGATGCGCTACGACGCCCGTCTCGACGTGGCGGTGCAGATTCTCGACGCCCGGCATATGGTGGTCGGCGAGGCGGTGGCCGCCGCCACCCGCTCGCGTACCGTGCCCGAAGGCATGACCCTGAACGAGCGTGACCGCATCCTCTACGACATCAGCGAGTCGCTGGCCAAGGACATCGACCAGCAGATGAACCAGCTGATCCCCAACTATTTCGGCCGCTGGCTGTTGATGTAGGGCTGATACCGGCCAGCGCTCGAACTGCCCCTTTTGTCATCCCGAGCGCAGCCGAGGGAGCTCCGCCGGGAATGCTGCCGCCCGTTCTGAACGGTTGCGCCAGAACGGGATCCCCCCTCCCGGTGGTCGAAGGGCATGACGAGGCTGCGGCAGTATTACTGCCGCCAGAAGGTCGGGACGAACAGCACCAGCGCGGTGAACATCTCCAGGCGGCCGAACAGCATGCCGCCGGCCAGGAGCCATTTCACCGGATCGGACAGGGCAGCATAGGAGCCGCCCGGGCCGATTTCGCTCCCCAGGCCGGGGCCGAGATTGGCCAGGGCCGAGGCCGCCCCCGTTACCGCTGTGAGAAAGTCGAGGCCGAGGAAGGCCAGGGCCATGGCCAGCAGGGCGAAAGACAGGGCGTAGACGAACAGGAAGCCCATCACCGAGCCCAGGACCTCCTCGGGGATCGGCCGGCGATTGAAGCTGGCGATCAGCACCGCGTGCGGCCGCAGCAGCCGGCGCATCTGCACCAGGGCATCGGCGAACAGGAACTGGAAGCGGAAGACCTTGATGCCGCCGGTGGTCGAGCCGGCGCAGCCGCCGACGAAGGCAAGGAAGAACAGGATGGCGGCGGGCATGCCGCCCCAATTGCCGTATTCCACCGTGAACATGCCGGTCCCGGTCATGACCGAGACCACGGTAAAGGCGCCGAAGCGCAGCGCCGACAGTCCGCCCAGGCCCCGGCTGGTCATCAGCCACAGGCTGACCCCCATCGTGCCCAGGGCGAGCAGGGCGAAATACCACCGCAACTGGCCATCGCGCAGCAAGGCCTTGCCATTGCCCTTGGCCAGCTGGAAGAACAGCATGAACGGCATGCCGCCGACGATCATGCCGATCATGATGATCATCTCGATGGCAGCATTGTCGAAATTGCCCACCGAGGCATCCGATGTGGAAAAGCCGCCGGTGGAGATGGTGGCCATGGCGTGGGCCAGGGCCTGGAATCCGCTCATCCCCGCCAGCCACAGCAGCAGCGCCAGGACCAGCGTCACCCCGCCATAGGCCGCCAGGATCACCCAGGCCACCCGGGCGGTGCGGGTGGTGGCGCGCTCGCCCGGCCCGGGAATCTCGAGCCGGAACATCTGCATGCCGCCCACCGCCAGCTCGGGCAGCACCGCGACGGCCATGGCGATGGTGCCCAGCCCTCCCAGCCAGTTGAGCAGCGCCCGCCACAGCAGCAGGCCGCGCGGCAGGACGTCGAGGCCGTGGATATTGCTGGCGCCGGTGGTGGTCAGGCCGCTGATGGTCTCGAAGGCGGCATCGGTGAAGTCCATCTGCAGCGGGCCGTACATCAGCGGCAGGGCGGCGAAAAGCGGCGGCACAACCCAGGCGAAGGTGGCGGCGAGGAAGGTCTGACGGATGCCGTGGCGGCAGCCCGGCGCCCGGGTCCCCAGGACCATGGCCAGCCCGAAGAACAGGGTCAGGCCGCCCGAAACCACGAAGACCCGCCATTCGTCATTGCCGTCGCGGAAATCGAGCAGGGCCGGCGCCAGCATGGCCACGGCCAGGATGCCGAGCAGGGTTCCCACCACTTGGAATACGGGGCGAAGGTCAAGCATGGTCCCTCATCCCCGCCAATAGCTGCGTGAGAACAATACCGCCACCGTGAACAGTTCGAGGCGGCCAAGCAGCATCTCCGCCGCCAATATCCATTTCGCCAGGTCGGGCAGGGGGCGATAGTTGCCCATGGGGCCGATCACGTCGCCAATGCCGGGGCCGATATTGGCCAGGGCCGAGGCCGAGCCCGACAGGGCGGTGATCAGGTCGAGGCCCACCATGGTCAGGGCCAGGGAGAACACGGCGAAGGTCAGGAAATACATCACCACGAAGCCCAGCACCGAATCCAGCACCTGCTGGGCGATGGGGCGCTGGTTGTAGTGAATGACAAAGACGCCGTGGGGATGGAGCAGGCGCTTCAGATGGATGCCGGCCAGGGCGAACAGCAACTCCCAGCGGAAAATCTTGACCCCGCCGCCGGTCGATCCGGTACAGCCGCCGATGAAGGCCAGGATGAAGAAGACCACATGGGCGAAGCCACCCCAGGCACTGAAATCGGTGGAGACAAAGCCGGTGGTGGTCACCACCGAACTGACCGAGAAGGCGGCATGGCGCAGCGCGACCCCGGGGGTCATGTCGTTGACCGCCCATTGCCAAGCGCCAAGAACCCCGGCGGCGGTGCCGAGGAAGGCCAGATACCAGTGGGTCTGGGCGTCGTCGAGCACCCGGGGACGACCGTTTTTCCAAGGTCCGGTCCACAGGGTGAAACTGGAACCGCCGGCGATCATGGCGAACACCGCCACCCACTGCACCGCCGTGTTGAAATGGGCGAGCTTGGCGTCCGAGGTGGAAAAGCCGCCGGTGGAGATGGCGGACATGGCGTGGCAGACGGCATCGAACCGCCCCATTCCCGCCGCCCAGAAGGCGATGGCGGCCAGGGCGGTGAAGCCAAGATAGACCAGGGTGATGGAACCGGCCACCTGATTGAGGCGGGCCTTGATCTGGTCGGTCTTGTCCGAGCTTTCCATGCGGAAGACCTGCATGCCGCCGATGCGCAGCAGGGGCAGGATGGCCACCGCCATGATGATGATGCCCTCCCCCCCCAGCCAATTGAGCAGGGCCCGCCAGATCAGGATGCCTTTGGGCATGTGATCCAGACCGATCATGACGGTGGCGCCGGTGGTGGTCAGCCCGCTCATGGCCTCGAACACCGCATCGGTGAGCCGCAGATGCTGTTCGGAGAACATGAAGGGCAGCGCCGCGAAGGCAGCGGAACTGGTCCAGGCGACCGTGGTCAGCATGAAGGCCTGACGGGAGGTGAGGCTGGCGCGGTCCTTGGGACGCGCCCCCAGAATCAGGGTCAGCGCCACGAAAGCCGTGAGCATGCCGGAGATGGCGAAGACCCGCCAGTCGCGGTCTTCCGACACCAGATCGACCACCGCCGGAATCCCCATGGCGGTGGCGAGAACCAGCAGCAGGAACCCGTTGATGAAGAGAACCGGGCGTAGGTCGATCACGTCTTCACTCTCCCCCCTGGAGACCAGACTCATGGACAAGTTCGCCCCCCCTGTCCAGCAAATCGTGCTGGGGGGCATTGCTCCGCCGAAAAAGAAAGGCGCGGCCCCTGGCGGAGCCGCGCCCTCTCAAACCCACGTCACGGCGCGAGGATCAATCCTCGTGGTGACGCTCCTTCTTGTGGGCGGCCTTTTCGGCCTCCAACTGGGCCGAGATGTCCTCGCCGGTGGCCTGATCCACCTGCTTCATGGACAGCTTGACCTTGCCGCGGTCGTCGAAGCCCAGAACCTTGACCTTGACCACATCGCCCTGCTTGACCACATCGGCGGTCTTGGCGACGCGCTCGCGGGCCAGTTCCGAGATGTGGACCAGGCCGTCGCGGGAACCGAGGAAGTTCACGAAGGCGCCGAAATCGACAACCTTCACCACCTTGCCGGTGTAGACCACGCCCCGCTCCGGCTCGGCGACGATACCGCGGATCCAGTCGATGGCCTTCTGGGCCGCCTCGGAATCCACCGACGCCACCTTGATGGTGCCGTCGTCATCGATGTCGATCTTGGCGCCGGTCTGCTCGCAGATTTCGCGAATGACCTTGCCGCCGGTGCCGATGACTTCGCGGATCTTCTCCTTGGGGATGGAGATGGTGGTGATGCGGGGCGCGTTGCCCGACACCGAGTCACGAGCGTGGTCGAGACCCTTGTTCATCTCACCCAGGATGTGGATGCGGCCATCCTTGGCCTGCCCCAGGGCGATCTTCATGATCTCCTCGGTGATCGAGGTGATCTTGATGTCCATCTGCAGCGCGGTGACGCCATCGACGGTGCCGGCCACCTTGAAGTCCATGTCGCCCAGGTGATCCTCGTCGCCCAGGATGTCGGACAGCACGGCGAAGTCGCTGCCTTCCTTGATCAGGCCCATGGCGATACCCGCCACCGGCTTGGGCAGGGGCACGCCGGAATCCATCAGCGCCAGCGAGGTGCCGCAGACAGTAGCCATGGAGCTCGAGCCGTTGGACTCGGTGATCTCCGACACCACGCGGATGGTGTAGGGGAAGGCCTCCTTGGCCGGCAGGGTCGGGCGCAGGGCGCGCCAGGCCAGCTTGCCGTGGCCGATCTCGCGACGGCCCGGCGAGCCCATGCGGCCGGCTTCACCCACCGAATAGGGAGGGAAGTTGTAGTGCAGCATGAAGTGCTCGCGGTACTCGCCCGCCAGCTGGTCGATGATCTGCTCGTCCTGGCCGGTGCCCAGGGTGGCGACCACCAGGGCCTGGGTCTCGCCACGGGTGAACAGGGCGGAACCGTGGGCGCGGGGCAGCACGCCGACTTCCACCTCGATGGGGCGCACCGTCTTGGTGTCGCGGCCGTCGATGCGGATGCCGGTCTTCAGGATGTTGCCGCGAACCACGTCGGCTTCCAGATGCTTGAGGATGCCACCGGCGACGGCCAGCTCGGCCGGCTCGGAGAGCAGGGCGATGGCCCTCTTCTTGACGTCGCCCACGGCGGCGTAGCGGTCTTGCTTCTTGGTGATCTTGTAGGCTTCGCCCAGCTCGGCCGGCACGCCGGCGTCGTTGAACTTGGCGGTGACCACCGCGACCTCGGCCGGCGGGGCCGGCAGGTCCCAGGGGTCCTTGGCGCAGGCTTCGGCCAGCTCGATGATGGCCTGGATGATCGGCTGGAACGACTGGTGACCGAAGGTGACCGCACCCAGCATGACCTCTTCCGACAGCTGGCGGGCTTCGGACTCGACCATCAGCACGCCTTCGACGGTGCCGGCGACCACCAGATCGAGGTCGCTGCCCTTGATGTCGCCGACCAGCGGGTTCAGCACATACTTGCCGTCCACATAGCCGACGCGCGCCGCGCCCACCGGACCCATGAAGGGCAGGCCGGACAGGGTCAGGGCGGCGGAGGTGCCCACCAGGGCGACGATGTCGGGATCGTTCTCGAGGTCGTGGCTCAGCACGGTGCAGACCACCTGCACTTCATTGCGGAAGCCATCGGCGAACAGCGGGCGGATGGGGCGGTCGATCAGGCGGGAGACCAGGGTCTCCTTCTCGGACGGACGGCCTTCGCGCTTGAAGAAGCCGCCGGGGATCTTGCCCGCGGCAAAGGCCTTCTCCTGGTAGTTCACGGTGAGCGGGAAGAAATCGATGCCGGGCTTCTGGCTCTTGGCACCGACGACGGTGCAGAGCACGGAGGTGTCGCCATAGGTGGCGAGAACGGCACCGTCAGCCTGGCGGGCGATCTTGCCGGTCTCGAGAACCAGCTTGCGACCACCCCAGGTCAGCTCCTTGCGGTGAACATTGAACATCGTCATGTAAGTACGTTCCTTTTAGGTGGACCGCCGCCGGATTGCGGGTCGGTCCGGCGTCAATTCACAAATGCGGCAACCCGCGCGGAGCCATCCCCGCGCGGGTCCCATCCAGGCGACGCCCGGCCGTGATAATCGGTCTGATCCTACTTGCGCAGGCCGAGGCGACCAATCAGAGCCTCGTAACGCTTGACGTCCTTGGCCTTCATATAGTCGAGCATGCGGCGGCGCTGGCCGACCATGATCAACAGACCACGACGCGAATGGAAATCCTTCTTGTGCTCCTTGAGGTGCTCGGTGAGGTTCCGGATACGCTCGGACAGAATGGCGACCTGGACTTCCGGCGAACCGGTATCATTGGCCTTGGTCGAATATTCCTTCACCAGCTCCTGGGTGCGTTCAGGCGTGATCGACATCGTCAACTCCTTGTTCATGAGACGTGAGGTTCATCACCCGGACGGGATGGATTGCGCCACTCTCGATCCGGGCCAACGCCACCAGCCTCGGCCCCATCATCGCGCGGCAGATCGTGCCGGATTTGAATGAGGCCTCGGGATGCCGGGCAGCCACGTGTAAAACCGACACGGGGCCGCCGTTCTGGAGGCGCCGAGCTTCAACTTCAGTCAGGGCCAGGGCCGGGATGTCGTCCAGCGCGGTCTCGACCGGAAGCAGAAAGCTCCAAGGGGCGGGACCTTGCCCCACCTGTTCCAGAGTTTCAAGGGAAATCGCGTTTTCCTCGCGAAACGGGCCGCAGGCGGTGCGGCGCAATACCGACACATGCCCCACCGTCCCCAGGGCGCGGGCGAGGTCGCGGGCCAGCGAGCGGATATAGGTGCCCTTGCCGCAGACTACCTCGAAATCGGCATGGTCGGCATCGGGTTGGGCCAGGAGGGAAAAGCGCTCGATCCGGACCAGACGGGACTTCAGCTCCACCGTCTCGCCGGCGCGGGCGAGGTCATAGGCGCGCTCGCCATCCACCTTGATGGCGGAATAGGCGGGGGGAATCTGCTCGATCTCGCCGGTGAAGGCGGGCAGGGCGGCCTCGATTGCCTCTATGGTCGGGCGGGCCGGGCTGGTCCCGGTAATCTCCCCCTCGCGGTCGTCGGTAGCGGTGGCCTCGCCCCAGCGGACCTGGAACCGGTAGGTCTTGGTGCCGTCCATGACATAGGACACCGTCTTGGTCGCCTCGCCCAGCGCGATGGGCAGCACCCCGGTGGCCAGCGGGTCGAGGGTACCGCCATGACCGACCTTGGCCGCCTTTAGCAACCAGCGCACCTTGCCCACCACCTGGGCCGAACTGAGCCCCAGCGGCTTGTCGATGGCCAGCCAGCCGGAAATGGGAATGCCCTTGCGTTTACGGGCCATGGGAGATGCCTTCCTGCGATGAAGGCGGGTCTGTACATCGCGGGAGAAGCGGGCGCAAGCGGAATGGGGCGCGCGACCGCGGCGAGGCTGGAGTCACAGCAACACGGATATACGCGGATGCCGCTGCGCGGCGCGCAGATGGACACGGATGTCCTGTGCGCGGCGACTCTCCGGCGCTATCATCGCGGTCATCACAGGGGGGCGCACATGTTGGAAGGGTTGCTCGGAGCATTCGCCAAAGGCGCCGTAGGCGCCATCGGCAAGAAGGCGGTCGAAACGGCGACGGCCGGGAGCGTAGCCAAACCCCCGGTGGCCGGCGCCGCCCATCGCATCGACCCGTTCGAGGGCCGCGAACACGACCTGGAGATCGTCGAGGAGGTCATCGGCCGCGATGCTGGCGCCTTTATCGCCATCTGCGCCGTCCAGGGCATGGGCGGCATCGGCAAGACCCGGCTGGCGGTCGAAGTGGCGAACCGCAATCGTGACCAGTTCCCCGACGGGGTGATCCAGATCGACCTGCGCGGCACCGATGCCGAGCCCCTGTCTCCACCCCGCATCATGCAATCGGTGATCAATTTCTTTGACCCCACCTTTGCTGTGGTCGAGGACGCCGCCATGCCGGCGGTCTATGCCCGCATGCTGGCGGGCAGGTGCGTCCTGCTGATCCTCGACAATGCCAAAGACGTGGCGCAAGTGGAGGCTTTGCTCCCTCCGCCGCCCTCCGCCTGTATCATCACCTCCCGCAACGCAATCGCCCTGCCGGATGTGCCCACTCATCACCTTGACGCCCTGGAGCCAGAGGCGGCTTGCGCCCTGCTGCGGGCCTGGGTGGACGACAGCAGGGCAAGCGACGCCGAGTTGGATAAGGTTGCCAAGGAATGCGCCTGCCTGCCCCTTGCTCTCCGGGTGGCCGGCGCCTTCCTTAAACGCTATCCCGGCCTTTCGGTGGCGGAATATCTCAAGCGATTGAAGGCCGAACGGCCGAAGCACCTCAACGAGGTCCTGGCCTCGCTGGCGCTGTCCTACGAGCAGTTGGTCCGCGACGATCCCGCCTTGGCGGCGGCCTGGACCTTGATTCCTGCGTTCGCTGCGACCTTCGACGCCGAGGCGGTCTCAGTGGTGTGTGGGATTGAGGACGGTTTGATGGCGCTGGAGGAATTGGCTGCCCGCGCTCTGGTGCTGCGGGAAGACCAGGCTCCACCGGTTTACCGCCTGCATGATCTCATGCGCGATCTGGCCGAGCGGCGGGCCGATCAGGCAGACCGGGCGATGGCTCGGAGGCGGAATGGGGCCCGGGTTGCCGCGAAACTTGGTGCTTTCGACGATCTCTATCTGTCAGGGTATGAAGGAGTCATTGAGGCGCTACGGGGCTTCGATACCCTGCGACCCGAATTGGAGCGGGCATTCTCCGAGGCTGCTGATGTGATGGACGATGACACTGCTCACCTGTGTTACGCCTTTGCCAACGCAGGTACTTATCTACTCAGTTTACGGCTTATGCCGGATGCGTTGGTGGAGTTGTGGGGAGCTGCTGCTGCGGTAGCCTCTCGCCTTTGCGATACTGAATGCGAGAAGGTCGCACTCGGCAATCTCGGGACGGCTTGGGGCCTGCTCGGAAATCTCTCTAACGCCAGCCACTGTTTTGAGCGGGCATTGGCGCTCTCTGAGCAAATGAAAAACAGCAAAGGTCAGGCAATTAGTCTCCATAACCTCGGAAACTGCTGTCTTGGTCAGTGCAAATACGACGAGGCCTACAAATATTACGAACATTCTTTAAATATTTGTCAGGAACTTGGTGACCGCAGAGGAGAGGCCGAGAGTCTTGGAAATCTAGCCATAACTTGCGAGCGGCTAGGTGCGTTGGCCAAAGCTATCGATTTCTACGAGCACGGTCTAAGCGTTGCTCGCGACATTGGGTATCGGTATGGGGAAGCGTGCCAAGGCTTTAATAGAGCTCTGCTCCACTGGAAAATGGGATCGTCTGAGGCTGCATGTGACGATATGCATCGAGCCCTGGAGATCTTTGAGGCTATGGAGCTGCCCCAAGCCGATACAGCTCGCTCACTGCTTCAGGAATGGGACGGATAATGTTGTGTCGCCAGCTTTTCTATTCCGTCATGGCCGGACTTGCCCCGCTCATCCACATTCTTCCCTCCAGCACAGGTCGTCTCTGAAACACGTGGGTGCCCGGATCAAGTCCGGGCATGACGGTAAGGGACGGACGGCGGGGTTTGGAAATCCGTGTCCATCCGTGAGCCGCGTAGCGGCATCCGTGTTGCTGTGACTCAGTCGCGGAAGGCTCTCACCCGGCCCTGGCCACCTTCTCCCGGAGCAGCAAGCGGCCCTATTCCCCGTCCTCACCATCGGTCGGGAACTCGTCCTCGGGCCTGTGGGTGATGTCGCGGCGGACTTCGGGCGACGCCAGGATGTGGTCGATGCGGCTGGCTTCGTCGAAGGTGGTGTCGGGCTGGAACCACAGATCGGGGACCTGGCGCAGTTGCACCTGCCGGCCGATTTCGTGGCGGACGAAGGCCTTGGCCCGCTTGAGGCCGGCCAGGATCGGCGCCATTTCACCGCCGCCGAGCGGCACCACGAAGACGGTGGCGTTGTGCAGGTCGGGGCTGACCCGGACCTCGGTGACGGTGATGGCGCGGCCCAGCAGGTCGGGGTCGCGGAACTCGCCACGCTCGATCACATTGGCGATGGCGTGGCGCAATTCCTCGCCGACTCGCAGCTGACGCTGCGACGGTGGCTTGTTACCCCGGGGCATGGGCTTTCTCCGAAGAAGGCTGCGTTCGTCCCCTTAGAGGACGCCCGCAACCTCCTCGATTTCGAAGCATTCGATGACGTCGCCGGCCCGGATGTCTTCGTAATTGGTGAAGGACATGCCGCACTCATAGCCCTCGCGCACTTCCTTGACGTCGTCCTTGAAGCGCTTGAGCTGGGCGAGGTCGCCGGTATGGATGACCACGTTGTCGCGCAGCAGGCGAACCTTGGAGCCGCGCTTGACGATGCCCTCGGTGATCATGCAGCCCGCCACCTTGCCGACCTTGGTGATGTTGAACACCTCGCGGATATTGGCATAGCCCAGGAAGTGCTCGCGCAGGGTCGGCGCCAGCATGCCCGACAGCATGGTCTTCAGATCGTCGGTGACGTCGTAGATGATGGAGTAGTAGCGGATATCGACGCCATCGCGCCGGGCCATGTCGCGGGCCTGGGGATTGGCGCGGACGTTGAAGCCGATGATCAGGCCGTTGGAGGCCTTGGCCAGGGTCACGTCGGATTCGTTGATGGCGCCGACGGCGGCGTGCAGCACCCGGACCTTGACGGTCTCGTTGCCCATCTTCTCCACGGTGGAGGTGATGGCCTCGATGGAGCCCTGGACGTCGCCCTTGATGACCACGGGCAGTTCCTTGGCGACGCCCGACTTGATGTCGGTGAACATCTGTTCCAGGGTGCCGCGCTGGCCCAGCTTGGCCTTGGCTTCGCGATCCATGCGCTGGCGATAGCCGGCGATTTCACGGGCACGGGCCTCGTCATCGACGGTGATGAAGTCGTCGCCGGCGGCCGGCGTGCCCTGCAGGCCGAGAACCTCGACCGGGGTGGAGGGGCCGGCTTCCTTGATGGAATTGCCGTGATCGTCGACCAGGGCCCGGACGCGGCCCCATTCGGCGCCGGCGACGAAGACGTCGCCCACCTTCAGCGTGCCCTTCTGGACCAGGACGGTGGCGACCGAGCCACGGCCCTTTTCCATCTTGGCCTCGATGACCACGCCTTGGCCGACGCGGTCGGCATTGGCCTTGAGGTCGAGGATTTCCGCCTGAAGCAGGATGGCTTCCTCGAGCTTTTCCAGGTTCATGCGCTTCTTGGCCGAAACCTCGATGGCCAGCACGTCGCCGCCCAGTTCCTCGACCACCAGCTCGTGCTGGAGCAGCTCCTGGCGAACCCGCTCGGGGGTGGCGCCGGGCTTGTCGATCTTGTTGATGGCGACGATGATTGGCACCTGCGCCGCGCGGGCGTGGCGGATGGCTTCCACCGTCTGCGGCATGATGCCGTCATCGGCGGCCACCACCAGAACCACGATGTCCGTCACCTTGGCGCCGCGGGCGCGCATGGCGGTGAAGGCCTCGTGGCCGGGGGTGTCGATGAAGGTGATCTTGCCACCGGTGCTCATGGTCACCTGATAGGCGCCGATGTGCTGAGTGATACCGCCGGCTTCGCCCGAGACCACATCGGTCTCGCGGAGCGCGTCCAGCAGCGAGGTCTTGCCGTGATCGACGTGGCCCATGATGGTGACCACCGGCGGGCGCGAGGTCAGCAGCTCGTCGGTATCGGTCTCGCCTTCCAGGCCCACCAGCACGTCGGCTTCGGAGACGCGCTTGATGTTGTGACCGAACTCGGTGACCACCAACTCGGCGGTGTCGGCGTCGATGTTCTGGTTGATGGTGGCCATCACGCCCATGCGCATCAGCGACTTGACCACGTCGCCGCCGCGCACGGCCATGCGGTTGGCCAGTTCCTGGACGGTGATGGTCTCGGGCACGATCACCTCGCGGATGACCTTTTCCAAGCCCTTCTGCATGTGCTTGAGGCGCTCGCGCTCACGGGCGCGCTTGACGGCGGCGAGCGAGCGGCCGCGTTCCGAACGGTCGTCGTCGGTGAGCGCGTCGGTGATGGTGAGCTTGCCGGTGCGACGGCGGGGCTCGGTACGCTTGACCGGCGCCGGCTTGTGGGCGGCTGCGCGTTTCTTGGCGCGTTCCTCTTCCTCTTCCTCCTCCTCGGTGCGCGGACGGGCGACCGGGGCGGCGGGAGTGCCAGGAGCGGTGGTGGGGGTGGGAGCGGCCGGAGCGGCGGCGGCGACCGGTGCCGCCGGAGCGACAGGAGCGGCAACAGGAGCGACGGCGGGCGTGGGGGCGGCAGGAACCTCGGCTTCGGCGCCGGCCTCCGGCTGCGGCTCGGCGGCGCGGCGGGCTTCCTCCGCCTCGGCGGCGACGCGGGCGTTTTCCTCGGCGTGGCGGCGGGCGTCTTCCTCGAGGGCGAAGCGGGCCGCTTCTTCCTCGGCGCGCTGACGCACCTCTTCCTCGTGCCGCTGGGCCTCTTGCAGCGCCTTGGCGCGGGCGGCCTTCTCGTGATTGGTCAGGTCATGGGCGTTGACGGCCTTGGCGGCGGCCTCCACCTTGGCGACGGCGGCGGCGAGATCGGCATCGGCGGCGGTATGGAGGCCGTCCTTGACCTCATGCATGGCGCCACCGGCGCTGCTGAAGGTGCGCTTCTTGCGAACCTCGACGGTCACTGCCTTGGAGCGGCCATGGGAGAAGCTCTGCCGGACCTGTCCTGTCTCGACGGTCTTCTTCAGTTCGAGCTTGCCCGGCTGGGACAGCTTCAGCGGCGTCTTACGGTCTTGATCCTGGGAATCGCTCATGGAGGGCTTCGTCTCTCACCAATCAGCCCCGGAAACCCGCCAGCAACGCCGCTTCCTCACGGAGGCGTCGTGCCAGCTTGCCCGGGGACAAGCAAACATGCATGGCCGTATCTCGGCCGAAAACAGCACCTAACTCGGCACCATCGAACATCTCGACCACCGTCATTCGACCGGCGGCCAGGGCGCGGATTTTGCCGCGCCCGTCCTGGGCGGCGTCGCGGGCCTCGATCAGAAGGGCGGCGCGCCCGGCTCGGACCTCGGCACACACCTTCTCGAACCCACAGACCGCCTGGCCGGCGCGGCGCGCCATGCCAAGGGCATCAAGACAGCGCCGAACCAACAGTCCCTCGACCGTGTCGGCCAGTCCATCCGGGACCTTGACCGGACGGCGGGCCGCTTTGGCGAACAGCCGTTTGGATACGGCCGTATTTATCACATCCCGGCGGGCGCTCAACCAGATTCCCCGACCGGGCAGCACATGGCCGGGGTCGGGAAAAACCGTGCCGTCGGGCCCGACCACGAACCGCAGCAGCTCCGCCTTGGGCCGAACCTCGCCGGTGGCGACGCATCGCCGCTCCGGTCCGGTTTCCGGCTCGTCCTCGCTCTCGTCAGGGACGTGGTCGGTCATGTCCGTCCGCGCCCTGCCGTCAGCCTCAGCCTTCGCCTTCGAACCAATGGGCGCGGGCCGCCATGATCACGGCATTGGCCTCGTCCTCGGTCATGGCGTCCTTACCGACGATGTCGATCAGCTCGTCGCTGGCGAGATCGCCCAGATCGTCCAGGGTCTTGACCCCCTTGTCGCCCAGCTTGACCAGCATGGCCGGCGCCAGACCTTCGATGGCGGCCAGGGCGTCGTCGACGCCCATGTCCTTGCGCATCTGGTCGTAACGCTCATCCTGTTCGGCCAGGAAATTGCGGGCGCGGGTCTGAAGCTCCTCGGCGACGGTTTCGTCGAACCCCTCGATCTCGGCGATGTCCTCGGTCGGAACGTAGGCGACTTCCTCGACCGAGGAGAAGCCCTCCGTGACCAGCAGGTGGGCAATGACGTCATCGACGTCAAGCGCCTGGATGAACATGTTGGAGCGCGACCGGAATTCCTCGGTGCGGCGCTCGGATTCCTCTGCCTCGGTGAGGATGTCGATATTCCACTGGGTCAGCTGACTGGCCAGACGCACGTTCTGGCCGCGCCGGCCGATGGCCAGCGACAACTGGTCGTCGGGCACCACCACCTCGATGCGGCCGGCTTCTTCGTCGAGCACCACCTTGGTGACCTCGGCGGGGGCCAGACCGTTGACCACGAAGGTCGCGACGTCGGGCGACCACTGGATAATGTCGATCTTTTCGCCCTGCAGCTCGGCCACCACCGCCTGGACGCGCGAGCCGCGCATACCGACGCAGGCGCCGACGGGGTCGATGGAGGAGTCATGGCTGAGCACGGCGATCTTGGCGCGCGAACCGGGGTCACGGGCCACCGCCTTGATCTCGATGATGCCGTCGTAGATTTCCGGCACTTCCTGGGCGAACAGCTTGGCCATGAAGACGGGATGGGTGCGCGACAGGAAAATCTGCGGGCCGCGGGCTTCCTGGCGGACATCGTAGATATAGGCTCGAACACGGTCACCGGTACGGAAGGTCTCGCGCGGGATCAGCTCGTCGCGGCGCAGCAGCGCCTCGGCCCGGCCGAGATCGACGATGACGTTGCCGAATTCGACGCGCTTGACCAGACCGTTGCTGATCTCGCCGATGCGGTCCTTGTATTCATTGAACTGGCGGGTCCGCTCGGCGTCGCGCACCTTCTGCACGATGACCTGCTTGGCGGTCTGCGCGGCGATGCGGCCAAAATCGATGGGGGGCAGCGGATCGATGAGGAATTCGCCGACGGCAATGTCGGCCTTCTTCTTCAGGGCCTGCTTCAGCGTCAGCTGAGTAGCCTCGTTCTCGATCTCCTCGACCACTTCCAGATAGCGGGCCAGTTGGATCTCACCGCTCTTGCGGTCGATATGGGCGCGAATGTCGTGCTCGTGGCCATACTTGGAGCGACCGGCCTTCTGAATGGCCTGCTCCATGGCTTCAAGGACCTCGTCGCGGTCGATTCCCTTGTCGCGGGCGACGGCGTCGGCCACCTGGAGGAGTTCGGGGCGGGGAAGTGCGGCAATCCGTTCCATGCTTCTCGTGTGTCCTCAGCCTTCCTGGTCTTTCAGGGTCGCGGCGATCAGTTCGTCGGTCAGCACCAGCTTGGCGCCTCGGACGTCGGCGAATGGGATGGCGACTTCACCGGTCTCGACCGCCAGGCGAATATCGCCTGCCTCGTCGAGGCCAAGAAGCTTGCCCCGGAACCGTTTGCGCCCATCGATGGGCTGGACGGATTCCAGCTTTACCTCGAAGCCGGCCCAATTCCCGAAATCCTTGGCCCGGGTCAGCGGCCGGTCGATGCCCGGCGAGCTGACTTCAAGCGAATAGGCCCCCGAGATGGGGTCCTCGACATCGAGCAGGGCCGAGACCGCGCGGCTGATATCGGCGCAATCATCCACCGACATCATAATGCCGTCCTTGCGGTCCGCCATGATTTGGAGCGTGAGACGCTGCTTACCTTGCAGCTGAACTCGTACCAGCTCGTAGCCCATGGCGTCCAAAGACGGCGCGATCAGAGCCTCCAAACGGCTTTGAAGTTCCATTCCCTGTCGCCTTGCGACCTTTCAGTCCTTAAAAACGAAAAAAGTGGGCCTACGGCCCACCCTCACAATCCCGTCTGACGGGAATATAAGAATGTGTCTGGGCGGTACTATAGCCAAATGAGCCGGAGAGGCAAGACTCTTATGTCACCGGTATGAAACAGGGGACGCGCCGGGGCGCCTTGCCTATACTGGCGGCCATGCACGATCTGCCTTTCGACCTTCCCGAATTCGTCCCCGGCACCGTCTGGCTGGCCGGAGCCGGCCCCGGTGACCCCGGCCTGCTCACTTTGCTGGCGCTGGAGGCCTTGCGTTCGGCCGATCACGTCGTCCATGACGCGCTGGTGGACCCGCGAATTCTGGCTTTGGCGCGGCGTGGCGCCGTGATTGAAGCCATGGGTAAGCGCGGGGGGCACACGGACTCGGCCAAGCAGATCGACATCACCGAACGGCTGGTGGAACTGGCCCGGCAGGGATTGCGGGTGCTGCGACTCAAGGGCGGCGATCCCTTCGTGTTCGGGCGTGGGCCGGAAGAGGCTCTTGCGCTCGCCGAGGCCGGCATCGGCTTTCGCATCGTGCCCGGCATCACCGCCGGCATCGGCGGGCTGGCCTATGCCGGCATTCCTGCCACCGCGCGCGATACCAACTCGGCGGTTGCCTTCGTCACCGGCCATGGTGCCGATGGCGAGGTTCCCGACGGCTTCGACTGGGATGCCCTGGCGCGCGGAGCCCCGGTGCTGGTGTTCTATATGGGGCTCCGGCATCTGGAGGCGATGGTGGTGCGGCTGCTGGCCGCCGGCCGCCGGCCGGACGAGGCGGTGGCCGTGGTCACCGAGGCGGCGACGCCTCGCCAGAGGGTGGTGGAAGCCACCCTGGCCAGCGTTGCCGAGGCGGTGGCGGTGGCGGGGCTGAAGCCGCCAGCCCTGCTGGTGGTGGGGCCGGTGGTTGCCCTTCGCGCAAAGCTGGACTGGTGGCATCCCTCTCCACTTTGATCTAATGTCCGGGCCATGATCGACGATCCCACCAGCCTCGGCGCCCTTTTGCATTCCGGCATGGATATCTGCCGGGTGGGCGTCGATGGTCGCGGTGGGCTGATTGCCGGTCTGTTCCTCACCGGACTGGTGGGCAGCCTCACTCATTGCAGCGGCATGTGCGGCCCGTTCGTGCTGTCCCAGGTGGCGGCGCGGATGGAGGCTATCCCGCTGGACCGCATGAGCGAAGCGCGGCGCTGGGTCGGTGCCGCCCTGGTTCCCTATCATCTGGGGCGTGCCACCACTTACGCCGTCCTGGGGGCAGTGGGTGCGGCCTTCGCCGGCAGCCTGGGCGGCGGTTCCGGGTTTCGCTGGCTGGCCGCCGCCTTGCTGGGGCTGGCGGCGCTGGGGCTGTTGTCGCTGGCCCTGCCGGCGGTCAAGGCGTTGCTGGGCGGTGGTGGCGAGACATGGTGGTCGGCCAAGGTGGCGCGCCTGGCTCGGCCGCTCTTTTCCAGCCCGTTCGGGGTGAGGGGCTGGCTGCTGGGGGTGGCGTTGGGGTTCATTCCCTGCGGGTTGCTCTATGCCGCCCTGGCGGCGGCGGCGGCGGCGGGCAATCCCGTGGCCGGGGCCGCCGGCATGCTGGCCTTTGCCGCCGGGACCGTTCCCATGCTGGTGGTGGCGGCGGCGGTGGGGCATGCGGCGGTCTCGCACTGGCGGGCACCGCTGTTGCGGCTGGCACCGGTCTTGCTGGTGGTGAATGCGGGGGTGCTGGGTCTGATGGCCTGGCAGCTTGTGGCCTCGTGACAATGGAGATGTGGGTATGAAGGTCTCGCGCAACCTGACCGCCATCATCGCGGTGGTGGTGATCGCCCTGGTGGCAGTGGGCGCCCGTCTGGCGGTATGGAGCGGCCATTCCACCGACAACGCCTCGGTCCCCACCATCGGCGGGTCGTTCACCCTGACCGACCAGGACGGCAAGACAGTGTCGGATACGGATTTCCGGGGACGCTATACCCTGATCTTCTTCGGCTACACCTTCTGCCCCGATGTCTGCCCTACCACCCTGTCGACGGTGGCCGGCGCCCTGGACAAGCTGCCTCCCGCCGAGGCCGCCAAGGTCGTGCCAATCTTCATTTCCATCGATCCCGAGCGCGACACCGCCCCGGTGATGCATGACTATGTCCGTGCCTTCAGCCCCGCCATCGTCGGGCTGACCGGCTCGCCCGATGCCATCGCCAAGGTGGCCAAGGCGTTCAAGGTCTATGCCGCCAAGGTCAAGGGCGACGCCCCTGATCGCTACACCATGGACCATTCGGCCATCCTTTATCTGATGGGGCCGGACGGCCGTTTCGTCGCCCATTTCACCCACGGCGTTTCGGCCGAGGATCTGGCGGCGGGTCTGCGCAAGCATCTTGGCTAGCCGGGGCCTGATCATCGCCGCGCCCAGTTCGGGCAGCGGCAAGACATCCCTCACCCTGGGGTTGCTGCGCCTGCTGGCCCAGCGGGGCTTGGCGGTGGCCTCGGCCAAGGTCGGCCCCGATTATATCGATCCCGCCTTCCACGCCGCCGCCAGTGGTCGGCCTTGCCATAACCTGGACAGCTGGGCCATGCGTCCCGCCACGGTCGCAGCCCGGGTCGGACGATTGGCGGCGGGGGCCGAACTGGTGCTGTGCGAAGGGGTAATGGGCCTGTTCGACGGCGCCTTCGTACCCGCCGGCCAGCCCGATGGCAGCACCGCCGATCTGGCGCGTCTCACTGGCTGGCCGGTGGTTCTGGTGATTGACGGGCGCGGTATGACCGGTTCGGCTGCGGCGGTGCTTCATGGCTTCGCCACGCTCGCTCCCCGGGTCCTGGTCAAGGGGGTGGTGTTCAACCGCGTGGTGGGGGAACGGCACAAGGCGGCGATCACCGCCGCCTGCGCCCGTGCTTGCCCCGATATAGCCGTGCTGGGCTTCCTGCCGCCAACTCCCGCCCTGGAGATGCCCAGTCGCCATCTAGGGCTGGTCCAGGCCGGTGAGCGTGCCGATCTCGCCGCTTTTCTCGATGGCGCCGCCGCTCTGGTGGCGGCCCATCTCGACGTGGAGGCCCTGGTCGGGTTGGCGCGGTCCTCGCCTCTGGTGACGGGGGAGGGCGATGTGACGCTGCCTCCCTTGGGTGGGCGCATCGCCGTGGCCAGCGATGTCGCCTTCGCCTTCTCTTATGCCGGCCTGTTCGAGGGCTGGCGGTCGGCGGGAGCGGAACTGTCGTTCTTCTCGCCGCTGGAGGATCAGGCCCCCGATTCGGCCGCCGACGCGATCTACCTTCCCGGCGGCTATCCCGAGCTGCATGCCGGGCGGCTGGCGGGCAATGCTAGCTTCCTCGCCGGCCTGCGCGGCGCGGCGGCGCGCGGCGCGGCGGTGTTTGGCGAATGCGGCGGCTATATGGTGCTGGGGCGTGTCCTGGTGGATGCCGAGGGTACGCCCCATGCCATGGCCGGGCTGCTGGGGCTGGAGAGCAGCTTCGCCAAGCGCCGGCTGCATCTGGGGTACCGCCGCGCAGGCCTCTGCGGCGATTGCGTGCTGGGAGTGGCGGGCGGCGGCTTCCGGGGTCACGAATTTCACTATGCCAGCGTGGTGAAGGAGGTGGGCGATCCGCTCTTCACCCTTGTGGATGCCGGTGGCGTTCCCCTTGGGACTGCCGGATTACGGGCTGGGCGGGTCGCGGGGTCGTTCGTGCATCTCATCGACAGAATTTGACGGCGCGTTCTTTTCGGAAAGTTTTTTCGCATCCTGAATAATTTTATTGCCAGACGTCGCCATCTTTGTGTAACAAACCGGCTAATATCGATTTGAGCACGGGGATTGCCGGGATGCTTTACCAACTGCACGAATTCCAACACCGCGCCTTCGCTCCCATGCGTCTCCTCGCCGAGGCCATGCAGACGGTCTACACCCACCCCATGATGCCGCTGTCCTATACCCGGCTGGGCCGGGCGGTGGCGGCCGGGGCGGAGTTGCTGGAGCGCACCACCCGGCGTTATCCCAAGCCGCCCTTCAACCTGCCTGTCACCACCATCGATGGCCGGCCGGTGGCGGTGAGCGAGCAGGTGGTGTTCGAGCGTCCCTTCGTCCAACTGCTGCACTTCCAGCGGGCCGTCGAAGGCCGCCGCGATCCCAAGGTGCTGGTGGTGGCCCCCATGTCGGGCCATTTCGCCACCCTGCTGCGCGGCACGGTCGAGACCCTGCTGCCCGAGCACGAGGTCTACATCACCGATTGGATCGACGCCCGCCATGTGCCGCTGTCCGAGGGTGATTTCACCCTGGACGACTATATCGATCAGGTGATGGAGCTTCTCGAATTCCTGGGGCCGGACACCCACATCCTGGCGGTGTGCCAGCCTTCGGTGCCGGTGCTGGCGGCGGTGGCGCTGATGGCAGAGGCGGATCATCCCTGCCAGCCGCGTTCCATGACCCTGATGGGCGGTCCCATCGACACCCGCATCAACCCCACCAAGGTCAACGACGTGGCGACCGAGAAGCCGCTGTCGTGGTTCGAGCGCAGCGTCATCCACACCGTGCCGGTCAACCATGCCGGTCGCGGCCGGCGGGTCTATCCCGGCTTTCTCCAGCTTCAGGGCTTTATGAGCATGAATCTGGAGCGCCATGTGGGCGAGCATGTGAAGCTTTATCAGAACATGGTCAAGGGCGACGGCGATTCCGCCGAGCAGCACCGGGAATTCTATGACGAATATCTCTCGGTGATGGATCTGCCTGCGGATTATTACCTGGAGACCATCTGCAAGGTGTTCCAGGAGCACCATCTGCCGCGTGGAATGATGGTGTCGCGGGGACGCCGCATCGATCCCTCCCATATTCGCCATACCGCCTTGATGACGGTGGAAGGTGAAAAGGACGACATCACCGGCATCGGTCAGACCCAGGCGGCCCATGCCCTGTGCACCAGCCTGCCCGAGGCCCGGCGCTGCCACCACCTTCAGCCCAAGGTCGGCCATTACGGCGTTTTCCACGGCCGGCGCTGGCGGGAAGAGGTCTATCCCCGGCTGCGTGACTTCATCCGTAGCCATGGCGGCTGAGGCAGTCGAAAAACGTCGAGAATTGGGGTGAGACTTTTCCAAAGGACGCCAGTATCGTCCCCCCTTGTCCTACTGCAAGGCGATGGGGGTGAGGGTGAGGGAAGCTGGTCGCGCCATCGGACGGCGCCCGGTTCTGCTGGCCGGGGTGGCGGCGGCGGCTGGTGTTCTGCTGCCCTCCCGCCGGGTCCGGGCCGCCGAAGCCCCCCCGCTTCTTCGCATCTCGACCGAGAATGCCGCCGAACATATCCAGACCCGGATTGTCGCCCGCTTCGCCGAGCGGTTGGCGGAACGTGCCGAGGGGCGTATCGCGGTCCGCCATTCCTTCGGGGCACAGTCCTTCCGGGATCGCGATGTGTTCCGGGCCATGGACCAGGGGCGCCTGGAGATGGCGGTGCCGGGAACCTGGCAACTCGATCGGGTCGATCCCAGTGTCGGCGTCCTCGGTCTGCCTGCCTTCTATGGCCACGAGGCCAGTGTCCATAACGCTGTCCGCGACGGCCCTCTGGGCCGTGAGATCAACCGCCGTCTGGAAGTGGCCTCGCGGGGGACCATTCTTGGCCGCTGGATCGATCTCGGTTTCATCAACCTCTACGGCGTCAATCGGGTCATCACCACCCATGCCGATCTCAAAGGGCTGCGGATCCGCGTCGCCGGTGGAGAAGCCAATCTGCACCGGTTGACCGCCATGGGCGCCCAGCCGCGAGTCATTCCGTGGTCGGATTTACCCGAGGCCCTTGCCGAAGGACAGGTGGATGGGCTCTGCACAAGTCATGAGACCGTGGTCAGCCGCCAGATGTGGGGGCAAGGCGTCTGTTCGGGCATCGAGGATCGCCAGTACTTCGCCCAATATATCCCGCTGGTGGCCGGACGGTTCTGGGATGCCCTGCCTCCGCCTCTGCGCGATCTGGCGGTCATCACCTGGGAAGATCAGGTGGAATGGGCCCGCGCCGAGGCCGCCGCCGCCCAGCAGGCGGCCCGCCATCGGCTGCTGGCCAACGATGTGGTCATCGTCGCTCCCCCGCAAGAGGTTCTGGCCGCCGAGCGGGCCCGCCTGATGACCATCCAGCCGGCGGTGGTTGCCGCCATGAGAATCGATCCCGAACTGGTGAAGACGGCCATGGCGGCGCTGGGGCAAGGTTGAGGATCGCACCTCATCACGGACAATTCACGCCGGGCGCGGTCTCTCCATGATAAATCCACGCGTCGAGCCGCCTGCGCGAAATGGAAGCGATGATGCGTATATGGATGTCTGCCCTTGTTCTCGCCACCGTGGCCTTGCCTGCGGCCGCGCGGGACCAGATCCGGATCGTCGGCTCGGCGACGGTTTATCCCTTCACCTCGGCGGTGGCCGAAAACTTCGCCCGCGCCACCCGATCCCGGGCTCCGGTGGTCGAGATCACCGGCACCGTGGCCGGCATCGCCCAGTTCTGCGCCGGTGTGGGAGAGCAGTATCCCGATCTGGTGAATGCGTCGCGGCGCATGACCCGCGCCGAAATCGACGGCTGCGCCAAGAATGGCGTGGCGGATATCACGGAGCTTACCATCGGCTATGACGGCATCGTGCTGGCCACCCACAAGGGGCTGCGGCCGCTCTCTCTGACCGGCGTGCAGATATGGCGGGCTCTGGCGGCCAGGGTGCCGGTAGACGGCCGGGTGACCGACAACACCGCGGATAATTGGAAGCAGGTCGATCCGGCCCTGCCCGATATCCGGATCGAGGTGCTGGGACCACCGCCCACCTCGGGGACCCGGGACGTCTTCATGGATCTGGTGATGCATCGCGCCTGCCAGACGGCTCCCGAGGTGGCCACTCTATCCAAGGCCGACCGCGCCGAGGTGTGTGGCGGGGCGTTGCGCGAGGACGGCCGCTATGTGGAGGCTGGCGAGTACTACAACCTCATCGTCCAGCGTCTGGCGGCGTCGCGTGGCCAGCCGCTCGGGCTGTTCCCGTTCAGCTATCTGGCGCAGAACAGTTCCCAGGTGGAGGGTATCCCCATTGATGGCGTGGCTCCCACCTTGGCGTCCATCAATTCCGGCAGCTACGCCTTGGCGCGGCCGCTGTTCGTCTACGTCAAGCAGGCCCATATGGATATGATCCCCGGCATCGCCGCCTTCCTCGCCGAATACACCAGTGAGCAATCCCTGGGGCGGACCGGCTATCTGGCGGCGCGGGGGCTGGTGCCCCTGACCCAGGCGGAACGGCAGCGTCAGGCGGCGCTGGCCGTCATGCGCCGCTGAAGACCGGCTCGGCGGTCATCGGGGGGCCCGACGGACGGAAGACGACGATACGGTCGCGGCCATCCTCCTTGGCCTGATAGAGTGCCTCGTCCGCCAGCCGCAGCAGGGTTTCGTCGTCGAGGCCGGGCGCCCATTGAGCGATTCCGGCGCTGAACGACACCTGGCAGGGGCCGAGCGGGGTGGGGACCGCCACCTGGGCGAGCCGGGCCTTGAGGCGTTCGGTCAAGGCTCCGGCCTGCTCCGCCGAGGTCTCGGGCAAGAGCAGGCAGAATTCCTCGCCGCCCAACCGTCCGGCAACGTCTTCGGCACGGATGATCTCGCGCATGCTGCCGGCGAATTGGCGCAGCACCTCGTCTCCCACCGGGTGGCCGTATTTGTCGTTGACCCGCTTGAAATGATCGAGGTCGAGCATGACCAGGCTGAAGCATTCCTGGGAACGCTGCGACCGCGCCATCTCCTCGTGCAGGCGCTCGGAGAAGGCCCGGCGGTTGAACAATTCGGTCAAGGAGTCGCGATTGGCCTGATGCGACAGCTTGGCCAGCAATTCCTGGACCTCGCCGGTGCGGCGGGCCACCTCCTGCTCCAGATGGGCCGTCACCACGGTCAGCAACCGCCAGATCAAGCCTTCCGCCAGCAGAAAGGCAATGAGGGCATAGGCCGCGCTGGTCAGCTGGCTGTGCCGGAAGGCGAGAACGGCGGCGTCCATGTCCTCCCAGACCGCCACCACGCCGATGGGCGGGCGGGCGGGATCATTCTTGCCCAGGTGATCCAGTAGCGGGAAGGTGGTGACCACGCACCACCGTCCGGCCAATTGAATCAGTGCCGTGCCGTTGGAGCCGGTCCCCGGCCGCTGGTCCGAGGCCATCAGGGCGCGGGCCATGGCCGGGTTGGAGGCCGCCTCGATGAAGAAGCCGGGCAGTCGCCGGTCGGGGGTGAAATAGCGATCCACGGCCTGGGGCGCCATGGCGGCGCGGACCGCCTCCTCGGCCAGCAGCACCGAAGTGCCGCAGCGCGAGTTGGGGCAGATGGGAACCAGCATGGTGTCGAGCGCCGATCCCACCTCGACCACGCCGAGGTCCTCGCCGCCGGAGGCATCCGCCACCGGCACCGCGGCCCGGACACCCACCGACAGGGGATCGATGTCGAAACCGGCGCTGGGTTGACGGCTGGCGGCGGCGGTTGCCACCAGGGAGTCCGGCCGCCGGGCGTGGTCCCCGAATTCATAGGGCACATCGACACGCAGGAAGGCGGTATCGTCCGGAGGCAGGTAGAAGGAAAATTGGCGCAGCATGTAGCGGAAGCGCAGCTGGGCCCAGCGGGGACCAACCACCTCCATGAGCGACCGGCGCCAACGGTCCGCCGCCGCGCTGTCGCGTCCTTCCGCCGCCAGGGTCCGCCGCCCCTCGCGCAGGTGGTCCTGCACCGACTCGATCTGGGCGACGAAGGTCGCGATCTCGATCAGTTTGAGCTCGGTGGTGTAAAGCGCGATGTCGAAGCTCTCATGCAGTGCCGCGCCCCGGTCGCGCACGCTTGCCATCAGGGTCCGCTCGGCCGACAGATAGTTGATGGCGACCAGGCCGAGATCGGTCAGCAGCAGGACCAGACTGAGGACGATGAATATCTTGCGCTTGCGCGTCATGGGGCCGCCGGACAGCGATGTGGCAGAAGGCCCATAGGGCCCCCGCCGGCGGGGGAGGTAAAGTTAAACTTCCTAGACGATAAAGCGGCCGCGCCCCATCGGGCCGAGCCCTGCTCGGGAAATTACGTGCCTGGGCTGTAATACCAAATCTCATTGATCGGAACCGATCAACGAGGCCCTCAGCGGCGGGCGGGTTTCTCCGAAACCCTGGCCTCCCGCGGCATAAGCCGCGCGGCGCGTTGCGCCTAACCAAGGTCCGATGAGTTCTGCTCATCGAGCCTTGGTATAAGGGCGGCAACGCCTCAAAATCGCCGTATTCCACAGGCTCGATTTTACGAGGATGATCGCCAGGGAGGGGGGGATGAACGGGGCGTGGTCAGCGATCACATGCTTTTATTTATTGGCCGCGCCGGTCCTGTCTGGCTGTTCACCCGATAGGGATGCCCCGAAAGGTATGGCGCCGGTTCTCGAACTGCCATTCAGCATGGGCCGCGGCGCGGGGAGTCAACACGGCAACTACCCGGCGCAGACGGATGGCGACATGCTTGGCCCGGACGGGGAGCGTTGCGTCATATTCAGTTGGGACCGCCCTCTTACGAAAGACCTTGTGTTAAGGCTCACGTCCGCCTCCTGCGAATCCAAACAAGGACCCGGCCCGATGGCCTGCACCGAAATCTCACGCACGGTCATTCCACTCTCGGACAGCACCTTGAAGGATGAGCCGGGCGGTAGCAGCCCATGGTGATTCAGGCGGCCAATTTCGGTTTCCGGGCGGGTGTGATGCCGTGTCGGTTCATCGCCAAGCCGTGGCGCCGTCCTGCGCTGCCTTGATCGCTTGAACGATGTATTGGCCCGCCTCTTCCTTCGAGACAGCCGCTTCGCGGCTTCCTCAGGATGAGGCTGATTTATTGAGCGTACGGAACCTCATGCTGAGACGTCCGCCGTCCGTCGGCCGTCTCGAAGCATCCGGACCGCCCGAATTCCGACGTCTTCAACAGGCTGCTAGGCCCGGGTTGCCCGGCGGGTCACCTGGGCGCGCAGGTCGCCCGGCAACTGTTCCAGCAGACGCAGCAGGGCGCCGACTCCGATCGGGACCCGTGACCGCCCGTCGGCCCAGCGCCAGACGGTGGTGGGGGCGGGCTGCTGCTCACCCAGATCGTCCAGAAGACGGGCAAGCGCCGCCTGGGACAGGCCCAGGCGTTCCAAGGCATCGGTAAATTCGTCGTCGGTCATTGATACGCCACTTTCCCCAACGGTCCGGCAAATCCCAACCCTGAGGTGATTTGCCGCGGCCCCTGTCGAAAAATAGCGGAAGAGGCCGGGTCGCTGTCAACAACGCAAAGACATGTTCCGTCACAATCTTGTCGAAATGACAACCTGAGATTTATCATTTGATTATCGATGGCGCGGATCGGGTGTCTGATCGGGCCGCGACGGGAGATACGTTATGAATGCCGGTGGCAGCGACGTCTCAGGCAGGTCCCTTGCCCTGCCTTATTCCGAAGCATGGCTCTTTGGAGATGCGCACCAATCGCGCCACATATGACGGTAGGCCGCCTCAAGATTCCCGGTGAAGCGGACTGTGTCGCAAAGCGGCGAATTGAGAACCGCTTCCCGGAGGGAGGCCCTGGTCTCGGCCAGGGCCTCCAAATCCCCTGCCAGTGCCACCGCCTTGAAGACATACTCATCCCGCGAGGCCGCCACCAGATGGCCGAGCCCTGCGGTGGTCAAGACGGCCTGCGACATTCGATACACGAAGCGATCTCCCGTTAGGGCTACCGTCGGCACCCCCATCCACAGGGCGTCATAGGTGGTAAGGCAGCCACAATAGGGAAACGTATCCAGGGCAATATCGATTGCATTGTAACTGGCGAGGTGTTGTTGCTGCGTCTTGGTGACGGGCAGCATCTCGATCCGCTCCGCAGCAATCCCATGTTGTACGAACAGGTCTGTGATTGCTTCGCAATCCGTTCGGCTTGCATACTCATTGCCCCGGGATTTCAGAATCAGGCGGGATCCGGGAACTTGGCGCAGAACCATCGCCATGGCTTCCACAGCCTGGGGGCTGATCTTGCTTCTGACATTGAAGCATCCAAAGGTCACGTGCCCATCTCGGCCGTGCGCCGGCAGCGGTGCCACTTCAGGCGCGTCGGGAATCGGCGCAAAGCAAAACAAGTTGGGCAGACGGAACAGGGACTCGTCAAAGCGTTCGCCGCTCTCCTGGGGGGTGGCAATGGCATCACCCAGCCAATAGTCCATTTCCTCGACACCGGTGGTGATCATGCCATGAAAGCTGACCTGCACCGGCGCGGCGCGATGGACGAAGGCCGTGATGCGGTCACGGCCGGTATGACCGATCAGGCTCACCAGCACATCGATGCCATCGCGGCGAATCAAAGCGGCAGCATCGGAATCGCTCAAGCCGTTCAGGCTGCGCCAAGCCTGCGCCAACGGCCATGCCGCTCCAAGTTGGGATTGCTGGAAATCGCAATCGCCGTAGATGAATATCTCGACCTGATCGGGGTCATGGTTCTGCAATACCGGCAGGATTTGCAGCCAGATCGAATCGGACCCCAATTGGCGAAGATATCCTGATACATAGCCGACTCGCAGCTTGCGAGCGGCATCAGGATGGTTGAGCAGAGGCTCACCGCCAGCTCGCCGATAGCCGTGACGGTCATGCCATCGACGAATCTCGGCGTACATGGCCTCAAGAGACAGATCGGGAAGAAGCAGCTGGGTGATCAGGAGATTGCTATGCATATTTTGATCATCAGGTGACATATCGACAGCTTGCCGCAGGGCATCAATGCTTTCATTCATTCTCCCAAGGGCGGGTAATACCTCCCACAAATGTAAAAGCGTATCGATGGATGGCTCAATACCTATTGCCGTCTGCCAATGCTCGACCGCAGCATTGAGATCATTATCCTTCCGTGCAATTTTGCCAAGAAGGCACCACGCTTCCACGTTATCGGGCGCATGGGCCAGGACGGTCCTACAGCGATTGGCCGCGAGCACGGTCTGCCCATAAAGGAGGTGATCTTCCGCTTTTCGCAAAAGGCCGGAAACGTTAATCAACCTCACCTCCCGTATTGAAAATCGCCGCCGTATTTTAATCACCTGCTCCAGGCAAGTCACCCAAAGGGAGAGGGGGCGGGATTGACCTTGCCGTCGCCTCAGTCCCGTTGCTTGCCCAATCTCGCCAGCGGATGGTGGTTCCGCACCAGGCGGACGCGCTGCTCGTCGAGGATGTGGGTATAAATCTCGGTGGTGGCGATGTCGGCATGGCCCAGCATCTGCTGGACGCTGCGCAGATCGGCACCGCCGGCCAGCAGGTGGCTGGCGAAGGAATGGCGCAGCACGTGGGGCGACACACGCGCCGGATCAAGCCCGGCGGCCAGCGCCACCCGGGACAGCATCTTGGCGAAGCCGGAGCGGGTGAGGTGGCCCTCGCGGGAATGGGACGGGAACAGCCAGCGCGACGGCTTGTTTTTGGGCAGCAGGGTTTCCCGCAGCTTGCGCCAGACCACCAGCGCCTCCCGCGCCGGCTCGGACAGCGGCACCATGCGCTCCTTGGAGCCTTTTCCCCGCACCACCAGGGCGGCGGGGTCGCGGGCCACCGCCGACAGCGGCAGCGAGACCAGCTCCGAAACCCGCAGGCCGGTGGCGTAAAGGGTCTCCAGCAGCGCGGTCATCGGCGGCCCTGCTTCGTCGCCGAGGGCGCGGGCGGCGTCCAGCATGGCCTTGACTTCGTCCTCGCTCAGGTATTTGGGCAGCGGCCGGCCCAGGCGCGGCGCGTCCACATTGGCGGTGGGATCGTCGCCGCGGCGGCCCTCGGCGAACAGGAAGGCGAAGAACTGGCGGATGCACGACAGCCGGCGGGCCTGGGTGCGGGGCGCCATGCCGCTGCTGGCCTGGTCCGCCAGCCAGGCCCGCACCGCCTCGACATCGGCATCAAGGGAGCCGGCGCCGCGCCGGGCCAGGAAATCCTCGAAATCCTCGAGGTCGCGGCCATAGGCGTCCAGGGTATTGCGGGCGGCGCCGCGTTCCGCCGCCATCATCTCCAGGAAGGTTTCGGCGTGGCGGCTCATGGTTGCTGTTCCTCAGACGCCGGGCGCGGGCCTCCGCCCGCTGGGCTCCTCCGCTGCGTTGCGGGTCGCTCCCAGCGGGCCATGGCCCGCCCGGGCCTATGGGCAACGCTCCCGCGCTCTCTGCGGTCGCTCATGCCCCGTTGGCAAGCGCCGCCTCGATGGCCAGATCGCGGGCTTCGCGGTCGAGCCCGACCATGCGCAGGAAGACCACCGCCCGGTTGAGGGTATCGGGATCGGCTTTGTCCAACCCGCCCTCGCCCAGGGAGATCAGCGCCAACAGCACGGTCTCGCCCAACCGCAAGGCCTCGGCCGAGGCTCGCAGCATGGCCTTGAGCGCCGGCTTGGGTGCGGGCTGGGTCGAGGCGAGCGGACCCGACAGCAGCGACAGCCACTCCGCCGCCGGAACCTGATCCCCCACCGCCTGCAACAGGGCGAAGGTTATCGCGGCGCGGCGTTCCGCCGCCTCGGGCGGCAGGTCGCGGGCGCCGTGCCAGGCGGCGATGGCCGCTGGCGGGCTGGTATCGGCGCCTCCATGGTGGCCTAGCCGGGCCAGAGCCCACAGGTCGTCGGCGGCCCGGCCCAGGCCGGGATCGGACTTGACCAGGGCCAGCCAGTTGCCGGCGGTATCGGGGCGGCCGGCGGCATAAAGGGCGCGGGCCAGGGCAGGGGCAAAGGGGGCGAGGTCGGGGGCCGGCTTGATCTCTGCGATCACCGGGGCATAGAGCCGGGCGGTGGCGGCGAAGGCGCCCCGCTCGACGGAGGCGGCCAGCAGTCGGCTGACCAGTTCGGCACGGGTGGCGGGGGCCGGCTCGGCCTGGGCGGCGCGCAGCAGCAGAACGCGGCCGCGCGGGCTCTTGTCGCCTTGGGTCAGGGTGGCCTGCTGCTGTTCCGGGGTGAAGGCGGTGCCGGCATAGAGCTTGCGCAGGGCGTCGGTGTCGATCACCCCCAGGGCCTCGGCCCGTTCTGCGGCCAGCAGCCGGGTCTCGGCCGAGGCAGCCGGAGAGGCGATGATGGCGGTCAGCAGGGGCGGTGGTGCATTGGCGGCGGTATCGGCGGGCAACGGCAGTTTGGCGGCGGCGAAGGCGGCCAGATGCAGGGCGGTGGGATTGGACAGTTTGTCCACCTTGGCCGGCGGCGTGCCGCTCATGGCCTCGGCGGCGGCGATGAAGGCATGGTCGGTATCCTTGCGGTCGCGCATCAGGTCCAGCGCCATATTGGCTTCCAGCGCCTTGCCGTTGCTGAGCATGCAGAACACCTGAAGCCGGGAATCGGCGGTGCCGGGCTGGGTCGCGGCTTCGGCGCAGGCGGCCTTGGCGTCGCCAGCCAGCAGGAAGGCGTCAACCTTCAGCCGGGACAGGGCGGGAGAGGTGATCGCCGACGGTGCCGATTTGAGCAGCGCCGCCAGTCCCTCGGTCTCACCCATGGCGTAAAGCCGCTCGGCCCGCAATTCCAGGATCGGCGGAGAGCCGGCGCTGCCGCCATCGGCGGCGGCGGCGGTCAGCAGCAGGCGCCGCGCCAGGGCGCGGGCCACCCGCGAGCCGTTGGCCACGGGGATCTGCGGCAGCAGCCGGCGCAGGGTGGCGGCCTGGGTTCCCTGCCACATCGTGGGGCCGAAGCCGCCCTGCCTGTCGTCGAGGATGCCCACCGCCTCGGGGTCGGGAGCCTTCAGCTCCTGCAACTCGAAATGCCCGGTGCCCGGCTCGCGCGGTTTGGCCGGCTGCGTCTCGAACAGGGGGGACGGCACCACTTTCAACGTGGTGCCGGCGGGCTCCGGCAGGCTGTCGACGCCCGGCGGCGGCCCCAGGGGCACGGGCTGGCCGACGCCCTGCGCCTGGGCGGCGAAGGCGGCGACGACAAGGGCCGAAGTCAGGCAGAGAAAAAGACTAGCGCGGGAATCTGTCATCCGGAACGACCTTCTCGACTTTCGCCGACGGAGGCGGCGGGTCCCAGGTTGAAAGGAGCACGGCGCCGCCAATGACGACGGCCAGCAGCACGACGGACAGGAGGACGGCGATCTTGTTCATGGGTGGTCGGAAACCTTGTTGGGCGCCGCCTTCTCCATCCATTTATGGACAGAGACAGGGCGGGGCGGCTAAAAGCGGGCAGGGTTGATAGAGGTGGAACCCGCGGGCAGTGTATCGGCCCCGGAGCCCTTGATCAACGGCGGCCGTGGAGAGGGTGGCGGTGACGGACGATCTTGGCCGGTTGGCGGAACAGCTGAAGGGGCGCATCGCGCACACCGTGGTCCTGGTGGGCCTGATGGGCGCGGGCAAGTCCTGCATCGGCCGGCGCCTCGCCGCGCGGCTCGGGCTGGATTTCATCGATGCCGACACCGAATTCGAAAAAGCGGCCGGCTGCTCCATCAGCGATTACTTCGCCCAGTATGGCGAGGCCGTCTTCCGCGACGGCGAACGCAAGGTCATCGCCCGGCTTCTGGACGGCAGCCCGGTGATCCTGGCGACCGGTGGCGGCGCCTTCATCGATCCTGCCACCCGCGAGCGGATCAAGGCCGCGGGATTGTCGGTGTGGATCCGCGCCGATCTCGACCTGCTGGTCAAGCGGACCGCCGGGCGCGATCATCGCCCCCTGCTCAAGCAGGGCGACCCGCGCGAGATCCTCGGCCGGCTGATGGAAGCCCGCTATCCCGTCTATGCCGAGGCCGACATCACCGTCGATTCCTCGGACGAAGCGGCAGAGGCCACCGTCGCCCGGGTGATGGCCGGCCTGATCGATTTTCTGGAGCACAAGACATGAGCGAGCCGAAGGCGAGCGCGGGCGCGTTGCCCATAGGCCCGGGCGGGCCATGGCCCGCTGGGAGCGCCCCGGAGCGCAGCGGAGGAGCCAAGCCCACGGATGTGGGCGCCCGGCATCTGAGGGGCGAAATATCATGACCACCGAAGCCCTTACCGTCGACCTGGGTGAGCGGTCGTACCCGATCCATATCGGTCCCGGCCTGATCGATCGGGCAGGCGAGCTGATCCAGCCGGTGATGCGCGGCAACCGCGCCCTGGTGGTCAGCGATGATCGGGTGGCGCCGCTCTACCTGGAACGGGTGGAGAAAAGTCTGGTGGCGGCCGGGGTAATGCCCATGCACACGGTGCTGCCGGCCGGGGAGAAGACCAAGGACTTTCCCCATCTGGAAGCCCTGCTGGACGCCATGCTGTCGGCCAGGGCCGAGCGTGGCACCATGGTGGTGGCTCTGGGCGGAGGCGTCATCGGCGACCTGACCGGCTTCGCCGCCTCGATCCTGCTGCGCGGCGTCGATTTCGTTCAGATTCCCACCACCCTGCTGGCCCAGGTGGACAGTTCGGTCGGCGGCAAGACCGGCATAAACACCCGCCACGGCAAGAATTTGGTGGGCGCCTTCCATCAGCCCCGGCTGGTGCTGGCCGACACCTCCGTGCTCGATACCCTGGACCGCCGCCAGATGCTGGCCGGCTATGCCGAGGTGGTGAAGTACGGCGTTATCGACGACGAGCCCTTCTTCAGCTGGCTGGAGGCCAATGGCGCCGCTCTGATCGCCGGTGACGAGGCCACCCGCCGGCAGGCGGTGACCACCAGTTGCCGCGCCAAGGCCCGCATCGTCGCGGCCGACGAGCGGGAGGGCGGCGTGCGTGCCCTGCTCAATCTAGGCCACACCTTCGGCCATGCCCTGGAGGCGGAGACCGGCTTTTCCGACGAGATACTGCACGGTGAGGCGGTAGCCATCGGCATGGTGATGGCACTGCGGTTATCGGCCGAGCTGGGATTGGCGCCGGCCTCGGATGCCGAGCGGCTGGTCCGCCATCTGGACGCGGTCGGCCTGCCCTCGGGCCTGCCCAACGGGCGGCTGTGGCCGGTTCCCCGTCTGATCGAGCACATGGCCGGCGACAAGAAGGTCAAGGACGGCAAGGTCACCTTCGTTCTGGCCAAGGGCATCGGCCAAAGCTTCCTGACCCGCGAGGTGCCGGAAGCGGCCCTGGCGACCCTGTTGACCGAGATGGCTGCCGGGAGATGAGCGTGATGAGCGAGACCACGCTGGCGCTGTTGGCCATCGCCCTGCTCCAGGCTCTGTCGGCTTTCTTCGCCGGCTCGGAGACGGCGCTGACCGCGGTGTCGCGGCCGGTGATGCACCAGTTGGAGCAGGACGGCTCGCGCCGCGCCCGTCTGGTCAACCGCCTGCTCGACTCTCGCGACCGGTTGATCGGCTCGCTGCTGCTGGGCAACAATCTGGTCAACATCCTGGCCTCGTCCCTGGCCACCGGCGCCCTGGTCGGCATGTTCGGCGATGCCGGCATCGCCTATGCCACCGCGGGCATGACCGTCATCATCGTCATTTTCGGCGAGGTGCTGCCCAAGACCTACGCCATCTACCATGCCAACCGGGTGGCGTTGCTGGTGGCGGTGCCGGTGACGGCGGTGGTTCTGGTGCTGACCCCCTTCGTTCGCGCGGTGGAGATGGTGGTGCGCCTGACCTTCCGCCTGTGCGGTGCCAGCTATGCCGGCTCGGTCAGCCTGGAGGCGTCCATGATGGAGTTGAAGGGCGCCATCGAGGTCCATGCCGGCGAGGAGGAGGTGCGCGAGGAGCGGCGCATGCTGCGCTCCATCCTGGAACTGAACGACGTGGAGGTGGGCGACGTGATGACCCACCGCCGCAACGTGATTACCCTGGATTCCAACCAGCCCGCCGCCGATATCCTCGATCAGGTGGTCAACAGCCCCTATACCCGCATTCCACTGTGGAAGGACGACCCCGACAACATCATCGGCGTTATCCATGCCAAGGATATGCTGCGGGCGGTGCGGGGTCTGGCCGCCGACATCGACAAGCTCGACGTGGCGGAACTGGCGGTGCCGCCGTGGTTCATCCCCGATTCCACCACCTTGCAGGAGCAGTTGCAGGCCTTCCGGCAGCGCCGGGAGCATTTCGCCCTGGTTGTGGATGAATACGGCTCGCTGATGGGGGTGGTGACGCTGGAGGACATCCTGGAGGAGATTGTCGGCGACATCGCCGACGAGCACGATGTCGCCGTCGCCGGTGTCCGGCCGCAGTCGGATGGCAGCTATATCGTGGACGGCTCGGTCACCATCCGCGATCTCAACCGGCAATTCGAGTGGCGGCTGCCCGATGACGAGGCGGCCACCGTCGCCGGGCTGGTGCTGCACGAGGCCCGGCGTATTCCCGATGTGGGGCAGATTTTCCGTTTCTACGGTTTCCGCTTCGAAATCGCCCGGCGCCAGCGCAACCAGATCACCGCGCTTCGGGTTACCCCTCCGGGCGAGGACGGTGCTCCAGCGGAGTAACGCAAAAGAAGTATTAACCCTATATATGGTATGACACTCCAGTGACGGGCCTGTTTTGTTGTCGACAAGGCGAGTCCGGCTTGATTAAGGTTTACGGGTGGTTGATCGCGAACGGAGGGTTCCCGTTGCATCGCATCCAGGTCCGAGCATCATGGTCTTCCGGGCAGGATTGTCCGCCGTGCGCGGCCACATTCCCGTCCCATCCGGTCAGTCAGGGGTCTCTCGTTCCGAGGGGCCCTTTTTCTTTGTCCGGTTCCCGTCAGCATTCGAAGGAGTCCTAGATGGCCAAGCGTGCCACGCGGATTGCCGCGTCCAAAATCGAGCCTGTGGTTTCGCTCTATCCCGGTTCGGCCAAGCCCGGTTCCGGCCGCCCTCCCTTCAAGACCGAGCCGGAGTGGAGCCCGCTCGGCGCCGAGGATGACGAGCAGCATCGCGACCAGAGCTATGTGCGCAAGGTCCGCCCGCAAAGCGACAACCAGCGTGTCCTGCTCAAGGCCATTTCCGAGGGCAATCTGACGGTGGCCCTGGGGCCGGCCGGTACCGGCAAGACCTACCTCGCCATCTCGGCGGCGGTGGAGGCCTTCGAGGAGGGCCGGGTGGCCCGCATCATGCTATCGCGGCCGGCGGTGGAAGCCGGCGAATCGCTGGGCTACTTGCCCGGCGACATGCAGGAGAAGCTGGCGCCCTATCTGCGGCCGCTCTATGACGCGCTGTCGGACCGCCTGGGCGGCAAGCGGCTGCGCGCCCTTCTGGCCGATGGCTCCATCGAGATCGCGCCTATCGCCTATATGCGCGGACGCACCCTCAACAACGCCTTCATCGTCATCGACGAGGCGCAGAACTGCACCTATACCCAGATCAAGATGCTGCTGACCCGTCTGGGCTGGCACTCCACCATGGTGCTGACCGGCGATCCCGATCAGAGCGACCTGCTGCCGGGCATTTCCGGTCTGGCCGATATCGCCCAGCGGCTGAGCACGCTTTCCGACGTGTCGGTGGTGACGCTCAACGAGCGGGATATTGTCCGCCACCCCCTGGTGGCCAGCATGCTGACGGTGCTTTAGGAAGGGTTGTAAAAGGCATTGTGTCAAGGGAGGCTTGGGACTAGTATCCCGCCTTCCTTGATGTGAGGCACCTGCATTAACGAATTGTTAAGGCTTTCTGCCGCATTCTAGTGAATCGGATTCTAAGTGGTGATTCCTGTGCCCGTCCAACCCAATGAGGCTCGCGCGGAGCTGATCGCAAAATATGCGGCCATGTGCCGCGCGGCTGGCGACAACGCCGATCTGCGCCGTCTCGACGAGTGGCGGATGCCCAACTGCGCGGACCACTTCAATCTCGATAGTTTCGCTTCCTATCTTGAAGAGAATGGCGACGGTTTGGCGTCACTGCTGAACGATCCGATCAATAGCAAGTAGTGCGGTTCTCTGATGCCAGACATGGATGCTGGTCGGTGCTGTGACATCGACGAATCGCGTATTGGTGAAAAATTTGCTCAGATCGGCCTCGTATTCGAGCTTCTCAAGACGAAAGTCTGGGGGCAGAACGGGATTGATGGCCTGTTTTTGAACCCGTCGATTGCGCGAGGCGTTGCCGTCAGTTATCTCCACGATATTGACCGCATGAAGGACTATCACCGCTTCGAACTGATCGACGAAGCCAAGCAGGCCTGTTACTGGATCAAGTGGATCATTCGGGAAAAGCCGGTTCAATTCGATCTGGCGGTGGCCGGAGTCAAGAGTGATCACCGATTGGCGAATGAAGAGATGGCGGTTGTCATGGCCTGCGCCTGTCTTCAGGTCAGTCCCACGCTGATCTCGAAATCCTTCATACGGCTCTTGATGTACACTTTTCACTTTCGCCGGGTTGATGAAGACAGCCTGTTGCCGCTGTGCGATCTGCTGTGGCGGCTGTCGAAGTCGCACCGGGCGGGTGATATCGTGATCAAGACTCCGCTCTGACCGTCACGGTCAGGCTTCCGGGCGCCGGGAAAACATGAAATAGCGCTGGTGGCGCAGGAATTCCTCATCGATGCCGTAGGTCTCGCTGAGGGTCTTCCGGCCGATCAGCCTTCCGCCCTCCGCCTCGAAAATGGCGGCGACGTTCACCGGGTCGAGGAATCGGATGGGATTGTCGCTGGCGAAGCTCCCGTCCAGCAAGGTCCAGTCCCCGCTGTCGATGGCGGCCGCGGCGACAGCCGGGGCCTCCCGACGAGCCCAGTCTCCCAAGATGAAATGGACGACCACCAACCCGCCGGGGGCCAGGGCGTCGAAGCAGCGGCGGGCGTAGACTGCCAGTTCATGGTCGTCGAGGTAATAAATGGTGTCGCGGGAGTAGATGGCATCGAAGGTCGTGCCGAATTCGATCGGGTCCTTCGCGATGTCGGCCTGCCAGAACGTGTCGAGCCCGGTCCGCCGGCGGATCTGCTCCACCGCGACGGCATTGATATCCACGCCATGAATACGGCTTCCGCGCCGTTGCGCCTCCAGGAGGTCGGCGCCATGCCCGAAGCCGATTTCCAGCACCGCCTTGTCCGCGAAATCGAAGCCGGCGCTGCCGAGAAACCGGAAGAGCGACGCATTGGGCGCCGCCCGCAGCGGGCCGATATCCTTGTTGGACCAGTAATCCTTGGGCGATAGGGCCGCCATCCTTACCCTCCCGACGCTCACATTCCGCACAGGCGATGCGGGCCGATATCCAGGTGCAGGTGATCGTTGTGCAGGCGGTTATGATTGGGCGTCAGCACCACATTGAAGTAGTCGCAGGAACTCCGCGCCACCTCCTGGAGGAAGGCGCTCTTCCGCCCCGCATCCCGCCAGTCCTTTTTGACCGAGATCACCGAGCCGTCGGCCAGTTCGAAGGCGCCCACATCGATGGCCTGACCCTTGGCGTGCTCGGACAGGCGGCCACCGGCGGCGGTGCCGTTGGCGGCGGCCGCAACGGTGGTTTCCGTGCGCTGGGTGCGGCAGGCATAGGTGCCCATGTGGTGCAGCCGCACCACTTTCTGCCCGAGATATTTCTGGGCGGCGGGCTGGACCACCTGGGTCTCGAACCGCTCCACCGTGCGGGCCATGGCGCAGGACATCACGCCGGGATGGTTCCAGGTCAATTGGGCGTCGCCGGTGACCTTGACCGGATTGGCGACGCTGCACGAGCCGGCCGCGCCGAACGACGCCTGCGGCTCGAAGGCCACATGGCGGTCTCGCAGCTCCTTGAGGCAGGCGGCTTCGGGGTCGAGGATCACGGCGCGCGGCGGCGGAGCCAGCGGCGGCGGGGCCGAACAGGCGGCAACGGCGAGCAGGGCGAGAACGGCAAGGGCGCGGCAAAAGGACACTGGCCGAAATCCGCAAATCCACAGATTCGAATATCTAGCGGAGTTACGGGTCAAAAGTCACGTGATATCTTAGGATAAGGGCGGAACTCGTTGAGAGTCTTAATGATATCTTAACCGCCCATGGCCCGGCCCAGGCAATTCCGGTCTTGAGGGGCTCCCGCTTCGGGGCCTGGGGGAGTATATGAGGGACAGGCCTTACCTGCCCCACCGCCAACCGTCCGAGGATTGCGCCATGACCGAACCCGTTGCCATCGGCCTCGTCACCATCTCCGACCGGGCCAGCCTGGGGATTTACGAGGACAAGGGCGGTCCGGCCATGCTGGCCGAGATCGCCCGCTTCCTGTCGACGCCGTGGCGGCCGGTCACCCGCTTGATCGCCGATGATCAGGCGGTGATCGAGGCGACGCTGAAGGAACTGGCCGACACCGAAGGCTGCGTCCTGATCGTGACCACCGGCGGAACGGGGCCGGCACCGCGCGACGTTACCCCCGAGGCCACCGAAGCGGTGTGTGACAAGATGATGCCGGGCTTCGGTGAACTGATGCGGCAGGAAAGTCTGAAGGTGGTGCCCACCGCCATCCTGTCGCGTCAGACCGCCGGCATCCGGGGGCATAGCCTGATCATCAACCTGCCGGGCAAGCCCTCGGCCATCGCCGACTGCCTGAACGCGGTGATGGCGGCGGTGCCCTATTGCATCGACCTGATCGGCGGGCCGTTCATCGATACTGATCCGGAGGTCTGCAAGGCTTTCCGTCCCAAGAAATAGATCAGGTCGCGCCCTTGGCCGGGAAGGTGACGGTCACCAGGGTACCGCCGTCCCTGGTGATGGCGGAGCGGCCGCCCAGTTGACGGGCCAGCGCCCGGATCAGACCGAGGCCGATGCCCTTGCCCGGCTTTTCCGGCAGGCCGCAGCCATCGTCCTTGACGGTGAAACACCACTGGTCGGCCTCGCGCACCAGCGAGACGGTCACCGTCCCCGGGCGTCCGTCGGCGAAGGCGTGTTTCAGGGCATTGGCCAGGGCCTCGTTGGCCAGCATGCCCAGCGGCACGGCGCTGTCCAGGTCCAGGGTGCCGGTTACTTCCACCTGCACGGTGACGGCGCCCCGGCTGGTGGCGTAGCTTCCGGCCAAGCCTTCGGCCAGTTTGCCGAAATAGGTGCCGAGATCCACCCGGGCGGCGGTGTTGCTCTCGTAGAGGGTCTGATGCACCAGACCCATGGAATGAATGCGGTCCAGCGCGTCCTTCAAGGTCCCCCGGGTGGCTTCGTCGGTGACGTGCAGAGACTGCATGGTCAGCAGGCTGGATATGACCTGCAGGTTGTTCTTGACCCGGTGATGAACCTCCTGGAACAGGACGTCCTTTTCCGCCAGCGCCTCGGTCAATTCCGCGGCCTTGGCCTCGACCGAGCGCAGAAGCCGGGTTTCCTGGCGCAGGCTTTCGCCGATGACCATGGCCGCCAGCAGCAGCAGCAGCATGGAGCCGGCGAACAGGGTGGCGTTGCGCTGGGTCCGCGCGGTCCAGTCCCGAAACACCCTGTCCATGGTCAGGCCGGAGATCACCACCAAATCCAGGTCGTGTAGCCAGCGATAGGCCACCATCCGTTCGACCCCGTCGACCACCGAGGTGGCGCGAAAGGTGCCGGCCTTGGTCCTGGTGAATTCGGTGAAGGGATGTTTGTCGAGATCGAGCTTGATGAGTGGTCCGTCGGGCATGGGATGACGTGCCACCAGACTGCCATCCCGGCGGTAGATGCCGTAAATGGCGGTAGGGTCGCCATCCGGGCTGCGATAATAATCATCGAAATAGGTCGCGGTGACCAGGATTTCGGCGAAACCGGCGATGGTGCCGTCCGGATCGCGGATGGCGTGGCTGAGAACGACAAAATGACCGGGCGTCACCTTGGTGCTGATCATGGCGCTGATCACCGTCTTGCCCGGCTGGGCCGCGGCCTGGGTGATGTCGTCGCGGCCGAGGGCGCTCGGAGCGAAAAGGTCCTGGCGGTCGGTGGACAGGATCAGGTCGGCCTTGGCATCGTGAAGGCAGATGGCGAAGGCATAAGGGATTCCGTCGCGCATCTTCTCCAGCCAGACCCGATCTCCCTCGGAATTTCGCAGACTGGCCAGCGGGCGTGACCCGATATGGTCCGCGATCCGGGCGAGATTGGCGTCGGCGGTGCCATGGAGGCTGGTAATGTGGGCTTCCATCATGCGGGCCGAGAGGCCAAGATCCGCCTTCCAGTCGGCCAGGGTGTCGTCGTGGTCGTACCAGGTCAGCAGCCCCAGCCCGACGATGCCACTGACCAGGGCGAGGGAGGCGGCGACCGCAAGCAGCAGGCGGGGACGGGGAAGCGTGCCGGCCGGCCCCATGATCAGCGGCCGCGACGGTGGCCGGGCGACTTGGGCTCGGCGTCGTCGAACAGGGATGTCAGCTCCTGCATCATGGTGCCGCCCAGTTCTTCCGCGTCCATGATGGTGACGGCGCGGCGGTAATAGCGGGTGACGTCGTGGCCGATGCCGATGGCCATCAGCTCCACCGGCGAGCGGGTCTCGATGAAGGTGATGACGTCGCGCAGATGCTTTTCCAGGGTATTGCCGGGATTGGCCGACAGGGTCGAATCGTCCACCGGGGCGCCGTCGGAGATCACCATCAGGATGCGGCGGTGTTCCGGCCGCGCGATCAGGCGGTCATGAGCCCACAGCAGCGCCTCGCCGTCGATGTTCTCTTTGAGGATGCCTTCGCGCAGCATCAGCCCGAGATTGCGCCGCACCCGGCGCCAGGGGGCGTCGGCGGCCTTGTAGACGATGTGCCTCAGGTCGTTGAGGCGTCCGGGATTGGTAACTTTGCCCTCGGTCTGCCACTTCTCGCGCGCCTGGCCGCCCTTCCACGCCCGGGTGGTAAAGCCCAGAACTTCGACCTTGACGCCGCAGCGTTCCAGGGTGCGGGCCAGGATATCGGCGCTCATGGCCGCCACGGTGATGGGCCGTCCGCGCATGGAGCCGGAATTGTCGATCAGCAGGCCGACCACGGTGTCGCGGAAGTTGGTTTCCTTCTCCACCTTGAAGGACAGGGAGTGCATGGGATTGGCGATGATGCGGGCCAGCCGGCTGGTATCGAGCATGCCCTCCTCCAGGTCGAAATCCCAGGCGCGGGTCTGCTGCGCCATCAGCTTGCGCTGGAGACGGTTGGCCAGCTTGGCCACCACGCCCTGGAGGTGGGAGAGTTGCTGGTCCAACTGGTGGCGCAGCCGGGTCAGTTCCTCCGGCTCGCACAATTCCTCGGCGCCGACGATCTGGTCGAAGGCGGTGGTGTAGGGCTGATAGGGGCGTTCGTGAAAGGCGGAGGAATTGGACATCGGATCGGGGCGCTGGCGGCTGGGACCGCCGGGCTCCTCGGCGCCGGCGCCCATCAGCATGATGTCGTCACCCTCGGCGATGCCATCCTGCTCGCCCGAGCCTTCCGACGAGCCGGGTGCCTGGGTTTCTCCCTCGGACTGCTGGCCGTCGCCGTCCTGGTCGCTGTCCTTCTGCTCGCCCGACGAGACGCCTTCCTGGGCCTGCTGGCCCTCCTCGGATTCGTCGCCGTCCTCGGCGTCGGAGGGTTGGTCCGAGCCCATGTCCATCTGACGCAGCAGGTCGAACAGGCCCTTGGAAAAGGCTTCCTGGTCGCGCAGCAGATCCTTCAGGCGGTCCAGGGTCGCCCCGGCCTTGGCCTCCACCTCGTCGCGCCACAGATCGACGGCGGCCTGAGCCGAAGGGGGCGGCTTCAGGCCGGAAAAGCGCTCGCGCGCGATCAGGCGCATGACCTCGGCCAGGGGCACCTGCTCGCGTTTGACGGCGCGGTCGAGCCCCTCGGCCCGGGCGCGTTGCTCCAACACCTCGGCGATATTGCCGGCGATGCCCGGCATCAGGCGGACGCCCAGGGCCTCGACCCGGGCCTGCTCCACCATGTCGTAGACCTTGCGGGCTTCGGGCAGTTGCGGCATGCGCCGGGCATGCAGAGCATCGTTGTGGTAGCGATAGCGAAGCGCCACCGAATCGGCGGTGCCCCGCAGCCGCATCAGGTCGCTTTTCAGCACCGTGCGCGGCGGCGAGGGCAGGCGAACTTCGGTGCCGCGCACCGAACCGTGGCCGGCGGCGAAGCCGACATCCAGGTCATCGCGGCCGGAAATGGCCTTGAGCGTCGCCGCCGTGGTCCGCCGCAGCAGATCGGCCGGACTCTCTTCGCCGCCGACCGTGTTCGGCCCGTCGGTGCGGTGCGGTGGAGGAGGGGTCATTATGAATGCCCCTCAGGCGCCGGGCGCGTGCATCCGCCCGCTAGGCTCCGCCGCGTTGCTCCGGGCGCCTCAATGGCGCCGCGCTCGCCAAGCTCGCTCATCATGCCAACAGCCGTGCCGGTCCCTCCGGCAGGTCCTCGCCGAAGCAGCGCTGGTAGTATTCGGCCAGGATCGGCCGTTCCACCTCGTCGCACTTGTTGAGGAAGGTGACGCGGAAGGCATAGGCACGGTCGGCGAAGATGCTGGCGTTCTCGGCCCAGGTGATGACCGTGCGCGGGCTCATCACCGTCGAGATGTCGCCGTTCATGAAGCCCGAGCGGGTGAGATCGGCCAGCGCCACCATGCGCGAGACCGTCTCACGGCCCTCGGCACTGTCGTAATCCTTGAGCTTGGCGACCACGATGGAGCACTCGGCATCGTGCTCCAGGTAGTTCAGGGTGGCCACGATGTTCCAACGGTCCATCTGGCCCTGGTTGATCTGCTGGGTGCCATGATAGAGGCCGGTGGTGTCGCCCAGGCCGACGGTATTGGCGGTGGCGAACAGGCGGAAGGCGGGATGGGGACGGATCACCCGGTTCTGGTCGAGCAGGGTCAGGCGGCCCTCCACTTCCAGAACCCGCTGGATGACGAACATCACGTCGGGACGTCCGGCGTCGTATTCGTCGAACACCAGGGCGCAGGGGTGCTGCAAGGCCCAGGGCAGCATGCCTTCGCGGAACTCGGTGATCTGCTTGCCGTCCTTCAGCACAATGGCGTCCTTGCCGATCAGGTCGATGCGGCTGACATGGCTGTCCAGGTTGATGCGGATGCAGGGCCAGTTGAGCCGGGCCGCAACTTGCTCGATATGGGTGGACTTGCCGGTGCCGTGATAGCCCTGGATCATGACGCGGCGGTTATGGGAGAAGCCGGCCAGGATCGCCCGGGTGGTATCGGGATCGAAACGGTAGGCTGGGTCCACTTCCGGAACATGTTCGCTGCCCATGGAAAAGGCGGGAACCATCATGTCGGTGTCGAGACCGAAGGCGTCGCGGGCGGAGATTTCGATGTCGGGCATGGCCAGCGGATGGTCCGAGGCAAGCGGGCTCTGGGTTTTAGCAGTCATACTCTCGTCCTTGGGGATCGGGCTATACCCGGGGCGGTCAGGCGTCCAGGCTGTGCTTGAGGGTGTTATAGGCTTGATTGATGCGCTTGAAGCGCTCTTCGGCTTGCTTGTCGCCGTTATTGGCGTCGGGGTGGTGGCGCTTGACCAGTTCCTTGTAACGGGTCTTGAGGATGGCAGGGGTGAGCGCGCCGCTCAACCCCAGCTCCTTCATGGCCTCTTCTTCCGGCGTCGGCGGGCGGGTGGCCTTGCGTCCTCCCTCCCCGTCCTCGTCGTCGGGCATCAGGTCGAAGGGGTCGTGGAGGTCGTAGCCGAAGTGGCGTCTGGCACCCTGCGCCCCCAGCGGCCAGGTCGGGCGCTGCCAGGTGGTGTCCTTGCGCAGCTCGGATTCGATTTCCTCCGGCCCCATGCCGGCATAGTAGTTCCAGGCGGAATTGTACTGGCGAACGTGATCGAGGCAGAACCAGTAATAATCGTTGAGGCGGTCGCGGGCCTGGGGGGCGCGGTACTCCGCCTCGGAGGGACAGCCGGGATGGTCACAGCGCCGCATCGCCTGCCGGGGCTCCGGCGGCGTGAAGATGGGGCGCCAAGCCCTGCGGGTGTTCGCGGCCTTCATGGTCCGGCCATAATGGCGACAGGCCGCGCCCAAGGCAAGGTGGCTGGGGGAATTGTTTCGGGCAAATACCCTTGACGAGGCCGCCTTTTGGCCCCAACTGGGGAGAGCCAAACGCCCACGGAAGGGATCAGGAATGCGAATCGCCCCGGTCATGCGCCAGAAGCTGGAAGACGCACTTGCCCCCACCCGTCTCGCCATCGAGGACGATTCCCACCGCCATGCCGGTCATGCCGGGCACAATCCCGATGGGGAAAGTCATTTCAGCATCACGGTGGTGTCGGAGGCCTTCGCCGGCAAGAGCCGGGTCGAGCGTCATCGCATGGTCAATGCCGTGCTGGCAGAGGAACTGGCGGGCAAGGTCCACGCCATGGCCCTGACCACGCTCACCCCCGACGAAGAGTCCCGGCGGCTTTAGCCCCTCGCCGTCCGCGAGGGGCTTGAACCCGGCCTAGAAGTGGTAGGTGGCGGTTCCCATCATGTTGTGGGCGGTGAAGTTCTCCAGCCCGTTCTCGCCACTGTTGACCCAGAGATAGCGGTAGCGCGCGCCCAGGCTGATGTGGCTGGAAACATCCGCTTCCAGTCCGGCCATGCCCTCCAGCGCCAGATCGGTGTGATCGGTGGAACTGTTGACGGCGGTGGTGCCGATCTTGGTGATCTTCTCGCTGGTGGACGCGAAGCCGAGGCCGGCGCCCAGCAGCGGACGAATCTGGGTGTTGCCCAGCGGCGTGACCACGGCGCGGCCCAGGCCGATAACCGAATCCACCGAGCCCTGGAGATTGGCGGAGCCGGACACCGTGGTGCTGGTTCCCCCCGAGGTGGCGGTGAAGTTCCCGGTGACCTTGGAGTAGTCGAAGCTGGCATAGGCCATCTCCACTTCTCCGGCGACGTAGGGATTGATCTTGTAGCCGCCGAGCCCAGACACCGAATAACCGTTGTCGAACTGGAACTTGCCGGAGCCCGAGGTGGTGGTGCCGCCCCGCGAGGAATTGGCGGAGAACCCCACATCCTCGGGGACGACCATGCCGGCGGTGGCGCCGGCATAGAAGTTGCCGATGGTGGCGGTGGCCTTATCAGCGGCGATCTTGTCCTGCGCCAGGGCGGCATCGGCGGCCGAGGCCAGGAATGCGGTCGTGACGGCCAGCATGGCAAAACGAATTCGCGTCATCATACCCCCAACATTCTGCGAATAGCGGTAGGGGGAGGATGAATCTCTCGGGATTCGCTGTCTAGCTCCTTTGATTAAGAGTCTGCTGTATTGCATTGATTTGTGTGATTTATGCCACACGCAATGCGGACTCAGTTGGCGGTTTTCACGTCCATTATCTCGAGGTTGCGGCGGGCAGTGTCGGCGGCGGGACTGTCGGGGGCGGCCTCGATGGCCTTCAGCCAGTCCTCGCGGGCGCCGGCCTTGTTGTCCTCTAGCCGGCGCAGCATGCCGCGCTCCAGCAGGGCGTCGGGGTAGCGCGGGTCAAGCACCAGGGCGCGGGCGACGTCCTCCTTGGCCAGTTCCGCCTTGTCGAGGTAGCGATAGGCGCTGGCCCGCAGCACCATGGCCTCGATGCGGTTGGGCTGGGCCTTGAGCAGGGCCGACAGAACCTCCACCACCTCGGCATAATGGCCGACGCTGGCCAGGGTGACCGCCTTGTCCAGCATCAGGTCGGGCTGCCCCGGCACCATGCGGAGTGCCGCATCCTGGTCGGTCAGGGCTTCGTCGGCCTTGCCGGCCATCAGCCAGGCCTGGGCCGCCTGGGCGAGCATTTCGGCGCGGGTCCGCTCGTTCTGATGGCTCTGGCCGGCCAGGGCTTCCAGCCGTTTAGCCCCCTCGGCCAGCTTGCCCAGGCCGATCAGGGCCAGGGCGGCGCAGTGGCGCGCCGGCTCGCCGCCGCCCAGCGACTGCCAGGCGATGGCTTCCTCCCAGCCCTCCTCCGGCTTCTGGCGGGCCAGTTGCAGGCAGGTGCGGTATTCCTGGCGGGGTTCGATGAGTTCGGCCCTGGTCACGGCGGGGACCAGCAGCAGCGGCAGCAGCAGAAGGATGGCGGGAGTCTTCATGGAGCGGTAGTCTCACCAAAAGCGGCGAAAGCGCAAGGGCGACATGAGAGATGCCCAGCAGGAGTGGTGGAGCGCAGCGACTAGGCCGTTGAGGCCGCCGCAGCGTTGTCGAAGCGAAGCGCAGACATAAGCGAGGATAGCCAAGGGGGCGGATGCCCCTGCCGGCGCCTGAAGGCGAGAACGTGGTGGAGCGCAGCGACTAGGCCGTTGAGGCCGCCGCAGCGTTGTCGAGGCGAAGCGCAGACATAAGCGAGGATAGCCAAGGGGGCGGATGCCCCTGCCGGCGCCTGAGGGCGAGAACGTGGTGGAGCACAGCGACTAGGCCGTTGAGGCCGCCGCAGCGTTGTCGAAGCGAAGCGCAGACATAAGCGAGGATAGCCA
>Ga0265313_10000197_pt1 | contig 64794 bp, 64 predicted proteins | sample 4123metaG_FD_203122 | JGI IMG/M metagenome (GOLD analysis project Ga0265313, IMG submission 203122) | Rhizosphere microbial communities from Carex aquatilis grown in University of Washington, Seatle, WA, United States - 4-1-23 metaG | ecosystem: Host-associated > Plants > Roots > Rhizosphere >... | reverse complement strand
GCGACATCCGCGGCGCGCAGGAGGGCATTCCGCCAGCCTGTGCCCTCGACGGTCTCCGATGCGACGGACCCGCCGCCGAGGCCCCGCGTCACGTCGACACGGACCTGCGTCGGGGAAACGAGCGAGAAACGGATGTCATACGCGTAACCGCTGGCCACGACGTGGTAGCGCCCGTGAGAGCCGAAGGCCTGCAGGGCCAGCGCATTCACCTCGGGCGTGTTTCCCGACACGCGGACCGGCAGGGTGCGGCTATCGACGACAACGCTGACGACACCGATGTCCCTCTGGGCAAAGGAAGGCGCGGCCAGGACGGCCGAGGCCAGAACGAGTGCGAGAAAGTGCTTCATGAAGGAAAAGAAAGTTTGGAACCGCTATTTCTATTTGCCCGCGCCGGGCGCATAACAACTCTTATTTGCGCCTAACTTCATGACATCCGACGAAATCAAAGAGCATCTGAAGCAGGTCAAGTATCCCGGCTTCAGCCGCGACATCGTTTCGTTCGGGCTCGTGCGCTCCGCCGCCCTCGCGGACGGGACGGCAAAGGTGTCGCTCGCCATCACGACGAACGATCCCAAGGTGCCGCGCCTCCTCCAGGCGGAGGTGGACAAGTGCCTCCGGGTGCTTCCCGGCGTCAAGAACACCGAAATCGACATCGCGGTCCAGGCGGTCCGGGCGCCCGCAGCGGCCGGGGGGAATATCGCCGGCGCCGGCGAAACGCCGAAGGCCATCCGGCGGGCGATCGCCATCGCCTCGGGCAAGGGCGGGGTTGGAAAGAGCACCTTTGCCGTCAACCTGGCCTGCGCCTTCGCCCAGGTGCTGGGGGCGCGCGGCCGCCCGGGCAGGGTCGGCCTCCTCGACTGCGACATCTTCGGCCCGAGCGTTCCCCTGATGATGGGCCTGCAGGGCCGCCCGGAGATCGAGGGTGACGGTCCCGACGCCATGCTGATCCCGATGGAAAGGCATGGGGTAAAGGTCATGAGCATGGGTTTCCTCGTGGACGACAACACGCCCGTCGTCTGGCGCGGCCCGATGATCATGAAGACGATCCAGCAGTTCGTGCAGAATGTGAAATGGGGTGGCCTCGACATGCTGGTCGTCGACCTGCCGCCCGGAACGGGCGACGCCCAGCTTTCCCTGGCCCAGACGCTCCCGCTCGACGGAGCGGTCCTGGTCACGACGCCCCAGCCGGCGGCCTCCAATGTCGCCCGCAAGGGCGGACTGATGTTTCAGAAGGTCAATGTCCCCCTCCTCGGCGTGGCCGAGAACATGAGCTACTTCATCGACCCGGCGGGGGTCAGGCACACGCTTTTCGGCGTGGGAGGCGGGCTCATCACGGCCGAAAAGCTGGGCACCGTGCTCCTGGGCCAGGTGCCGCTCCTCCCGGCGATCCGCGAGGGCGGCGACAGCGGCCTACCCGTCGTCGTCGGCTCGCCCGAGGGAGAGGCGGCCGCCGTCTTCAAGACGATGGCGGAAGGGCTGCTGGCGCAGCTCGAACGCGCGGCCGGCGCGCCCAAGTCGTAACAATCCGGTGAAATTGCCGGCATTGACAGCGCTCGCCGCGTCGTTCTCATCTGATCGCATCACAGCCAGCTGCATGCCTTCCATGTCCAGAGAGACCGATTCCTCGTCGCGCGAATTCGTAAAGCAGTCGAGCCTCTATCAGGAATTCCTCGCAGAGCGGGAGGAGATCCTGAAGCACAAGTGGCTGGAATCCGAGCGGCTGGGCTACGACATCGGCTTCGAGCGCGCCCTGCTCGACTGGATCCGCAAGCACCGCGAGGGCTGGCGGGCCGCCCGTCGGCAGCAGCTGGCAAAGTAAGGGGTCATGTCTCGGAAATTGATGTCGCCGGGACCGGCGACATCAATTTCCGAGACATGACCCCTTTCGCTTTACTTAATTTCCTTGTGCAGCGTGTGCCGCTTCAGGAAGGGGTTGTACTTCTTCTTCTCGATGCGCTCCGTCACGGTCTTCTTGTTCCTCCGCGTGAGATAGCGGGAGACGGGCTTGCCCTCTTTGCGGGCCTCGGTGCATTCGAGAGTGACGACTTCTTGCATAATCTCACACGGTGGAAGCCCCGCGGCTCCCCGGCAACCTTAATTTAGGTCCCGCCGCGCTTGTTCTCGGTCAGGGGCATCATGACGCCCCTTCGGAAGAGGGTCACCTGCCCCGTGCTCGAGGACACGACCAGGGCGATGCACTCGGCGGCGACCGAGATGGCCGCCGCCGCCGCATGGCGCGAACCGAGCCCGCTTGGAAGCGCGAATTTGTAGGTGGCGGCCTGGACCAGCGCCCCGGCCGATTCCACGACGCCGTCGCCGCGGATGATGAAGGCGCCATCGATGGACGAGAACTCCTTCACGGTCTCGTCCATGAACGGATTGAGGATGTTCCTGTCCTCCTCCTTGTAGCCGAAGAAAGGGTTGAGAACCAGGGGCTTGGTGAGCCCGAGGACCTTGTCCGTGTCGCCGACGACAAACAGGCTTCCGACAGGCCGGCCCTCGCGCCCCTCCACGGCGAGCTCCGTCGCGACCGCGATCACGCGCTCAAGGACCTCGGGCTTCACGTCGCTCGGAAGAAGGTCGGCCGCCGAGCCGGTCAGGAGCGTCTGGAATTCCCGCTCGATGTCGACGACGACCAGGGTGTCGAACTGGTTGCTGCCCATGATGCCGCCCACGCAGCAGACGCGGTCGGTGAAGGCGATGACCCCCCGGGTCAGGGCGACCAGGACGGCGCTCCGGAGCTGGGCCAGCCGCTGCTTCGAAAAGGAGCGCACCTGGATGGTCTCCGCGAATTCCGATCCGTCCTCGCCGGGCTCGATCGGATTCCGGGTGACGAGGATCGTCTTCAGCTTCGTGGGGAGGGTCCCGGGCTGGATCCCGCCGATGAAGGTGTCGCCGAAGACCATGATCGCGCTGCAGCCGGCGCCTCGCGCGACGCACTCGGCCTCCCGGAACATCAGGCGGTTGATGCGATTCTGCTGGGCCTGGACGGGACGTATGCCTCCGAAGCCGCCGACCAGCCGCTCAAAGAGCGTGTCGAGGTCGGGGGCGTGGACGAGACTGTCGACAAGCTCCTGCTCCCGGACCTGCCGGGCAATGGAGGCGAGGACCTGCAGGTAGTCGCGGGCCTTCTCCCCGGCCAGGAGCATGACGATCAGGTGCACGCGCTCGTCCCCGGCGCCGCCGTCGTGGCGGATCCCGGCGACGCTGCGGCCGATCGCCAGGACATAGCGCCGGCTCGTCTTGACCCGCACGTGGGGCAGCGCGACGCCCATGCCGAGGTAGGTCGTCATCGTGCTCTCGCGGGCCAGCAGGCCCTTGAGGAGCGACTCCCTTCTGAGATCGGGGAACTTCGCGATCGCGACGTCGAGAAGCTCGGCGAGGGCGCCCGCAAGCGTCAGGCTCCGCAAGTCGACGATGCGGCTGCGCGCGATGATCTTGTCGAGCCGCATGGCGGGTCAGGAGCCTATCTCTCCCACTCGAGGGCGCCCTTCCTGATCTCGTAGAGGAGGCCGAGGACAAGGACGCCGAGAAAGAAGAGCACGGGACCCAGTATCGCGATCCCGTGGGCCAGGAACTCCCGGTAGATGAAGGTCCACGGAATGAGGATCACGACCTCGAGGTCAAACAGCATGAAAAGGAGCGCGGTGAGGTAGAACTTCACCGAAAACCGGGTGTGGGCCAGGCCCCCCGCGGCGACGCCGCATTCGTAGGCCGAGTCCTTGATCGCGCCGTGGCGCGCGCGCTGCCCGAGCAGGTGACTGGCCGCGATAATGCCCGCCGTGATCCCGCCGGCCAGGAGGGCCTGGATGAGAAAGGGGAGATAGGCGTTTGTCATTCCGATTGAGGGAAACGGGGCCGGGGGCGCGCCTCAACCCCAAATACATGGCGCGAGCCCGCCCCTATTGGACCCGGATGATGCGGGCGCTCTGGGTGTGGGTCGAGCCGACCCCGAGAATCTCGGCGTCTTCGAGCGTGCGTATGTCGTCCGAAATCGGATCGAAGCCCTCCTTGCGCCGCCACGTGTCTATCCGGTCGCGCATGAGGGAATCCATGATGACCGGGTCGTTGCTCAGCCAGACCCGGGGCTCCGAAACGGTGTAGAGGGAATTGAAATACGGGCCGCCGATGAACTGGTACTCCTCGAGGCTCGCGATCGTGCACATCCAGGTCTGCCTGAGCTCGGGTATGGCGCTCATTTCCGCGACGGCGGCGGGCGCGTTGGCCGGCGAGCGGAAGAAGCGCGCCGTGTTCGACGCATTCCACAGGGTCGCGTTCACCAGGGCTCCGTTCACCCCGAGGACCGGATGATCGGTGTACACGGGAAGGTTGATCCAGAAATCCGCGTCGAGGAAGAGGATCGTGTCGAGAAAGCTCTTGCGATCCTCGTCCTTGGTCGAGGTGTTGTTGTAGTCGCGGGTCTGCTGCGCGGCGAATATCGGATCGAACCTCTCGGGAAGCGGGCTGTCGTAGAACCAGACGGGGTCGTAGAAGCGGCCGGACTCCAGGACGTAGATCGGGTTGCCGTCGAACGGGGTCTTGCCGGTGACGAGCGACGGCAGGTATCCGGTCATCCGCAGGCGAAGCGAGTTCAGCCCGACGAGAAAGATGTTCTTGTTCTCGAAGCCGCGGCGGCGGAGGGCGGCGATCACGGCCTTGACCATGGGGACCGGCGTGGCGAGGCCCGGACCGGAGTCCGTGTACACCTTCAGCCCGACCCGTTTCTTCGTCCCCGGGACAAGCGCCCGGCCGGACGCCCTTTCAAAGCTCGAGATCAGCGCCTCGACGGCCCGGTCGTAGTTCGCCTGGTTGAAGCTGGACAGGTCGGCCTCCCAGACCGGGTCGTGGCTGGCGGCAGGAGAAGCGGGCGGCGCGGCGGCCTGCGCCCGCGCGGCCGGGACCGCAAGCCCCGGGGCGAGGGCGCAGAAAACGAGAAGAATCCAGAGACGGGTCATAGGGAGAAGAGGGTCGCCGAATCCGCGCAAAATTTCGTTACCCAAGGCGGGAAACTTGACAGTATGTGGAACCGGTTGAAAGTGCAAAGACGCCGCCGGTGACCCGTAAGTTCCATGCCTGTTATCAAATCCACCTGCGTCCGCGACCTTAAGCTTCGCGTAAACATAGCAGACGTGGTTTCGCGGGTCGCGACCCTCAAGCGGGCCGGCTCCCGGATGAAGGGCCTCTGCCCGTTCCATTCCGAGAAGACGCCCTCCTTCCACGTCAATCCGGACAAGGGCCTCTACAAGTGCTTCGGATGCGGCAAGTCGGGGGATGTCATCGAATTCGTGCGAGAGACCGAGCAGCTTTCCTTCACGGAGGCTGTGGAGGCCCTCGGCCAGCGCTTCGGGATCGTCATCGAATACGAGGAGGGCTCCGGGCCGACGAACGAGCAGCGCTCGCTGCGCCAGGAAATCTTCGACCTGCACGAGCAGGCGGCGGACTTCTACCACGAGGCATTCAAGGCGAGCCAGCCGGCCGGGGACTTCATGCGCGCCTATTGGACCGGGGACCGGCGCTTTCCGGCCGAGCTTGCGGAGGAATTCAGGATCGGGGCCGCGGCGCCGGACGACGGCGGGCTGGCCGCCCGGCTGATCAAGCGCCGCTACTCCGAGGACGCGCTGCGCCAGTGCGGGCTCTTCTTCGTCCGCGAGGGCTCCCTGATCACCGCGGGCGCCCTGCGGCCGCGCTTCCGGGGCCGCCTGATGATCCCCATCCGCGACCACCAGGGACGCGTCGTGGCCTTCACCGCGCGCCAGACCGCGCTCACGCCCGCGGACGATCCGGCCCGCGAGGCGAAGTACGTCAACTCGCCCGAGACGCCGATCTTCGTCAAGGGGCACCTCCTTTTCAACCTCGACCGGGCCCGCACCGCCGTCGGCGAGGGGCGGCCCTTCGTGCTCGTCGAGGGCCAGCTCGACGCCCTGCGCTGCTGGCAGGTTGGCCTGAAGACCGCCGTCGCCCCCCAGGGCACCGCCCTGACCGAGAACCAGCTCGGCCTGATGCGCCGGTACCACTCCCAGCTCGAGTGCTTCTTCGACAGCGACGATGCCGGCCAAAAGGCCGCGCAACGCCTCCTGCCCCTCGCCCTGAAAGCGGGCATGGAGGTCCGCTTTCTCGGCGCCGGCGGCTCCGCCAAGGTGGATCCCGACCTCCTCTTCCTCGAGCGCGGCCTGGCGGCCTACGACGGCCTGCGCCGCGGCTCGCTCGGGGCGATGGCCTTCGCCTGCCGCGCGATCCTCCCGGACCCCGCGCTCGCCTCCCCCGAGCAGAAGAGCCGCGCCGCCCAGTCCGTCCTCGAGATCATCGCGGCGGCGGAAAGCGAGGTCACGCGCTCGGAATTCGTGGCCGAGGCGGCGGCGCACCTCCGGCTCCAGCCCGCCGCCCTGCAGCGCGACTTCGAGCGCGTGCGCGGACGGGCGGCCGATGCCGCCTCCCGATCCGCCATCCGGAAGCAAGCTGCCGGAGACGCGCCCAGGCAGCAGCCGGGCTCGTCGTCCACGGGGGGGTACGGCCCGCCCCCGGCGGGCGTCACCCCCGAGCACCACCTCCTCATGCTGTGCCTCCACTACGAGTCCCTGGGGAAGCCGCTCAGCGCGGCCCTTCCCCATGAGTGGATCGACACCCGGCACGCCGCAGGGGCCCTGCTGAACCGCTTCCTGGCGGCCTTCGAGCACGACGGCTGGCCCGGCCGCGAGCACCTCGACGACCTCCTCGAGACCCCCGAGGAGAAGGCCCTGGCCGCGTCCCTCCTTTTCGACGCCCCCGCGATCGACGATCCCGCCAAGGTCGCGCAGGAGGGTCTCCGCCAGCTGCGGGCCCGGGTGCTCGAGCCGCGGCTGCGTCAAATAGAACTTGCTTTAGCCAGGGGCCCATCGGACAGTAACGCTGACCCAATTTCACTCCTGAAGGAGCGCTCCGAACTGCAACGAATGCTGCGCCAGCCGCTGGCGCTGGCCGTTGCGGGTTGAGGCGCTTTTTCGTCCCATCGAACCCACATCATGCCGCGCAAAGCCAAGCGTGCCGACACAGCAAATTCCGAGGCCGTTGAAGCCGTCCTCGCCCGCGCTCCCGCGCCCGAGGCCGTCGCCGACGGCACGGAGCCCGTCGCGCCGGGCGGGATCAACGAGAAGATCCGCCAGCTGATCCGCCTGTCCAAGGAACAGGGATACCTGACCTTCGACGACATCAACGAGGCGCTCCCGGAATCGGTCGAGAACCAGGAGGAAATCGACAACGTCCTGTCCATCCTCCAGAATCTCGAGATCGAGATCCTCGAGCCGGACCAGGTCGAGGACTACAAGCAGCGGCAGGAGGAGGCGGAGGAGGAGGAATCGCGCACCTCCCAGAGCGACATCCTCGACGACCCGGTGCGGATGTACCTGAAGCAGATGGGGCAGGTCCCGCTGCTGACGCGCGAGCAGGAGGTCGAAATTTCGAAGCGGATCGAGACCGCCGAGCTGAAGGCCCAGGAGGTGCTCTTCCACGCCTCGGCCATCGGCGGCTACATCGCCCGCCTCGGCGCGAAGCTCCTGAACCGCGAGGAGCGCTTCGACAGGATCGTCATCGACAAGAAGATCGAGTCCCGCGACTCCTACTTCAAGTCGCTGCCCAAGCTCGTCGAGGCGGCCCAGAAATCGGTGGCCGGGGTCGCCGAGGCCTGGGACGAGGCCCTGAAGGCCCGCTCGGACGCGGAGCGCAAGAAGGTGATGTCGAAGTTCAAGAAGCGCGAGGCGGCGCTTCGCGCCCATTTTCCGAAGTTCTATTTCAAGCTCAAGGTGTACGAGGAGTACCTGGAGCAGCTGCGCCCGACGCTTGAGGCGATCAGCTCCCACCACGCCCAGCTCGAGCGCTCCAGGCACCCGAAGACGAAGAAGGACGCCGCCATCAACCCGCGGACGATCCACTCGCGCCTGAAGCAGATCGAGGCCGAGCAGCGGATATCGCCCGAGCAGCTGGTCGAGATCGTGAACCAGACGATGGTGCACGTCCGCGAGGCGCACCGGGCGAAGACCGAGATGGTGGAGGCCAACCTCCGCCTCGTGATCTCGATCGCCAAGAAATACACGAACCGCGGCCTTTCCTTCCTCGACCTGATCCAGGAGGGAAACATGGGCCTCATGAAGGCCGTCGAGAAGTTTGAGTACCGCCGCGGATACAAGTTCTCGACCTACGCGACGTGGTGGATCCGGCAGGCCATCACCCGCTCGATCGCCGACCAGGCCCGCACGATCCGTATCCCGGTCCACATGATCGAGACCCTGAACAAGGTCATGCAGGTGCAGAAGCAGCTCCTGCAGGAATACGGCCACGAGCCGACGCCCGACGAGGTCGCCGACGAGATGAACCTCCCGGTCGAGCGCGTGCAGCAGATCATGAAGATGGCCCAGCAGCCGATCTCGCTCCAGTCGCCGGTCGGCGACGGCGACGACACGAGCTTCGGCGACTTCATCGAGGACAAGTCGGCGGAGAATCCGTACGACATGACGGCCTACTCCCTCCTGCGCGAAAAGATCATCGACGTCCTGGACACGCTCACCGAGCGCGAGCGCCGCGTCCTCTCCCTGCGCTTCGGCCTGATCGACGGCTACAGCCGGACGCTCGAGGAGGTCGGAAAGCAGTTCAAGGTCACGCGCGAGCGCATCCGCCAGATCGAGGCGAAGGCCCTGCGCAAGATGCGCCATCCGACGCGGATCCGCCAGCTCCACGGCTTCTTCAACGCCGAGCAGGTCGACAACGCGCAGAACCTCCTCAAGATGGCCGCGACGGCCCGCCAGAACGGACCGCTTCCGCCCTTCCCGAGGGGCTGAAGAAGGCTGAAGGGGGGCGGGGCCCCTTATCTTTATCTTTACAGAACGGGGTTTGGGACTAGCTTCACCGTATGGCTATCGCAACCCTGGCGGCGTGGTTGGGCGGGTCGGAACTGCTCATCATCCTCGCGATTCTGCTTCTCCTGTTCGGCGGCTCCAAGCTGCCGTCCCTCGCCAAGGGCCTCGGCCAGTCTGTGAAGGAATTCAAGAAGGCCTCGAGGGACGAGGACGACGACAAGAAGGCCGCGCCGCCTCCCCCCGCGCCCCCCGGCTCGAACTGAGCGTTGACAGTCAGGTGGGCGGCGGATTGGCTGCGCATGGCGGAACTGCATGCCGCTCATGTCCTAATCCATCATGGCCAACTTCCTCGGTTACTTTTCCAACGACATCGGCATCGACCTTGGGACCGCAAATACGCTGGTGTATGTGAAGGACAAGGGGATCGTGCTGAGGGAGCCCTCCGTCGTCGCCCTGGACACGACCACGCGCAAGGTGCGCGCCGTCGGTGACGAGGCCAAGCGAATGCTCGGCCGCACGCCCGGCAACATCACCGCGATCCGCCCGATGAAGGACGGCGTCATCGCCGACTTCGACGTGACCGAGGCCATGCTCAGGTACTTCATCCAGAAGGCGAGCCAGAGTTTCCGCGCGCCGCCGCGCGTCGTCATCGCCATTCCATCGGGCATCACGGCCGTGGAAAAGCGCGCCGTGATGGATTCCGCGACGCACGCGGGTGCGCGCAAGGTGATCACGATCCCCGAGCCCATGGCGGCGGCGATCGGCGTCGGCCTCCCGATCGACGAGCCCGCCGCGAACATGATCGTGGACATCGGCGGGGGGACGACCGAGATCGCGATCATCTCCCTGAACGGGATCGTGTTTTCAAAGTCCATCCGCGTCGCCGGCGACGAGCTGGACACGGCGATCATCAACTACATGAAGCGCGCCTACAACCTGCTCGTGGGCGAGCGCACCGCCGAGGAGATCAAGATCCGGATCGGATCGGCCTACCCTCTCGACGAGGAGCTGACGATGGAGGTCAAGGGCCGCGATTCCGTGGCCGGCCTCCCCAAGACCATCCATGTGACATCCCAGGAGATCCGCGAGGCCCTGGCCGACACGATCGCGGCCATCGTCGACGCCGTCCGCACGACGCTCGAGCGCTGCCCTCCCGAGCTCTCGGCGGACCTCGTGGACCGCGGCTTCGTGATGGCGGGCGGCGGCGCGATGATCCGAGGAATCGACCGGCTGCTCAGCGAGAAGACAGGCCTGCCCGTCACCGTGGCGGACGATCCGCTTTCCGCCGTCGCCAACGGCACCGGCGCCGTGCTGAACGACCTGTCCTGGCTGATGCAGAATGTCTAGCGGGCTGCCAAGCCTGTGACGGGCCACCGGCCGCCGTGCCTCCGCAACGCTTCGATCAGGCCAGACCCTTCGCGACGCTCGGCTTCGTCGTAGCCGCGTGGCTCCTCCTGCCGGCGGTTGTGAAAAGCTTCGCCCGGGCGAGCTTCTTCGAATTCACGGCCCCGATCACGGCGGGCGCCTCCTACGTGCGCGATCTCCAGGAGTACTGGTCCCTGCGCCTCCACTCGAACGGCCAGCTGATCGAGGCCGGCCGCGACCTGGCGCGCGTCAACGCCTCCTACGACCTCGCAGCGCAGCGCAGCGCCGGGCTCGAGGCCGAGATAGCGCGGTTCGAGGGTCTCCTCAACCTGCCCGCGGTGCCCGGCTACCGCCTCGAGGCCGCCCGCGTGGCGGAGCGCGATTTCGGCTCCGAGTGGTGGCAGCGCCTCGTCATTCGCAAGGGGCGCAACTACGGCATCCCCGAGGGAGCGCCCGTCGTGTTCGGCGGCGGCGTCGTCGGGCGCGTCAAGGAGGTTCATGCCTACACGTCGGTCGTCGAGCTGATCAGCAGCCCCGGCCTCCGGCTCGCGGCGACCGTGGAAACCGACCCCCGTCCGGTGAGCTACGAGGGCGGCGACAATCCGACCTTCGGCCCGGCGCGCGGCCTCGTCGAGTTCCTGCCCCTGGACGTCGTCGCGCAGCCCGCGGCCCCGCGCCGCCTGGTCACTTCAGGCCTCGGCGGCGTGTTTCCGGCAGGCCTGGCGATCGGCCAGCTGGTCAGGATAGAGCCCAGCAGCGACGGTCTTTTCAACACGGGGACCGTGCAGCTCGATCCCCGGCTCTCCGAGCTGACGGAAGTCACCGTGCTCGTCCCCGTCGCCGAGCCGGCGCATCAAAAATGACGCGCCCGGCGCTGGCGATGTTCGCAACGTCGGTCCTTCTCTGGGCAATCGCGGCCCAGGCCAACCACTACCTTGCGGGCGCGCATGTGTATCTCTTCCTTGGCGGCCTCATGATCACGCGCGGCGCGCTCGCCCTGCCCCTGGGATCCGGAATGGCCGCTTCCCTCCTCGCCGGATGCGTCTGCGACGCGAACGCCCTCGTCCCTTTCGGAACCCACGCGCTGCTTTTCGCCGCCGCCCATGCCGTCCTCTTCAACCTCCGGGACCGGCTGCCCCACGACGAGACGGCCGGCCGGGTCGTCATCGCGCTCTTCGTCAACTTCGCGCTCTTCATGGCCCTGTCGTTCATCGAGATCGGCCGCTCGCCGGCGCCGGCCGCGGGATGGATCCGCCTGTTCGCGGACCTCCTCGTCTCCCAGGTCGTCCTCGCGATCGCCGCTCCCTGGTTCCTCGCGCTCCAGGACCGCGCTGCCGAGCTGGCGCGCCCCGCGCCCGCCTGGCGCTGAATCGCGGCTTCCCCTACCGTGGCCACGAACGATCCCGATCCCGGAGACCGGCACGAGCGGCTGGTGCAGGCGCACCTGGGCTATGATGTGCGGGTCGTCTCCTTCTATTTCCTGACGGCCGCGTTGCTGCTCATCCTGACCGGCGGCCTCGCGTTCCAGCAGCTTATCCGCACGGGCGTCTACCACGAGCGCGAGCGCCAGCAGAACCAGCGGCGGATCCTCCTGCCTGGGCCGCGCGGGAACATCTACGACCGGGACGGCATCCCGCTCGTGGCCAACCGCGCCCGCTTTGCCGTCGTGCTCGATCTTGCGGAGCTCGAGCCGGATTTCCGGATCGAGGCCATACGCATCCGCAAGAACTACCGGGAGACCGGCGACCGCGACCTGCCGACGCTCGCCCAGATGGACCGGATCGCCCGGGTGAGCGTGGTGCAGAAGTACCTCGACCAGGTGAACGGCATCCTGGGGCGCTCCAACCGCGTCGACACCGCCGCCCTGGGCAGGCATTTCGACAGGCAGCTGCTGCTGCCCTACACCCTGCTCGCCGACCTCCAGCCTGACGAATTCGCGCGGCTGGCCGAGCGTCTTCCGGTCCGCTCCCCCCTGCAGATCTACGCCTCGAGCGCGCGCACCTATCCCTACGGCTCCGCCGCCTCCCATGTGCTCGGCTACGTCGGCATCGACGAGGACGTGGACGTGGAGAATTTTCCGGGCGAGGACCTGACCACGTTCAAGATGAAGGGGTTCAGCGGCAGGGACGGGCTTGAAAAGCGCTTCGACGCGGAACTGCAGGGCGAGGCGGGCGGGTCCATATTCCGCGTGAATCCGGCGGGGTATAAGGTGAATCCGCCGCTCGAAAAGCGGCTGCCTCTGCAGGGCCGCAGCCTCACGACCTCCCTCGACATCAACCTGCAGCTCGTCGCGGAACAGGCGCTCGGCGACCGCGTCGGCGCCGCGGTTGCGCTGGATGTGCGCACGGGCGAGGTGCTCGTCCTGGCGAGCAAGCCCGATTACAACCTGAACGAATTCTCACCGCGGCTCTCTCCGGACACCGTGGCGGACATCGAAAAGCGCGGAGCCTGGAGCAACCTCGCCGTCGCCGGCGCCTTTCCGCCGGGCTCCACCTTCAAGACCGTGGTGACGATGGCCGGGCTGCGCAGCGGCCGGCTCGATCCCTCGGACACCTCGGTCGACTGCGAAGGCTCGATCCGTATCGGCAACCACACATTCACCTGCGACAATGGCCTGGGCCACCATGGGGAGCTCGACCTGCGCGAGGCGATCGCGCAGAGCTGCGACGTCTATTTCTTCTCCCACGGCGTCAAGATCGGGGTGGACGCCATCGCCGCGGAAGCGCGGCGCTTTCATCTCGATCGGCCCACGGGGATTGAGCTTCCGAATGAAAGCAGGCGCATGAACATCCCCGATGCGGCCTGGAAGCAGCGGGAGGGCCGGGGAATCTGGACCGACGGCGACACCGCAAATATCTCGATCGGACAGGGCGATCTCCTTGTGAGTCCGCTGCAAATGGCCTGTTTCGCCGCGTCCTTGGCGCGGGGCGAGACGCTCACGCGGCCGACCCTGCTGCACGACCCCAAGCGCCCGGCCCAGCACACCGAGCCGATCGGCCTGTCTCCGGAGCAGATGGGCGTGCTGCTCGACGGCATGGAGCGGTGCACGGCGCCCGGAACGGAACACACCGGCTACCTGATATCGACCCTGCCGCCCTACGAGGTTCCCGGGATTCGAATTTGCGGCAAGACCGGCACCGCGCAGCTTTCCGGGCACCTCGATGAAGCCTGGTTCATCTGCTTTGCCCCGCGCGAAAACCCCAGGATCGCGATCGCGGTCGCCATCCAGGGGGACACGCCCGGCGAAGGCTATGGAGGCGGCCTGGAGGCCGTGCCCGTCGCCGCACTGATTCTCAGGAAATATTTCGAAAAGGAGATTCGCGCGGGAGGCGTCGCGGCGGCGCCCTGAACCTCCCCCTGTCCGTCAGATCCAGGCAATCTCGGCCCGATACCGTGGAATCGCACGGATACGCCGAGCGGCCCAGCCGAGCTTGACCCTTCCTCGAGATCGGACGAATCTACCCCTGTGGAGAAACCTGAGATTAAGATCCTCGGCCAGCTGCACAAAACCCCGTGGCAGCGTTTCTCCCGACTCCAGCGCACCGCCGCGCGGCTGGCGCAGGGTCGCGGCCAGCCCAAGGGAATCTTTCGGTTCGCCACTTACGAAGCCTGTGCGGCATGGACAGCGAACCTGGACCGGAGCGGGACATAACCCGCGTCCCGACTGACGCCGATCTGGTTGCGCTCGCGCGCGAACTGAACCGCCTCGGGGTTGCTTATGTGGTCATCGGCGGATTTGCGATCAATAGGCTGGGGTTCGTACGCGCAACCGAGGATATCGACCTGCTAATCGCCCGCGATCGTGCCAACCAGGCGTTGGTGAAGAAGGCGTTGGAATTTCTGCCCGACCGCGCAATTCGCGACCTCGGCGACGAGGACATTTCCGAATGGGTCGTCGTCCGCGTGAACGACGACATCACCATCGACCTCATGACCGAAGCCTGCGGTGTGCGTTACGAAGACGCCGCTGGCGGGATTGAGCAGGAAGTGATCGACGGGGTGTCCATTCCTTTCGCGAGCGCGAATCTAATGCTTAGAATGAAACGGAGCTCACGCGAAAAGGACGCCGCCGACCGGAGCTTTCTTGAGCAGCTCATCCGCGCCCAAAATCGCGGCTGACCTTACTTCAGATGCAATTCCACGGGGTCACTGGGTCACCCGCTATCATTCCCGCCATCAACGCTCCGATCCCAGCTGGAAAATCCTCACATCAAGTTTTTCAGCCTGACCCTCTGGAATTGCCCCGCCAGATACGTCCCGACTACCCGAGGATCTCGATCATCCGGACAAAGAGGCGGTCGACCTTCGCCTGGTTGATCCTGACGAGGTCCTTGAAGCGGGCGTAGTCGATTTCCGCCCCCTTCAGGCCGTTGGCGTAGTTGTCCACGATGGCGAGGCTGTTGTAGCGGAGGCCGATCTCGGCGCAAAGGTCCGCCTCGTGCGCAGCCGTCATTCCAACGACGTCGCCCCAGTGCCGGATCAGCCGGACTTCCGCCTTGGTCTCGAAGCGGGGGCCCCGGGTCTGCACGTATACCTTGCCGGTCTCGATCGCGAATTCGGGCGCGAGCTTCGAGACGAGAAGCGGGATGAGGTTGTTGGCGATTCCCGGGGCGGCGCCCTTCAGCTCGGTGTCGAAGTAGGTCGCCGGCCCCTGCAGCAGGCCGACATAATCCCCGCACGAAACGAGTGTCCCGGGCGGCAGGTCGGCCTTGAGCGAGCCGACGGAATTCAGGGCGACGACGTCCTCGACGCCGAGGTCGGACAGCGCCCGGATGTTGGCCCTGTGATTGATGGAATGCGGGGGCAAGAGGACGCCGAATCCATGGCGGTTGATCAGGATGTGTTCGCCGCGCCTGCGGTAGCGCACCGGACCGTGCGCGGTGATGACGGTCTTCTCGTCCCACCCCGCGAAGATTCCGGAACCGGCTACGCTCGTGCCGCTGATGAAGCCGATCTTCATCCCACCCAGCTAAACTTCTGGATCCGCCGTGCAAGCTCGACGTCCTTGGCCGTCACCTTGCCGCCCGCGTCATGCGTGCTCAGGCGGATTGAAAGACGGTCGTAGACGTTGGTCCACTCGGGATGATGGTTCATGGCATCGGCTTCGAACGCAGCGTGGACCATGAATGAAATAGCCTCGCGGAAGCTGCCGAACTTGAATGTCTTCGCCAGCGCGTCGCGCCGGAATTTCCAGCCGGGAAGATTCTCCAGCGCTGCGGCGATCTTTGTCCTGGGAAGAGGTTTGCTCATGTCCCGACCCTAGCTCAGCAACCGAAATGCCGCAAGAGGAAGCCCCCACTCGTCACTTGTCATTCTCCCCACCGCCGCCCTAACTGGCACGTTTCCATGTCGTCGAAATCCGCACCGGCCCGTCCGGAGCCGACCGAAGGGGCTCCGGTTCCCGCGCACGTAGCCATCATCATGGACGGCAACGGCCGCTGGGCCAGGAAGCGGGGCCTGCCGCGGATCGAGGGACATCGCCGGGGCGTCGAGACGGTCCGCACCGTGACCTTCGCCGCGCGCGACCTGGGGGTCCGCCAGCTGACCCTGTACGCCTTCTCGGCTGAAAACTGGAACCGGCCCGCCGATGAAGTGGGGGCGCTCATGGGACTGCTCGAGTACTATCTGAAGAAGGAGCTCGAGACATTCGTCCGGGACCGCGTCCGCCTGCGGACGATCGGACGGACGGACGAGCTTCCCCCCGGCGTGCGGCGGGTCCTGGAGGCCACGGTGGAGAAAACCAAGGACTTCACCGACTACACGCTCGTCCTCGCCCTCAACTACGGCGCCCGGACGGAGGTTGTGGACGCGGCGCGCGCCTACGCCGCGGCGGTCGCCGCGGGCACGGAAAAACTTAACGACGGTTCCTGGACGACCTTCAGCCGCTATCTCTACACCGCCGGCATGCCCGACCCCGACCTCGTGATCCGGACCTCGGGCGAAACACGCATCAGCAACTTCCTCCTTATGCAGGCCGCCTACGCCGAACTTGTGTTCACCCCCGTCCTCTGGCCGGACTTCACGAAGGCCGATCTCGCGGCCGCGCTGGCCGAGTATGCCAGCCGCGAACGGCGCTACGGCCTTACCAGCGAGCAGGTGAAGCCGGCCGCCGCGGCGAAGTAGGCGCGACACGACCGTGACAAAACGCGCCCTCAGCAGCCTTGTCCTCTGGACGATCGTCCTCGGTGTCCTCTGGTTCTTCCGTGACGCGGGCGCCGTGGCCATCATCGCGCTGATTACGGGCTTCACCCTGCTCGAATTCTACCGGCTGCTGGCCGCGGCCGGCGACGCGCCTTTCGCCAGGCTCGGGTCCTTCTTTGGCGTCCTGATCGTCATTGCGCCCTGGGTGCAGGCGCGCTTCGGCCGCCCCGCCGATCCCCTGCTCGCGCTGGCCACGATCGTCTTTGCCATCCGGATCCTTGGCGAACGCGAGCCCGAGAAACGCGTGCCGGCGCTCGCGGCGACCGTATTCGGCCTCGTCTACGTTGCCTCGCTCCTCCAGTACTTCGTGCGCATCATCGTTGCTCCCCTGCCGGGGGCGGCCCTTTCGACCGGGGGTCACCTCATCCTCTGCCTGTGGGTCGTCGCGGTCGCGAAATTCTCGGACGTGGGAGGCCTCCTCGCCGGCATGGCCGCGGGCCGGACGCCGCTCGCCCCCCACATCAGTCCGAAGAAGACCTGGGAAGGCGCCGTCGGCGGCGTGCTCCTGGCGATGGCCATCGGGGCGCTGGTCGCCTGGCTCGGGCGAGGGAGGGTTCCCCAGGACCTGACCCCGCTGCGGGCGGCGATGATCGCAGCCCCGGTCGCAGTCGTCGCGATCATATCCGACCTGATCGAATCGATGATCAAGCGGCGGGCCAATCTCAAGGACTCGGGCGGCGTCATCCCGGGCATCGGCGGCATATTCGACATGAGCGACAGCCTGATCCTCGCCGCCCCTGTCGGCTATTTCCTGCTCGGCTTCCGGTAAGGCGCGCGCAGCCGAAGATGAAAAGACGCGTCGTCCTCCTGGGCGCCACCGGCTCGATCGGCGAGAGCACGCTGCGGGTCCTAGCGGCGCACCGCGACCGCCTCGAACTGGTCGCCGTGGCGGCCCGGGCAAACTGGACGCGACTCGCGGAGATCGCGCGGGAGTGGCGAGTGCGGCATGTGGGAATCTTCGAAGACGGCGCGTACGCGGCGGCCCGGGACTCGGGCGCCTTCCCGGAAGGCACGCGCCTCGTCGGCGGCCTGTCGGGCCTGGTCGAGCTCGCGCAGCTCCCCGAGGCGGACACGGTCCTTGTCGCCGTCGTCGGCACCACGGGGCTCCAGCCGGCGCTCGCGGCCCTCGCCGCCGGGAAGAAGCTCGCCCTCGCCAGCAAGGAAATCCTCGTCCTCGCCGGAAAATTCGTGACGGCCGCGGCGCGCGCGCAGGGCACGACGCTCCTCCCGGTGGACAGCGAGCACAATGCGGTATTCCAGTGCCTCGAGGGCCATCCCGCGGCGGGCGTCCGCCGGATTCTCCTGACGGCAAGCGGCGGCGCATTCCGGGACTGGCCCGCAGAGCGCCTGGCCCGGGCGACGCCCGCCGACGCGCTGAAGCATCCGAACTGGGCCATGGGCCCCAAGATCACCGTCGATTCCGCGACCCTGGCCAACAAGGGGCTGGAGCTGATCGAGGCCCAGTGGCTTTTCGGCCTCCATCCGGGCCAGTGCGGCGCGGTGCTGCATCCGCAGAGCATCGTGCACTGCCTGGTCGAGTTCGCGGATGGCGGAATGCTCGCCCAGCTCTGCCCCCCGTCCATGACTTTTCCGATCCAGCACGCCCTGCTCCATCCGGAGCGCGCCCCGGGGGCGGATGCTCCGCTGGATCTCACGCGGCTCGTGTCGCTCGAATTCCGCCCGGTGGACGAGACGCGCTTTCCCATGCTCTCCCTGGCGCGGCAGGCCATGGAGGCAGGCGGCGTGGCACCCGCGATCTTCAATGCCGCAAATGAGGTGGCAGTCATGGCCTTCCTCGAGTCGCGGATTCCGTTTCTTGCCATTTCGCGGGTGGTCGGGCAGACTTTGGCCCTTTCCGACCACTTCGACCCCCCGGATCTGCCCGCGGCCCTGGCCGCTGACGACCGGGCCCGGCGGCTCGCCGCCGACCAGATCAAAGCCCTGAACCAGTAAAGCCGCGTTTCCATGCCGCCCGGACTCATCCCCTCCCTGCTTTCCCATTTCTGGTCCATCTTCCTGATCGTGCTGTTCTTCGAAGGCTCGATCTTCGTCCATGAGCTCGGCCATTTCCTGGCCGCGCGCAGGCGCGGCCTCGTGGTGAAGCGCTTCTCGATCGGGATGGGCCCGGCGATTCCCGGGTGCACCTGGCATGGCCGCGACGGCGTGGAGTACTGCATATCCTGGCTCCCGATCGGCGGGTACGTCCTGATGCCGCAGTTTGCCGATCTGGGCCTGATCGAGGGCGAGGGGGCGGCCGATGCGGCCAAATACCCGCCGATTGACTACACCTCTAAGATGGTCGTTTCAGTCGCGGGCGCCCTCTTCAACATGATTTTTGCGTTCGCGCTCGCCTGCGTCATCTGGATCGTCGGCCAGCCCCTGCCGACCGATATGATCGCGGCCGCACGGATCGGCTACATCAAGCCCACCCTGGACCTTCCGGACGGATCATCGGTCCCGAGCCCGGCAGCATCCAGCGGATTGAAAGTCGGAGACAGGGTGCTCGCCATTGACGGGGAGCCCGTCGCGGACTGGAGCGAGCTGAACGAGCGGATCTTCAGTGGTTCCGGAAGGGACGACCAGGGGCGGCCCCAGGCGGTCTTCACCGTGGAGCGCGACGGACGGCGCTTCGAACTCACGCTCCACCCCCAGATTGCGACCGAGGACAAGATAAGGCAGGTCGGGATCTCCTCCTGGTCGGATCTGATCGTCGGAGGCTACAGCGCCTCGGGAACTCTCGGCGAGAAGCTCGGTTTCCTGACCGGGGACCGGATCATCTCCTTCGATGGACAGCTGATCGGCAACGCCAGCGCCTACCAGGATTATCTGGCGGCAAATCATCTTCGGACGGTGGCCGCCCGCGTGATGCGCGGCGGCCGGACGATCGAAATTTCGGTCCCCCCGCGGCCCGAAGCGGCGACTTCGGCGCACCTCGGGCTCCTGCTCACCACCGGCTTCACCGTGGTCCATCCCTCGCCTTTCGGCCAGATCAGGGACCAGGTGATGCAGACTTTCCGCAGCCTTTCGAGTCTGCTCAATCCGCGCACGGACGTGGGCATCTCGAAACTCACCGGGCCGATCGGCATCGTCCACTACTTCAGCAACGCAGCCGATGCCGGGCTGCTGGTCGTGATAAATTTCACGATCATGATCAACGTCGCACTCGCCTTTTTCAACCTCCTGCCCATCCCGGTCCTCGACGGAGGCCACATGCTCTTCGCGACCATATCCCGGCTGCGCGGCCGCGCCCTCCCGATGAATCTCATCGTGAACGCCCAGGTTGTTTTTTCCCTGCTCCTGATATCAATGGTGCTCTACATCAGCGTCTTCGACATACGGAGATGGGAGAGCGACGCGAAGGCCGAGCGCGCGCCCGCAGCCGCGATCGAGAAGCCCTGACCTGGAAGACGCCAGGGTCGCAGCCGACGCCGGCCCCGCTGGATTAAGCCACAGCCTTCATGTCCTACACCGCCTCACGCTTCCGGACCGTGCGCCGGCAAACGGCCGAGGTGATGGTCGGCGCGGTCGGAGTCGGCGGAGCAAATCCGATCCGGCTGCAGTCCATGACCACAAGCGACACCCAGGACATCGCCGCGACGGTCAGGCAATGCGTCGCGCTCGCCGAGGTCGGCTGCGAGATCGTGCGCGTCACCGCGCCCAACACCCAGGCGGCCAAGTGCCTGCGGGACATCCGGACGCAGTTCACGGCCGCCGGCTTCGGGGCCGTCCCGCTCGTCGCGGACATCCATTTCCTTCCCCAGGCGGCGATGGAGGCGGTGGAGCACGTCGAGAAAGTGAGGGTCAACCCGGGCAACTACGCCGACAAGAAGCGGTTCGCCGTCCGCGAGTACACCGATTCCGACTACGAGCGCGAGCTGCAGCGGCTGCACGACGCCTTCTCGCCCCTCGTCCGGCGCTGCCGGGAGCTCGGACGCGCGCTGCGAGTCGGCACGAACCACGGCTCGCTGAGCGATCGCATCATGAACCGTTACGGCGACACGCCCCTCGGCATGGTCGAGAGCGCGCTCGAATTCCTGCGCATAGCCGAGTCGAACGGGTTCAAGCAGACGATCCTGTCCATGAAGGCCTCGAACCCGAAGGTCATGATCCAGGCCTATCGCCTCCTCGTGGAGCGCATGGGGAGGGAGGGCATGCGCTATCCGCTCCACCTGGGCGTGACCGAGGCCGGGGACGGGGAGGACGGGCGGATCAAGAGCGCGATCGGAATCGGCTCCCTCCTCCTTGACGGCCTGGGCGACACGATCCGGGTGTCGCTCACGGAAGACAGCGTCTATGAGATTCCCGTGGCCCGGGCGATCGCGGACAAGGCGATGAGCCTTTGGAGCCCGGATGGATCCGGAGCCCCGGAGGCCGGCGGCGGCGGCCACGACGGGGTGGATCCCTACCACTTCACGCGCCGGGAGACGGCGACCCTCACGCTCGGCGGAAGCTGCGTGGTCGGCCCCGAGCAACCGCCGCGCGTGATCGTCCGCGCGACCGTCGAGGCCCTGGCCGCGATGGAGGCAAAGCCTTCGCTTCCAAGGTCTGCGGACACCCCCGTGGAGGGGCTGCTCATCCCCGTGACGACCGCCGGCGAACTCGCGGAGGCTGCCGCGGTCCTGGGACGAATCCGAGGCATCGCGCCCTTTGCCGTCTTCGAGTTTGCCTCCTCCGTGGCGCCCGAGGATCTCGGCCCTGGGCTCGCAATGCTGGCCGGCTCGCCCCTCGCCATCGTCCTCCTCAGGCGCTTTGGATCGGCCGATCGCGCAGCCCTCGAAAGCTGGGTCGAATGCTCGCGGCGCAATCGCTGCCTCCTCGCCTGCGACATCGCGGCCGCGGATCTGGAGGCCCTGGCGCCCGCCCTCGATGAAATGGGCGACGACCGGCTCCTATTCACGCTTTCCCTGCCGGACGGGGACGCTCACGCGCTCGGCAGCTACCGGCGCCTTGCGGGAAAACTGCGCGAGCTCGGCCGTCGGGCGCCGATCTGGATCCGCAACACGGCGGCGTCGGCCGTTCGCGGCGACAACAGCTTCCTCTCGCGCCTCGTCGAGGCCAGCTTTCTCACCGGGGGCCTGCTCTGCGACGGCATCGGCGACCTCGTGAGCGTCGAGACGGAGGCCGACCCGGCGCGCGCGCTCCGCGTCGCGTACAACCTCCTCCAGGGGGCGGGCGCACGCAGCTCGAAGACGGAATTTGTCGCGTGCCCGAGCTGCGGCCGGACGCTCTTCGACCTGCAGTCGACCACGCAGCGCATCCGCGCGCAGACCGGTCACCTCAAGGGTCTGAAGATCGCGATCATGGGCTGCATCGTAAACGGCCCGGGGGAGATGGCGGACGCCGATTTCGGCTACGTGGGCGGCGCGCCCGGCAAGATCAATCTCTACGTCGGAAAGCAGTGCGTGCAGTACAACATTCCCCAGGAGGAGGCGGACGCGCGCCTGATCGCGCTCATCCGCGAACACGGAAAATGGTTCGAGCCGGCGCCCGCGACCGCGTGACGAACGGGCGCGAAGGTGTATTCAAAATTGCACGCTCCGTCACGGAACCGTCACACGCCCGTAACCCGCATCCGGCTTGCCAAGCGGTTTCCACGGCGACGTAACATTTCTTAAATTACACCCGAAACCGGCGCGCGGCATGCGCCTGAATCGGGAGCGCCGAGGCAACGAAAAAATCAAAAAAGTTATGCCCAGCGGGGTTGTGAACAAGTTGTCAGAAAGTTCGCCTTGAAATGATTTTGGGGTTCACAGTTATAGCTGCTTCGTTCAGTCGTTTCATTGTCCGGTCGTTCTTTCCCACGTCGCTCCACTCCCGTAGCGCGATCCCCGCGGCAGCACCATACGCTATAACTTAGCCATCAATAACTTACGATAGTTCCCCCATTGATACCCCCCGTGATGGCAAGGCTTTCAATTTCGCTGTCCCGGAAAGGATCCATCGGAAGCGGAAGCGCAAGCGGGGGAAGGGCTGTCGGCGCGACTGTGAATAAACCCGCCCATTCAGCCCGTAGATGCCTTCTTCGTCCCTAACTCCCGTCCTCTGGGAAACCGTCAAATGCGACTTCAAGTCGCTCTTCCCCGAAGACGTATTCCAGATGTGGTTCGAGCCACTCGTCTGCCTCGAGACCACGCAGGATTCCATCGTGCTTGGCGTGCCTAACGACTTTGCGGCCATCTGGATCCACGACAACTACCTCGACCTGATCACGCAGCGGCTGCGGCTGAACGCGGGCCGGATGGTGACTGTCACATTGCGCAAGGCCGATGCCTCGGTTCGCGGGGGACAGGCGGCGCACGCGCCTCGCCCGGCCGCCGAAACGTCACAGGGACGAAGCCGTTCCGCCACCGTGCGCCGCGGCTCCCGGTTCGACGAACGCGGGCCGGCGGCCGGAACGCTGATCCCGCGCAACACGTTCGAGACGTTCGTGGTCGGCTCCCACAACCAGATGGCGCATGCGGCCGCCCTCGCGGTCGCCCAGGCCCCCGCGCAGGCCTACAATCCCCTCTTCATCTACGGGGAAACGGGGCTCGGGAAGACCCACCTGATGCACGCGATCGGGCACGCGATCCTGCGCCACAATCCGGAGACCCGCGTCGCCTACCTCTCGACTGAGAAGTTCACGAACGAGTTCATCCAGGCGCTCCAGGAGAACAGCCTGACCAAGTTCAGGCAGCGCTACCGCCACGCGGACGTCCTGCTCCTCGACGATGTCCAGTTCCTCGCCGGCAAGGAGCGCATCCAGGAGGAGTTCTTCCACACCTTCAACGACCTCTTCGAGGCGGGGCGGCAGATCGTCCTCTCCAGCGACCGCCGTGCGAGCGAAATACAGAAGCTGGAATCCCGCCTGGTCTCCCGGTTCGAATGGGGGCTGCCGGCGGACATCCAGGCGCCCGATTTCGAGACGCGTGTCGCGATCCTGCGCAACAAGACCGTCAGCCTGAAGTGCGACCTGCCCGAGGCCGTCATCACGTTCATCGCGCAGAACATCACCCGCAACGTCCGGCGCCTCGAGGGCGCGTTCATCCGGGTCGCCAGCCATGCCGCGCTTTTCAACAAGCCGATCGACGTCGCGACCGCCGAGCGGCTGCTCCACGACATGCTCATGGAGCAGGCGCAGACGATCCTGACCATCGAGACGATCCAGAAGCGGGTAGCCGACCATTTTCAGATCCGCCACAGCGACATGACGAGCAAGCGGCGGCCCAACAACATCGCGATTCCCAGGCAGGTGGCGATGTACATGTCCCGCACGCTGACCAAGCATTCGCTCCAGGAGATTGGCGACGCTTTCGGTGGCCGCGATCACGGAACGGTCATCCACGCCTGCAAGGCGGTGGACAACATGATGGAGCAGGACACGTCCATGCGAAGCAGCGTGGAGTTCCTGAAGACGCAGCTTTCGAAGTAGCCCGAGACGAGGGCAGGGGTAGACATTCGGCCGGGGGAGTGTAAGATTGCCGCTTATGACCCTTTCTCCCGAGCAAAAGCAGTCCGTGGCCGCGTGGGTGGCCGCGGGGGACAATCTCTCGATAATCCAGAAGAAGCTCATCCAGGAATTTAAGCTTTCGATGACGTACATGGATGTCCGCTTCCTGGTGGACGACCTGAACCTGGCCCTCAAGGACCCTGCGCCCAAGGCGGACACGGACCTGGGCAAGGCCCCGGCGGGCGGCCCAGCGGCGCCGGGACGCGGCGCCGAGAAAAAGGGGTTTTTCGACAAGGCAAAGGAAAAGCTGGGGCTGGGCGCGGAACCCGAGGCGGCCGGCGAGCCTGCCGAGGACGATTTTCCGGACGCGGCGGGAGGCGCCGTCAGCCTCACCGTGGACAAGGTCACCCTTCTCCCGGGCGCCGTGGCCAGCGGGACCGTCACCTTCAGCGACGGCGTGACGGGAAAATGGATGGTCGACAACTACGGCCGCCCCGGCTTCACGGAGATCAGCCGGCCCGGCTACCGTCCATCCCCGGGCGACGCGCAGGAATTCATGCAGGAGCTCAATCTGGCCCTGCAGAAGCGCGGGCTTTAATACTTATTTCTTCAGCAGATCCCGGATCTCCTCGAGCAGGGCTTCCTGCCTTGACGGGGCTTCCGGGGGAGCGGGGGGCGGGGGCTCCTCGCGGCGCAGCCGGTTGATGATTCTCACAACGATGAATACGGCTCCCGCTATGATGAAAAAATTGATGACCGTGTTGACGAAGGCGCCGTAGTTGAAGGTGGCGGCTCCCGCGTCATGGGCGGCCTGAAGCGAGGCGTAAGGGGGCGGAATCTTCGCCCCGGCCTTGAGCAGGAGGTAGAGATTCTTGAAATCCACCCCCCCGATGAGGACCCCGATCGGCGGCATGACCACGTCGTTGACCAGCGAGTTGACGATGCCCCCGAAGGCGCCGCCGATGATCACGCCCGTGGCGAGGTCGACGACGTTGCCCTTGATTGCGAACTCCTTGAATTCCTTAAGCATTGTGATCAAGACAGCATCAATAATGCCCGAAGTGGGGGTCGAACCCACACTCCTTTTGAGGGAACCGGATTTTGAGTCCGGCGCGTCTGCCAATTCCGCCATTCGGGCGCATATGAGAGACAGGCACCGTAGGCGGCCATGCGGGGCTGTAAAACCAATTTCCGCTTTCCGATTTCCGCTTTCCGCCTTCTCATAGCCCCGTGCCCGATTTTCGCGCTTTCTGGATCAAGGCAGACGCCGATCCGACCGTCATCACGCTGTCCGCCGAAGAATCCCACCATCTCGTCTCCGTCAACCGGGCGGCTGCTGGCGATACGGTCACCGTTTTTGATGGCAGGGGCACGGAATGGATCTGCACCCTCGGGGACGCCGACAGGCGGGCTGCGAAACTCGAGGTCCGCTTCATCCAGAAGGCGAAACCCCTCCCCTACTCGATCACCCTCGGGCAGGCCCTGCCAAAAGGCGCGGGCATGGATGCCATCGTGCGCAAGGCGACGGAACTGGGAGCGTTCCGGATCGTGCCGCTGGAAAGCGAGCGCACCCAGGTGCACCTCGGAGCGGAGCGTTCGGAGCGAAAGATGGAAAAGTGGGAGACTGCGGCGATCGAAGCGGCGAAGCAGTGCGGCAACCCGTGGCTGCCCGAAATTGCGCCGGTACAGGGGGCGGCGGAATTCATGGAGTCGGCCCGGGCGTACGACCTGAAGCTGATCGCCAGCCTTCAACCCGGGGCGCTTTCGCTCGGCGATATTCTGAAAGGGTCGGGGGGGGGCCGCCGCCCGCGCCCGCCCCCCCCCCCCCCCCGGAGAGTTGTCTGCCTGATCGGACCCGAGGGCGATTTTACCCCGGCGGAGCTCAGCGTGGCCAGGACCTGCGGCTTCGCCCCGATCACGCTCGGGCCCCTGGTCCTCCGCTGCGAGACGGCGGCGATCTACGCCCTGAGCATTCTCGCGTACGAATTGGGCAAATAGGGAGTTAGTTTTCGCAGGGATGTGACGATTTGTCATGGGTAGTTTACCCTATGAAAATCCCCCGCCTGCGCCTAGCCGCGCTCGTATTCTGCATTCCGGCCATCTTTTCATCGCTTTCGGCCGCGCCGCCAAAGATCGGCGTCCTGCTGAAGGGCCGCAGCGATTTCTGGAGCGCCATGGAGAAAGGCGCGCTCGAGGCCGGCGCAAAGCTTGGAGCCGACGTCATCGTCAAGGCGCCGCTGAGCGAGGCCGACATCGCGGTGCAGATCCAACTGCTCGGCGCAATGGGCGCCCAGGGGATCCAGGCCCTGGTGATCGCTCCCTGCAACCGGGACACGCTCGCCGGCCCGGTCGCCGCACTGGCGGCCCGGGGGGTGAAGGTGGTGGTGGTCGATTCGCCGCTGGCCGGCGCGGACACGGCCCCCTTTGTCGGCACCAACCAGCTCGCCGCGGGCGAAGCCGCCGGCAGGCTTCTGGCGGGCCTCGTGCAAGAGAACGACGAAGTCAGCATTCTCAGGTTCTCGCAAACGAGCGTGGCCGCGCAGCAGCGCGAAACCGGAGCGATGGGCGCCCTGCGCGCGGCCCATCCGCATCTGGTCGTCCACGACGATATCTATTCCAGCAGCGAAAGCGGAGTCGAGGCCGAGCGCTGCGTGCTCCTTCTGGACAAGTACCCGGCGACCCGGGCGATCCTCGCATCCAGCACGCAAGGCACGATGGCCATGCTGAAGCTCCTGGAAGCAAGAAAGTCGGCGGGCTCGATCACGTTTGTCGGATTCGGCTTCAATCTGAATCCCGCCGTGGCCGCGGCCCTCTCCGATGGAACGATGCGGGGCTGGGTGGCCCAGTTGCCGCGCGACGTCGGCTACAAGGGCGTCGAGACCGCGCTGGCGCTCCTCGCCGGGCAAAAGGTGAATGCGCCTGTCTCAACCGACATCGTCGTGATCACCAAGGACAACCTCGCGGATCCCAGGGTGCAGGCGCTGCTGGCGAACTGAAGGGGTCAGGTCCCCTTACCAGACGAGAAGCCCGCCGGCGAACGTGAGGCCGGCTCCGACGCTGCAGAATATGATCTTGTCCCCGGAAGCGAAGATCCCCTCCTCCGCCGCCCAGCCAAGCGCCATCGAGACGCTCGCCGCGCTGGTATTGCCATACTTCGCGATCGTCATGACGAATTTCTCGTAGGGAATGCCGACCCGCTTGCTCACCGCCTTGAGTATGCGCTCGTTCGCCTGGTGGGGAACGACCCAGGCGATGTCCTCGGGGCGGAGGCTTTCGCGCCGAAGCGTCTCCTCGATCTGCTCGGCGAAGCCCAGGATCGCGTGCTTGAAGACGGCCGGGCCGTCCATTTGGAGGTAAAAGTGGTCGAGGTCGTAGCCGGTCGGATCGGGCATCGGCTTTCGGGCGCCGCCGCCCGGACGCTGGATGGAATCGAACTGCCCGGCATCGCCGGCGAGGCCGATCCGGCTGAGCCGATGGCCGCCCGGAGCGCTCGTGAGGATCGCGGCGCCGGCGCCGTCGCCAAACAGGAACGCGGTGTCGTGGTCCTGGGGATTGGTGATCCGGGAGAGGAGCTCGGCGGTGACGACGATCAGGTTCTGGGCCGTGCCGCAGCGGATCAGCGCCCGGCCGACCTCGAGGGCGTAGAGCCAGCCCGAGCAAGCGGCGTTCAGGTCGAAGGCGAGCACGCGGTGAATGTCGAGCTGCCGCGCCAGGGCGCTCGCCATCGACGGCACCGGCTGGTCCGGAATCAGGGTGGCCATGATGATGCCGTCTATCCGCGACACGGGAATGTTGGCCTGCGCCAGCGCATGCTGGACGGCGATCGCCGCCAGGGACGTAGCGCTCTCGTCATCGGCGGCGCGCCTCCGCTCCCGGACGCCCGTCAGGCGGACAATCTCGTCCTCGGTGCGATTCGGAAACGCCTTGAGTATCTCGCTGTTCGCCTGGATGAACGCGGGGACGGCGTAGCCCACGCCGGCGATGCAGACTGTCTCGGAAAGGGGCTGCATCAGGGATTCTTCGCCGCGAGGTAACGGGCGACGTCATCCCCGGAAACACGGCCTCCGGGCCCGGTCGCCGCGATGTCGACGGCGCTCTGGGGATCGAGCCCCGCCTCCTGCGCCAGCTTGGCGGCGCGCGGCGTCCAGACGAGGGCCGGCGCCAAAGCCCTGTCGGCCGCCGGGGGTTCGCTGGCGTCGCCCTTCACCTTCAGGTGGCTCAGGGCGTCATCGGAGGTCTCGATCCGCAGAAAAGGCGTCCCGGCGGGCTTCACCTCGCCCGCCTGGGCCAGGATGGCCCGCACGACCCCGGCGCAGGGGGACTCAAACTCGAAGACCGACTTGTCGCTTTCCAACTCCGCGAGCTTGTCGCCCTTGACCACGGCGGCCCCGGGCCGGGTCTTGACGCTCACCACAGTGAGTTCGTTCACGGTCGCGCCCATGGAAGGCATGGGCACGTCGATCAGGAAGGTTTCCATCTAAGGACCGGAAGTCTGGAACGAGGGGGGCCGGGCGGTCAATCGGCTTGTTGCCCCCTTACTATCTTGCCTAAGGCGCCGCCCGGGTTTTTTATGGTCGGCTTATTCCGCCATGAAAACGAACGTTCTGCCCGCCCCGTCGCCGAAGGCCGAAGCCGGCCGCGAGATGAAGGGCGCCGAAGCTGTCGTCGAATGCCTGATCCGCGAGGGCGTCGACGTCATCTTCGCCTATCCGGGCGGCGCCTCGCAGGAGCTGCACCAGGCGCTGGCCAGAACCGACCGGATCCGGACGATACTCCCCCGTCACGAGCAGGGCGGCTCATTTGCGGCCGAGGGCTACGCGCGGGCCACGGGAAAGGTTGGCGTGTGCATGGCGACCAGCGGACCCGGAGCCACCAACCTCGTCTCGGCCATCGCGGATGCCTACATGGATTCGATCCCGATCGTGGCGATCACCGGACAGGTCTTCTCCAAGTTCATCGGCAAGAGCGCGTTCCAGGAAACGGATTTCTACGGGATGACCCTTCCGGTGGTGAAGCATTCGTACCTCATTTTCGATGTCCAAGAGCTTCCGCGCATCTTCAAGGAGGCCTTTCATCTCGCGCGAAGCGGGCGGCCGGGTCCCGTGGTCATAGACATCCCCAAGGACGTCCAGCAGGCGAAGTTCCAGCCCGTGTTTCCCGACTCCGTGAAATTCCGCAACCCGCAGGTCGGAATGGAGCACCGGGCCAGCGACGAGCAGCTTGAGCAGGTCCTGGATCTGATTTCAAAGGCAAGGCGCCCCGTCATCTACGCGGGCGGCGGCATTATTTCCGCCGAGGCCCACGGGGATCTGAAGGAATTCGCCGAGAGGACGAACGTGCCCGTGGCCACGACCCTGATGGGCGTGGGGGCGTTTCCCGAATCGCATCCGCTCTCCATGCAGTGGTTCGGGATGCACGGCAGCGCCTACGGCAACTGGGCGGTGGATGAGTCTGACCTCCTGCTCTGCCTGGCAGCCCGCTTTGACGACCGGATCACCGGCGACGTGAAGAAATTCGCGAGCCAGGCCAAGGTCGTCCACGTGGACATCGACAGCTCCGAGCACAACAAGAACAAGCAGGGGATTCTTCTGCCGATCATCAGCGACGCGAAGTACGCGCTCTCCCGGCTGAACGAGCTCATGCGCTCGCGCACGTTCGCCCCGCCCGACACCGCGGCCTGGCACGAGAAGATCTCCGGCTGGAAGCGGGACCACCCCTTCGACGGGAGCGCCGGCTTTGGCAAGAGCCCGCATATCCTGCCGCAGGAGGCGGTGGCGGCCCTCTATGAGCTGACGCGAGGCGACGCCATAATCACGACCGGAGTCGGCCAGCACCAGATGTGGGCGGCCCAGTTCTACCGCTTCAACGAGCCGCGCCGCTACATAAGCTCCCTCGGGCTCGGCGCCATGGGCTTCGGCTATCCCGCCGCGCTGGGCGCGAAGGTGGCGCGGCCCGACAAGCAGGTCATCGACATCGACGGCGACGGCTCGTTCATGATGAACATCCAGGAGCTCGCGACGGCCCACATTGAGAAGATCGCCGCAAAGGCGATGATCCTCAACAACCAGCATCTCGGCATGGTCGTACAATGGGAGGACCGTTTTTACGGCAGCGTCAGGGGCAACACGATACTCGGCGACGAATCGAACGTCGGCAGCCCGGACAACCCGGACGCCCTGTATCCCGACTTTGTCAGGATCGCGGAAGGCTTTGGGGTGAAGGGGCGCCGCGTCCTCAAGAAGGCCGATCTGCGCCCGGCGATCCAGGAGATGCTCGACCACGACGGACCGTACGTCCTCGACGTGATCGTTCCCTACACGGAGCACGTGCTTCCCATGATCCCGGCCGGCAAGACGGTGAAGGACATGATCCTGGAGTGAGCAAAAAAAGGCGCCACCCCGCTAAGGGTGGCGCCGGTTCGGGCTGGTGCGCCCGGGAGGAGATTCCGGTTCAGTTCAGCTGAGGGGAACCGTGCTGATCGTCTTGAGGATCCGCGAGGCGACCAGGTAGGGATCAGCGGCCGAGTTCGGACGGCGATCCTCGAGGTAGCCCTTGTAGCCGCTGTTGACAAAGCTATGCGGCACGCGGACGGAGGCGCCGCGGTCGGCGACCCCGTAGTTGAACTTGTCGATGGACTGGGTCTCGTGCAGACCGGTCAGGCGCAGATGGTTGTCCGGGCCGTAGACGGCGATATGCTCGTCGCGGTGCGTGTTGAAGGCGGCCATAAGGTTCTCGAAGTAAGCCTTCCCTCCGACCTCGCGCATGTGCTTGGTCGAGAAGTTGGAATGCATGCCGGACCCATTCCAGTCGCCCTTGATCGGCTTGCACTGCAGTTCGACATCGATGCAGTACTTTTCGCAGGCGCGGGCCATGATGTAGCGGGCCATCCACATCTGATCGGCGGCGGACTTGGAGCCCTTGCCGAAGATCTGGAACTCCCACTGGCCCTTGGCGACCTCCGCGTTGATGCCTTCGATGTTGATGCCGGCGGCGATGCAGAGGTCGATGTGCTCCTCGACGATCGTGCGGGCGACGTCGCCAACATTCTTGTAGCCGACGCCGGTGTAATAGGGTCCCTGGGGGGCGGGATAGCCGGCCACGGGGAAGCCCAAAGGACGGCCGTCCTTGTAAAAAAAGTACTCCTGCTCAAAACCGAACCAAGCGCCCGGATCGTCGAGAATGGTTGCGCGTGAATTCGTCGGGTGGGGCTCGCCGTTTGGAAGAAGCACCTCGGACATGATCAGGAAGCCGTTCTTCTTTGTTATATCGGGATACAGCGCCACGGGCTTCAGAAGACAGTCGGAAGTCTTTCCTTCCGCCTGTTGCGTCGAGCTTCCGTCGAATCCCCAGACCGGGAGGTCAGCCAAGGTAAGCTTGGCGGGATCGCCATCGATGATCTTGGTCTTGCTGCGGAGACTCGCGATGGGCGTATAGCCGTCGAGCCAGACGTATTCGAGTTTGAGTTTAGCCATGTCTATTGGGTTGTTTTCGGGATTTGGGTTTGTCTGCGGGTCCGGTCGTGTCAACCGCCGGAAACCCCGGTGTGTCAACCCGACAAAACTTTGCGTGGCGATCATTTTAGCATCCCCAGTGCCAAATACGGAAAATCGTTAACGATTTTTTATATTCCCGCATATTTTACAACATGAACGAGATCAGACAATTCCAGCACTTGCCTCCACCGCGGGGCCGGGGACAATAGGCCCGAGGCATGCACGAGATAAAAGATACCGCCCGCTCGCTGGTTCGCATCGGCTACGACGGCCGCGTGCACAAGACCTTCCGCGGGCCGAAGGCGGCGGAACGTTTTGAGAACGAGGTCAGGATCCTGAGGCTGCTCGAGGCCCGCGGCTGCAACTTCGTGCCCCGCCTCCTCGCCGTCGAGCCGGACGGGTTGAAGATCATAACGACTCATTGCGGGGCGCGCGTGGATCACCTCGGCGAGGAGCGGCGAAAGGAGCTCTTTGCCGAATTGGAGCCGTTCGGGGTCAGGCATGACGACCCCGACATGCGGAATGTAACTTACCGAGCTTCGGACGGACGCTTCTGCGTTATAGACTTCGAATTCGCAACGCCGCTCGGCGAAAAGGCCCCTTGAAAACCGCGACCCCGGACACCACCGCCCCCGAACACCTCAGCTGGTCGGGCCTCACCCACCGCGGCCGCTTCCGGGCTAACAACGAGGATGCCTTCCTGGCGCTGGCATTTGACGCCAACCACGTGCGCCACCTCGGAAAGGTGGGCGAGGCGTCGCTGGCGGACGCCGATTTCGTTTTCGCGGTGAGCGACGGGATGGGGGGCGCCCATTCCGGCGAATTCGCGAGCCGGATCACCGTCGAGCGGGTCACCAAGCTCCTGCCGCGCGGCTTCCGGCGCTCGGCCGGGGGCACGAGCGTGGGCTTCAGCGACATTCTCGCCGAGATCGTTTCCGCGATCCACTACGACCTCACAAAGATGGGCCAGAGCTACGAGGAGTGCGTCGGGATGGGCGCGACCCTGAGCCTGGGATGGTTCACGCCGGGCTTCATGCACTTCAGCCACGTGGGCGACAGCCGGATCTATCATCTCCCCCGCGGCGGGGAGCTGATCCAGCTGACTCACGACCACAGTCACGTCGGCTGGCTGCGCCGCACCGGCCAGATCAACGAGCGTGAGGCCCGGGCCCACCCGCGGCGCAACGCCCTCCAGCAGGTCCTCGGGGCCGGCCACCAGTTCGTGGAGCCGCAGCTGGGGGCCGTCGCCTGCGGCGCCGGAGACCGTTTTCTCTTCTGCACGGACGGCCTCGTCGAGGGCCTGTGGGATCGGCGGATCGGGGAGATCCTGCGGGCGGCCCCGGGCGTCGGATCGCTTGCCGGACATCTCGTGCAGGAGGCCGTCCAGAGTTCCGGCCGCGACAATGTGACAGCGATCGCGGTCGAAGTCCTGGCTTCCGGATAAACGCCATGTCCCACGTATTCGTCTACGGAACCCTCAAGCGCGGGGGAGTGAACCACGGAATCCTCGCCGGCCAGCGCTTTGAAGGAAATGCGAACACCGAGCCCGCGTTCCGCCTCCACCTCCTCGGGGGGTATCCGGGCATGGTCGCCGTCGTGTCGGGCGGGCTTTCGATCGAAGGCGAGATTTGGGAAGTCGACGGGCCGACACTGGCCCGCCTGGACGAACTTGAGGAAACGGCGCTCGGCACCTATGCGCGGGTGCCGATCCGCCTGCTGCCACCGGACGATGTCATTGCCGCGGAGACCTACCTGTACCTGAGGAGCGTGGAAGGCCGGCAGGACCTCGGCACGCGGTTCAATCCGCGGTCGCCAGGAGGTTCCGGAGATCGAGCGGACGTGTGAACATAGCCAGGCCTCCGTCGGGGCCGCGCGGCCATTCAGCCTGCGGCCTGTCCCAGGTGAGCTCGACGCCGTTCTCGTCGGGATCCCTGAGGTAGAGCGCCTCGCTGACTCCGTGATCCGACGCGCCCTCGAGGGGAACTCCAGCCTTCTGGAGGCGGCGCAAAGCGTCGGCCAGCGCGGCCCGTTTCGGATACAGGATTGCCAGATGGAAAAGACCCGTCGTGCCCGGGGCGGGCGGACTCCCACCCGCGCTCTCCCAGGTGTTGAGGCCGATATGGTGGTGATAGCCTCCGGCGGAAATAAACGCGGCGGCGGCGCCGTACCGCTGGGTCAGCTCAAAGCCGAGGACTCCGCAGTAAAATCCCAGGGCCCGGGAGAGGTCGGCAACCTTGAGGTGGACGTGGCCGACGCGAACACCAGGATCGATGCTTCGGGTGGTGGTCATTGCAAAACGCGCCTCACACCCGTGAACTTGGCGCGAAAGAGATCGTCGAGGGCCTCGCGCACCGCGGGCGGAATCCTGCCGACAAGTTCGTCCAGGGGCGGCAGGTCCCCTCCCACCCTGCTTTCCTCGCCGGGCGGAGGGAAAGCAGGCGGCACCGGGTCGCCCGCGGCCCGTCCTTCGGCAAGGAAGGCCTCTTCATCGGAGGCCGCCGGCCATGGCGGCGCCTCGGAAGGCGGCGTACCCGCCGCGACGAACTCCTCCCGCTCCAAAGCAGGCCGCGCCTCCGCCGTAACCGGCGACGCGCCTGAAGCGCGCAAGGACGCCCCCAATCTGCGCTCCAGATCGCTCAGCCCGTCTTTTTTTTTTCCGCATTCGCCGAGGCATCGGCGACGTCCGGCGCCTCCGCAGCCAGCGCGGAGAGCTCCTTGATCAGGGAATCGATCGCCCGCGCCCGGCTCGACTCGACCGCCTTGAGCAGGGCGACCTCAAAGTTGACTTTTTCCGCCAGCCCAAGCTTCACGTTGCTCTCCCCCTCGCGCAGACCGTCGAGGAGCCGCGTGATCTGCTCGGTGGTCAGCGGCACCGCCCCAAGCCGGCTGCTGGAGCCTCCCTGGGCGATGGCGTCGAGCAGCGCCTCGCGAACGAGCGCCTGAAGGTCGGCCAAAAGGCGCACGAGATCCCGGCCGCCGGAATCGAACTCGTCGACCAGGGCCACGATCTTCCGATGGTCCCCGGCCGCTAGGGCGCCTCCGAGCTCGGCGACCTTGGCCGCCGAGACCAGGCCGTAGACATCAAGAACATCGGGCTCGGCGATCTCGCCGCCGCAGAACGAAATCATCTGCTCGAATATCGATTGCGCGTCGCGCATGCCCCCGTCGGCCAGGCGGGCGATGCACGCGAGCGCGGCGTCGCTCACTACGATCTTCTCCTCGGCCGCGATCCGCCGCAGCCGCTCCGCGATCAGCCCGGGCGGAATGGGCTTCAAGTCGAAGCGCTGGCAGCGGGAGAGGATGGTCGGGAGCACCTTCTGCGCGTCGGTCGTCGCGAAGACGAACTTCACATGGGGAGGGGGCTCCTCAAGCGTCTTCAGAAGCGCGTTGAACGCCGCCGCCGAGAGCATGTGCACCTCGTCGATGATGTAGATCTTGAATTTTCCCTGCGCCGGGGCGTACCGCGCGGTGTCCCGCAGCTCCCTCACCTGCTCGACGCCGTTGTTGGAGGCGCCGTCGATCTCGATCACGTCGAGATGGCTGCCCTCGGCGATCGCCTGGACGGCGGGATCGTCCAGGGAGAAATCCGCGCGCGGCCCACCCGTGCAATTGAGGGCCTTAGCGAAGATTCGGGCGGTGGATGTCTTCCCCGTCCCGCGCGGGCCGACAAACAGGTAGGCATGCGCGATCCGCTGGCTGGCAATGGCGTTCCTCAGGGTCCGGACCACGTGATCCTGGCCGACGACGTCGTCGAACGTCTGCGGCCGCCACTTTCGCGCGATGACCTGGTATGACATGGAAAAGGAGTGGCCAGGCACTCCACGGCACTGGTAGGACGTCGCTGCCGTTGCTGCCTTCCGGCCCTGGCGGAGTTCACGCGCCTGCCCATGCATGGCACCTGGCCGATGCGCACCATGCGCGGCCCGGCTCCCCGCGCAACAACAAACCCCGTCAGCCGCCTGCCGGCACCGGGGCGGAAGCGCCCGGGGGTTGGGACGCAGGCGGAGGAGCGGCCGGGGCGGGAGCGGAAGGCGCCTGGGGCGGGCCCGCAGAGGGCGCCTCGACGCCGGGGCCGGGCTCCGACATCTGCTGCTGGCGCCGCTGCTGGCGCTGTTGCTGCTGCTGCTCGAGCAGGCGCTGCTGGGCCTGGCGCTGCTGCTGCTCAAGATTGAATTGCTGGAACTTGTCGCGCCATCCCTGGACCATGTCGGAAAACCGGTCGCGCTGAACGGGATTCAGTATCGCGCTGATCTGGTCCTGAAGGTGCTCGAGAATCATCTCGGTGCTGTGCGTCGTGTCCCGGCGCAGGCGGCGGAGATCCTCGGCCGCCTGGTTGACCAGGGGCCGGATCTTTTCGCGCTCGTCGGGCGTGGGACGGATCTGGTTCACGAAGCGCTGCATGAGCTGCGGTCCGAACTGCTCGGGCGCGGGAAGCGCGCGCCGCTGCGCCTGCTGCATCTGCTGCTGTTGGCCCTGCAATTGCTGACGCAGCGATCCGAGCATCTGGTTGAACCGCTGCTGCTCAAGCTGGCGCTGGGCCTGCTCGACTTGCCTCTGGGCCTGAAGCCTCTGCTGCTCCATCTGGCGCTGGTGATCGAAACGCTCGAAGCGGACCCGGGAGAATTGCGCGACCACGACCCCGCCGATCACCGCTCCCGCCAGGAAGATGACCGAAAAGGTCGCCACAATGGCCGCGATCTTGAGAAATTGGTTCATGGCGTTTTGGCGTCCTCAGGAAACGATGTCGACGAGCTCCGCGACCGGGTCGTCGGAGGACGAGGGGGTGGCCGCCGGAGCGACGTCCGAGGCCGGAAGACCGACCGCAGAGGATTCCACAGGCGCCGGGATGACGGCCGGGATCGCGGAGGAATAGGCGACTGCGGGCGAAACATGGTCCGAGAACAGCCGGACGATCGTGGGATAGCTCGCGCCCGTGGCCGCCAGCGCAAGGAGGCACGTGGCACCCATGACGCTCAGGGACAGCTTCAGCGAGAACTGCTCGAAAATCGAGACGGGCCGCCGCTCCGCGGACATGGCCTGCGCGGCGACACGCGCCGCAAATCCGTAGGGCGCGGAAATATCGCACTCATCGGGGGCGCGCCGCGCCGCGGCTGCAAGTCGTTGCCAGGCATTGGGGGAGATCATGATCCTTCCTTTTTTCTTAGTTCCGCAAAAAGCTTCTGCAACTTCCTTCTGGCACGGAAGGCGCGCACCTTGACGAGGGACGGGTTCCAGCCGGTGATCGCGCTGATCTCCGCGATGGACTTCTGCTCGAGATCGAGGAGCTGCACCACCATTCGGTCCTCCGGCTTCAGTTGCCCAAGGAGGCGGCCGACCAGTTCCTTCGCAGCGAGGGCGTCGTCCGGCGCCGCGCTGGTCTCGTCCGCGATGACGTTGTCCAGGACCTGCGCCTCGGCCTCCGACAGGTCGGCCCAGCGGAACTCAGGACGCCGCTTTTGGGCTCGGAGCTGGTCGATGCATGTCGTGACCGCGATCCGGGAGACCCAGTGGGGAAAGGGGACCGCCCCCTGGTATTGTGCCAGACGCGTAAACATCTTCAGGAAAACCTCCTGCGCAAGATCCTCTTCGGCGACCCGCCTCGGCAGGTGGGCGCGCACGATCCGGATGACAAGCGGATGCAGGTGCTCGACAAGCTCTCGTGCAGCGCCCTGGTCGCGCAGACGAACGCGATCAAGGCAGCCAGCCAGATCAAACGGCTGATCGTCAGGCATAAATTCATGGAAGCCACGTCTATCACATAGCACAAGACGTGGTTTCACAGCAGCAGGTTACAACCGGATGCTCCCCCCTTGACTTTGCGGGTTTTGCGCCGATATAGCCTCTTATCTCGATGCAATCCCGGGCCCCCGCTTCTCGACTTACGAAGACGCGCAGCCGCTGTGCCGCCTAGCGGCCGGTTGCGCGAGAGCCCGTTGTTCCCCGTTCCGCCGCGAATGCGCGGCGTGCCCGTCCGGCCGTATCCGGCCCCTTCCCTGATCGTCAATTCCCCCCTTTTTTGATTCTATCCTCCCATGCAATCAGCCCCAGCGAGCAAATACCGCCCGTTTCCGCCCGTTCCGCTGCCCAACCGGAAATGGCCGGACAGGATCCTGACCCGCGCGCCCATCTGGTGCAGCGTGGATCTGCGCGATGGCAACCAGGCCCTCGCGCAGCCGATGAGCGTCGACGAAAAGCTCGAGTTCTTCGACATGCTCGTCCGGATCGGCTTCAAGGAGATCGAAGTCGGATTTCCCTCGGCCTCGCAGATCGAGTTCGATTTCACGCGGCGGCTGATCGAGGAGAAGCGGATTCCCGACGACGTCTCGATCCAGGTCCTGTGCCAGTGCCGGGAGGACCTGGTGGCGCGCACGCTGGAGTCGCTCCGCGGGGCCAGGAACGCGATCTTCCACCTGTATAATTCAACCTCGCCCGCCCAGCGCCGCTACGTCTTCGGCATGGACAAGCCCGGGATCGTCCAGATCGCCACGCGGGCTGTCGAGCAGGTGAAGCGCGAGGGACGGCAGCTCACGGCCGCGGGCACGCACCTGCGCCTGGAGTACTCCCCCGAAAGCTTCGTCAGCACGGAGCTCGAGTTCGCGCTGGAGATCTGCGAGGCCGTCTCGGACGTCTGGGAGCCCACGCCGTCCGAGAAGATCATCCTCAACCTTCCCGTCACCGTCGAATACGCGACCCCGAACATCCACGCCGACCAGATCGAGTGGATGTGCGGCCGCCTGAGCCGCCGCGACGCGACCATCGTCTCCCTCCACACCCACAACGACCGGGGCACCGGAGTGGCGGCGACCGAGCTCGCGCTGCTCGCGGGCGCGGACCGGGTCGAGGGCACGCTCTTCGGAAACGGCGAACGCACGGGCAACCTCGACATCGTCACCGTGGCCCTGAACCTCTACACGCAGGGCATCGCCCCGGGCCTCGACTTGGGCGACATCAACGCGATCCGCGATGTCTACGAGCGCTGCACGCGCCTGGAGGTGCCGCCGCGGCATCCCTACGCGGGCGATCTCGTATTCACCGCATTCAGCGGCTCCCATCAGGACGCCATCAAGAAGTCGTGGGCCGCCCAGAACCCGGGCGCCCCCTGGGACGTCCTGTACATACCGATCGATCCCGCGGATATCGGCCGGAGCTACAAGGCGATCATCCGGATCAACTCGCAATCGGGCAAGGGCGGCGTCGCCTACGTCCTCGAGCACGAGTTCGGCTTCCAGCTGCCCAAGCTGATGCAAAAGGAGATCGGCCGGATCATAAACGAGTTCGCCGATAAACTGGGAACGGAACTATCGCCAACCCAGATCCATGCCGCATTTCTCAGCGAATACCTCGAGCAGGCCGCACCGCAGGTTGTTCTGCAGCATTTTAAGACCGCGGAACGGGACAGCCAGGTCGAGTGCAAGGCGGGCCTGGTGATCGACGGCCACGCTCAAAAGCTCGCAGCCACGGGAAACGGACCGATCGACGCCTTCGTCCGGGCCATCGCCTCCACCACCCTGCCCAAATTCGAGGTGCTGAGCTACTCCGAGCATTCGCTTGGGCGGGGGGCCGAGGCGCTCGCCGTCAGCTACATCCAGATCAAGACCGACAGGGGCCGCAGCCTGTTCGGGGCGGGTATCGACACCAATATCGAGCTCGCGTCGATCAAGGCCGTGGTGAGCGCCCTCAACCGGGCCCTGGCAAAGAAATAGCCCTCCCCCCGCGGTGAATTTCGCTCCTGCAAAGCCCGCGCTGACCGGCGAAACCTTGGACTCCCTCGTATCCCGGCTGCAGGAGCGCGGCGAGCCGGCCTTCCGCGCCCGGCAAATCCTGGATTGGGTCTACAAGAAGCGGGCGAGATCCTGGGGCGACATGACGAACCTGCCGCGATCGCTGCGCGCGTGGCTGGACGATACTTTCGTCCTGATGCCGGCATCGCTCGTCCTCAACAAGCAGTCCGCCGACGTCACCGACAAGCTCCTCCTGGGGCTTGAGGACCGCTCGCTTATCGAGACGGTCATCATCCGCGTGCCCCAGGAGGGCGTCGGGCTCGACCATTCGCGCAAGACGATCTGCATCTCGACGCAGGTGGGTTGCGCGATGGGCTGTGTCTTCTGCGCGAGCGGCCTCGAGGGCCTCAAGCGCGACCTGAGCGCGGGCGAGATCGTCGCCCAGCTCCTCCAGGTATGCTACCTCGAGGACGCGCGCACGCCGCGCGCGCGCGCGGAGCTCGCTTCGTTCGACAACATCGTCGTCATGGGGATGGGCGAGCCGCTCGCCAACTACGATTCGCTCATCGCCGCGCTCACGATCGTCAATGCGGACTGGGGGCTCGGCTTCGGCGCGCGCCGGATCACCATCTCGACGAGCGGCCTCGTGCCGAAGATCCTCAGGCTGGCCGAGGAGCCGCTCGGCTTCAGGCTCGCCGTGTCCCTGCACGGGGCGACCGACGAAGTCCGGGAAAAGATCATGCCGGTCAACAAGGCCTATCCCCTTGGGAAGCTGCTGCCGGCCGTGAAGGCCTTCTCCGAGAAGCACGGGCGGATGGTCACCCTCGAATTTATACTGATCGAGGAGGTCAACGACTCGCTCGACCAGGCCGGGCGCCTCCGGGACATCGCGCGGGACCTCCATGCGCACGTGAACCTGATCCCCTACAACACGGTCGAGGGCCTTCCCTGGAAGCGGCCGAGCGCCACGCGGCAGGAGCGGTTCGCCGGCGTCCTGCGGGATGCGCGCCTTTCCGTGACCCTCCGCCGCGAGAAGGGCCACGACATCGCCGCAGCCTGCGGGCAGCTGCGGCTGCAGACGGAAAAGGGGTCATAGATTTTTCTTGCGGGTTGGCCCGCGCGCCCTAGCACGGAACCTTTGCGGATTTTCGCCGTCTCTCCCCCTCCCCCAGCATGATCGAAGTCAGAGGACTGATAAAAAACTTTGGCCCCAAGCGCGCCGTCGACGGTGTGAGCTTCGCGGTCCGCCGGGGCGACGTCCTGGGTTTCCTGGGGCCGAACGGCGCGGGCAAGTCCACGACGATGAAGATGATAACCGGGTTCCTCCGCCCGGACGCCGGGACGGCCACCGTCGACGGGATCGATGTCGCGTCCGACCCTGTCGCGGTCAAGCGCCGCCTCGGCTACCTGCCCGAGAATTCCCCGGCCTATCCGGAAATGACCGTCGAGGAATTCCTGGGCTTCATAGCCGAGGTGCGCGGCTTCCGCGAATCCGGATCCCGGCGCGCCCACGTGGACCGGGCGGTCGGCCTTACGCAGCTCGAGCCTGTGCGACGGCAGGCGATCGAGACCCTATCGAAGGGATACAAGCAGCGCGTGGGATTCGCCCAGGCGCTGCTCCACGATCCGCCGGCGCTCGTCCTGGACGAGCCGACCGACGGCCTCGATCCCAACCAGAAGAACGAGGTCCGCGCGCTGATCCGCGGCATGGCGGTGGAAAAGGCGGTCATCCTCTCGACCCACATCCTCGAGGAGGTCGAGGCGATCTGCAACCGGGTCATCATCATATCCCGGGGCCGCGTTGTCGCCGACGAGACCCCGGCGCAGCTGCAGGCGCGCCAGCCGGGCGCACGCCTGGATGAGATCTTCCGCAGCCTGACCCAGTCCGACCAATGACCACCCAGATCGGCCCACTCTTCAAGCGCGAGTTCCTGGGCTACTTCCGCTCCCCGGTCGCCTACGTGTTCCTCGTTTCCTTTTCCGTGATCTCGGTCGCGCTCGCCTTCTCGCGCTACGGGGGATTCTTCCAGTCCGGGCTCGCCGGGATGGACAGCGTGTTCATTTTCTATCCCTGGCTATTCCTCTTCCTCGTCCCCGCCGTCGGCATGCGCCTGTGGTCGGAGGAGAAGCGCTCCGGGACCGTGGAGCTGCTCTTCACCCTGCCCGTCACGACGCTGGAGGCGGTCCTCGGGAAATTCCTGGCCGGCTGGGCGTTCCTCGCGCTCGCCATCGCGCTCAGCTTCCCGATGGTGCTCACCGTGGCCTATCTCGGCTCGCCCGACTGGGGCGTCATGGGGGCCGCCTACCTCGGCGCCGTCCTCATGGCTGGCGGCTACCTCGGGGTCTGCTCCCTCGCCTCGGCGCTGACGAGGAACCAGGTGATCAGCTTTGTGCTCGGCCTCGGCGCCTGCGCCGTCCTCCTGTTCCTCGGCATGAGCAGCTTCACCGATTTTCTCGAGGGATTCATGCCCGTCCGCGGCGCGGACCTCATTTCCAATTTCAGCTTCATCACGCATTTTGACGCGTTTCGGAAGGGGATCGTCGATCCGAAGGACGTCGTCTTCTTTCTTTCGCTGACGGGCTTCACCCTTTGCCTGAACGCGGTGGCGCTGGAGCGCTGAAGGATCCGCCAGCATGAAACCCGGCCGCCGCTTCCTCATTGTCGCCCTCCTGTTCACCGGCCTCGTGCTCGTGAACTACCTCGCCTCGTCGCTGCCCGTCCGGCTGGACGCGACCGCCGAACACATCTACACTCTCTCGCCGGGAACAAAGTCCCTGCTGGCGGGGATCGAGGAGCCGATCACGCTCGACCTCTATTGCTCGAAGGATTCCGCCGGCCAGCTGATCCAGTACAAGAACTACGCCGAGCGCGTGCGCGAAATGCTGCGCCAGTACGTGCGCGCGGCGCACGGCCGGATCGTTCTCAACCTGATCGACCCCGAGCCCGACACCCCGGACGAGGAGCGGGCGACCGCGGCCGGGGTCGAGGCCCAGACCCCGCCCGGCGGGGCGGAGCCCTTCTATTTCGGGCTCGTCGCCACCCAGGCCGACATGCAGAAGGCGATCCCGGCGCTGACGCCCCAGCGCGAGCAATTTCTCGAGTACGATCTTTCCGAGCTCGTCTACGGGGTGCAGCAGGCCGACAAGAAGAAGCTCGGCCTGATTACAAGCCTGCCGCTCCAGGGCACGCCCGGCATGCCGATGATGGGGCAGCCGGCGCAGGAAGGCCAATTCGTGGCCGGCGAATGGCAGGACACCTTTTCGATCGCGCCGGTGGAGGCGTCCGCCACCGACCTGCCGGCGGGCCTCGACGCCCTGGCCGTGATCCACCCGGAGAATCTCACCCCGAGGCTGCAATACGCGATCGACCAGTTCCTGCTCGCGGGGAGGCCGGTCTTTGTCGCCGTGGACCCGTCCTCGCAGTATTTCAAGAGGCAGGGGGGGCAGGCCGCCATGTTCGGCGGGCCGCCGCCCAATGTCTCGAGCGACCTGCCGGTCCTTTTTGCGGGCTGGGGCATCTCCTACGATCCGCAGAAGGTCGTCGGCGACAACGCCGACGCCCTGGAGGCGCAGAATGCGAGCGGAACGGCCGTCCACTATCCGGTCTGGCTGGGTCTGGAGCATGACGGCTTTGATCCAAAGTCGCCGACGACCGCGCAACTGAACTCCCTCTGGTTCATCGAGGCCGGAAGCATCGCCCCCAAGCCGGGCACCGGCCTCGCTTTCACTCCGCTCGTGCAGACATCGCCGCAGGCGGGCGAGCTCGACGCCATGGCCCTGCAGTTCGCCCAGCCGGAGGACATCGCGCGCCAGATAAAGCCGAGCGGCCGGAAGACCATCGCAGCGCTGGTCACCGGAAAATTCAGGACGGCGTTTCCCGGCGGCCCTCCCCCGGCCGACGATCCGAAGCAGAAGGCCCCGCCCCCAGCGGCGCCTCCCTCCCTCAAGGAGTCGAAGACCTCCTCCACCCTCGTGGTCGTGGCGGACACCGACTGGCTCTTCGACGACTACAGCGTGCGCAAGCTCAACTACCTCGGCCAGACGGCAGCCGAACCTCTCAACGACAACCTCTCCTTCGCCGCCAACGCGCTCGACTACCTGTCGGGATCGCAGAGCCTCCTCAGCATCCGCGGCAAGGGAACCTCGCTTCGGCCATTCAAGGTCGTTCGCGCCATGGAGGCCGAGGCCAGCGGCAGGTACCGCGAGAAGCTGACCGCGCTCGAGACGCAGCTGAGCGAAGTTCAGGCGAAACTCGGCGAGCTCCAGGGAAAAAAATCTGAGGGCAACCGCCTCGTCGCGTCCCCGGAAGTCGCGAAGACGATCGAGGATTTCCAGAAGCAGGATGCGAAGCTGCGCGGGGAGCGGCGGCAGATACGCCTCGCGCTCCGCGAGGGGATCGACGCGCTGGAAAACAGGCTCCTCGCCGCCAACCTCCTCGCGAGCCCGCTGCTCGTCTGCGGCTTCGGCCTGTGGTTCGCCAGGTCGCGCCGCAGATAGCGCCGCACGCCGATGAAGCTCAAGACGCTCGCCATCGCCGTCGCCGTGCTCGCCGTCCTGTCGGCGGCCGCATTCTGGGCCAACCGGGCGCCGTCGCCGGCCGGCGCGGATCCGCGGGTTGGAAATCCGCTCGCGGACTCGGCCGTCGTCGCGAAGGCCGCGCAGCTGAGGCTGTCGGGCGGCGGCCGGACGGTCCTCCTCGCCAAACAGGCCGACGGCAGTTGGCAGGTCCCGGGCTACTTCGGCCTGCCGGCCGATTTTTCGAAGCTCTCCGGATTTGTGGGCGACCTCGCCAGCGCCAAGATCACAAGGCTTGTGACGGTGAATCCCGGTCGGATCGCCCGGCTCGGGTTCGACGACAACAAGGTCGAGATCCTCGACGGGACGGGCGGAGTCCTCTGGGCGGCCGGGATCGGAAAGGCCGCGGACGCCGGAGGACGCTTCGTCCGCTTCGGCGAAGAGTCGAGGGCCTACCTCGCCAGCCTCAACGATTCGATCGAGTCGGACCCGAAGGCCTGGGCCGACACCACCCTGCTATCCCTGAAGGCCGACGACATCGGCAGCATTCAAATCCCGTTCGCCGACGGCGGACCGCTCACGCTTTCGCGGAAGGCCAAGGACGCCCCATGGACGGCCGACCGGATGCCCGCCGGCCAGCGCGTGAGCGCGGACAAGGTCTCGACCCTGCTTGGGTCCCTGGGAGGCCTTCGATTCTCCGACACCGGCGACCCGAAGGATCCGCAGGCGGCCGCGGCGCGGCAACGGGCGCGCGTGATCGCGGTCACCACGTTCGACGGAACGGCATACAGTATCGCGCTGGGCCGGAAGCCGGATGAGAAGAAGCCCGCGATTCCGACCGACAAATCCGTCCCGCCGGCGGAAGCGGCGCCGGCCGGACCGGTCTATGCGTTTATTTCGAGTTCGGAAGCGAAGGCACCGGTGAACGGATGGATGCAGAAGCGCTCCTTCCAGGTCGACGAATACATCCTCACCGGCCTGCCGCAAAAGCCCGACGACCTCTTCGAGGCGGCCCCGGCGGCGGCGCCCCCGGACAAGCCGAAGCCCTAGCAGGCTGCTAGAAAACTCCCTCCTTTACACATATCAACATTTCCTTATGCGTTGATATGTTATGCAGCCCGATTCCCCCATCGCCGAGCTTTTTGCCCGGGGGCGCCCCCTGCGCTCGCTCGAGTTCTTCCCGCCCAAGGACGAGGCGGGCGTGGCCGCGCTGCGCGAGACCGCGTCCGCTCTGAAGGGAATCGCCCCCGACTTCGTCTCCGTGACCTACGGGGCGGGCGGCAGCACCCGGGAACGAACGGCCCAGGTGAGCGCGCTCCTGAAAAACGAGATGGGCTTCACGGTCATGCCCCACCTCACCTGCGTGGGACACTCCCGGGCGGAACTGGACGCGCTCGCCGACCGGATCCACGCGGGGGGCTTCCGCAACGTCATGACCCTGCGCGGCGACCCGCCGAAGGGCTCCGCAGAATTCAAGGCGGCTCCTGACGGGCTGCGGCATGCCGACGAGCTGGTGTCCCTCCTGAAGGCGCGGCATGCGGATTTCTGCCTCGGCGTCGCCGGATACCCCGAAAAGCACCCCGAGGCGCCGAGCGCGGATATCGATCTCGGGCACCTCCGGCACAAGGTGGATGCGGGCGCGGCCTTCGTCACGACGCAGCTCTTCTTCGACAACGGCGCCTATTACCGGTTCGTGGAGCGTTGCCGCCTCGCGGGGATCCGGGTTCCGATCGTGCCGGGGATCATGCCCGTCCTTTCCCTCAGGCAGATCCAGCGCTTCACGGCGATGTGCGGCGCCTCCCTGCCCGAAAAGCTCGTGCGGCGCCTCGAGGCGGCCGGCGACCAGGCGGACGTGGCCGAGACGATCGGCATCGACTGGGCGCTCGGACAGATACGGGACCTTCTCGCGCAGGGAGCCCCGGGGTACCACCTGTACATCCTGAACCGGGCCAGGAGCGCCCTGGCCCTGGCGGCCGGGCTGGCGGCCTGACCGCATTCAGCCGCCCGCGAACACGGGCCTGAATCCGGCCTCCTCCAGGATCCGCGCGACTGTCGCCCTCTGGTCGCCCTGGATCTCAATGCGGCCCTCTTTGACGGTGCCGCCGCAGCCGCAGGCGGCGCGCATTTTTTTCGAAAGAGCCTCCTTTTCCGCAGGCCCGATCCCGGTGAAGCCGGCGACGACGGTCACGGTCTTCCCCCCCCGCCCCTCCGTTTCGCGCCGGACGTCGACCCGGCCGCGGTTCCTCTCCTGCGGCGGAGCGCCGCGCCCGGAAGCCCCGGCCTGAGGAACCCGTGGCGCGGCGGGAAGTCCGGCCGCGCTCAAGGCGCCGAAGGGATTCTGCAGAAGCCCCTCCCCTCCGTCGGTCGGCAGCTTTCCCGAAGGCGCGCCCATACTACCTCGCAGGGCGCCCCCCGCAGGCCCCCGCGGGTATGTCCGTTTCACCGCCAAGGAAAAGGAGCGCCTTCGCATAGCTCCGCCGCTCCAGGAAATGCGCCAGCTGCGGATGAAGGTCCCGGCGGCCCTGCGCCAGAAGGACCTCCAGCCGGCCCATGGCCCGGGATACCGTCGGGCCATCGGAACGCTTGATCGCGTCCAATAACGACTTAAGCGATTCTTTTATCTGCTCTTCCACGGTTTTTCTTATGCGGCGTTCCCCGATTGTAAGCCCGATTGCAATCTATGTGGCAGCGCTTGAGGTCTTGTGCAAGATGATGCAGGCTTTTTCCGAAAACCCTTTGGCTCATGCCGTCGGGGACGGGCGCAATCGCCCCGCCCCCGCGCCGGCCTCCTCTTATCGATTCCAATGAATTCCCTGTCTGTTCCCACCCGGGCGAACGCCGACGTCATCGACCAGATGTATCGGCAGTGGCTGGACAATCCCGATGCGGTCGACCCGACGTGGCGCGCCTTCTTCCAGGGCTTCAGCCTCGGAAACAACGGCGCCGGGCTGACGGGCTCGCTTGAGGGAGCCGCCTCGGCCGGCGTCGCCATCGTCGACAGCCTCAAGCAGTCGCACGTCCACTATCTGATCGGCGCCTACCGGGCCATCGGGCACCTGCAGGCGCACCTCGATCCGCTGAGCGATCCCCCGCCGGCCTCCCCGAAATTGCAGCTCGCCGAGTTCGGCCTGACGGACGCGGACCTCGACATCTCATTCGACATCGGCACCTACCTCGGCGGCGGCCAGATGAAGCTTCGCGACATCGTGGCCGAGCTGCAGAAGACGTACTGCAGCCATATCGGCGTTGAATACGCTCACATCCAGGACCAGGACTGCCGTCGCTGGCTCCAGGAGCGCATCGAGTCGACGCGGCTCAGGCCGGCGTTTCCGAAGGCGCAGAAGGTCCGCATCCTGCGGCGGGTCCACAAGGCCGAGCTCTTCGAGAAATTCCTGCACACGAAGTACGTGGGGCAGAAGCGCTTTTCCCTCGAGGGCGGCGAGACGATCATCGCGGCGCTCGACGCGGTCATCGACCACTGCCCCGACGTCGGCGTGGACGAGATCGTCATGGGGATGGCCCACCGCGGACGCCTAAACGTCCTGTGCAGCGTCATGCGCAAATCGTTCGACCAGCTCTTCGAGCAGTTCTCCGAGAACTACATCCCCGACGCGGTCGGGGGCGACGGCGACGTCAAGTACCACCTCGGCTATGAATCCGTCCTCACGACCACCTCGGGCAGCAAGGTCGCCCTGCGCCTCGCGGCCAATCCCTCGCACCTCGAGATCGTCGATCCCGTCGTCGAGGGGAAGGTGCGCGCCCGCCAGCGCATCCACGAGGACACCGAGGAGCGCCGCCGCGTGATGCCGCTCCTCATCCACGGCGACGCGGCGCTCGCCGGCCAGGGCGTCGTGGCCGAGACGCTCAATTTCTCCCAGCTGCCCGGGTACCGCACCGGAGGCACCCTGCACTTCGTCATCAACAACCAGATCGGCTTCACGACCGACCCGCGCGACGCGCGCTCGTCGCGCTACTGCACCGACGTCGCGAAGATGATCGAGGCGCCGATCTTCCACGTGAACGGCGACGATCCGGAGGCCGTGTGCATGGTTGCGCAGCTTGCCCTCGAATTCCGCAACCAGTGGAAGCGCGACGTGTTCGTCGACATGGTCTGCTTCCGGCGCCACGGCCACAACGAGGCCGACGAGCCGTCCTTCACGCAGCCCGCGCTCTACAAGAAGATCGCCGCCCACCCGCTCGTGTCGGCCCTGTACACCGAGCGGCTCGTCGGCGAGGGCAGCATCACGGCGGCGCAGGGCGAGGCGATCACGGCGGAGTATTCGGCCTCACTCGAGGAGAACCTCGCGAAGGCAAAGAGCCGGGAGGCGAGCAAGGCCGCGAAGGGCGTCGAGCCCGGCGCCGCGTTCAAGGGATCGAACGCCATATTCCAGCGCGAGTACCACCACACGCCCATCGAGACGGGGGCGCCCATCGCCGAGATCGACCGGGTCGTGCGCGGGCTCACGGAAATCCCGGCCGGCTTCAAGGTGCACCCGAAGATCCGGCGCATCCTCGACGCCCGGGCGCAGGCCTACCGGGACGGCGGCCCGGTTGACTGGGGCCTCGGGGAGGCCCTCGCGTTCGGGACGCTCCTCGTCGAGGGCACGCCCATCCGGCTGAGCGGCCAGGATTGCGAGCGCGGCACCTTCAGCCATCGCCACGCGGTGCTCACCGACATCGAAACCGACGAGAAGTACACACCCCTGAAGAGCCTCGCGGACAAGCAGGCCCGGTTCTGCGTCTACAACTCCCTCCTCTCGGAGGCCGCGGTGCTCGGCTTCGATTGCGGCTATTCCGTCGATTATCCCCAGATGCTCTGCCTTTGGGAGGCGCAATTCGGGGATTTCGCGAACGGGGCGCAGGTCGTGATCGACCAGTTCATCGTCAGCGGCGAATCCAAGTGGCAGCGCACCTGCGGCATCGTGCTTCTCCTCCCCCATGGATACGAGGGCCAGGGCCCCGAGCACTCGTCCGCCCGCCTGGAGCGCTTCCTGCAGGCGTGCGCGGAGGACAACATCCAGGTCGCGAACGTCACGACGCCCGCGCAGTACTTCCATATCCTGCGGCGCCAGATCAGGCGCGATTTCCGAAAGCCGCTCATCATCATGGCGCCGAAATCGCTCCTGCGCCACCCGGCGGCCGTGTCGAGGATCGACGACTTTGTGAGCGGCTCGTTCCAGGAAATCCTCGAGGATCCCCAATGGTCCGCCCAGGCTCCGGCGCTCCCGCCCCAGGCCGCCATCGAGCGCATCATCCTCTGCAGCGGCAAGGTCTACTACGACCTGGCCGAGCATCGCGCGAGGCACGGCATCGCCGACACGGCCATCGTGCGGATCGAGCAGCTCTATCCCCTGCATCGCAACCGGATCGCCGAACTTTCGGACACCTACGGACACCAGGCCCGGCTCATCTGGTGCCAGGAGGAGCCCGAGAACATGGGCGCCTGGCGCTGGATCGCACCGCAGCTTGAGGAGATCTTCGGACGGAAGCCGGCCTATGCCGGCCGCGCCCCGTCGTCCTCGCCCGCGATCGGCGTCCTGGCCTTGCATAAGCTGCAACTTAGCGCCCTGCTGCAGGCAGCCTTCAGCATCTAGGAGGCGCTCCGCGCGCCAGCGCGCCACCACCGCCGTTTTCACATGCCCAAAATCGAAGTAAAAGTCCCCGCGATGGGTGAATCCATCAGTTCGGGAATCCTGGCCAAATGGCACGTCGCGGACGGCGACGTCGTGAAGAAGGACCAGCCCCTGTTCGAGCTTGAGACGGACAAGATCACTTCCGAGGGCACCGCCGAAGCGGCGGGGCGGATAGCCCTGCAGGCGGCGGCGGGCGCCGAGGTGAAGATCGGCCAGGTGGTCGCCCTGATCGACACCGAGGCCGCCGCGAGCATGCCGCCGCAGGCTCCGGAGCCGGTGGCCGCGCCGGCGGTTGAAAAGGCCGTGGAGGAAGCGCCGTCCAAGACAAAGCCGGCGGCGGCAAAGGCGGAATCCCCGCCCGCCCCGGAAAAGGCGGCTCCGGCGAAGCCGGCGGCCGCGCAGCCCCCGAAGCCGCAACCTCCCCCGGCCCCCCGGCCTGCCGCGCCCGCCGGCGAGCGCCAGACCCGGCGCAAGCTCTCCCCCCTCCGGCAGCGCATCGCCGAGCGCCTCGTGGCCGCCCAGCACGACGCGGCCATGCTGACGACCTTCAACGAGGCGGACATGTCCGCGGTCATGGGCGTTCGCGCCCGCTACCAGGAGGACTTCGTGAAGAAGAACGGGGTGAAGCTCGGCTTCATGTCCTTCTTCGTGAAGGCGGTCGTCTCGGCGCTGAGGCAGGTTCCCGCGCTCAACGCGCAGATCGACGGCGACAGCGTCGTCGAGAATCATTTCTACGACATCGGGGTCGCCGTCTCCACGGAAAAGGGCCTCCTCGTCCCGGTCATCCGCGACTGCGACGCCCTGAGCATGGCAGACATCGAGAAGGCCATCGGCTCGGCCGCGCAAAAGGCGCGCGATGGCAAGATCGCGCTCGCCGACCTCGAGGGCGGCGTCTTCACGATCACGAACGGCGGCATCTTCGGCTCCATGCTTTCCACCCCGATCATCAATCCGCCGCAATGCGGCATCCTCGGCCTTCACGCCATCACCGAGCGACCCGTGGCGGTCGGCGGCCAGGTCGTGATCCGGCCGATGATGTACCTCGCCGTCAGCTACGACCACCGGCTGGTCGACGGCAGGGAGGCCGTGACCTTCCTCGTCAAGGTCAAGCAGGCGATCGAGGATCCGCTCCGGCTCATGCTGAATGTCTGAGCGCGCCCCGGCCCGGCCCGACCGCATGCGCCACCTGGGCGGCGTCGCGCTCATGGTAGCCTCGGCCGGATGCTTCGCGGCCAACGCCCTGCTCATCCGGGAGCTCGGGCGGTTCATGACCGTCAACGTCTGGCTTCTGACGAGCGTGCGCTTCCTCGTCGGCCTCGCGCTGATCGCCGTGTTCCTCCGCGACAGCTTCCAGCCGGCCCATCTCCTGTCGAACCGGAAGCTGATCGAGCGCGGGCTGGTGGGCGGGCTCGGCGTGATGGCGTACTACGAGGCGATCATCCACATCGGGGCGGCCCGCTCGACCTTCATCAACAACACGTACATCTTCTGGGCTGCCTTCATGGCCGCCTGGGTGTTCCGGGAACGCCTGCGCCCGCTGACGGTCGCGGGCGGAATTGCGGCGCTGGCGGGAATCGCGCTCCTGACCGGCGTATTCTCGGCCGGCGCCGGCCCCGGGATCTACGATTGCTTCGCCGTCGCCTCCGCGCTCGGCTCGGCCTACGTCGCGGTTGCGATCCGCCAGCTGCACGCGACCGAGCGCACGGCGACCATATTCGGGGCCCAGTGCTCCTATGGCCTCGTCCTGAGCTGCGCCTTCGCTCTCATGCCGGGCGGCTCCGCCTCCGGCGCGCACGCCATGCGGCTCCCGCCCCCCGCATGGGGGCTGGTCCTCCTTTCGGGCGTCTGCGTCGCGGGCGGACAGCTCGCGCAGACCCGGGCCTATCGCGACCTGCGCGTCGCCGAGGGCTCGCTCCTCCAGACGCTTTCTCCGCTCGGAACGGCCTTCGGGAGCGCGATCTTCTTCGGCGAGCAGCTGACGATGCGGGAAATCGCCGGCGCCTCCCTTATCCTTGCGGGGACCGCCGCCGCCGCCTTCCGCCCCCGGGCAGCCTAGCAGGGGTCTATTATGGCAAGAGACCTGCTAAAACCCATCCGTTCCTGTCCGTTTTCACGCATTTCCCCTCCATGTCCCTGCTAGACACCCCTTACGACGTCGAAAAATTCTTCGACGAGATGTTCGGCGCGGACGGGGAGGTCCGGCCGCACTACCGGCGTCTCGCTGAGCGCCTCGGCACCCTTCCCGAGGCCGATTTTCACCAGCACCGGACGGCGGTCGAACTGGCGTTCCTGCGCCGGGGCGTGACCTTCACCGTCTACAACAATTCCGAGGGCACGGAGCGCATCTTCCCCTTCGACCTCATCCCGCGGATCATTCCCGCGACCGAATGGAAGAAGATCGAGGCCGGGCTCATCCAGCGGATCACGGCTCTCAACCTCTTCCTCCACGACATCTATCATGAGCAGAAGATCCTGCGGGACAAGGTGGTCCCGGCGGCGCAAATCCTGAGCGCCCGGCATTTCCGCCGCGAGTTCATGAATTTCTCGGTCCCGCGCGACATCTACGTCCAGATCTGCGGCACGGACCTGATCCGCGACGACGCGGGAAACTACCTCGTCCTGGAGGACAACCTGCGCTGTCCCTCCGGCGCCTCGTACATGATCGAGAACCGGGCGGCGATGCGGCGGGCGTTCCCGACGCTCTTCCAGACCTATCGCGTGCGGCCGGTCGAAACCTACGCGGACAACCTCCTCAAGGCGTTTCTCCACATCGCCCCGCCGAAGAGCGACAAGCCCAACGTCGTCCTCCTGACGCCGGGCGTCTACAACAGCGCGTATTTCGAGCACACCTTCCTCGCGAGGCAAATGGGCATCCCGATCGTGGAGGGGCGGGACCTTGTGGTGCGCGACGCCCACGTGTTCATGCGGACGACCGCCGGCCTCGTCCCGGTGGACGTGATCTACCGGAGGATCGACGACGACTATCTCGATCCCACGGTGTTCCGATCGGACTCCCTGCTCGGCGTGCCCGGACTCGTCGGGGCCTACCGGGCGGGCAACGTCGCCCTCGCGAACGCCATCGGGACGGGGGTCGCGGACGACAAGGTCATCTACGCCTACCTGCCGCAGATCATCAAATACTACCTCGACCAGGAGCCCCTGCTGCCGAACGTCAACACGTACCTCGCCTCGGACCCCTCGCAGCGGAAGTACATCCTGGAGAACATCGGGCGGCTCGTCGTCAAATCCGCGAATGAGGCGGGCGGCTACGGCATGCTCATCGGGCCCGCCGCGACCAAGGAGGAGATCGCCGCCTTCCGCGCGCAGGTCGCCGCCCAGCCCCGCAACTTCATCGCTCAGGATCCGATCATGCTGTCGCGCTCGCCGACCTGGTGCGACGGCCGGCTGCAGGGCCGGCACATCGACCTCAGGCCCTATATCCTCTGCGGCGCCAAGACGATCGTCACCCCCGGCGGCCTGACCCGGGTCGCGCTCCGAAAGGGCTCGCTCGTGGTCAATTCCTCGCAGGGCGGCGGGTCGAAGGACACCTGGGTCCTCCAGGGGGACGAATAGCGCCATGCCGCCCGCCGTCAAAACTCCCGCCTTCCGGCCCCAGGCCACGGTCATGCTCTCGCGCGTGGCGCATTCCCTCTACTGGATGAGCCGCTACATCGAGCGCGCCGAGAACCTGGCGCGGCTGCTCGACGTCAATCTCCAGTTCCTTCTCGATTTTCACGGCGTCAGCGACGCGAGCAAGAAGGAGGAGCCCTGGGGGTCGATCCTCGCCAGCACGGGCGACGAGGCGCTCTTCGAGACGCTCTACAAGAAGGCGGACAGCCGCAGCGTGACCGAATTCCTCGCGTTCGACGCCCGCAATCCAGGATCGATCCTCTCCTCGATCTTCGCCGCCCGGGAAAACGCCCGGATGATCCGCGACCAGATCTCAAGCGAGATGTGGCAGGCGATCAACGAGCTCTACCTGTTCCTCAAGGACCGCACGGCGGCCGACGTGTGGGCCGCGGGGCCGTCGGAATTCCTGAACCACATCAAGCTGGCCTCGCACACGTTCCAGGGCCTGACGGAGGCGACGTACCAGCGCAACGAGGGCTGGGAGTTCATCCAGTTCGGGAAATTCCTCGAGCGGGCCGACAAGACGACCCGCATCCTCGACGTGAAGTACCACATCCTGCTTCCGAGCGCGGTGGACGTCGGCGGGGCCGTGGACACGGCCCAGTGGCAGGCGGTGCTGCGCTCGGCCAGCGCCCTCGAGGCCTACCGCCGCTTCTATGTGCGGGAGATCCTCCCCTGGAAGGTCGCCGAGTTCCTCATCTTCTCCGACTCCTTTCCGCGCTCCCTGCATTACTGCGTCGCCCAGGTCGACGAGTTCCTGCGCCGCATCCTCGGGGAGAGCGCTACCCGGCCGCGCACGGCCGCGGCCCGGGCCTCCCGGCGCCTGCTCGCGGATCTCGAGTCGCTCCCGATCGACGAGGTGCTGGAGGAGGGCCTCCACGAATTCCTGATCGAGGTGCAAAAATCCCTTGACCGCATCGGTGACGAGGTGGTTCAGACAACGATGTTCTATCCCGTCGAATCCGGGTCGGAGGAGCAGCAGCACCAGCAGCAGCAGTAGCTGGCGCGGCGCTCCCCAATCCGGATTCAGTCCGCATGCTTCTCCGTCTCCTCCATCGCACCACCTTCGTCTACGCAGGCAAGGCCCATGACAGCTTCAACGAAGTCCGCCTGCGCCCGATCGACGATGCGACCCAGTCCTGCCGCCGGTACGAATTGCGCGTCGAGCCCGCTGCGCAGTCGCGCGCGTACCGCGACTTCTACGGCAACGAGGTTGAGTATTTCGACATCGCCGCGGGTCACAGCCGGCTGGTCGTCGAGGCCGAATCCGAGGTGTCCACGGTGCCCGACGCGGAACGCCCGCCGATCCCGGAGGCGAGCCTGGCCGACCTCGCCGCCTCGCCCGAGCGCGAGCTGCTCGCCGAATTCGCAGTCTCCTGCCATTACGTGCCCCTCGATCGCGACATCTGGCGAGAGGCGCAGGACGCGCTCGCCGGAGGCAGGAGCGATGTGTGGGGAGACGTCAGGCGGCTTGGGGGGCACGTCCACAGGACGTTCGCTTATCGCCAGAACGTCACCGGCGTCGCCACGCGCGCAACCGACGCACTCAAGCTGCGGGCGGGGGTCTGCCAGGACTTCGCCCATGTGCTCCTCGGCATGTGCCGGTGCCTGGACATCCCGGCCCGGTACGTCAGCGGCTATTTCCTGAACAGCCACCGCCGCCGGGGCGAGGACGAGGCCTCGCACGCGTGGATCGAGGCGTTTGTCCCCGGATTCGGGTGGGCCGCCTACGATCCCACCCACGACCGGGTGGCCGACCATCGCTACGTGAAGGTCGCCGTCGGCCGGGACTACGCCGACATCCGGCCCGTGAGCGGAACCTATCGCGGGGCCGCGACCCGGGAGCTCAAGGTGACGGTGCGTGTGCGCGAGGCGGCCGAGCCGGCGGTTTCGGCCTAATAGGCTGTTTCACCAACGCGGGCTTACCCGGATATTTCATGAACACGGGCTAAGGTTTTTCCTCCTCGATCGCTGCGACGCGGCCCCCGGCGAATTCGACCCGGAAGCGGTCGTGCGGGCGGCGAAGGGGGTAGTCCATGTAGTAGGGGTAGCTGCCCCAGCCGTTCAGGCCCCACCAGCGGTGGTAGTAGCCGCTGTAGAGGATGACGCCGTCGCTGTTCTCGTAGGTGACGTAGTGCCAGACCTCCCCCCGGCCGGCCGCCGTCGTGCGGACAGTGACGCGGTCGGGATCGCCGAGGGCGAGGCGGACGGTCGCCTGCTCCATCCCTACGCCGACTTTCCCCTGCCTGACGAGTGCCTGCTGGTCGGGGGGAAGGCTGGCGAAGAAACCGGGATTCTCCTGGATGCGGGAGCCGACGGTCGAGCAGCCTGCGAGCAAAGCCGCGCCGAGCGCGGCGGCGAAGAAGAGCGGGTTTGTTTTCATGGCGGGAATGTACCACCCTTTGACGCCCGGTTCATCCCCCGGGTTCCCTCGCGTTGCCGATTGCGAACTTGAACTCGGAAGCCCTTAATCAGTAACTCTCAACGGCGCCGGCCCCACCCATGAAAACCTTCTCCATCGCCATCGGCTCCGATCACGCCGGATTCCGCTACAAGGAATCGATCAAGGCGCTCCTTCTCTCCGAGGGGCACACCGTGCGCGATTTCGGCACCGATTCGGAGCAGGCCTGCGACTACCCGGACTTCATCCGGCCGGTCGCGCAGGCCGTGGCGCGGGGCGAATACGAGCGGGGAATCGTCCTCGGCGGCTCCGGAAACGGCGAGGCCATCGTGGCAAACCGCATCGTGGGCGTGCGTTGCGCGGTCTGCTGGAACGAGCAGCTGGCGATCTGGAGCCGCGCCCACAACGACGCCAATTGTCTTTCAATCGGCCAGCGCACCGTCACCGAGGACGAGGCCCTCCGGATCGTGAAGACATGGCTCGTCACCGAATTCGAGGGGGGCAGGCACCTCGCCCGCATCCGCAAGATCGACGGGGCGTGACGGAACCTGCCGCGCCCATGGCCTACCCAGAATTGCCCGGAGTCCTCGCATCGCGCGACCTGCGCCCGGAGGCGCTCGAAGGGGATCCGACGGAGGCGCTGTTTCTCGCCTACGCCTGGATGCACCTCGCCCGGGCGACCGACAACCGCATCCTCGAGCTCTTCCGGCAGGGCCTTATCCGGGGAACGGTCACGGGCGGCCAGGGAAACGAGGCCCTGATCGTGCCGCTCGCGCTTCTCGCGGACAAGGAACTCGACGTCGTTTCGTTCACCCACCGCGATCTCGGCGGCCACCTGATCTGGGGCGGCCACCTCTGCACCCACCTTCACCAGTATTTCGCGAATGCCGCGAGCCCCACCCAGGCGCGCGAAGGCAACATCCATCACGGCGACACCGCGAACCGCTCGCTGCCGATGATCTCCCACCTCGGGGCGATGCTCGGCCCCGTGCTCGGCACGACCGATTCGCAGCGCCGACAGGGAAGGCCCGCGATCGGATTCGCGTTCTTCGGGGACGGCGCCTCGAGCACCGGCGACGTGCACGAGGCCATGAACCTGGCCTCGCTGCTGTCGCTGCCGGTCATCTTCGTCGTTGAGAACAACCTCTACGCCTACTCGACTCCCGTCAGCGAGCAGTTTGCGCCCGGCGTCGAGCTCTGGAAGCGCGCCGCGGGCTACGGGATGGAGGGGATCGCCCTGGACGCAACCGACGCCGAGGAGAGCGCCCGCGTCTTCGCGGCGGCCATCGCCACCGTGCGGGCGACCTCGCGCCCCATGCTGATCGAGGCCCGGGTCGTTCGCCTGCGCGGGCACGCCGCCTACGACACCGGGGGCTACCTCCAGCCCGGCGAGAGCGAGGCGTTCGCGGCCCGCGATCCCCTGCCGAAGCTGCGCTCGCGGCTGGCCGCGGCGGACGCCGCGCGGGTCGGGGCGATCGAGGCCGAACTCGGCGAGTTCATCGAGGAGTGCATCAAGGTCTCGCTTCCCTTTCCGCCGGTGGATCCGGCCGGGATGGAAACGGACGTCTTCGCCCCGCCCGCGCTCCCCATCCACTGGATACCCCGGCTGGATTCCGACGCGGCGGCGGCGGCGCGGGGAGAGGTCCAGCCGGCGTCCGAGCCCCTGACCATGGCCCAGGCGCTCAACCGCGGCCTGCGAAAGATCCTGGCCGAAAGGCCGGAATCGCTCGTCCTCGGTCAGGACATCGGCGCCTATGGCGGCGCCTTCAAGGTGACCGAGGGGCTTCTCGCGGATTTCGGCCGCCCCCGCGTCCTCAACACGCCCCTCGCCGAGAGCACCTGCACGGGCTACGCGATCGGCCTGGCGATAGGGGGGCATCGCCCCATCGAGGAGTTTCAATTCGCCGATTTCGCCACGGAGGCCACGACGCAGATCACCCTGAACGCCGCGACCCTGCATTTCCGCTCGGGAACCCCGTGCCCGCTCGTCCTTCGCCTGCCCTGCGGCGGCGGGCTCACCTTCGGCTCCTTTCACTCCCAGGAACTGGAATCCCTCTTCCTGTCGATGCCCGGCCTCAAGGCCCTCTACCCCAGCACGCCGCAGGACGCGTTCAACGCACTGCTCGCGGCCTACGAGGACGACAATCCGGTGCTCCTCTTCGAGCACAAGGGCCTCTACCGCCGGGGAAAATATCCCGTCGTCTGGGACCCGAATTTCCGCGACATCTGGGAGCCGCGGCGCCTCTGCATCGGCGACTTCGCGACCTTCGTCACCTACGGCGAGATGACGCACGTCGCAACCGAGGCCTGCAACTATCTGGCATCCGAGTACGACGCGGCGATCGATCTCTACGACCTGCGGGCGCTCGCGCCCCTCCAGCTTGACGCCATCGAGGCCTCCCTCGAGCGCACCCGCCGGCTGATCGTGCTTCACGAGGGGCGACGCACGCACGGCTTCGGCGCGGAACTTGTGGCCCGGCTCGTCGAGAGGCATTTCGGCGCCCTCCAGGCGCCGCCGCTCCGCATCGGCTCGATGGACCTGCCCGTGCCATTCGCGCCCGAGCTCGAGGCCGCCTTTCGCCCGAGCAGGGACAAGGTCCTGGACCGCATCGTGGAATGGGCGCAGCTCTGATCGCATGGCGGCCGCAAGAAAGATCCCCCCTTCCCGCTGGGCGCAAATCCGCCTCTTCGCGATGGACGTGGACGGCGTCCTCACCGACGGGACCGTGGCGGTCTCCTCCGACGGAACCGAGTCCAAGCGCTTTTCCGTCCTGGACGGGCTCGGGCTCGGGCTGCTGCGCGACAGCGGCATGCCGCTCGCATGGATCTCGGGACGCGCCTCGGGAGCGACGACCGTCCGCGCGACGGAGCTGAGGATCCCGCACGTGATCCAGGACCGGAAGGACAAGCTGGCGGCCCTGACCGAGCTCGCCGGCCGCCTCGGGCTTGGGCTGGCGCAATGCGCCTACATGGGCGACGACACGATCGACGTGCCGGCCCTGCGCGCGGCCGGGATCGGCGTGAGCGTGCCAGGCGCGGCTGCCGAGGTACTGGCGGCGGCCGGATACGTGACCCGCCGCGCGGCCGGACTCGGCGCCGTCCGCGAGGTCTGCGACCTCCTGCTTGCCGCTTCCGCCTCCCGCACAGGGAACCCGCGGCCAAAACAGGCCACTCATCCCCGATGACATCGCGGGCGCTCCGCCGGCTGGCCCTGGGCGCCGGACTCACCCTCCTGCCCTTCCTGAGGGCGGACGACAGGCAGCCGCCGCCGCTTGTCATGAACGCGCCCGTCAAGAACTGGGCGCTGCCGCTGTTCACGGAGGAGGGCAACCGCCAGATGACCCTGCGGGGGACCCAGGCGCAGGCGATCACGGCGGAACACATAGACATCGTGGACATGAACATAACCGTCTTCTCCCGCGACTCGGCCGAGCGCGTGGACACGATCATCCTCAGCCCGTCGGCCAGCTATTTTCCCCACGAGAACCGCGCCACGGGCCCGGGCCGCGTCCGTCTGATAGACTACCGGTACGCCCTGGAGGTCCAGGGAGACCAATGGGTCTACACCTACGACAGGGATGGGAAAAAGATTTCCCTCGCGAGGAACGTGCAGGTAGTAATCCACGCTCCGCTGCCCGACTTCCTCAAATGAGACTCCCAATAGCCCTGATCGCCGCCGGACTCGCAACCGCCGCGATCCTGCGGGCCGAGGACGCCCCGTCCATCGTCATCGAATCCCGGGGCCCCGCCGAGACGGTGACCACGGAGACCGAGACGACGATCACCTTCCGCGACCACGTCGTCGCGACCGACAAGGACATGCGCCTCGCCTGCGACTACCTGAAGGTCGTCGTGCTGCGCCCCGGGGACGCCCAGGCCGCCCCGGGCCAGTCGGGCAGCTTCAAGTCGCTTCTGGCAACCGGGCACGTGGAGATCACGCGCGGCACCCAGGTTGCGACCTGCGGCCGGGCCGAGGTGTCGGCGCGGGACAATCGGACCGTGCTCAGCGAGAATCCCGTCCTCCATTCCACGGAGGACAACTCATCGGTCGCCGCGTACCGGATCATATTCAACCGCGGCCAGAAGAACGCCGTCTTCGAGTCCGCTCCCGGCCAGTCGGTCCGCGCGGTCCTTCCGCCCATGAAGGAACTCGGCATCCTTCCGCCGGAAAAAGCCGCGACTCCGGCCGAAACCCCGCCTAAATGAGCGAGAATCCGACAACGGCAGCGGGCGCCCCGCCAGCCATCACGGCCTCCTCAATCGAGACCGAGCGGCTCGTCAAGGCCTTCGGGTCTCGGACGGTCGTGGACGGCGTCAGCCTGAGGTTTTCCGCCGGGGAGGTCGTCGGCCTCCTCGGGCCGAACGGAGCCGGAAAGACGACGACATTCTACATGATCGTCGGCCTCGTGCCCGCGACTTCCGGACACGTTCGGCTCGACGGCTGCGACGTCACGCACCTGCGGATGCACCTGCGCGCGAGGCGGGGCATCGGCTACCTCCCGCAGGAGCCCTCGGTCTTCCGCAAGCTGACGGTCGAGGAAAACATCCTCGCGATCGTCGAGGCGATCGGCGTCCCGCGGGGCGAAAGGGCGGCGCGCGTGAGGCACCATATCGGGGAGCTCGGCCTGGACGGGGTGGCCCGCCAGAAGGCGTACACACTGTCCGGCGGCGAGCGCCGCCGCCTCGAGATCGCCCGCGTGCTCGTCACCAAGCCGAAATTCCTGCTGATGGACGAGCCGTTCGCCGCCATCGACCCCATTTCCGTGGCCGAGGTGCAGAAGATCATCCTCGAACTCAAGCGGCGCGGGATCGGCATCGTCGTCACAGACCACAACGTCCGCGAGACGCTCCGGATCGTCGACCGCGCCTACCTCATCCACAAGGGGCAGGTCCTTGCGGAGGGCGCGGCCGCCTCGCTCATCCAGGACGTGCAGGCCCGGAAATTCTACCTGGGTGAGGATTTCAACCTCTGATGCGCCCGCCCACCAGCAGGCTCGCGTTTTCGCCCGTTTTGCGGTGGACTGCCGCGAACCCCCTCCCCGTCCCGAACCGTGCCTAAGACCCCCAAAGCGATCCACGGAATCACCGTCTCCCATTTCCACGAGACGTACCGGGAGAAGCTGCGGATGGAGCTCGTCACCGGTGAGGCCGGCCTCCATCGCCTGATCCGCGAGGGAAGCATAAACCGGCCGGCGCTCGCGCTGACCGGCTTCTTCAAGTATTTCGCGAACAAGCGCATCCAGGTGCTCGGCGCGGCGGAGATGACCTACCTCAAGACGCGCGACCCCGCCGACCAGGTCGCGATCTTCCAGCAGATGGCCAAGCGGAGCGTGCCTTGCCTCGTCCTCACCCGGAGCTATCATCCCACCCATGCCATGCTGGCGGTCGCGCGGGAAATGAACCTGCCCATCTTCCGCACGCCCCTGATAACGATGAACTACGTCAACCTGGCGACGCTGTGCATCGACAACGAATTCGCGCCGGGCGTGATCGAGCACGCGACGACCCTGGACGTGAAGGGCGTCGGCGTGATGCTGCGGGGCGATTCCGGCGTTGGAAAGAGCGAGTGCGCCCTGGCGCTGATCGAGCGCGGCCACTCGCTGGTAGCCGACGACCTCACGGTCATCAAGCTCCTCGACGAGCGCGAGCTCATGGCGTCCAGCCGGCCCCTGAACCGGGGCTACATGGAATGCCGCGGGATCGGCATCATCAATATCGGCGACATGTTCGGTGTGAAGTCGGTTCGCCTCGAGAAGCGCATCGACCTCGTGGTGTCCCTGCGGGAGTGGACGGCCGACGCGGTCGAGGAACGCACCGGGCTCGAGGAGAACACCTACGAGATCCTCGGCATGAAGGTGCCGCATATCGAGCTCTTCGTCCGGCCGGGCCGCGACATAGCCCGCTTGGTCGAGGTGGCGTCGCTGACCCAGGCGCTCAAGAAGATGGGCCACGACCCGGCGAAGGATTTCAACGACCGCCTCATCGCCTTCATGTCGGAACAGGCGGAGGCATCCCCGACCCGGATCAAGCCCGTCGAGCGCGAGGAACGCCTTCCCGGCGAAATGGGGCAAAAATGACATCCCGTCCCAGCGGCCGCCGCGCCGACCAGCTCCGTCCGATCAGCTTTCAGGCCGGAATCGCCCCCAACGCCACCGGATCGGTGCTGGTGCGCTTCGGCAACACCCAGGTCATCTGCGCCGCGGAGATCGAGCCCGGAGTTCCCTCCTGGATGAAGCAGCAGGGAGTCAAGGGCGGCTGGCTCACGGCGGAATACTCCCTCCTTCCCTATTCGACGCTGGAGCGCAAGGCGCGCGACATCAGCCGCGGCAAGCTCGACGGCCGCACCGTCGAGATCCAGCGCCTGATCGGGAGGGCCCTGCGCGCCGTCATCAACCTGGAAAAATTCGGGACGAACACCCTCTGGATCGACTGCGACGTCCTCCAGGCGGACGGCGGAACCCGGACGGCCGCGATCACCGGAGCCTGGCTCGCGGCCCGGCTGGGCGTGCAGAAGCTGCTCGATGCGGGGACCCTCGCCGAGAATCCGCTGGTCGATTCGGTCGCCGCTGTCAGCGTGGGCCTGCTGAAGGGCGAAGCGCTCCTCGATCTCGAATACGTCGAGGACCGGGACGCTGAGGTCGATTGCAATGTCGTCATGACCGCGCAGGGCCGGTTCGTCGAGGTGCAGGGTGCCGGCGAGGAGGCCACGTTCTCGCCCGCCGAGCTTCAGAGCCTGCTCACGCTGGCCGAGAAGGGCCTGAAGGAGCTTTCCTCGCTCCAGGCAGCGTTTCTGGCCCGCAATCTCCTCGGCGGCGGGTGAGCGGCCCGCAGGGGCCGGGCGCCAGGCCAATTTTGATTTGTGGCTGCGGATTCTGCTTGTTTACTTTCCCTTCCCGCCGCTTGTCTCGACGCGAATGCCGCCTCCCCAAAAACCGATCCGCTCCAAATCCGCCTATGTGGTCGCGGCGCTGGTCGTGCTCGGCACGGTGACCTGGCTCGACTTCAAGACGGGCTACGAGATCAGCGTCTACGCGCTCTACGCCTTCCCGATAGCCTGGATCGTCTGGACGGTCAGCATGGCTTGGGGAATGGTCCTCAGCATCCTCGCCTCCGCCGCCTGGCTCTGGGCCGACTTCGCGGACAATCACCATTACAGCCACGCCTGGATCCCGTGGGAGCGGGCGGTGATGAACGGGGCCATCTTCGTGTTCATCGCGTTCAGCTTCGACTTCTTCAAGCGCAACCTCGCGAGCAAGACCCGCCAGGTGAGGGAGCTCGAGGGCATCCTCCCGATCTGCATCGCGTGCAACCGCATCAGCGATCCCAGCGGCAGGTGGACCGATCTGGACACCTACCTGCGCGAGAACAGCGAGGCCAAGCCGGAGCCCAGGCTCTGCCCGGATTGCGCCGGGGCCCGCTACCGTTGAGGAGAGCGACCGCCCCCGAAGGCCACCCATGACCCCGCTTGCCGACAAGGCGCTGCGCATCCTCGCGGCAACCGCAATCATGTCAGCCGTGAGCTGGCTGGACTACAGGACGGGCGACCAGATCGGCCTGCTCGTCCTCTACGCCCTGCCGGTCGCGTGGATCGCCTGGTCCGTCAATTTCACCTGGGCCTTCCTCCTTGGCGCCTTGAACACGGCCGGGCGCATCTGGGCGGATGCGCGATGGCTCCATCATTTTTCCCACGCGTGGATCCCGTGGGAGCGGGGCTGCATGCGCACGATCGTGCTCTCCTTCATAGCCTTCAGCTTCCACCAGTTCCGGCGCGACCTCGACACAAAATCCCTCAAGCTCAGACAGCTCGAAGGCATCCTGCCGGTATGTATCGCCTGCAACCGGATCAGCGACCCCGCCGGCCGCTGGCTCGACCTGGAGAGCTACCTGCGCAGAAACAGCGAGGCCAAGCCCGACGCGCGGCTCTGCCCCGAGTGCTCCGCGATCCGGTACCAGTGACTTCCTTTTTTGCATGAACATCCACGAATACCAGGCAAAGGCCCTCTTTGAGAAATTCGGCATCCCGGTCCCCAAGGGGGCCCCTGCCGCAAGCTCATCGGAGTTCGTCACGGCCCTGGCCGGCCTTCCCGAGGGACCCACCATGGTGAAGTCGCAGATCCATGCCGGAGGCCGGGGAAAGGGCACGTTCACGGACGGATTCAAGGGCGGCGTGAAGTTTTGCAAGACCAAGGCCGAAGCCCGCGAGACCGCCGGCCGGATGCTCGGGAACACGCTTGTCACGGCCCAGACCGGACCGGCGGGCCGCAAGGTCGGAACGGTCTATTTCACCGTGGCCAGCGAGATCAAGCGGGAGTTCTATCTCGCGATCCTGCTCGACCGCGCAAGCTCCCACCCGGTCATCGTCGCCTCGACGGAAGGAGGCGTCGAGATCGAGAAAGTCGCGCACGATTCCCCCGAGAAGCTGTTCAAGGTGCGCGTGGATCCCGCCTACGGCCTGGCCGACTTCCAGGTGCGAGATCTCGTCGCCCGCCTCGGGTTCGGCCCGGGGGAAGCGAAGAACGCGGCGCGCCTCATCCGAAATCTCTACTCCTTTTACTGGGAAAGCGACGCGGCCATGGTGGAGATCAACCCCCTGATCACGACGCCGTTGGGCGACGTGCTGGCGCTCGACGCCAAGGTTTCGTTCGACGACAACGCCCTCTACCGGCACCCGGACATCCTCGCCCTTCGCGATCTCAACGAGGAGGACCCGAAGGAGATCGAGGCCTCCAAGCACGCGCTGAGCTACATCGCGCTCGATGGAAATATCGCCTGCCTCGTCAACGGCGCCGGCCTCGCGATGAGCACGATGGACATCATAAAGCATTTCGGCGGCAATCCGGCCAATTTCCTGGACGTCGGCGGCGGTGCATCCCGCGAACAGGTGGTCGCGGCCTTCAAGATCATCCTCGGCGACCCGAACGTGAGGGGAATCTTCGTCAACATCTTCGGAGGCATCATGGACTGCAACGTCATCGCCACAGGCATCGTCGAAGCGGTCAAAGAGGTGGGCCTGAAGCTGCCTCTCGTCGTGCGCCTCGAGGGCAACAATGTCGCGGCCGGCAAGAAGACGCTGGCGGATTCCGGTCTCACGATCGTGAGCGGGGATTCCATGGCCGATGCCGCGCAGAAGATCGTCAAGCTCGTCGCCTGACCGTAGCTCCGTTTTTCCGCCTTCCGCTTTCCGCTTTTCCTCCCCGCTCCCGATTTCCGCTTTCCGCTTTCCGATTTTCCTACCCGCTCCCCTTTCCGCTTTCCGCTTTCCGCTTTTCAAATGTCCATCCTCGTATCTCCCGAAACCAAGATCCTCGTCCAGGGCATCACGGGCGACTTCGGCGCCCGCCACGCCCGGCTTTCGCTCGATTACGGCACGCATGTCGTCGCCGGAGTCACACCCGGCAAGGGGGGCCAGTTCTTCGAACATGGGGCGCATCGGGTGCCCATATTCAATTCGGTCGCCGACGCGGCCCGCGCGACGGGCGCCACGGTGTCGGCGATCTTCGTCCCGCCGCCCTACGCCGCGGACGCGATCTTCGAGTGCCAGGATGCCGGATTGGAGCTGGCCGTCGCGATCACCGAGGGCA